>Ga0209342_10003532_pt1 | contig 16451 bp, 12 predicted proteins | sample RifCSP16_2_FD_184023 | JGI IMG/M metagenome (GOLD analysis project Ga0209342, IMG submission 184023) | Soil microbial communities from Rifle, Colorado - Rifle CSP2_sed 16_2 (SPAdes) (version 2) | ecosystem: Environmental > Terrestrial > Deep subsurface > Rock core/Sediment | place: Rifle... | reverse complement strand
ATCGCCGCTGGATGAGCCAGACGGATTCGGAAGCGATACACACCGTCCAGAAGGCAACGACATAGTCGGTCATGGTGCTCGAGGCCTGGGCGATCCCCATGGGGAGGGTCAAGACAAACAACGCCGAAAAAACTTGCCCCAGGCGGGCCGCCCCCAGATCCCTGGCGATTAGAGTCACTCCTACGACGGACCCCAGCATGGCGAACCACTCGACGAAGTTGACCAGTCGGTCGCCGCCGGCCAGCACGTAGACCTGGAGCATGGCTGTCTCGGCGGCTGGAGGCATGAAGTTCTGACGTTCATTGCCTGTCGCAAAGGGCGCCAGTGAGTGGTTCTGAGCCCAATGCGCCACCCTCGCCATGTGATAAGTGAGGGAGTCCCACGTGTTCGGCGGGGCGATCCAGGCCACAGCGGCCGTGACCCCGACGATCGACACCGCGCCCAGCAGCAGAACCCATTCCCCAAAGGTGAAACTTACGCGCCATTCCGGCAGGCTGATCGACTTTCCGCGTTGAAGTGTGCGGACGGCCCACAAACAGGCCGCCAGGATCGGCAGGGACCACAGGACCGCCAGGCCAAGCCTTGTGATCCCGCCGATGAGACTCAAGCTCTCATTGCCGAGAACCATGAAGGAGCCGGTAGCGACAAACGATCGAATGAAGGTCCGGCGCCAGCCCCACAGCCGGAAGAGATTTCCGGCGACGAGGAAGATGCATATGAAGGCAACAAGAGGCAAGAGTGCCAGCAAGCGGATCTCCAATCCCTCCGGGAGAGGGCTCAGTCACCCTTCTCGGGGACGAAGTCCGGCCCGACGAAGACAGATACCCGGCCGGAATTCATCACCCGATGAAGACCGTGGATCTGTAGACGATCCCCACAAATCATGCAGATGATCGCGCAAGGCTTGAATGACGGATCAATGTAACGCTCGAGATAAGGGTAGGTGTATATCGTCTCTATACGGACCCCGCTCTGCGGTGCATCCAGCAACCACCAGTAAGCGTACTCCAGGTCGTTTGAGTTCAATCGCAAGCCGACATCTCTGCAGCCGGATGCCTCGATTGCACGCGCACCGGCCGTATATGTGTAGCGCGCCGTAGAGTCAATCGCGAGCAGGACGTCCTCCGGTGGCACGGAGAAGATACTTCCGATTCGAGTTGGCCAGGGTGGCAGCCCGATCACGGGCCGCGTGTTGTTGAGCAATACCCAGGGCAGGCTCATGACAAGGAACGCAGCGGAGAGACCGACCGGGGTCCACCGAGGCCTGGGAAGAGAAATCCCGACAGCAATCCCGGGCGCGGCGAGCACGAAGAATGGGAATTGATAGCGCAGCCCCCAGATGGAACTCCCGTGACCGATAATGACAGGTAAGAGGCCGTACGTCGCCAGGGATACCAGCGCATACCTCAGAGGCAGGCTTTCGCCGTTCCGACGCCAGAAGATCATCAGCCCGATCAGGGCAACCGGGATAAGAAGCAGGTGAACAGGATTGCCCGCAGTGTCTTCGTGGTTCCACGCGGCCTGGCTCAACTCCGCCTGGAAATCGGGCCCCAGCCCGAGTGCGGACGGCATGGCCTGCATGCCTCGCGCCAGAAGGCCGTTCACCGTGCTCGAGGGCGTGACAAGGTTCCAGGCGGCCGTTTGAGCCACCCTTTGAATCCACCAGCCAAAGGAGTCGGAAAACTGCAAGATTGGTTTCTGCCAGAGTTTCAGTCCGGCGCCGGCATGATAGGTTGCGGCGAAGGACGGTACGGCCTGCGCGTTCCGGCCAGACAGGCTGACAGTCATCTCAGACGGCGCTGCGGCCTTCGATCCCGAACGGACGACGTCTGAGGCAGCCATGACCGGGACCGACCCAAGCAGGCCTGTGGGGATCTCCGCAACAGGAATTCGAATCCCCAGGTTCCTTTGCAGCCATTCGCTCGTGCCGTAAGGGCCGCCGAAAGTGATCACATTCCGCGTCCAGAAGCCGGCGTTGAGAAGGACGACCGCGATTCCAATGACCAGTCCCTCGACAACCAACCGGCGGAAGCTCCCGAGGCTGAGTCGCGGCAGGAAGTACCAAAACATCAGGGGCGGCGCGTAAACAAAGAACGGTCCTTTGGTCAGCACGCCGAGTCCTACGACCAGTCCAACTCCCAGCACCTCGAAGCGAGTCAGCGGGCGCATGCGGCTCAGAACAACCAGATAACCCAGGCAGACCACCCAGAAGGCCGTGACGTAATCATTCTGTGTGCTGCTTGCCTGAAGGATCCCCATCGGAATGCTCAGAGCAACGGCCGAGGCAAGCACCTGGGTCTTGCGACCCGCGCCGAGCAGCGCGCCGATGCCCGACACGCCGATCAGGCTGCCCAGCATGCTGAACCATTGCACTAGGCTTGCGGGGTGGTCGTTCCCCCAAAGCACTCGCAGATTCAGGATCGCCGTTTCGGCCCAGATCGGCTTAAGCAGCTGGTGGTTGTAAGCGGTCGGATAGTGTCTGAGGCTGTGGTATTCCGCCCAGTGAACGACCCGGCTCATATGATACAGAAGCGCATCTACGTTGTTCGGCGGAGACACCCAGCCGATCACGAGCAAGACCAGGCCGATGACGGCCATGGCAGCCAGAATCAGTCTTTCGGCCAGACTGAATTCAACACGATAGGCTTTGAGAATTCGCACGGAGGCGCCAATGGAGCCTGTCCGCCAGCCCAGCCAACATATCCCAGCCAGGATAATAAGCCATGTGACCGCGAGCCATAGCTGGTTGATGGCGCTGAACAGGCTCAAGCCCTCGGTGACAACCGTGAGCGTGCCGCCCCATACTGCAGCCGAGAGGAGGAAGATTCTCTGCCAGGAGCCCGACTGCCCCCCGCCCTCCCCGCGGCTGAGGAGATGAAGAAAGAGCGCGATGAACGCAAGGATCGGAAGGAGGATCAGCATCTTGGCTCAATCCAATAAGAGGAGTCGGACTGAAGCAGCCAGGACTCCTTGCTGGCCGGGGATGACGTGCACAATGGCCCCGGACGACCTACTCCGTGCTCAGCCTGGCGGTCGCTCCGCCGTCGACGATGATCGCCTGGCCGGTGATGAAGGATGATTGCTCTTCATCGACGAGGAACTGGATGGCACGGGCGATCTCGACAGGCCTACCCACCCGGCCCAAGGCGGTTCGCTTTCCCAGCGCGTCAAGTTGTTCCTCGACCGTAAGCCCGGCCAGATGGCCTCGGCCCAGGCCGTCCCTGAGCATGCGCGTGTCGACCGCACCTGGCAGAATGGCGTTGACTCTGATCCCGTCGCGGGCAAACTCAAGGGCCATCGCACGCGTCAGGGCCATCTGGGCCCCCTTACTCGCCGCGTAAGCCGCAAGGTCGACGGAGGTCGCCAGGGCGTGCACGGAGCTCACGTTCACGATCGAGCCTCTGGCGTTCTTCAGTAGAGGGTACCCTTTGCGAGCGGTGAGGTAGACCGACCGAAGGTTGGATCCCATGACCGCGTCCCACTCCTCCGGCTCCATGTCGACAAGCGGCTTGCAGATTTGGATCGCGGCATTGTTGATCAACGCCTCGAGGCGATCGGTCGTCTGGATAATCTCATCAAACAACTCGTCAACAGACTCCGGCATGGAGACGTCAGCCTTGATGACTCTCACGGATCCCGATGTCCTTCTCGGCGATTCCCGATCGACGGCGATCACATCCCAGCCTGAGCCCGCGAAGGATTCAACCGTCGCCCGGCCGATACCCCCGGCCGCCCCGGTGATCAGCACAGTCTTCGTCATTTGCCTTTCTCCTCGTGGGCGACCGATTCGCGTGTCTGTCTCATTTGCCCGCCTTTATTCCCGGCTCCGGCAACCCAAGACCGGAGAACAGATTGCGGATCGTGTTCCAGTGGACCTTCTCCCAGGCCGAAGGGCTGCCATTGGCGTTGTGAGGCCCGAGGAGAACGTTGTCCATCTGCCTGAGCTGGCTGTCGGCCGGTAGCGGTTCGTCTTCGAAGACGTCCAGCGCCGCGCCTGCAATTCGGCCGGCCCGCAAGGCCTCGACCAACGACGCTTCGTCGATGATCGGGCCTCGGGCAGTGTTGACCAGGACTGCCTCCGGTTTCATCAAGGCCAGCCGATCTTGACGGATTAGATGCCTCGACGTCGGATTGAGGTCGCAGTTGATGCTTATGAAGTCCGCCTGGCCAAGCAGATCTTCCAGGGGCATCATCTCCACAGCGACTGTCGACAGAAAGGTCGAATCAATCTCAACAATGTCGTTACCTAACAAACGCGCCCCGAAGGGTCTTACCCGGCGAAGGACAGCTTTACCGATCTTGCCTATCCCGATCACACCGATCGTCGTCTCATGTAGCGCCCGGATAGGTGTCTTGGACCAGGCTCCCGATTTTGTCGAGCGGTCCATCCATGGCAGCATGCGGGCGAAGCACAGGATGTAGCCGAGTACCGTATCAGCCACTGCCTCGGTAAACGCACCCGGAGTGTTACAGACCTGGACGCCAAGGGTTGCGGCCGTTTGGCGTTCGATCGAATCGACCCCCGTCCCCCATTTGGAGATGACTTTCAACCGCGGCGCCGAGGCCTGAAGGACCCGCGCCGTGAATTGATCGTCGCCACAGATGACACCGTCGATTTCGCCGGCGTACTGCAGGAGCTGTGATTCGGACAATCTCTCGTTGACGTCCGGGATGATCACTTCAAACCCCGCATCTTCAAAGAGAGATCGGAACCTCTCGTACACCGGGATCAAATACGGCGCCGATAGGAGTATTCGCAGTCCCATCGTCGTTGGCGCTCCTCCGCTCAGTCCTTCGTCAGTCACAGGCCCGTTTGGCCTCCAGCTGGACCGCCACTCACTGAGGCCCGACAGATTCGATTGGCGATCAGTTCAATTATCTCTTGTTGCTACCCGATAGCGGCCACTCGAATTGACACAAACACTTGGCCACCTGGTCCCCAATCGCTTGCGCCGACGCCGCTCACAGATACTGTCAGATGGAATGTGGTGGCCCGGAGCGCTCCATCAAGTACAGCCTGCGTGCCGAGCTCGGGAGGGTCTCGACACGGCGGATTGTGAAGCGCCTGGCAAACACCTCTTCGAACGTCTCGGGCGCGTACTCCCCGAAGATGTCCTCGCGGTTGGCCAGCAGACGGGCCGCCTGCGGGTCATCTTTGGGAACAAACTCGATGACCAGCCAATGGCACAGCCTGGAGAAGAACGTCGCCAGATCCGCCAGAGGCACATTGTTCGAGATCGCCAGGTGATGGATGATGGCCAGGGCCAGGACCATGTCGGCAGGTCCGCGCTCGAAGATCGACGACCTCTCCTCATTGTTCCAGCCCAAGCTCGGGCTGGGGTTGGTCAGATCCAGCAGCAGTGGCAACAAATGTCGTTCGCCCTTTGAACGGCACTCCCGGTAATTGAGTTCGACGGCAGCCGGATCGAGATCGAAGGCGACGGTGGGAATGTCACGGTCACTGGCGATTCGGCTGAAGAAGCCTGTGTTCGCCCCGAGATCCCACACACTCTTCGGCCGGGTTGATTCTATAAACTCGGCGATCAGCGCCTTCTTGGTGTTGAGCGCATCCGAGGTGTACGCGTGTGTGTCGTAGTAGTCGGCCCAGCCTATCGATGACGGGGACCATTCGAGCTTCTGGATCGCCCGGCGCAGGTCATCGATGAGGCCGAGGAGCGCCGTCTTCGTCATCCGCCGCCCACGGCCGGCCTCCGCTACCTTTGCATCTGCATAGCGTTTTTGAGCCGCCGCGTGCAGGTGGATATGAACCAGAAGCGGGATGAGGGCGCGTGTCTTCCAGGGAAGCAGCCGGCTGGCGAGGTCCAGCGGCAGTCCGTCAATGAACACCTTCAGCAATTGGCTGAGACGAACATCCGCGTAGGCCATCAAAGCCAGTGGTGCCAGGAAATGCTGGCAGAACTGTCTGTATGCAACCCATGGGGCACCCTCGTCAAAGCTCTCGAACGAAAGGGTGTCGATCAGGATCGGCCGGCCTTCCTGGAACTGAATGTTGTACGCACTGCAGTCTTTGAGGCTCATGCCCATCTTCATCGCACGCTTCTGAATCCTCAGCGTGAGTCGCGCCGCGTCCTTAAGCTGACTGAAGCACCATTCGTAAGGGTATGAGATCGTGGAAATCGCTTCGGGCCGCAGGATCTTGTAGACCAGAGAGGGTTCGGGCGACTCCGCGTCCGTCTCACGATGGGGGATGAGCAGCTTGTCGTTTACCAGGTTCTCGTAAAGCCCGGATCGCAGAAGCAAATCGTACTCGTCCGCGTACGAACGATTGACCTGGCGGAAATGTTCTCCATCTCGTCGAAAGACAAAACCGCTTGGGTCGCGAAAGGAGGCTGCGACCCGCTCTTCATTCATCAGCATCCAGTTCATCGTCCTTGCCGGAGAGGAGCCGGCGCACGAATGACTTCACCTTGGCCCAGTAAAGACGGAGAACGAGCAGCCCGCCCAGGGCGGCTGCCACAAGAAGTTGAAGCAGATAACTCCCCGATCCCGGGTCTAAGTAAGCCAATACATTTGCACGAACGACACTCGTGAATAAGTGATGGACCGGGAGAAGCTGTTCGGCAGTCTCGATTAGAACCATGTCACCATCCCTGGCTTGTCAGACCTGCTATTTTAACCCAGTCGGACACCTTTTCGACTTGCCACGTAACGCGTCAGTTCGCGGTGCCTCCGCGCGGTGCTCGCTGGGAATCTTTGATTATCCACTCGGCTATCTTGAAGTTCAGCTCATCGTCGATGTCCAATGCTTCCGGGAGAGATACTTCGAACATCCTCGGCCGCATACTCAGACGGTTCTTGCGCTTGGAGAATCCCGGGCGGTCAAACAAGTACATGCAAGAGTTCTCTTCAAGCACGGGCGGCAGGTCCTGCGTCCTCAACAACTCATCTGGGTCATGATTGAGCGGCTGCCCGTCCGGCCTCCAAAGCCGGGAGTGCAGGGGCGTGACAGAAAAGAGCGAGTCGTGCTCGGGATACTCATCGAAGAATGCCCGGATTGCCCTGCCGATCGTCTCTGGACGCAGAAGCGGATTGGTGCTGTGCGTCTGGAGGAAGAACTCACCTTCCACTTCATCAAGATCGTGCAGCAGGACGTCGTTCATCGAGACAGCGTCGCCGCGCAGGGTTTCGGGTCTCTCGATCAGCCGCACGACGGGAAACGCCTTCCGGATCCCGTCAAAGATGATGGGGCTGTCGGTGTCCACCGCGATCTTGGCGACATCTGGGCAGGCCATAAGCGTTTCGAGGATGTACGCGTACAAAGGCTTTCCCGCCAGCTCGCGATAATTCTTGCCCGGGATTCTCTCCGAGTGGTGGCGCATGGGGACCAGAGCGACGACGGTCTTGCGCTCAGAAGGCATTGTGGCCCCCCTGACGGAAGACGCCCTCGGTTGGTCGGCCTTCGCTCTCCAGTGCGGTTGGGATCATCGACATCCTCTGACGTCCAGAAGACGGGGAAACTCGTCTTTCTTGAGAAACTCGGGGGTGAGATCAATCACGCAGGGTCGTTTCAGGGCCTGGTGTTGCTGGATTGTCATGTCCCGCCACCATGCCTCGTCCTCATAGATGTATCCGTACCCAGCGTCGGCGACCGCTTTGGGATCGGGATCCCCGACGAGCGCCTCCCATTCCGGCGAGAAGTGATATACGTCCATCTTCGCCTGCGATGCCCGTCCGAACACGGTGACCGCCCGTTCGGGTACTGAGTCAAGCACCTGAGAGCCTTGTTCCAATTTGTCCCAATAGGCCCGGCTGTAGCGCGCATCCGTGTTATCCACAAACGTGGACAGCGTGGGCGAAGGGATGGCGATCAGCTGGATCCCGAATAGCGCGAGCCCGCCAAAGAGGCTCACGCCGTAGCCCACCCAGGCCAACGAACGGATGGCCCCCTTGGCGGAAAGCATCCAGCGCCACAGCGTCGGGAATGCCAGCACCGACCAGAGCCAAAGCGCACTACCCGTCAGCCGTGTGATGTTGAAATCAAGCCCATATTGAAAGAAGACGGGAAACAAGAAACTCAAGATCGAGCCAGCCCCCAACGATGTGAACAGAATGTCTTTTCCGGCGGCCTTTCGGAATGTCAGAATTGCGACGACCGGTGCAAGGAGAACGGCCGGTCCCATTTCCGCGGCCAGAACGACCAGTTGTCCGGGGATCAGTAGAGAAAGTGGACCAAAGTGGCCGGATGTAATCGCCGGGATCGGACGGAGCGAGAAACCCTGGTAGTCGGTGGACACGATGTTCACCGTACCACCGGCCAGCCGGATCAAGAGATCACGGGCGACTTCGGTGATGAAACCTCCCTGAACCAAAGACAGCCCCATGCCTATCCCCATGACCGCCACCGATTGTCGCAGAAAGGCCCGGTCAACGGGAGAGTGGCGCCACCTGGAGGCGATGAGGTGGCCGGCCAAGGCGATGCCGCCGCCCACAAGGATGAGTGCAAGCAAGTGTTCGGCACTCAGCGCCAGACCGGCTAAGAGCAGGCCCAATACGAGGACTCCCGCCTGAGAGACACGCCTGCGTCCCCAGAGGAGGAGCAGTAAGAATGCGATCATGACCGGCAACGCCGCCGATGTCCCAAGGGCCATCGACCACGAGCGGAAGATCCCGTTCCCATAGGCGAATGGGAAAGGCATCGGCCCGCCTCCTTCCATCGGCCACGGATGGATCAGGGCCAGGGCGAGATCGGTTCCCGCCCGGCGTGCCGTGTCATCCAACTGCATTCCGGTTCCGAGTCGCGTCAGCCAATCGGGAGGCACCAGGAGCAAGAGCCAGCGCGCTCCACCTCCAAAGATAAAAAGCCCCGTCCCAAGTGAGGCCGCAGCTGCGCTGCGCGTGATTCGGCGCACCCACATCCAGCCCAAAACCAGACTGAAACCCAAGGTGATCCCTCGGCTGAGGTCCCACGCGCTCCACGGCAGCAATCCGCCAAGACGCACCAGACTTGCGGCGAAGACCTGCAGAGCGTGGTGATAGGCCAAGCGCTGGGAGGGATCGAGCTGGAACAAGGGGGGGATATTGCCGGCTGCCATGGAAGAAACCAGGGGCAGGTGGTAGTAATCATCGAATATTGCCAGCCCTCGAAGGATCATCGTGAAGACCCAGGTCGTCACAAGGGCGACAACGACAAGAGGCCAAGCGCGCAGATCCTGCAGGTCAATCGGCGGCCGGCGGCCGGATCGAAATGCCAGCAACAGACCGCCGATGAATACCAGGATTGAGGCAAACCAGAATGCGGCAGTTAGAGGCAGGAGATTGGCCAGGAGATTGGCAAGGGTGATGAAGAGCACGAAACCGGCCGCGCCCCCGCTGACCAACCGTTCGCGAGACCGGACTGAGAAGGCATGGCTCACGATCATCCACCCGCCGAACGACCACATGATACTCATCAGCAGGTACATTGCCGGCAAGGCGATTTCGCGTGTTCGCATCCAGTAAATCATCAGATTTTTCTCGCCGAATCCCACAGCGGTGGGAGCTAAGGTTCGACCCGTTGTCTCGGGCCCATCCCGTCCCCCATCGAGCTGTAGTCGATGGCTTCCACATCACCCACCCGAGGAGACTGAGAAGCCCGGAAGCCACGTGGGTAGTAGAAAGCTCCCATCAGTTTGCGAGTCAGCGGGCCTTTGTGACGGAACCCCTGGTAGGTCCCCCAGAATTGAATCAGGCGAAAGGCCAGAATATCGCGCAAGACGATAGGATGCTCGCCCTCCCGGAGGGCGTGCCAGCAATCGCTCACGGCGTTCGAGACGAACAGACGGCCGAAGTCCCAGGATTGGAAGACTTGCCAGGGTTGGATCCTATGCAAGGCCATCGCCTCGCGCTTATACCGATTGTATAGCTGGCGTGCGGTCTCCTGGTGGACGTGCATGACCTCGGCTTCCGACACATACGATAAGCCGTACCCTTGCTGCATCATCCACGTCGCCCATTCCAGATCCTCCAGGCCGGATAACGTCTCATCATATGGCCGCCGAGTCCAGAGTTCGCGTCGGATGGCGGCATTGGCATTGTTGCATAACGGGTGTTCTTGTCGCGCTGCGGACCGGTCGGGGAACATCTTGGCAAATTGCTGTCGCTCAGCGTAACGGGAGCCGGGTGTGCCTCTCTGCTTACCATACGTGAGGCCCACCTGTGGGTCATCGAACGGGGCAAGCAATTGTTCCAGCCAATCCGGATACACGGGGAAAACATGCGCACTGGCGATGACGATCAAGTCGGCCATCGCCTGGCTGCATCCCAGATTCAGTGACCTGCCAAATGTGAACTCGTCTGGCTCGATCCTGGCGACCCGAACGGGGTATCGGGATGCAATAGCGAGCGTGGCATCGGTCGAGCCCGAATCGACGAGAACAACTTCGGTTTCCTGAATGGTTTGCCGCGAGATCCCTTCAAGCAAACGCCCGATGTGCCGCTCCTCGTTGTAGGCGCGGATCACGATCGAGCATCGTAGTCTGCGAGTTCCGGAGCCGTCATTTCTCATCAGCGCAACACATCCGACCTGCATGCGATTGAGCGAAGAACAGGCTGAGCGAGAGTGTCAGATCGGCCGCCAGGCGGCAGCCTCACCTGCCGGACGGATCCTGGACGAGTGTCCTTCCGACGGCTGGATATGAGTCCCTTAGAGGGAATGCGGGATTCGTCGAGCTGCATCCCGCACGTATCCTGGACATCCAATCACGATTCCGCCGCGTTTGTATTCCCGACTTCCTGGGAGGCCCAGGGCGGGTCGGAAAGACGCCTCTGGGAAAGTGATCTTCTCGTACCTGTCCCCCAAAAACCCGAGGTCGTCCTCCGTCGCCGGCTTGCTTTCAGGGTATCCGTCCGGCGAACGCGCCCACAACTCGCAAAATGTCAAAGCCCTCAGCGAATTCCCTCTCTGCCAGCGCGCCATGGCGGATCGAAGTGGCCCGGATCGTTTCAGGGTCGAAGTAATACTTATCTGAATACACGGTGTACTCTGCCAACGCCTTGATCTTCCGCTCAACGTCCTCGCCTGTTATCTCGACAAGAAAGTGCGGGAAGAAACCATAGCTGCTGCGCAAGACGTCGTAGCCGAGAACTGTCGTGCCTCGGAACGCGCGCAACGCCTCCATTGTCACGACAGCATGGTCCTGGTGGATATCGGCCTGGGTGTGCACAAAGACGATGTCCGGCTTGTGCCGCCGGCCTAAGTCGTAAAGGTACTCCAGGATCGCCTGGCGGTCGCGAGGGAAATTGCGGGTTTCGAAGTGCTCCAGGATGACCTGGTCTCTTGGGACCCCCAGAACATTCATACTCCGGTAGTGTTGGCCGACGATGGCCTTGAGCTCCGGATTGTCCTGATTGTCGGAGAGTGTGGCACACAGGACATCCGTCTTGCCCGAGATGTTTGCGAGAAGGCCCCCGCAACCGAGTTCGATGTCATCCGGGTGAGCACCGAGAAAGAGGACTGTCTGGCCGTAGAGATTCAACGGATCGCCTCCCACTCACTTGGTGGCGACAATGCCGCCGACCACCTTCGTCATGACGAGATTCTCATCCTTTTGCAGTCGGCTGCCGGCGACGTCAGCGATTCTCGCCATGATCGTCTCGAACTCGTCATTCCCATGGAAAAGGCTCGTCCAAAGCTTGCGGTCCTCGGAGAGGGAGGCCCGGGTGTAGCTGAGAAAGGGCTCAAGGGAGTCGAATGTCAGCGGGTTCTCGAAAATGTGGACATCTACAGCCGAGAAGCGACCTCTGATCGTCTCCAGGATCTCGCTGGCGTAGCGGGAGCTGCCCGGCATGGGCGGGATCGACCGGCCAGTGGCTTGGCGGATGACATCGTAGAAAAGCTGCTTGTTTTCAGGCATGGGGCCTGTTGTGAAGATTCGGCTGCCGGGACGAATGACCCGATGCATCTCGGAAATCGTGAAAGGGATGTCCTCGGCGTAGTAGATGGCAAAGCAGCAAGAGGCGAGGTCGAAGGTGTCGTCGTCAAGCGGAAAGCGGGAATTGAAATCTAGATCGATGATGTTCATCCGGCCGCCCAAGTCGGTGTTCAGCTTGCGGGCCTGAGCCAACAACTCCTGGGAGACGTCCCCCCCTGTGATGTCAACATCTCCGTCCAGGTGCCGGAAGAACGCCTGACATTGCTTCCCGGCGCCGCATCCGACATCCAGGATCTTGGAACCTTTCTCCGGGGCCAACAGATCCAACATCCACGCATCAATGTCACGTCCGCCGTATTTTGAGTGAATGTCGATCCTTGTCTGGAGGTCCCGGGTCGTTTCCTTGTATTCGATCTTCATTTCGGTCACTGCCTCCGCCCGAGTCGGGGAATTATACCTTAGGGGTGTCCGACTGCATTCGCTCGGGCACCTAGGCTCCCTACTCGGCCCTTAAATCCGCGGCCTGGCTACGCTGTTGTTTGCTCTTGAGGGCACTCAATCCCGAGTGGACCTGTGGCCTCTCCGCGATCGAAATGATCCCGGTTGCCCGCCACTGCGAGCCCGTGAACGTATTCCAGCGCGGCCTGGTTCTGCACTCCAGCCGCGTAACGGCTTGAGTGCAGAACCGGACATGCGGCACCCACCCCGGTAAGAACTCCCGGGGCGAACCCCGACAAAATGCGTCGGGGCCGTTCGCCCCCCATGGACTTAGCGGGGTCCGTCTCGGATGTTTTTACCGGGAGGTATGGGGCTGAGGTCAGAGCCCCGATCGGTCGAAGGGCTAGTCGATCCTGGGCCATCGGCCTGACGCCAGCCGGGGGTTTCCACTCATTCACACGCCCTTCGCGCGGGGGCCGGCTAGGAGCCTGAGCGGCCTAGGGCGAGATCCTCCGATAGGATGAAGGGCTCCCCGTCCAGGATCCCCCGGCGGATGGCCTCCAAGCTCGGGGATCGATCAAGCTGGGTGAGATCGAAATCCGCAAGTCTGACCATACCCGGCGCCCCCGGAAACGGTGAGAGGAACGGAGAGAAATCCAGCGAAGCTCGATATAGCTCGTAGTACAAGAATGCTCTCGAGTTGTAGATGAATTGGGGCGGAGTCCGAAGGTCATCAGATTCGAGGAGGGTTTCAAGCTCGCGCATGTAGTCCGCCCGTGAACCGGGATAGAAGACCGTCGGGATTTGAGTGTAGCGCGCCCTGCCGGCGCACAGCACGGGGAACCCCATGATCGAGGCCTCGAGTCCGATGGATGAGTTGTACACCAGGACAAACCTCGATCGACGGATAAGCTCGTAGGAATTGAGACGTTCGTCAGGCGCCAGGAAGACAACGTTCGGTTGCTGGTCGAGCCGAGTCTCCCGGATCCAGGTCGCCACGGACTCCTGACTGGCTTTGCCTTGGCGGTCTTCGTCGGGATGAGCGCGTATGACGAAAAGCGTTTCCGGATGATTCCGGATCACCTGGGCGATGTCTTCAAGCCAATCGAACATGTCATCAAACAAGCGATTGGCGTGAATCTGACTGGTATCGAAAATGACGTTGGTGAATACACTGACAGTTTGCTGATGCTGGCCAATGCGTTCAACCAACCAGGCCGGTGTAGACTGGATCTCCGGCCAGAACTCTATCCCCGCCATTGTGAACCGCCCCTTGAACCGATCCTCCAGGTATGCGTCCAGCTGCTGATCCTGCTCCTCCGCCAATCGAATGTCGGGAGGGAGATGAACCTGGCGGAAGGTGGCATGCTCGTGAGAGAAGAACGCCGAAAAAGGCTGCAGACCCACTTCATGCGTCACCACAGGAATGCCGCGCGCCACGGCGACATGCCGGGCGACCGCCTCCGGATAGAAAATGCCGTTGAAGATGACCAAAGCCCGGGGTTTGAGATCGTCCAGGATCCCCTCGAACGCCTCGATCAGACTTGCTGCAGAAACCAAGTATCGACGGAAGATCGCACGCGTCGTCTCGTCGTCCGGCAAGTGATGTCTTCGAAGCGCCCAGCGCAATCCCGGAAGACAGAGCTCGCCCACCGCTATCCCTCGCAGTTGCCAGGCAGTAAGGCTCTCGATGGATTCCCCGGCCAGCTCGGAGCTCAGTTCGCCCCAACGCGATGCGTCATACTGGATCGGTTCGAGCAGCTCCTGGGGGAACAATCTGGAGCTCAAGCTCAGACAGGCTTTGCAGGGTGGCGGCCCTGCAGGATGGCGGCGATCGGTGCCCAGCACGCAAAGGTCCATCCCGGCCCGGCAGACGGCGTAGCGCACGGGAATTCCTGCGCGACGGACTGCCCAGGAAGCGAGTAACCCAAACGCTCCGTTCTGGCTGAGCCTGTGGATCCGGGTGGAGGCGTTGAAGAAGAGCACCGGCCGGTCGGACTGCCCTACGGGGTCGGCGACCAGGGAGGGCTTCAGGCGATCGATCTGCCGGCGGAGCTCACGATTGGCCTGGGCCGTCCGGAGCCTATCGATGGGGACCCGTATGTCCACAGCCTGGGCCGTCGTTATGGGTTAACTGTGCGCAACTTGCGAAGGGAGACCTGCTCGCTTTCGTAGACCCGCTTGATCCCGTCGCCAAGTGCCCCTTCGGTCACGCGAATGTACTTGACCAGCCGGTCGAAACCCCACGGTTCGACCGAGGCGGCCTGGTCGGTACCCCACATCGCACGGTCGAGGGTGATGTGGCGTTCGACGAGAGACGCGCCGAGGGCGACGGAGACCACCGTCGGGATTAGCCCGACCTCGTGCCCAGAATAGCCGATCGGACAGGGGAACGCCGCTCGTAAAGTCTGAATCATCTTCAAGTTGAGCTCTGTCGGCTCACACGGGTAGGTGCTCGTCGCATGGGTGATCAGCAAGTCATCCGATCCCAGCACTTCAACCGCCGCCGTGATTTGTTCCATCGTTGACATCCCCGTCGAGAGGATGACCGGGCGACCCTTCGCCCGTATATGCTGCAGCAGATCGCTGTCAGTGAGGCTGGCCGACGGGATCTTGTAGCAGACGGGGTCGAACGCCTCCAGCAAATCAACCGATGGTTTATCCCACACCGAAGCAAACCACGTAACGGCTCTCTCTCGGCAGTAGCGATCGATCATTCGATAGGCCGTCTCGTCGAATTCGACTCGGCGCCGATAATCAAGGTAGCTGATATAGCCCCAGGGAGTCTGGCGCATCTGATCTCGCTGATCGGCCGGGACACTTAGCCCCGGGGTCCTCTTCTGAAACTTCACCGCGTCTACCCCGGCGGCGACCGCGGCATCGATGAGTCGCTTGGCCAGATTCAGGTCACCGTTGTGATTGATCCCGACCTCGGCGACGATGTATGTCGGCTGACCGTCGCCGATGATCCTTCCAGCGATTTCGAAGCTTCTCACCGGTTGCCTTCCTCAATACCCAAGATTTGACAGCAGCAGATCGGAGAGCTCCCTGACTGCACCATGCCCGCCTGTTCGGTTAAGTATCAGATCCGCCTGGGACATGACTTCCGGATGGGAATCGGCCACGACAAGTGCGCAGCCCACGATCGGGAAGCACGGCAGGTCGTTCAGATCGTTCCCGAGGAAGATCGCCCGTGAGGGATCGACCGATCGGTCCGTCAGGATCTCTCTAAGCGCCGACCCTTTGTCAGCCGTGCCCTGGAAGACAGGAACGCCCAGCTTTCTACAGCGGGCGGATACGACCGGATTGGTTTCGGTGGAGAGGACGACAACGTCGATTCCGCGCGCCAACAATCGAGCGATGCCCAACCCATCTCCGCGATCGGCCGCCACAGCCTCGCGACCGTCCGAATCGACCCACACCCGGTTGTCGGTCATCACCCCGTCGAAGTCCAGGACGACGAGCTCGACCTGGTCCGGCAGCGGCCGCGGCGTGTGGCCCGGCCGAACAACCGGGACCTCGGACCGCATCAGGATCCACTCGGCTCGTTCCCAGTCTCGCTGTGTGTCAATATCGACAGAGTAGCGCGGGTCGAGGACGAGCGGCAAGATTACTTCCCCGGACATCGAACCCTTTTCGAGGATAGTCCGCGGTCGAATGACGTCAAGGTGTCCAGTCTGCCAGAAGGTGGAAGGCAGCTTCTGCCGGGGCATGTTGTACGCCTCCATTTTTCCATCCCCCAGCAGGGGCGTCAATCGGCCATCATCCTTGATCCGCCACATCTTGTAAGGGTTCTGACCGGAAGGTATGACAGCGCGGACGGAGTCCGCCTCTTCCCTGCCTATCAGGATCTCAACTGCCTGCTCGATGCAATCAGGGGGCCGCAAGGGCGAGGTCGGCCGGAGTTGGACGACGATGTCCGGCTTGTATCCATCCGCCGCCAGGGACCCCAACGCGTGCTGGAACACCGGTAGGTCGAGTGTGTCGTCCATTGCCAGCGCCTTGGGCCGCAGGAACGGGACCTCGGCGCCATACTTCCGCGAGACCTCGGCGATTTCTTCATCGTCCGTTGACACGACAACTCGGGACACCGCGCGGGACTGCAATCCAGCGGCGATGCTGAAGGCCACGAGCGGATGCCCG
>Ga0209342_10003531_pt1 | contig 16452 bp, 14 predicted proteins | sample RifCSP16_2_FD_184023 | JGI IMG/M metagenome (GOLD analysis project Ga0209342, IMG submission 184023) | Soil microbial communities from Rifle, Colorado - Rifle CSP2_sed 16_2 (SPAdes) (version 2) | ecosystem: Environmental > Terrestrial > Deep subsurface > Rock core/Sediment | place: Rifle... | reverse complement strand
AACTCAGCGATCTCCTCCGCCACCAGGGATGGGCCGAAGAGCGGCTGCACCAGCGCAGGCGCGGCAGCCAGCAAACCTTCGTGCACGGCGAATACAGCGGCCAGCAATTCTTCTTCGCCGGCTTCCGGCGGCAACAAACCCCAGGCGCGCAACGGCAGCGCCGCCAGGCCGCGGGCCGCGGCAGGTTCTTCACTAAGCAACACCAACGCCGGCGGTGGTTCGGCGCGCTCTAAGTGAGCCCGCAGGGCTTCCAAAGCGTACGTGTCGCCGGCCACCACGAGCACATCCACTGCGGCCAGGTCATCATGCTCGTCGAGTGCGTCCGCCTCGGCGACGATTTCCAAACGCTCATCAGCCGCCAGCAGGGCGCGCAAGCCGGAACGCAGGGCGGGGGTGGGGGCAAGCAGGAAGAGGCGAATCATTTGCAAGGCGTGATTGGTGAAAAGTGATTAGTCATTAGGAAAACCGCTTACTACTCACTGTAGGCTATTCACTCCTACCTTTATCTTCGAAATAAAATCCAGCGCAACCGCACTGGGAATCGCAACGCCCTGGTCTCCACCTACGATCAGGGTGTTGATGCCCACCACTTCGCCGGCGCCGTTGAGCAAGGGACCGCCGGAGTTGCCCGGGGCCAGGCGCGCATCGGTGCGGATGACTGGGATCAGGCCGCGCGGGCCGCGGGTTTGGGCGCTGGCCAAGTGGCTGATGATGCCCAAACTGGCGGCGTTGCGCTGGCCCCAGGGATGGCCAAGCGTGAAGACTAACTCGCCGACGCGCAGCCGGGTCGAATCGGCGATGCGGGCGGCGGGCAGATCTGCGGCCGGGATGCGTAACAAAGCCAGGTCGATCTCTTCGTCAGTGGCAATCACTTCTGCCGCGAAACTGCGTTCGTCGACCAGCATGACGCGCGGCGACTGGCGCCCAAGTACGTGATGATTGGTGAGCACCAGGCCATCCGCGCTCCACAAGATGCCGGCGCCGGCCCCGAAGCGCCGGGCGAATACCGCCACCAGGCTGGGCCGGGCCGCAGCGACGGCAGCGGGAGAGTCGAAGAGGAGAGGCATCAGCGCCTCCAGCCGCGGTGCCGGTGGCCGTGGCGGCCGTGCATCCCGTGTTCGACAGCCGGCTCATGCTCACCGATGGTGATCTTCACAACGTGGGGGAGGCCGCCGCGCAGGAGCTCGAGTTCAACGGCTTTACCCACCACGCCGCTGTTGAGTTGCAGCAGCAATTCGTCATGGTCGGCAACCGGCTGGCCGGCAAAGGCGACGATCAGATCGCCGACGATGAGGCCGGCGGCGGCTGCCGGGCTGTCCTGCTCGATGCCCATGACCAGCAGGCCGCTGGATTGCTGGCGCTTGAGGGCGGCGCGGGCGGGCTCAGAAATTTCCACGAGCTGGCTGCGGATGCCCAGGTAACCGCGCTTCACGCCGCCGTGCTCTTCGATGGCCCTGGCGATGGTCCAGGCCAATTTGGCAGGAATGGCGAGCGAGGCGCCCATGCCCAGGCCGGAGGTATTAATGCCCAGGACGCGGCCTTCGGCATCCACTAGCGGGCCGCCGGAAAAGCCGGGGTAGGGAATAGCGTCAGTGCGCAGGTAGGATTCCAGCAAGCCGCCGTGATGGGAGCGCAACGGGCCGCCGATGGCGCTTACGATGCCCAGGCTAGCTTGCACGCCTTCAGCGGTCGGCCGCCCGAGGGCTAGCGCCAACTGGCCGACCTGCGGGCTCGTGTTGGTCTGCGCCGAGCTACCTTTGGCGGCGGAAAGTTTGAGCAGGGCCAGGTCGCTATGCGGGTCACGCCCCAATAGCTCGGCGGCAAGTTCTTCTCCGTCGGGCAGGGTGACCTTGATCTCGTCCAAGTGGATGACGTGGCTGGCGGTGAGCACCAGGCCGGGGGCGGTGACCACCCCGGAAGCGGGGAAGCGCGGCCGGGCGTCCACAGTGACCAGCGCAACGCCGGCGGCTTGCACGGCATCGGCCAAGGCGGTGGAAAGGGCTTGCAATTCTGAATTAGACATGGGACTCCTTCGGTTGAATGATACTAACAGTTGAGTATTGTTTTACCGTAAGAGTCTATGCTGCAGATGGCAGCACGGCATCCGCCGTTCGACTAGGTGAGTGGCTGGGTGTTCGGGCAGGTATGGTACAGTTGGCTCGAATAATTTTTAGAGCGAAAGGAAACCCATGGCAGGTAGTAAACCCATAATGGTTACAGACGATGTGGTGGTGAGCCTGGCTTACAAGCTCACCGTAGATGGTGAAGTGCTGGACATGGCCGACGATCACGACGCCATCCAGTTTTTGCAGGGACACCGCAGCATCATTTCCGGCCTGGAAGCGCACCTGGCCGGCATGAAAGTGGGCGAGATCAAGCAAGTGGTGGTGCCGGCGGAAACAGGTTACGGGCCGGTTGACAAGAACGCCATTGAAGATATTCCGTTGTCCGAGTTCCCCGAGGACGTGGAGCCGGAAGTGGGCATGGAGCTGGAGATCAAGGACAAAGAGGGCAACGAGATGTACGGGAAGGTGCTCTCCATCCAAGGCGAAACCGCCACCATGGATTTCAATCACCCTTTGGCCGGCAAGGAATTGAACTTCGAAGTCAAAGTGGTGGACCTGCGGCTAGCCACTGCGGACGAGCTAGCCCACGGACACGTGCACGAAGCGGGGCATCATCATTAGAGGGCGAGTGAATGGTGAAGAGGGAGTAGGGATTGGTAACTGGTAATTGAGGATCGGGGAACAGTTATCAGGGGAATCAGGCAATCAGGGATTAGGTAATCGGGGAGCAGAACTGATGAGCGCACCGGGACGTGCGCTTTTTGTGTGTGGGGTGGTGTAGAAGAAGTGCCAGCATAATAATCAATCCTGCTACTCTATTCTCCATTGGTTTAGAATCTGACTAGTTACCGAAACCCAACACACTGTGTCCAGAATTGAGTCTTACTGACAACCTCCAGACACGTTCCATTAACTCAAGAGATGTTACTAAAGCCAAGTTTGCTTCACTTGAAGTGAGCTCAATGAGTTCTTGACGGTGGACAATTCGATTCCTGAATTGCCTAATCCTTTCTATGCGACGGAATAATGTGATTGGCAAATACCCCCAAAGCTCGAGAAGGTTAGAAACTACACTAATTGGATAGTCTCTGCCGGTTAGTCGGCCCATGCGATCCGAGTTAATTCGTTTCTTTCCGCGCGAGGCTGCATTATTTATTCCGTCTAGATGAGATTTCCAAAGCTGATTTAGTGCCTCTTCAATTACAAACCAGGATAAAACAACACAAATCTCGTAGCTCCCGACTTTGTACTCACTAATACTTTTTGCAAGTGTAGCAGTCGTCCTCTCGAGCCCGGGAGAATCAACTACATAGCCAAACTCAGTTACCGCTTTTTTAATATAATCGAGCGACAGTACAACCCTGTTAACCGCAGCAGCGAGTAATCTGATGCCAACTTCGGAAGAAAAAGGGGCAATGAGGTGGAATACTGATACAGTGTTTTCCCCGACAATAGGCGAGCTTGTAAAGTTTCCATTCTCATAACTAGCGCGAAATACATCGCGAGTAGTTATCTCGTGTAGTCTGAGGCTTGCTTCCGTAATAGCTGAGGAATCGAGAAGTAGGAACAATGTGTTTAGATAGTTCAGATACTTATTCCAAATAATTACTGATTTATCTGTATCTAGCGGGTCACTCAATGCATCTTCAAGCGAGTTCACTCTGAGGAGAACACATCCATCCCTTAATACTTTTAAGGTGTAACACTCGTTTTCTACTGATAAAACTTCTTCAAATACTTGAGTGTGCAGGAGTTTCAGCTTTTGTTGATTGAGCTCAACTGAATGCCCGGTTCTTGTTTTTGTTAAAACAGATGGAAAATCTCCCGCCCAAAAGCGCGGTGACGGATAGAAGCATGTAAATCTTGTGGTGCTCAAGGTGGGCGATTTAGTCATCAGCGGCGGCGACGCTCAGCGCGGCGCGGGCTAGCAAGCGCGTCGAGTCCAATGTGGGCAGCCCGGAATCCTGCGGGGCGATCAAGAGGGGAATCTCGGTGCAGCCCAGCACCACGGCGTCACAGCTGGCTTCCGCAAACTGGGCAATCAAGTTTTGAAAATATTTACGCGTGCCCGGCAGCACTTCGCCATAGATCAATTCCTCGACGATGTACTTGTGCACCTGGCGCCGCGCCTCCAATTCAGGCGTCTGCCACCGTATGCCGCGCTGCTCCAGCTTGCTGGGATAGACCGGGCCTTCCATCAGCGGCTGCGTGCCGAGAATGCCCAGGTTGCGATAGCCCCTGGCTTCCGCTTCGCGGGCGACTTCTTCGGCGATATGCAGCCAGGGAAGCGGTGAGCGTTCAAGGATCGGGTCGATGGAGACGTGCACGGTGTTATCGGGGCAGATCAAGAATTCCGCGCCGGCTTTGGCCAGGATGTGTGCCGAGGCGAGGATGCGCTCGCCGACCAGGTCCCAGCGGTCGGCGTCGGACGGTTTCTTGTAGTCGTTCAGGTTAAAGGTATGCATGGTCACTTGGGGGTGCTCATACATGCCCAGCAAATCCTTGCCCTCCTGGCAGATGGTGCGATAACAAAGCGCGGCGCCTTCATAAGATACGCCGACGATACCGATGTGTTTTGTTGCGGGCATGCTATCTCACCTGGAGATTAGCACGTCGCACCTCATTGACATTCGGTGCTCCTCGCAAGGACGGGAGAGGAAGGCAGATGGTGCGATAGCAAAGCGCGACGCCCTCATAGGGGACGCCGACGATGTCGATGTGTTTGGTTTTTGTCACGGAAGACATATAAAGAGTGAATAGTGATCAGTGATTAGAGATTAGGGCTTTCCTATTCACTATCCACTGCTCACAAATCACTTTTTTTTACTCTCTAAAAATCCGCACACGGCGATTGGGCTCTTTGCCGTAGGAGTGCGAGACCAGGTTAGATTGTTGCGCGAGGGCGTGCTGCAGGCGGCGCACGTAGGATGAAGCCGGGGGCAGCTCCACCCAGCGCTCGCCATTCAACACGGCGTTGATCGCCTGCTGGGTATTGCGCATCTGTTCTTCCACCGTGTCGGATTCTTCAGCCGGCCCCGGCAGATCGAAGAGCCCGGAAAGGAACCGCTCCATCTGCGAGACGGTATTGGCGCGCAAGACGTAAACCGGCATGCCGCGCTGCTCGGCTTCGACGATGGCGCGCTGGCGCTTGCGGTAATAGGAGCGCAACGTGACTAGCACGTCGGCTTCGCTGGCCTCTTTCACTGGGATGGCCGGCACGCCCAGGCGTTTCGAGGCATTTACCAGGCGGTTGCGCGCCACCCCGTAGGGGTAAACCCGCACGGGCTGCATGCTGGCTCCATTGCGCCGTGAGGCAGCCGCGGCCAACACTTCCGGCGTATGAGGGGCGGGAGTCAGCCGGGCATAGGGCTCTTCGGCAGCTAACGGCATTTCGCTGCGGCGCGGTCCGCTGGCAACGCCGCCGCGCGCTGGTTTTTTGGGTTGTTCGGTTGCTTTTTTGACCTGGATCTCCCCAGCTTCATTGCGGCTGCGGATCTCCGGGATCAATGGGTAGCCGCGCAGGAGAGAGTCGACGGAGGCGGCCACATCGCGGTGCACAGCCAGTTGGTCGCGGGTCTGGATCTCGATCAACACATCGAAGCTGGGCGGGGAGCGGCGCTCAAGCACCGTCTTTTGCGTGCCGCGGCGGCGGGCCTCTTCGTCCGAAAGGGTCACCGATTCGATGCCGCCCACCAGGTCTGAAAGCGTGGGGTTGAGCAGCAGGTTTTCCAGGGAATTGCCGTGGGCAGTGCCGATGAGCTGCACGCCGCGTTCGGCAATGGTGCGGGCCGCCATGGCCTCCAGCTCTCGGCCGATCTCGTCGATGACAATGACTTCCGGGTTGTGGTTTTCAACCGCTTCGATCATCACCTCGTGCTGGCGCGAGGGGGTGGCCACCTGCATGCGGCGGGCGCGACCCACCGCCGGGTGAGGCACATCACCATCGCCGCCGATCTCGTTGGAGGTGTCCACGATCACCACGCGTTTCTGGTCGGCGAGGAAGCGGGCTGCCTCGCGCAGCAAAGTGGTTTTACCCACGCCGGGGCGGCCGAGCAAGAGGAGGCTCTTGCCTTCCTCGATCAGGTCTTGAATGATGTCGAAGGTGCCGAAGACGGCGCGGCCCACGCGCAAGGTGAGGCCCACTACCGCGCCGCGGCGGTTGCGGATGCCGGAGATGCGATGCAAGGTGCGTTCGATGCCGGCGCGGTTGTCCTCGTCGAAATCTCCCAGGCGGTGCACCACGTGTTCGATGTCTTCGGTGGCGACTTCGCGCTCGACCAGCACGACTTCTTGCGTGGTCATGCGCGCCGTGGGCACGCGACCCAGGTCTAAGATGATTTCGAGAAGATCGGCGCTGTTGTTGCGCTGGCGTACGGCTGCCTCAATATCCTTGGGCAGCACGGAGAGCAGCGCGTCCAGGTCATCGGTAATTTGGCGTTTGGTCATGATCGGTCCTGCGCAGCGCTAAAACCAGCCGCTGCTAATGAAGTTTCCGGTGCGCTAGACCCGCAGACGAGACCGCCAAATTTTAATAGCCTCATTGGCATGCATTCTCTGGCTGCATGGCAGGCTCGGCGAAATAGGCCTGCGGTTCAGGCACCTGCATAGGGGTGGTGGGTTCAGCCCGCCGGTTGGGTACCCCGGCGCGCCGCTTTTCTTCCACGAGCAGAGCCAGGCTGGTGCGCCGCGCCATCACCACCTGGCGAGGGCCGGCTTGCGCCCCCAGGTCTTCCAGGGCGCCTTGCAGCCAATCCTGGTAGGAGCGCAGGCAAACGTAAACCGGCCGCCTGGGACTCGGCCGCAACCTGGCCAGCAACTCGGCAAGCGCTTTGTCGAATGGCTCTGCATCCAGGTGCACGAAGGGCAGCAGCCAGGTGCCGCGTGGTCCGCGCCTCACTTCGGCATAAGCGACGATCTCGCCATCCTGGCGTAATACGTACCCTTCCAGCGGCTCCGAATTTTCCATTTCGATCTGCTGCACCTGCCCGGGGACCAGGGATTTGCGCAGCAGGTGAATTCCGAATCGGTCGCGCTCCAGCGCCGGCCGCCAGGTGGCGGGGCCGGTGAAGATAGGCGCTCCTTTCAATTTCCACATGCGCTGGCGGGCGTAAATGCTGAACCCGTTCTGGCGCAGAACTTTGAAGGCTGCCTGGTCCTCCTCCACTTCAGCCACCAGGCTTAACGCGCCGCGGCCACCTAGGTGCTTGGTGAGGCCGTCCAGCACCTCCTCCAGGGCCGGCGAGTCTAGGCTGCTGGCAGGGGCCAGAAAGATACAATGCGCCAACGGAAACCCGGAAGGGTGGTAAGCCTGGGCAAAGAGCGGATGGCTGTGATCCTGCGCTTTGCCGGTAAAGGTGTACAGGCCGGTAAAGGCGGCCAACGGAGAAAACAGCGCACCGCGCGAACTAGCGCCCGGGCCTTGGGTCAGCACAAATCGATTATTTAGGAAGACGGCTTTTTTGGTGAGCTTGCGCAGCAGGCCGTAGTCTGCAAGGGTGAACGCTCGTAACACGCGCCTATTCTACAACAGCGGCAAGGCAGTGAATAGTGAATAGTGAGTAGTGATTCGGGCTGACAAACATGGATCGGAAACAGGCAGATAATTAGTCGGGCTCTGGTTGCCCTATTCACTAGGCGACTTATCCCTATTCACTAGTTTAAGGAAATAGCGATGAAAGCGATCGTCGCCGGTGAGCTCGGGATGGAAGGCGGTGGCCAACAAATGGCCTTCCTGGGCAGCGACGATGCGCCCGTCCGGCAGGGAGGCCAGCCCCTGCGCCGCGCCGCTCACCTTTTCGATCAGCGGGGCGCGGATGAAGACGGCGTGCACGGGCTGATTGGTTGCGTCCACTTCCTTGAGGGCGGGCACATCCAGTTCGGCCTCGAAGCTCTCCACCTGGCGGCCGAAGGCGTTGCGTTCCACGGTGATGTCCATCAAGCTCAACAGGGGCTGCGCGCGGCGCGCATCTTTGGAAAGGAAGATCGCTCCTGCACAAGTACCCCAGATTGGCTTGGCCTTGCCGAAAGCGCGCAGCGGTTCGATCAGCCCAAAGTCCACCGCCAGCTTGCCGATGGTGGTCGATTCTCCCCCGGGGATGATCAGCCCGTCCAGGCCTTCCAGGTCTGCGGGCAGGCGCACCGCGCTAGCCTGTACCCCCAGCCGCGACAGGACGGCCAGGTGCTCCGCAAAATCACCTTGGAGGGCCAATACACCGATCTTCATAAGGGCAGTGGATAGTGAATGATGATTAGTGAGTAGGGGGAAAAAATGGGTTTCCCTAATTACTATTCACTAATTACTCTATTTACCATCCCCGCTGGGCGATCAGGTCTTCCTTGGGGATATCGGTTACCTGGCGGCCTACCATGGGTTCGCCCAAATTGCGGCTGACTTCGGCCAGGATCTTGGGATTGTTGAAGTGGGCGGTGGCCTTGACGATGGCGTCCGCCCGGCGCGCCGGGTCGCCGGATTTGAAGATGCCGGAACCCACAAACACGCCGTCCACGCCGAGCTGCATCATCAGCGCGGCATCGGCCGGGGTGGCGATGCCGCCGGCGGCAAAGTTGACCACGGGCAGGCGGCCGAGTTCCTTGGTCTCTTTCACCAGTTCGTAAGGCGCGCCCAGTTCCTTGGCGAAGGCCATCAGCTCTTCATCGGGCATGGTTTGCAGGCGGCGGATGGCGCCCAGCACGGAGCGGGCGTGGCGCACGGCTTCCACCACGTCGCCGGTGCCGGCTTCGCCCTTGGTGCGGATCATGGCGGCGCCTTCACCGATGCGGCGCAGGGCTTCGCCCAGGTTGCGGCAGCCGCACACGAAGGGGATCTTGAAATCATGCTTGTAGATGTGGTGCTCCTCGTCAGCCGGGGTGAGCACCTCGGATTCGTCCAGGTAATCGACGCCGAGGGCTTCCAGGATCTGGGCTTCGACGAAGTGGCCGATGCGCACTTTGGCCATCACCGGGATGCTGACCGCTTCCATGATCTCTTCGATCAGGGCCGGGTCGCTCATGCGCGCCACGCCGCCTTGGGCGCGGATATCGGCAGGCACGCGCTCCAGGGCCATCACCGCCGCGGCGCCGGCGTTCTCGGCGATCTTGGCGTGTTCGGCGGTGACCACGTCCATGATCACGCCGCCCTTAAGCATTTGGGCCAGGCCCTTTTTTACGGCAAAAGTAGCGACTTGGTGTTCCATCTCAAGCTCCTGATGGGGAAAACAACTGGTAAAAAAATTCTACCACGTCGGGCCTGGCGATCGCGCCGCAGCGCATCCAGCCGTGCTCAACGGGGTTTCAAGTCCTACAAATCCTGATCAGGCGGAGACAGAGCGCATGAAACTTTCAGGCTGGCAAAAGATCCTCTATTCCGGGGGTGCGCTCGGCACCGCCTTGTCCTACCTGGCGTTCGGCACCTACATCCAATTCTTTTACATCGATATTCTCGGGCTCAAGGCATCCCTGGTTGGCATCGGCTGGAGCCTGTATGGCATTTGGAATGCGTTTAACGATCCACTGGCCGGATATTTGAGCGACAACACCAAAACCAAATGGGGTAGGCGGATCCCCTGGATCGCTTGCTCTTTCATCCCGCTCGGTCTTTTCTTCTACTTGCTATGGGTGCCGCCTTCTCCGCTGATCTCAGGCGGTGAGATCCCCCTGTTCATTTATTTCATCGCCATCGTGTTGGTCTTCGATACCTTGTGGACCTTTGCAGTGATGAACTGGACCGCCCTGTTCCCAGAAATGATCAGCGACGAAAAAGAGCGCGCCACCGTTTCGGGGCTGCGCCAGGCATTCACCGTGGTGGGCCTGATCCTGGGGGTGGCGCTGCCGCCCGTGCTGGTGGGGCAGGACTGGAGCGGACGGGGAGGCATGGCCATTGCCTTCGGCGCCATCACTTCGCTCACCTTGGGACTTTCGCTGTTAGGCAGCCGGGAAAATCCTGCTACCCGACACGAAAAGCAACCGCCACTGTTGCCCGCACTCGCCGCTACCTTCCGCAATCTTTCGTTTCGTTGGTTCCTGATCGCCAATTTGCATAAGGAATTTATCGTCAGCGTGCTGACGGCCTCGATCCCATTCTGGGCGAAGTACGTCTTGAAAATTCGAGTGCCAATCCTGATGTTTGGGCAGGAGCTTTCGCCTGAATTGCAGAATTCGATCCTGCTCGGTTCTATTTTTGTTATGACTCTGCCCGGCCTACCTTTCTGGACCTGGGTAGCCAAACGCTTTGGAAGCCGGCGCGGGTGGCAGATCTCGCAGGCCACGTTTGCGCTCTCCATGCTCAGCATCTACGCGGCCAGTGATTTTCAGCAGGCCATCCTTGGCACCTCGGTCATTGGGCTAAGCCTGGCGGGCTTGCTGGTGTTCCCCGATCTGTTGATCTCCGATGTGATCGACGAAGACGAGACTGTGGTCGGCGCGCGCCGCGAGGGCATGTATTTTGGCATCAACGGTTTCATCATTCGCTTCGCCTTCACCATGCAAGGGATCACCACCGCCGTCGTGCTTAGCGCCAGTGGCTATATTTCCGGCGTAGTGGACGCAGCCCAGCCGGCCAGCGCGGTATTCGGCATCCGTGCCATGATCGCGCTGGTGCCGATCGTGGCCTCCCTGGTAACCATCAGCGCGTTGCAAATGTACCCGTTGCACAGCGCGAGGTTGAAGACCGTACGCGCTCGGGTGGGGCGTCTGCGAAAATCCGGTTAAGCCTTTTTCTTTTACTTTGGGGACCTGAATATCTCTGACCAATGTCCGGCAGCTTTACCCTGTTGGACAAGGTCCCTGAACGAAGCTACGAATACAAGCAATACAATCCCCAGCGCGAGCAGGCCGTATTCGACCGGCCGAGCGCTAATGTAAAAAAGGACTCCCAGGGACACAAACGCCGCAATGGTCGCCGTTGTCCCACCAGCTCGCCAATTGATCAGGGCCCAGACTACGGCGCCAGCCAGCGCTTCTGGCCAAGCCAGCCAGGCCAAAGCGCCAAAAGCGGTCGCCAAACCCTTGCCGCCACGAAAGCCCATCCATAGCGACCAATTGTGCCCGACCACAACGAAAAGCCCAGACAGAAAGCTAATGGGGTAGGAAACACCTAAAATCCCCGCCAACCACATGGCGGCTGCGCCTTTGGCGGCATCCAGGCCGCCGCCCAGCAGGCCCCAAAGGGGACCCGCGTTGGCGATGAGATTGTTGCCACCCACGTTGCCGCTGCCGACCGTGCGCAAGTCGACGCCTTTGGCCAGGCGGCCAACGATCAGCGAAAATGGGATGGAGCCAAGCAGGTAACTGAGCAGCAGGGAAATTAGTAAGCGCTCCATGGCCCCGAGGTGTTGGGCGATTTTAATAGCGAACTATTGATACGACAAGGTCCAGTCTTTCGATGATTTCTAGCTCGAGATCCTTTGCGTCAACCTGGCGACAACCTGCTCAAGGCGCCCAATCCACAATTTCCCCAGTCAGGTCGGGCAGCAAAACTGCCTGGCAGTTCGCCACGTTTAGCAAAACCGGCAATTCGCCATACGAAGGACCTGTGGTCCGACTGACGTTCAAGATCAACCACTGGTCGTCGGCGCTCCAGGCGCCAGCTGCAAAGGTGAGGTCTGAGCCTGATTCGGCGATCAAGCGCTTTTCCGATCCGTCTAGGTTGGCCACATGCACACTGTAGTTTGTTCCACCGAAGGTTGCCTCGCTGAAAGCGATGCGAGTGCCGTCGGGCGAAAGGCGGGCGAACCCGCCTTTGAGATTCTGGATGACCAGATCGTCTTCAATTGCTCCCGTCTGGATATTTACCGTCTGCACCTGCGTGCCCTCTGGGGAACGCGTAGCCACCACCACGTGGTTTCCATCCGGCAGCCAGCCGGCGACGCCGATCATGTCGGGGCTGGCGCCCAGGCTGGGGTGCAGGTCGCTGCCGTCGGCATTGATCAGGTAAAGGCCTTCGCCGCCGCGGATGAAGGCCAGGCGGCTGCCATCCGGCGACCAGGCGATGGCATACGAGCTATCCTCGGCGATCAGCACGAGGGTCTGGCCGCTGACTAGATCCGTGATGCGTAGGCCGTCGTGGGCATAGGCCACAAAGCGGCCATCGGGAGAAAGCGAAGCCCACGAGCCAATATCGATGGTTTGGGGCTGGCTGCCATCCAAACCAGACAGGCGCAGGGTGGGCAACATTCCGCCGACAGAAAAGTCCTGGGCCAGCACGCGGCCGCCCGCTTCGGGGGGAAGACTGGCCAGCAAGGAATGGCTGAGCTGCTCCCAACCTTGCTGGGTCAGGCAAGCTGCCGTTTCGGGAGCCGGGGACGAGGAAGTGAGCGCCGACAGATCGACTGTGGCAGTCCACGGCCCTGCCAACCTGAGGAAATAGTTATCGACCCAGAAGTGATGTAAACCGACCGGCAAATAATCATAGCCAATGCCGAGGATCAGATCGCCAGCGTCAGGGTCCACTCCAGGCCCAGAAGATGATACGAACATGTCGCTGTGATTATCCTGGTCGGAAAGATTCAACGCGGTGATCTCTTCTGCATCCCTTTGTATACTGGCCAGCAGGTCATAAGTTCCATCCATCTTGACCTCGAAAGTAACTTCTTTCACGGTTACTAGGTTGCCACCCAGATTGAGCACCTTATTGATCGGCCAGACCTGGCCGGATTGGGGATTCTCTCCAATGTTGAGCACAAAACTATTTTCTTCCCCCAATTCAGCTAGGACGCGCACCGAAACATCTTCCACTGTGAACGTGACCGGGCTTTCGAGCTGCTTGGTTTGGGTTTGTGCTGTCCAGGTGTAGAAGGTTTGAGGAGGCCAGGCTGGAGCGTAGCTCATTTCCAGCGGGATCTTGTTTCCGTCTGCGTCGGTGAGTGTAAATTCCAGGTCCCAAAACTCTGGGTTTTCATAGGCGCTATTCCCCCAATGAAACGCCCCTCTGAATAGATAACCATCCTGTAGTTCAACCAATTCTTCTACTGAAAGCTGCATCCCATGTGGCTGAGCCGCCCCCTCGACGCTAGTGGTCACCACGGGCAAAGGCAAGACTGGCAGCACCTCAAAACTATCCGGCGCGGGGATGAAACGGATCGTGAAGACCCAGTCTTCCGGGCCGGCGCCAGGACGCACTTCCGGCACACAGGGGACCAGCACGGCGATCTCGTTCATGTCGGAGGGCAGGGGGCCATATCTAAATTCCTCGCGCATCCAGCTTGGGCCACCCGTGCCTTCGCCTTCCAGGATGGGATAGACCTTGCCGTTGGGCAGCAACAGCGAAGGCGTGTCTCCGCAGCCGGGCTCGTCTTCGGAGAGCGGCTTGAGTTCTTGGCGAATGCCCTCGAAGTAGAAGGTGAGCCGAGTGCGCTCGGCGTCTATCAGGACGTCAACGATCGTCACGGTGATGTCCTCGCGCGTTTGCGAGACAGGCGCTTCCAGCACGCGCAGGCCGCCTTCCTGATCGACGAAACCAACGCCGGGCACATAGCCCAACCAATCCAGCACCTGGGCCAGCACGCGCTGCGGCCCGATGATAAGCAGCGCGGCCAGCAACACGACTAGCACGCCCAAGGAGAGCACCCTCGCCGGGCTCGCTTTCCAACCGAATCGCGGTAGCGGCCGGGCAGCCGAAGCCTGGCGACTCAAGCGTTCGCCTAGCGCAGCTACGAAATCTTCGCGTGCGCTTGGCACGGCCAGCACAGCGCGCAGCTGATCTTCGAAATGGGTAGGCGTGGATTTACTCATGGTCTGGCTCCAATTGGGCATGCAAACGGTCCAGCAATCTGTAAGTGGATTTCTTTACCGCATCTAGGTTGCGCCCCTGCAGAGCGGCGATCTCTGCAAAGCTTAGTTCGGCAACGAAGCGCAGGCGCAAGAGTTCTTGTTCATTGGTGGGCAGCTTGTCCAGCAGGGCGGCCAACTCGGGCAGGCGGTGATCGGAAGCCACTTGCTCCGCGGGCACGGTATCCGCCAGCGCGACTTCAGGCCGCCGATGCAGGCGGCGGAAGTGGTCGGCGGCCTTATTGCGTACAATGGAGAATAGCCAGGCAGGGAAATGGCCGTTGTGGCGATAGCCCGGCAACCGCTCAAGGGCCGCCAGGAATGTTTGGGCAGTCAGCTCTTCAGCTTCATCTCGATTTTGAACGCGGCTGAGCAGATAACGAAATACAGGTTGGACGAAAGTTTGGTAGATCTTGTCGAACTCCGCCGGATTGCTGGCAGCGGAAGAATAGGTAACTATGTCTATGTCTGCTTGGTTATCAGCCATGTTGGATGAGATCCCTCACTATTAAATCGCCTATACCAGAAAAAAGGGACAGTCGGAGGCTCGTTAGGCTGTTAAGACCATGCACGATGGGCTTCAATTGGAATGGGGACATTTCTTGGTAAGGGGAGGCGGCCTGTGCTGCCGTGCCAAGAGCTGCAGTACGGACTAGACTTCGACAAGAGCGTCGGGTAGCTCTTTTTCAACCAGCCGCATGCGCGGGTATGAATACATGAACAGCGTCACCACCAGCATCCCCAAGCCCGCCAGCACGAACATCAAGCCGATGCCGCGGCCGGGCCCAACACCCAGGACTTGGCCAACAAAGGTAGCTGCCAAGCCGCCACCGATGCGCATGGCAGGCTCGAAGACCTGGTCAGCCAGCGGACCGGCAGCCAGAAGGCCGAGAGGCACACCGAGGCGGGCCAGGGTGAATACCAGCGAGAACACGCGCCCCTGCATGGTAGCCGGCACCTTGGTTTGCACAATAGCGCGGATCGAGGCATTTATCAGCGTAATCGGGAACAGGAAGATAAAGAGACCGGCTGCGATCCAAATCGGGTCCTGGCGCACGCCGGTAAACGCCAGGCCGAGCCCGCTGCCCAGCGCCGCCAGGCAGATGCCCAAGACTTTGCGTTTAGGTCCGCCCCAAACACTGATCCAAATACCCCCGAGCAATAAACCGACACTCGAAGCGGCTTGAACGAACCCCAGCACTTGAGGTGTGGCGAACGAAAGCAGCATCGGCGTGATCAGTACTGCGCATGAACTGACTAATGCGTTGAGCATGGCGATAAACAGCGCCAGGCTTACAAGCCCATTGCGCTCTTTGAGGAAGTCGAAGCCCTGGCGGATATCAGACAGCAGCGAATGGCGCTTGACTTCGGCGCTCTTGGGCGAAGGAATGCGAACGATCAGCAGGGTGCCCGCCGCCACCAGGAAGGTTACGAAATCAACAATGAAGATGCCGTTGATGCCAATCGCCACGAAAAGCAAACCACCCAGGATGGGCGAGATGATGCCGCTGAAGGATTCAGCAGTTTGCACCAGCGCATTGGCGCGGCTGAGGTGCTCGCGCGGCACTAGCACCGCCACAGACGCCTGGTAGGCCAGGCGCTGGAAAATGCCCAGGGTCGAAGTTGTCAGCGCGGCCAAGTACAGGTGCCAAAGCTCGAGCAAGCCGTTTGAGAAGAGCAGATATAAGCTCAGTGTCACAAGGGCAGCGCCGCTGTCGGCGATAAGCATGAGCGTCCGGCGGTCATAACGATCAACCAGGGCGCCGACCAGTGGGCTTAGCGTAAAGTTTGGGAGCGAGTCAAAAAGCGCCACCAACACCAGTGGCGTTGCTTCGCCCGTGTTCTGGAAGATCCACACCCCCAGGGCAAAGCCGGTCATGCCTGAGCCGATCAGGGAGACGACTTGACCCGCCCAAATAGTCAGGAAAGTTCGCATTGACGTATTCCGCTAATTATTCTAGTACTAGAATATTATTCAAATTCCCCAGCTAGCAGACTACCCCTCGAACTTGTAACTCAGAATCTTATAAACCAGCTTGGCGGCCAAGAAATCGGGCGCCTTGTTCAGCGCATTGGGGCTCAGTTCGACCACATCGCAACCTACCAGATTGCGGGCTTTGGTCACAGCGCGCAGCAGGTGCAGCACAGGGTACCAGTACAGTCCGCCCGGCTCTGGGGTGCCGGTGGACGGCATGATCGCCGGGTCGAAGACGTCCAAGTCGAAAGTGAGGTAGACGTCGGGTTGCAGCAGCTCGAGCACCTGGCCGATCCAATCCATCGAGTGGAAGATGTCCTCGGCGTAGAAAACCTTCTTCTTATCCAGGTACTGCAATTCGGTGACATCCAGGCTGCGGATGCCCACTGAAACGATGTCGCTGTTCAATTCCGCGATGCGGTGCAAGGTGCAGGCGTGGCTGAACTTGTTATCCTCGAATTCCTCGCGGCGGTCGGTGTGGGCGTCCAGGTGCAGGATGCTGGATTTGGGATAGCGCTCGGTATGTGCCTTGGCCGACCCGAAAGCTACCGAATGTTCGCCACCCAGGGTGACTACAAATTTATCCGCTTGGATATGCCGGCGCACGCGTTCGTAAACTTTCTCGTTCAAGTCCATCGAGCTTGTGGC
>Ga0209342_10003527_pt1 | contig 16464 bp, 21 predicted proteins | sample RifCSP16_2_FD_184023 | JGI IMG/M metagenome (GOLD analysis project Ga0209342, IMG submission 184023) | Soil microbial communities from Rifle, Colorado - Rifle CSP2_sed 16_2 (SPAdes) (version 2) | ecosystem: Environmental > Terrestrial > Deep subsurface > Rock core/Sediment | place: Rifle... | reverse complement strand
TGCTGCTCACGATGCGCGGCACGCCGTTCCTGTACTACGGCGAGGAAATCGGCATGCGCCAGGCCAGGATCCCGCGCGCCGAGATCGTCGATCCGCCGGGCAGGCGCTACTGGCCGTTCTACGGAGGCCGGGATGGCTGCCGCACGCCGATGCAGTGGGATGCCACGCCGAACGCCGGGTTCAGCGCCGGCAAGCCGTGGATGCGCTTGAGCCGCGATGTCGATCGGATCAACGTCGAGCGCGAGCTGGCCGATCCCGATTCACTGCTCAATCTTTATCGTCGCCTGATCGCGCTGCGAAAGGTCATGCCTGCGCTGCATCGCGGATCATATCGCCCCCTGATCGAGCGCCCGCGCGAGGTGATGGCCTACCTGCGTGAGCACGAGAGTCAGTCCGTGCTGGTGTGCCTGAACTTCGCGTCGAGGACAGCTCGATTCGACCTGGAGGCGGCTCGCGCTGCGCACGGCGCATGGAAAGTGCTGCTCTCGACCACCACGCGTAGCAGGGAAGGCATGAGCGTCGGCGGAGAGGTGACGCTGTATCCGAACGAGGCGCTGGTGCTGGAGCGAGTTTAACCGTTTAGATTATGAAGTGGGCTTCACCACAAATCCAAAATCCAAACTTCAAAAGAAACCAGACTTTGGTAAATTGCCGGAGTGCAACTTTCAGGCTGCCATATCTTGGGCTTCCGCAGGCTAAAGCCTGCACTCCAAACGCCAGAACGCTTACGTCCGGTGTACCGTGACAGGCTGAGGTCGGGCGTTAGTGCCGCCTCTGTCCAAGTCTGCAACTCTATGATAGACTTAAACCAGATCGTCCACAGATTGGCATTCGACCGTGATATACTTGGGGCATGGAACTCGAATCCATCGTGTGCCCGGAGCACATTGAACAGAAACTCGAAGCCAAGCATAACGTCACATGCCGTGAAGCCCGTCAGATCTTTTTCAACCTGCCTCGGTTCCGTTTTGCAGAGAAAGGCCACACAGTGGGTGAGGACGTGTACGCCGCTTTCGGCCAGACCTTCGGCGGCAGATACTTATCGGTTTTCTTCATCTACAAACCGAAAACCAAGCGGGCTATTATCATCAGTGCGCGCGACATGAGCGACAAGGAACGTCGAGCCTATGGACGAAAGTAATCTGAGCAGCATTTCTAAAGCCGATACCGACGAGAAGATGGGCGAGTTCTGGGATACCCACGACTTCACCGAGTTCGATACTGACGCGCCGGATGTGAAGTTTGAGGTGACTCGCGCTGTACCTATCGAGGTTGAGTTGTTCAACGCCATCGAGAAGGAGGCGCACAAACACGGCGTACAGGTGGAAACGTTAGTGAATCTCTGGCTTCAGCAGAAACTCGCGGAACAGGCACAGTAGAGTTTTCACGTAGGGCCAAAGGTACGGTCGGTGGGGCGATCACTCGCCCCGCCACCAGTCCACCCTGTGGGCCGTGCGTGGCACTGTGTTTCTATCATTAGACGATGCCGAACGCGCGCACCGGGAACGTGCCAAAGCCTTTCACCTTGACCGGCACGGCGAAGAAGCGAAATCCCCTATCGGGCAGGTGCGACAGCCGGCACATGTGTTCGCAGATGGGGATCTCGGCGGCGAGCAGCGTCGAGTGTACAGGACGCGTGCCGTCGGCGGTGTCGTCGATGTTGTACGAGTCGATGCCGACGAGCGCCGCGCCGGAATCGGCCAGAAACTTCGCCGCGTCGCCGGTCAAGAAAGGATGCCCCTCGAAGTATTGCTCCGTTCGCCAGTGAGCGTCCCATCCGGTGTGAACGAGCACTGCCTTGCCTGTGACGCCCAGGCCTGCAAAAGTATCGCGACCGATCGCACGTCCCGTTCGATTCACGGCGCGGACGACGACGCAATCCAGATCGGCCAGCGACGACAAGGCCAGCTCCGAGAGGTCCTTACCCTCGGTATAGCGGTGAAATGGGCTGTCGACGTAAGTGCCGGTATTCGCGACCATCTCGATCTTGCCGATCTGAAACTCCGTGTCGCCGGCATAGTACTGCCGGGACTGCTCGCGGCTGAGATAGTCACAGATGATCGGCGCGGGCAAACCTCTGTAGGTGATCATCCCGTGCTCGACAGTGTGGCTGACGTCCACGAGCCGGCGCTGCGCAATAGTCATTCGGATTCCTCCTGCGCTCGTCGTATCCGCGTTTTCCGCGTGCATCCGCGTCCAAAAATTACTCGCTCAGCGGCGAAGCCTCGCCATCAGGTACGTATCGACGTACTGCCCGTCGCGAAAGGCGAAGGCGACGCGCGTGCCCTCAATCACAAAGCCGAATTTCTTGTACAGCCGGATGGCCGGCTCGTTGTCGGTGTATACATCCAGCTCCAGGCGAATCAGGTTGAGCCACCTGTCCGCCAGATCGACGGCGGCCTGCATGAGCGCCGTGCCGACGCCCTTACCCTGCCAGTCGTCGCGCACGGCCATACCAATATCTCCCACGTGGCGGCGGCGCGGCGAGTTCGGGAACGTGTGCAGGCCCAATTGCCCCACGACCTGATTTTCAGCACAGGCCAGGAGATGATACATGCCTTCGGGTGGCTCGGTTAACCGCTTGCGCCACATTTCGGCGGAGGGAAACGGCAACTGCATGGTGCCCCAGACGGCGCGCGGGCCTTCGTAGATGCGCCGCACCGCCTCGTAATCGCCCGGCTCTACGCGTCGAATCGTGATCGTCATGTGACCCTCTCGTAACTGCTCAGCCCGCGTCATTGCGAGTCGCGTTGTGTGCGACGAAGCAATCCCCTTGCCGGCCGGGTGGAGATTGCTTCGCGAACAGATGCTCGCAATGGCGGGTGGTCGGTGAGTTTCTGAGCAGGCGCGGCGCTCCGTGTCACTCTGTGAGGCGCAGATGCTCAATCAGTTTTGGGATCATCTCGTCGTGGCCGGCGATCAGTTCTGGCACGCCGCGCGGCAGGTGCGCCCAGAAGAACTCGAACAGGATCGGTTCGGCGCTGTCGTCCGACGGATCGGTCTCATGGTGCTGCCATCTTTCGGGCGGATCGCTTTCGCAGCGCAGGTGGTAGAAGGTGCGGTGATGAATTTCGTCAAGCCCGAAGTCCGACATGTCCTGCCGCGCCTCGCCCAGATAACCGGCGAGCTTCAACCCGGCCAGGCCGGTCTCCTCGACGGCTTCGCGCATCACCGCCTCTTCGGGTGGCTCGCCCGGCTTGACCGTTCCAGCAGGGACCTGGATACCCGCCTCGGGCGCGTGCGGATGGCTGAAAACCAGGAGGCGGTCGTCGTGCGTGACGTAGGCGAATGCCTTGCGACGGAGCGTGGGCATGGGGATGGAGGCTCAACACTACAACTTCATCAGGATGCCATGCCCAGGATTAGAACGGGGCGGCGCTATTTTCCTGTTTCGTCCAGGTTCTTGAGCAGCCCCATCTTCATCGCCTGCTCGAAAGACAGCGTCGGCGTCTCCGAGGGTTCTTCTTCGGGCGGCGCTTCGTCGAACAGCTTGTCGAGCGTCTGCGCCATCTCCTGACGAATGGCCTGACGATCCATCTGCTCGACCGGCGTGCCGGATTCTTTCTGCACCTCGGCGGCGGCGCGCCGGGTGATCTCCTCGATCTCCGCCGCCGCTTCTTTGGCGTACAGCCACACCACGCCTTGCTTGGTGCCCTTGGGCACGACGATGACTAGGAACAGGCCCTGTCCCAATCCGGTCGTGTACACGCTGACGCGCTGGCCTTCCAGGTAATTCATCGCGAACCCGTCGCCCTCGCCCAGCAGCGACGCCAGTTGATTGCTCATCGACCGCCCGCCGACGATTAGCGACGACAGCGCCTGCACGTCCGTGTCGGCGACCATGCCCTTGGCCGCGATCACGTAGCCCGCCTCTTCGAGCAGCAGCACCGACTCGGCGGCCGTCTGCGCGCGCAGCTTCGACAGCGACACTTCGATCTTGTCGAGATCGGGCCGCGAGAAGATGTACACGCGCGCCGGCCTGGCATCGGGCCTAGCCTCGGCGCTCGCCGAGGGCGCTGCCGGGGTCACCGCCGCCGCGCGCGCCTGGGATTTCTTCACCTCGCGCTTGACCACGTCCAGCACTTCGTCGATCGAGAACGGCTTCTTCAAGTAGTCGGTGATGCCGACGCGCATCGCCTTGATCACGTCGTCCATGTCGCCGTAGCCGCTCAGAATGACGATCGACAGGTGCGGCGCGCGCTCCTTCACCCGCGCGATCAGGTCCATGCCGCTCATGCCGCTCATTTTGAGATCGGTGATTATCAGATCGAACTCGGACGACTCCATGATTTGCAGGGCGCGCTCGCCGCTCGGCGCGGTGCGCACGCTGTAGCCCGACGCCGTGAGCACGTCGCTCAGCGCCTTGCAGATCTGCGGCGCGTCGTCCACGACCAGGACGGAGCCGGCTGTGTCTTCCATGGCGTGCTCCTCACTCCACTGCGGTCGTGATCGCCCTCAGCGCGATTCCCGCTTCGAACAGGGAGACCAGCCCGCACATCAGCGTCTCTTGCCGCCCCTCGCGGTTTCGGTTGAAGAACTGGATCAGCGGAACCCACAGTGCCAGCACGATGCCGTACAGAATGTGCACGGGCGCCCGCGACAGCGCCGCGTCTCGCCCCTGCAGAAAAAGAATGGCTCCCAGCGCGCCCTGCGCGAGCGCCGCCAGGTTGCCGACGACGATGACGCCCCAGTAATCGGGGCTGACCGATCGACGCCGGGCGTAGCCGGCGACGCCCCACACGCCGGCAATGGCTGCGAAGAATACCAATGCCCAGCCCAGACGACCGTGAAGAAAGGCGAAATCCAAGCGCTCCTCCCGTTTCTCGTCCGATGCGCCGCTACTCGTTGACGGCCGTCGCCGTCCACTCCCACGCGCCCGCATCAGCCTGAAGCCCGAGCAGCGCCACATCGCTCAGCGCCTGGTTGACCTGTGAAGAAAACGGCGATAACAACGCCGTCGGCACGGCGACCCATCCGAACGATCCGCCGGTCGGCACGACCTGCACCGCCGCGCTTTCCAGCCGGAGCGGTTCATCTGCTTGCGGCTCGATGCGAAACGTCGCCGCCACGTTCAGATTGCTTATGCTCTGCACCTGGCCGCTCAGGGCAATCACGCCCGGCTCGACGAAGCGCGCCTTCCCATCTTGCACCCCGACATCCGGCCCGGCGATGAATCGGAAATACGAGCTTAACTGGTCCTCGCTGAAACGAACGGCGTACGCCTGACCGGGCGGAACCTGTTGGGCCTCCGCGATCTGCTGCGCGAATGCTTCCGCTTTTTGTCGGGTCGAATCGGTTGGCTGGCCGTTCCCGTCGTTCACCGGCCGCTCGAGCGCAGCGAATACTTGTGAGCCTAGCACGATCCCGCCGGTGAAGAAACAGGCGGCGGTGACGAACACCATCGCGCCGACGACGATCACCAGCCGCAGCACGGCCTTTTCGCTGTAGCCGACGACGGTCGTCGACTTGACGACGTCGCGTCCGGCGACGTCGCCCCCGACGGAGGCGTCGCCTTCGACGTCGATTCCGCCCGACCGATACTCGTTATCGCCGGAGTCAGATGGTGTGTCGTCGGAAGATGCAGACATATGCTATGGCGGCTGCGCGCAGCTCCGCCGACGATTATGCCCTATCCCGACTGGCTTGGCAAATGCTCACGCGTGGCTCAGCGCCGCGCGCAGGGCGCTCTGATCGATGGGTGCGACGTCCGCGCGCAGCGCTTCGCGCCCGTTGATCCACACCACGGGGATGGCGTGCCTGTATCGATCGTACAGCGCCGGGTCGCTCGTAATGTCGCGCCGCTCCCATTGGAAGTTAAGCTGGCCTTGCAAGAGCAGCAGGTGCGCTTCGACCTGTTCGCACAGGCGGCAGTCGGGTTTGGTGAAGAGGATGAGGTGGGGCATGAGAAAAGCAAGACCTGCCAGGTCTCGGAGACCTGGCAGGTCTGTTGCCTAGGGAAGAATATCCGCCAGGTACTCCGCGAGCGTGTCTTCGGTCAAGGGACCGACGTTCACGCCGCGCACGATACCATCCCTGTCGACGAACACCGACGTCGGCAGGCCGAGGACGCCGAAGGCTTTCGCCGCCGCGCCCTCTTCGTCGAGCAGCACGGGGAAAGGCATCTGGAACTCTTTCACGAATGCGCGAACGTCGTCGACGACGTCCAGTTGTGTGTTGTCGATGGCCAGGACGACCAGGCCCGCATCACGACGCCTGTTATACGCCTCGACGATGTCCGGCATTTCCGCGCGGCACGGCGCGCACCATGATGCCCAGAAATTGATGAACACCGGCCGGCCCCGGTAATCCGATAGGCTGACCTCGCCGCCACTGCTGGCGCCCTCGCAGATCCCCGAAGCGCAGCGGAGGGGGCGCCCCGCGGGGTCGAGTGCCTTCAGCGTGAAGTCCGGCGCAGGAGACCCGGTGGCGACGCCGGCAGGCGCCGGCGACGAGCCTGAGAGATCGGAGAATTGGGGATTTGAGGCCGGAGGCGCACAGGCGGCGGCCGCCATCGCCGCTGCGAGCGCCGCGAGCCACACACGTTGTCTCACTCTGCGCTTCCCGGTTCGACTGTGGCGTGTCCCACGGCGTGCGCGCTCAAGTAGCCGATGTACGCCGGGACGAGGGGCAGCACGCACGGCGACAGGAACGACAGCAGCCCGCCCGCGATGGCGATCAGGAACGTCACGTCGCCCGCGCCGAGCAGGGCGGCGTCGAACGTCGTGAACGAGGCGCTCAACCGGGACATCAGCGCCGGCAGCTCGCCTGTAACCAGCAGCACGCCGAGCAGGATCAAGAAGATGCCGGTGACGGTTTCGATCGTATGCAGGTGCCGCGTCATCCTGCGCAGTTGCCGGCCGAGCCGGTCGACGAACAGGCCCATGATAAGGAAGGGCACGCCGAGACCCAGCGCGTAGCCCGCCGCGAGCAGCAGCGAGCTGCTGGTTTCGCCCTGGAGGCCCAGTTGCAGTATCGATCCGAGAACCAGACCGATGCACGGCGTCCAGCCGGCGGCGAAAAACATGCCCATCGCGAACGAGGACAGGTAGCCCAGCTCCGGCCGCCCGGCGAACTGCCGGCGCGTGTCGTAATACAAGAATGGAATCTTGACGACGTGCATCGTCGCCAGGCCGAACAGGATGATGATCAACCCGCTGATCTTGGCGATCTCGAACTTGTACCGGACGATCAGCGAGCTGAGCAGCGCGAACGCGCCGCCGAACAGCACGACGAAGATGAACGAGAACCCCAGCACGAACGACACGGCGTGCAGGAACGTGGTGAAGCGCTGCATGGACGACGCAGCCGGTTCGCGCGCCGGGGACAATACTTGCTGCGACATACACTACTCCCGATGGCTAAGACTTCGGAAGTCTGAACAGAAGCTCAGACCTGGGAGACCTCAGACGGCTTGGTGATCTGCGCGGCCTTGCCCGCCGGCATGTCCACGCCGACGCTCTGTTTCTTCTCGGCCATCTTCTTCAAGGCTTCCACGTCCTTCTCCAGGTTGCGCTGGCGGCTGCGAATGCTCAGTACGTACAGGAACGTGATCAGCCAGAAGCCGACGTACGCCGGGATCAAGAACGAAACGATATTCTGCATTTCGGGACTCATGCGTCCTCCCTCAGATCATCTGAGTAGGGCGGCTTTCCATAGCCGCCATTGCGAGGTCAGGTCAGAAACCTGCCCTACTGGCTCAGCATGTGTTGCTTCAACACTGCGACTTCGTCGGCGGTTTGCTCGACGTGCATGCGCGCGCGCAGCAGCACGACGTAGATCAGTGTAAACGCGGCCAGTGACAGGAACATCGCCGGACGCATCGAGGAGGTCAGCGCGAACGCTCCCCCTTCGGCCAGATTGGGGTGGATCGTGTTCCACCACGTCGTCGCGAAGTACGTGATCGGCACGCTGGCGAAGAAGATAATGGCGTACACCGCCGCGAAGCGGGCGCGCCGCTGCGGATCGTCGATCGCGCCGCGCAGCATCAAGTAGGCCACGTAAATGAACAGCGAGATGGCCGTCGTCGTCAGGCGCGGATCCCACGTCCACCACGTGTTCCACACCGGCCGCGCCCACAGCATGCCAGAGGCGATGACCATGACGCCGAATACGACGCCGATCTCGACCGACGCATGCGCGATGATGTCGTGCTGGCGCTGCTCGCCGCGCGCCAGGTACAGGATGCTCGCTGCGAACGTCACGAGCAGCGCCAGCCCGGCCACCCAGGCAATGCCGACGTGGAAGTAGAAGATGCGCTGCACGTCGCCGCCGGTTTCGCGCTGCGCTGTCGGGACGGTGAAGGTGAAGAACACCGCCGCCGCCAGCAGCAGCCCCGAAATGCCGATCAATACCACGCTCAGCGTGTCACGTCTGGCCATGTCCTCCTCCTTGCAAAGTGTATTATACCCTCATACCCCCGCGCTTCACACCCGCTAATCTTCCAGGATGTATTCGAACGTCAACACGGCCAACCCGCCTAACACCAGATCGTACGCGGCCAGCAGCCCCAGCCAATTGCCCCACAGCTCGAATGGCGCGTCGTCGAGCGCGCCGGCCGTCACTCGCACGGCCGCCAGGATGGCCGGCAGGGCGACGGGCAGCATCAGGATCGGCAGCAGCACGTCGCGCAGCCGGGTGTTGGCCGCCATCGTCGCCAGCAGCGTGCCGACTCCCGCGAATCCGATCGTGCCGAGCAGCATCGCCACCAGGATCATGGGCTTGAGGAACGGCAGGTTCAGTGTTGCGGCGAGCATGGGCAGGACGATGGCCTCGACCGCCGACATGAAGACGAAGTTCCCCAACGCCTTGCCGACGAAGATCGCGCTGCGGTCGATCGGCGCCAGGCGCAGGCCGTCGAAGCTGCCCCGGTCGAACTCGGCGGCCAGGGATCGGTTCAGCCCGAGCATCCCCGCGAACACGATCACCACCCACAGCACTCCCGGCGCGACGATCGCGGCGGCGCGCGCCGCGCGCAGGTCGAATGCGAACGCGAACACGAAGATCACCAGCGCCGCGAACGCGCCCATCGAGCTGAGCATGTCCTTGCTGCGGACCTCCGTCGTCAAGTCCTTGGCGACGATGGCCCATGCCTTGCGAAAGTAATCCCTCATCCCGACTCACGTCATCACGCTATCACGCATCACGTCATCACGTATCACGCCATCACGTGTCACCCTACCGCACCGCGCGTGACCTTGCTATACGTCTCCCGGAAATTCGACGCCGCGATCTCGTCGCGGCGCGCGGCGTGGACCAGCCGCCCGCGCGCGATGAGCAGCGCCCGGTCGCACAGCGCCAGGCCGCGGTCGAGGTCGTGCGTGGTCATCACGACGGTTCGTTTTCCGTCGTGCAAATCGCGCAGCGTCCCGGCCAGCCGGTCCGCCGCGTCGGGGTCCAACCCGGTGAACGGCTCGTCGAGCAGAACGACGCCCGGATCGTGCAGCAGCACGCGGGCGATGGCCAGGCGCTGCTGCATGCCGCGCGAGAACGTGCGCGCTCGATCGCGCCGCCGCTCGTCCAGGCCGACCTGTTCGAGCAGCGCGTCGATGCGCCCGCCGTTCTTCGGCAGGTCGTACAGGCGGGCGAAGAAGCGCAGGTTCTCTTCGGCGCTCAGCTCGCCGTAAAGCAGCGGCTGGTGGGACAGGAACCCGATATGCCGGCGCGCTTTGTCTGCGCCCTTCGGCAGCGTGTGTCCGGCGATGGTCACCGTTCCGCGCGTCGGGCGTGACAGCGTCGACAGGATGCGCAGCAGCGTCGTCTTGCCCGCGCCGTTCGGGCCCATCAAGGAGACGAACTCGCCCGGCTCGACCCGGAAATCCACCTCGCGCAGCGCGACGAACGGGCCGAATTGCTTGACGAGTCCGGAGACTTGAATCATGGGTGTCTCGTGAATCAGCCAATCAGCGAGTCAGCGTTCGGGCTACCCGTCTCGCTGACTCGCTGACTCGTTGACTCGCTCTACTCTTCTCGCATCAGGCGCAAGATCCTTGCCTTCAGTGCTTCGCGCTGCTTGCGATACTCGGATTCCCGGATCTCGCCCACCTCGAAGGCATCGTCGAGCGCGGCGATCTGGTCGATCAGCGCATCCCGATCGGCAGCCCTGGCTTTGGGCGCTACGCGTGCGCCTCGGCTCGGCTGTTCCTGTTGTGCTCGCGTGCGCCACACGCCGTAACCTACGACGGCCACGCCGACGAGCAGAATCGCAATACCGGCTGCCAGCTTCGGATCGAAGGCGGGGCGCGGCGGCGTCAGACGCAAGGCCAGCGTCTGTCCTGCGGCAATCGGCCCGCCGGAAAATTGCTGATAAGTCTGGCCCTGGATGACCTGGGGGCCTCGATCGAGCAACTGGCTGCTCGAGCCTTGCCAGTCTTCCGAGGCGACCAGCACGTTCACCGACTGTGCCGGGTAGTTCAGCGTCCGGTCAAAGACCGCATCGGCCGCGCCAAGCGGCAACTGATAGGCGATGACCAGCCGGGTGGTGTCTTCGCCGGGCGAGACCGCCTCGTAGTATTCGAACCCGTCCGGCGATTCGGCGAACGCGCCCTGCACCGCGCCGTCCAGCAACTGCACGGCGCTCGCCTTCTCCGGCAGGTTGAAGCGGAGGGCCGGCTCGCCGGTCGTGTTCACCAGCACGCGGTCGCCGAGATTGGAGATCACGTAAATCTCGTTGACGTCGATCGCATCGCTTCCGGGCATGGCGATCACGTGCAGCGTCTCGAGCCGGATCGCGCCCGTTTCCGAAGTCGGCTCGAACACCTGAAATTGCAGATCGGCCGTCGACGTCGCCCCGTCGTATTCAAGGCCGTCGCGATAAGTCACATCGGCGTAGGTGAGGCTGGCCATGACGATATCGCCGGGCGCGATGTCCGAGTAAGACGCCGTGAACGCGCCCGCTTCGTCCGTGGTGACGGTGCGAGTGATGACCGTGTCGCCTGTGCCGCCCGGGAAATGATACAACGTCACCTCAAGGTTGGCCGGCGCGTCGACGCCGCCGGTGCCGTTGGCGATCGTTCCGTTGACAGTCAGGCCCGGTTCGTCGGGACCGACGGGAGCCGCGGGGGCCGCGTCGAGCGCGGGCGTCGCGGCCGGTTCCGGCTCGGCGACGGTGGGCGCGCTGTCATACGTGAAGCTGCGAACGTAGTCGATCACCGCGCTGCGCTCCAGGCCGTTCAGCTTTCCGCTGAACGATGGCACGTGCGTGCTTTGCAGGGCGTTGTCCCATGCGCCAAAAGCCGCGTCGCGATACGCGGCAAGATAGGACAGATCGGGCACTGTCCCGTCGGCCTGCGGGCCGTCCCCTTTGCCGGTCTCGCCATGGCACTGCACGCAGCGCTCGGCGTAGATCGCCTCACCTTGGGCCAGCGTCGGCTCGGGCGATCCTAGCGACCAAACGTAGGCGATCACGTCCCATCGATCGTCCGCCGACAGCGATCCGCTGAAGCCCGGCATCCCACGCGGCTGGCCGTTTTCGTCGAGCCGGCCGGCCGTGATAAGGCTAAACCACTCCGCGACCGTCGACGTGCGGACTATCTGCTCGGATGTCAGATCCGCCGGCGCGACTCCGAAGGTGGACTGGATTTGCGCCGCGCTCTCGCCGTCTCCTTTGCCACTCGGGCCGTGACACGCGGCGCACTTCTCGGCGTAGATCGCTGCGCCCTGGCCGACAGAAGGCCTGCGCGTCGGCAGCTCAAACGCAGCCTCCGGCGCCGGCAGCGGCGTGAGGATCGGCGCGCTCCCACGCGGCGGCGGCGGCGCCGACAAGGCGCAGCCAGATACAACGACTGCCAACATTAGACACATCGCTATCATCGGCAGCGTCTTACCACGAAGACCCAAAGCCTGCCCTGAGCGGAGCCGAAGGGACACTAAGTTGTCTTCGTGTCTTCGTGTCTTCGTGGTTAAGAAAGGCCAGGCTTGGCGAGGCGCTGCGGGGTGAAGGAGTCTCATCGGGCGACCTGCGTGCCGAGCGGCGCACCGCACTTGGGGCAGAACGCGTCGCCGGCCTGGATGGGCTTGCCGCAGGCGGGGCAACTGAGAGCCTGGCGGCGCGCGGCGATGGCCGCTTCGATTTCATCGTCCATTGTCGCCGGTGCAGGCTTGCGCTTGCGCCGCGCCTCGATCGCGGCTTCGAGGTCAGCCCCGGTCGAGGCTGTGGCTGCCAGTTTGCTCTGGCGGCGCGCCGCGACGGCGCGCTCGATCTCATCTTCCCGAGTCTCGACCCTCGCGCCGGGCATTGCTTCCAACAACGCGTCGATCTGCCGCAGCACGCCGGCCGCCTCGCCGACGAGCGACTCGCGCAGCGAGGCGTGATCCTCGTCGGTGACTTTGCCGGTCGCGTGATCAAAGTCCATCTCGCGGATCTGCGTCAGTAGCGATTCATACTGCGCCTGCAGCGTATCCAGTTGCGATTCAGCCCGTGTAACGCGGCGCGCCTTCCAAAGCGGCCGGCTGACGAACACGACCAGCAGGGCCGCCAGCGCCGCGCCGATGAGAATGGAGAGAATGTCCATTATTGATCCGCCAGGTGTTTTTCGAATTCGGCAGCCAGCTCCTCGCGCGTGATCGGGCTGGGCTTGAAGAAGACCACGTTGCCGTCCTGATCGATGATGAACGTCTCCGGCACGCCCTGAATGCGATACAGCGGCTGCGAAATCTTCGAGCCGAGGTCCGGCCCGTTCGCGTAGGTGATGTCGAATCGCTTGAGATAGTCCAGCGCGTCGGCCTCGTTATCCGTCCAGTCGACGCCCAGGAAGACGACGCCGCGGTCTTTGTACTCGCGCCACGCCGCCTCCAGGTCGGGCGCTTCCTCTTCACACGGGACGCACCACGATGCCCAGAAGTTGATCAGCACCACATTGCCGCGCAGATCGGACAGCGAGATGGACGGCTGCCCGAGTCCGCCATCGTGTCCCTCGAAGAAAGTCAGCGTGAAGTCCGGGGCCGGGCCGCTCACCGGCTGTGTCCGGTTGGTGTCGGATAGGCCCCAGGCGATGAAGCCAACAAAGACGACGATCAGGCTCAGCGCCAGGAACGCGGCTTTCGGCGGGCCGGATCGAGTTGGAGTAGGTATCGTCTCAGTCATTTATAGATTCTGTTTCAGATCGCGCTCGACGCGATCGGCATACTCGTCCCCGCCCGGCGCGCTCCTCGCCGGCGGGGCCGGCTGCGTTGCTCGACCCCGCCGGATCATGCGCCGGATGACGATCAACGCGAACGCCCCACCGAGGATCGCCACGACGAGCGGCCCGATCCATAGGATCGGCGTCTCGGGCAGCACATGGGCTTTCACGTTCGGTCCGAAGCGGTCGACAAATATCTGAATGATTTCGTCGTCGTTCTTACCTTCTGCCAGATACTGCGCGATCTGCGCCTTCCACTGCACGCAGGCCGCGGTCTGGCACACGTCGAGCGGCTCGTTCTCGCACACCGGGCAGTATAACTGCGCGGCGACGCGGTTCACGTCGTCGGCCGACGGCCGTCTCTCCGGCGTCGGCTCCTGCGCCGAAACCGGCGCGATCACCAACAACCCGACTAACAAACCAACCAACCATCCGACTCGTCTCATCGCCCCGCCTCGCCGACGACGAGACTTCTGCGGCGCGATTTGACGGCAACCATCGCCGCCGCGCCGGAGGGCCACATCGCCGCCAGTGTGCCGACGATGAGCACGAAACCGCCGATCCAGATCCAGTTGACCAGAGGATTGATGAAGACCTTCAGCGTGCCGAAACCGCCTTCTTCGCCCATGAACAGGACGTACAGGTCATCCCCCCAGGGCGTCGAGCGCAGGGCCGGCGGAAGCAGGCCGCCGCCCTGCTGGAAGATCTCGCGGTAAGGCGGTGGATTCATCACTTCAGGCGGTCCGCCCGCCACCGATAGCAGCACATGCCCGACGAAGACCGTCTTGTCCGGCTCGGTTTCCGGCACGTACAGCTCTGAGCCTTGGTAGATGATAGTGTAATCGCCGATCGTGATCGATTCGCCCGGCCGCAGCCCGCGCTGCGTTTCTTGCTGGTACATCATCGTGCCGATCACGCCGATGCCCACCAGAATGATGCCCATGTGAATCACGTAGCCGCCGTAGCGACGGCGGTTGCGCGCGATCAGGCGGCCGAGCGCCGTAAACGGCGATTCGGCGCTCAGCTTCATGCGCGCGCGCACGCCCCGGTAGATCTCTTCGAGGGTGATCAGCCCGGCGTACGCGATCACGCCGAAGCCGGCCAGCGTGCCCAGATCGCGGAAGCCGAGCGCGACCAGCACGGCGACGACGACGAGCGCGGCCAGCGCCGCCGGCCGTGTCATGCGCGCCAGCGCCTGCGGCGATGACTTGCGCCAGGCGACCAGCGGGCCGATGCCCATCAGCAGCACCAGCGCCGTCACCTGCGGCCCGATCAACCGGTTAAAATCGTCTGGCCTCACCATCTTTTTCTCGCCGAAGAGCAGCTCGGAGAACATCGAGTAGTACGTGCCCAGGAACACGGTGAAGGTGATCGTCATGAACAGGAAGTTGTTGAGCACGAAAGCCGCTTCGCGCGACCATGCCGACTCCAGCGTGTTCTCGCTCTTCAAGTAGTTCCAGCGCCAGACGATGAGCGCCGCCGAGCCGATCAGCACCAGCCCGGTGAAGGCCAAAAACGGGCCGCCCAGCGACGAGCGGGCGAACGAGTGCACCGACGAAATCACGCCGGTGCGCGTCATGAACGTGCCGAGGATCATCAGGCAGAAGGTCATCACGATCAAGATCATATTCCAGACCTTGAACATCCCGCGCTTCTCCTGAATCATCACCGAATGGAGGAAAGGGGTCGCGGCCAGCCACGGCAGCAGCGCCGAGTTCTCGACCGGGTCCCAACCCCAGTAGCCGCCCCAACCGAGCACGTCGTATGCCCAGCGCCCGCCCAACAGCAACCCGAGCGACAGGAACAACCAGGCCAGCAGCGTCCAGCGGCGCGTCGCCTTGATCCAGGCTGCGTCGGACGCCGTCGATCCGCCGAGCAGCGCGGCCATGCCGAACGCGTAGGGGATCGTCAACCCGACGAAGCCGAGGTAGAGCAAGGGTGGGTGGATAACCATGCCCCAGTGGCGCAGCAGCGGGTTGAGGCCCTGCCCGTCGGCCGGCGTGAACGGCCTGGCGCCGGCCGGCGCGATGACGGCCGCGCTCACTTCTCCGCCGGCGCCCAGCCACAAGCGCGCGAAGGGGTTGGCGAAGAACAGCGACAGGAACAGGAAGAAGAGCTGGGTGCCCATCGACACGACGAGCACCCACGGCTCCAAAGTGCGGTTGCCGCGCCACTCCCTGACGAACAGCGCGAACACGAACAGCGACATCAGCCAGGCGAAGAACAGGACCGAGCCGTTCTGGCCGCCCCACAGCGAAGTGATCTTCAGGATCGTAAGCTGGGCGCGGTTGCTGACGCGATAGGTGTATTCCAGGTTGTAGTTTTCGGTGAGGTTAGACAATATGACCATCAGGCAGGCGATGGTCAACAGCGGCGCGATGGTGAGCGCCGCGTAGCGCGCGCTGGTCACCCAGGCGGGCCGTTTCGCCGCGCCGCCATAGGCCGCCGCGCCGACGGCGTAGGCCGCCGAGGCGAACGCGAGCGCGAGCGCGATCAAGCCGATGTCAACGATCACGAGACACCTCTCTCCCTGGCCCTAAGACTTCCGAAGTCTTCGAAGACTTCGGAAGTCTGGCAAAGTCTGGCGGCGGTCAATTTCCCTGCGCCTGTTCGGGGAACTGCTCTTCGTAGCGGGTGGGGCACTTGAGCAGGAGCGTGTCGGCGTGAAACGTGCCGTTCGCGCTCAGGCGGCCTTCCATGATCGCCTGCGCATCATCCTGGAGCAGCTCAGGCCGCGGCCCTTCGTACACGATGTGCAGCGGCGCCTGCCCGACGACGCGTTGGAATTGGCCGTCCTTCTCGACGGCATCGACGACGTCAAACTCCACGATGGGCGTCTGCACGTCGACGTACGTGCGGATGCTGTCGCCGAGGACCGCGCCGGAGATGCGCACGTTCTGATCCTGAAACTCCGCTCCCTTCGCGCGCAGCTCGCCGATGGTCAGGAAGTACTGGGCGCCGCCGGCAAAGCCTCCCGCAATGACCAGAATGACGGCCATGGTGAGCAGCGCACCGCCCAAAAGGAATTTGGGTTTCATCAGATTCTCCTCGAGGTTTCGTTATGTGGCCGGGTGGGTATTCACAGATGAAGTTATACCCTACCCGAATGGGTAGTGTCAATGCGGTGTATCATCTATTTTAATTGACATTTGTCAGCGAAGCAAGCCAGGATAGCTGGTGGGGTGCATTTCAGTTTGGGGGCGACTTATAAGCCCCTTGCCACAGCGGGTCGAAGCGCTTGCTCAGGATAGCGGCGCGCACAGGCAGCAGACGCTCCAGCCCCGACCGACTCCAGCGCATGCCCGGCCCCGTGAAGCGCGCGCGGAACTGTTTACAGCCGCTCTCA
>Ga0209342_10003523_pt1 | contig 16474 bp, 11 predicted proteins | sample RifCSP16_2_FD_184023 | JGI IMG/M metagenome (GOLD analysis project Ga0209342, IMG submission 184023) | Soil microbial communities from Rifle, Colorado - Rifle CSP2_sed 16_2 (SPAdes) (version 2) | ecosystem: Environmental > Terrestrial > Deep subsurface > Rock core/Sediment | place: Rifle... | reverse complement strand
GGGACCCTGGGCCCTCCCTCCTGAGGGCGGCGCTCCACCGTTTCGCGCGGTGCACGCACCACCCGGGCGGCTATACTCGAGACCGAAGGGGGACGGAGACGCATGGCTACCAAGACCTACGATGCCGTCGTCATCGGCGCGGGCCCCGGCGGCTACGTCGCCGCAATCCGGCTCGCCCAGCTCGGGAAGAAGGCAGCGCTGGTCGACCGGGAGGCGCTGGGCGGCGTCTGTTTGAACTGGGGGTGCATCCCATCCAAGGCGCTCATCGCCGCCGCGAACCTGGTCGACGAGGTGAAGGGTGCGGCCGCGCGGGGGATTCTGGTCGATCCGCCCCGCATCGACGTCGGCAAGCTGCGCGAGTTCAAGGATGCGGTGGTCAAGAAGATGGTGAGCGGCGTCGGTTTCCTCGAGAAGGGGAACGGCGTGGAGGTGCTGAAGGGCACCGCCACCTTCGTCGGGCCGGACGCGGTCGAGGTGGATGGCGGCGGCGAGAAGACCCGGCTGGAGGCGCCGGCGTTCATCGTCGCGACCGGCGCCAGGCCGGCCGAGATCCCCGGCTTCGGGGTGGACGGGACGGACGTCTGGGGCGCCCGCCAGGCGGTCGACGTCCCGGAGATCCCGGGCCGGCTCGTCTGCATCGGAGGCGGCGTCATCGGGATGGAGCTCGGCACGGTCTACGCGAAGCTGGGCTCCCGGGTGACCTTCCTCGAGGCGCTGCCGGAGGTGCTCGCCGGGATCGACCCGGAGGCGGTCCGGCTGGTGCTGAAGGGGCTGCGGCAGCGAGGTGCCACGGTACACGTGAGCGCCAAGGCAATGGGCTACGAGCGGCGCGGCGCCGAGCTGGTGGTGAAGGCCGAGGTGGGCGGGAAGGAGCTGGAGATCCCCTGCGACCGAATCCTGGTCGCGGTCGGCTTCCGGCCCATCACCGAGGGGCTCGGGCTCGACCGGCTGGGTGTGAAGCTCGGGCCGAAGGGCTTCATCCAGGTGGACGAGCAGTACCGGACCAGCGTCCCATCCATCTACGCGGTCGGCGACGTCTCCGGGCCGCCGCTCCTCGCGCACAAGGCTTCCAAGGAGGGTGAGATCGCCGCCGAGGTCATCGCGGGGATGAAGTCGGTCCGGGACTGGGTCGCCCTCCCGGCGGCCATCTTCACCGATCCGGAGATCGCCGCCGTCGGCCTCTCCGAGGACGAGGCCCGCGAGCGGGGCCATGACCCCATCGTCGGCAAGTTCTCCTTCGGCGCCCTCGGCCGCGCCGTGGCCATGAACCATGGCGAGGGGTTCGTGAAGGTGATCGGCGACCGGACCTCGAAGCTGCTCCTGGGCGTGACCCTGTGCGGACCGGACGCGGCGGATCTCGTCGCCGAGGCCGCGCTCGCCCTGGAGATGGGCGCGTACCTCGAGGACGTGGCGCTCACCATCCATGCGCATCCCACCCTGCCCGAGGCGCTGATGGAGGCGTGCAAGGCCGCGCTGGGCGAGGCGATCCACGCGCTCAACCGGCCCGAGCGGCCGCGGAAGGCGGAGGCCGGGGCGGCGGCGAGGGCCTAGGACGCCCTTGCGCACGCTCAGGACCTACCGGCTGGGCCGGGTCGAGTACGAGGACGGGCTGGGGCTCATGCGGCTCGCCGCGGACGCCCTCCACGCCGGCGCGCCGCCCAGGACCGACTTCCTCTTCCTGCTCGAGCACCCGCCCGTCGTCACGCTCGGGCGAGGCGCCGAACGGGTCAACATCGTCGCCGCGCCCGCCTGGCTCGAGGCGAGGGGCTTCGAGGTCCACCCGACCGACCGCGGCGGCGACGTGACCTACCACGGGCCCGGGCAGATCGTGGGCTACCCGGTCGTCGACCTCTCGGACCGCCCGGACGTGCGCCGGTACGTGGCCGCGCTGGAGGAGGCGATGGCCCGCACCTGCGCCGACGTCGGCCTCGAGGCGGGTCGCCACGCGGCCCACCGCGGCTGCTGGGTGGGGTCGCGGAAGATCGGCGCGGTGGGCGTCCACCTCTCGCGCTGGATCACCTCCCACGGCTTCGCCTTCAACGTCCGGACCGACCTCGCGCACTTCCAGGCGATCGTGCCCTGCGGGATCGCCGACCCGCTCCTGGGCGTCACCAGCCTCGAGGTGGAGCTGGGGGCGCGAGGCCGCCCCGTGCCGCCCACCGCGGAGGTGGAGGACCGGCTCGCCGGACACGTCGCCGCGGCGCTCGGGCGGGCGCGCGCGGACGCGGCGCCGGACCTCAGGACCATCTCCGTCGTGCCGCTCGGCGCGGACGGGCGGGTCCTGCTGGTCAGGCGCAGCGCGGCGCGGGGAGGGTTCTGGCAGCCGGTCACCGGCAGGGTGGAGCCAGGCGAGAGCGCGGAGGCCGCCGCACGCCGCGAGCTGGCGGAGGAGACCGGGTTCGACGTGCCTGTGGCGCCCCTCGGATATCGCCATGCCTTCGGCCTCGACCCCGACGTCAACACGGTGCGGCCCGGCTCGCTGGTCGTCGTGGAGGAGACCGCCTTCGCCGCCCGGATCGAGGCGGACGCGACGCCGCGCCTCTCGCACGAGCACGTCGAGCACGCCTGGCTCGAGCCCGAGCGGGCAGTGGCGCAGCTCCGGTTCGCCGGACTGCGCCGTGCGGTCCGGCTCGCGGCCGGGTGAGGGGTGCGTGGCGCGCCCCCGCCAATCACCCGGAACCGCATGAGGATCTCGGCCCGCCGCGCGGGCGCGGGGTTTTACGGCCCTTTCGAGAGAGGTCCTTCCATCCCCGGGCAGGTCCGCCCCGGACCGCGGAGCGGCGCTGACCTCGAGAGGCGGCGGCTTGGCCGTCAGGAGGACGCGCCCGGCTGCGCCTGTTCGGCAGCGCCCGGGCGTGGCGGGCCCCGCTGTCACGGGAGATGGCCGATGACGATGCCGGCGGCGCCGGCAAGCGGTCCTTGCCGGGCCCCGCGCCTTCAGGCACGCTTCGACTCTGAGTCGGGGGCAACGAATCATGAAGACCATGAAGACGTGTGCCGTGGATCGCGAGGAGCAGTCATCGAGCACCGCCCCGGTCCGCGATGAGGTCGACCTGCAGCGGCGCCGACTGCTGGGCGTCCTCGGACTCGCACCACTCGTGGTGGGGATGGTCGCGTGTGGTGGTGGCTCTGGCGATCCGGCCGACCCACCGACAGCCACCCGTATCTGGAAGATGGGGTTCTTCCCCACGCCCCCGAGGCTTGACGTGAGCGCCGTGCTTCAGGGAGTGGATCTGTTCAGCAAGCGGGCCGAGCTGGTGCTCATTCACGAGGAGTTGCCCTGGACCGATCTGCTCGGCGGCATGTCGCCCGATGCGATCCTGGATCGCGACAAGGTGGAGCTCGTGAGGTACGTCCGCAGCAAGGGGTTGCGGCTCGCGTTCATGGCTGACCTGACCGACGGCCTGTCGCGCGGGGAGGAAGCGCCGCAGCTGCGGCAGCTGGGCCGCAGCATCGCCGAACCAGCCGTTCAGCAGGCCTACCGGGGCTACGTGCTGGCCGTGGCGCGAAAGCTGGAGCCCGACTTCATCGGGCTGGCAGCAGAGACCAACCTCATCCGGATCGCGGCGCCGGCCTCCCTGTACGCCGCCGTGGTGCAGGCGGCCAATGGCGCCGCTGCGGACCTGTCCGCTGCAGGGATCGCGGCGCCGCGGCTCGTGAGCGTGCAGGTGGAAGCGGCGTGGGGCGTGCTCGTCGGCGCGGGCGAGTACGTCGGCATCGACGGCGATGTACGGGACTTCCCCTTCACGGAGATGCTCGGCCTCTCCTCGTATCCCTACTTCGGCTTCGACCGGCCCGAGGACCTCCCCATCGACTACTACAGCCGCCTGTTCGGCGGCCGCACGCTGCCGGGCATCGTCGTGGAAGGCGGCTGGGCGAGTGCATCGGTCGGCGCAGTGAGCTCCTCTCCCGACGAACAGGCGCGCTATATCGAGCGGCAGGGACGGTTGCTCGACAGCATCGACGCCCGCGGAGTGATCCAGACCCTGTTCGCCGATCTCGACGTCGCCAGCCTGCCGCCACCCGTTCCGGCGAATCTGCCCTTGTTCGCCAGTCTCGGGCTCACCGACAGCGAGTTCGTGGCCAAACCTGCGCTGGCCGCATGGGATGCGTTGTTCGCCCGGCGCCTGATCTCCTGAACCCGGGCCCATGGGCGGGAGCGTGGCGGCGGCGCGTACAGCCGCGACGAACGTTCGGGCGCGCGCTCTCCGGGCCGAGCGGAGCAGCGCAGGGCGCCCGGCTCGCGCCCGGAGCCCGAGGGCCCCGGACCCGAGCGGTCGTCCTGCCGCCCGCGGCGTCGCGCACGCGGGGGCGATCGCACTCCGCGAGGCGCGGGGTGCTACTTGAGGAGCTTCTTCACCGCTTCCTTGTCGGCGCTGAAGGTGAAGTGGGAGAGGAGCTTGAAGCCGTTCCTCGGATCCACCATGTTGCCGCGGGTCAGCTCCACCACCTTCACCTTGTCAGCGGAGAAGCTGAAGAGATCCACCAGGGCGCCGACCTGCGCCACGGTGAACCAGGTGTCCGGCAGCGTGGTCTCCAGCACGCCGAGCCTGGTCTGGGAGAAGGACTCCGCGTCGATGGCCGCGGTGAGCGCGCCGAAGTCGGAGTCCGCCATCTCCGTGGGGAAGGCCGGGGGGGCAACCGGGGCCGGGGCGGGCTGGGCGTCGGGGGCGGGCGCCGCCTCGGTCTGCACCTTGATGTGCATGTCGAGCCCCATGCCGCCGGCCTGGATGTCGACGTCCTGCGCGCGGGCCGCGGAGGCCGCGAGCGAGAGGGAGAGGGAGAGGGGGAGGGCGAGCGAGAGCAGGATGCGGTTCATGTCTTGTGTTCCTTCCTTTCGTCGGAAAGGACGCGGGGCTTCGCTCGGGAATTCACGGCAGCGAGAGGCCGCCAGCCATCCAGGCCGGAGCCGACTTTACCGACAGAGCGAATCGGCGTGCGGTACCGCGATCCTGGGACGAGGCCGTGTGGGTGGAGGGGCGCCGTGCAGCGGATGCGCCGCGACTCGGCGCCCTCCTCGCCCAGCCGGGGAGCTCCGATCAGAGCGCGAGCGCGCCGTCATCGACGAGCCGGCAGACCGCCTCGATGTCGCGGTGCAGCTCCCGGTCCTCGGAGAGGTGCGGGACCACCGCGCGGATCCGCGCGTGCGCCTCCCCGACCTTGCGAGCGGGCCGGAGCGGCGCCCGCAGGTCGATCGCCTGCGCCGCGACGAGCAGCTCGATCGCGAGGCAGGTCCGCACGTTCTCGATGACCTGCCGGGCCTTGAGCGCCGCGGTCATGCCCATGGACACGTGGTCCTCCCGCCCGGCCGAGGACGGGATGGAGTCCACCGAGGCGGGGTGGCAGAGCACCTTGTTCTCGGACACGAGGGCGGCGCTGGTCACCTGGGCGATCATGAACCCGGAGTTGAGCCCGTGCCGCGGGGCGAGGAAGGGAGGCAGGCCGGACAGGGTGGGGTTCACGAGCTGTTCCACCCGGCGCTCGGAGATGGCGGCGAGGTGGGAGGTGGCGATGGCGAGTACGTCGAGCGCGAGCGCGACCGGCTGGCCGTGGAAGTTCCCACCCGACAGGATCTCGCCCGTGTCGGGGAAGACGAGCGGGTTGTCGGTGGCCGCGTTCACCTCCAGGGCCAGCACCTGCCGGCAGAAGGCGATCCCGTCCCGGGCCGCCCCGTGCACCTGGGGCATGCAGCGGAGCGAGTAGGGGTCCTGCACCTTGTGGCACTCCGGCCCCTGGTGCGAGGCGTTGAGCTCGGAGGCCGCGAGCAGCTCACGCAGCCGCGCCGCCGCGGCGAGCTGGCCGGGCTGGCCGCGCGCGGCCTGGATCTCGGGCGCGAAGGGACGGTGCGAGCCGAGGAGCCCCTCCAGCGTCATCGCGCCGGCCAGATCCGCGAGCGCCGCCAGCCGCTCGGCCCGGAGGAGGGTGAGCGCGCCGACCGCGGCCATCGCCTGCGTGCCGTTCACCAGGGCGAGTCCCTCCTTCGCCTCGAGCACGGTGGGCGCCAGCCCGGCCCGGCTAAGCGCCTCGGCCGAGGGCAGCCGGACCGGCGGCTCCCCGGGGGGCGCGAGCCAGGCCTCGCCCTCGCCGATGAGCGTGAGCGCCAGGTGCGCGAGCGGCGCGAGGTCGCCGGACGCCCCCACCGAGCCGCGCTCGGGGATGACCGGTATCACCCCGCGGTCGAGCATGCCGACCAGGAGGTCGAGCGTCTCCTCGCGGATCCCGGACACACCCTTGGCGAGGACGTTGGCGCGGAGCAGCATGAGCGCCCGCGCCTCGGGGAGGGGCAGGGGGCTGCCCACACCGGCCGCGTGCGAGAGGACCAGGTTCCGCTGCAGGCGCGCCAGGTCCGCCGGATCGATCCGCACCTCGGCGAGCGTGCCGAAGCCGGTGTTGATGCCATAGTGCGGCGCGCCGTCCGCGAGCCGCGCCTCGACCACCGCGCGGGAGCGCCGCACCTTCTCACGCGCGGCCGGGGCGAGCTCGGCGCGGGCCCGGCCGTCGGCCACGACCCGCACCTCGTCCAGGGTGAGCGTGTCTCCGTCCAGGAGGACGTGTTTCATGCGAGAGCTCCCCGCCGCGTTGACATGCCTCGGGCCGCTTCCCTACACTGCCCAACTCCGATTTCCCAACCCTTCGTGCAGGGAGGCCCGGGAGTGGCACTGATCGTCCAGAAGTACGGCGGGACCTCGGTCGGCGACGTCGACCGGATCAAGAACGTCGCCCGCCGGGCGCTCGCCACCCAGCGGGCGGGCAACCATGTCATCGTGGTCGTCTCCGCCATGTCTGGCGAGACGAACCGCCTGCTGAAGCTCGCGCAGGCGGCGAGCGCGCGCCCGGACGAGCGGGAGCAGGACGTGGTGGCGGCGACGGGGGAGCAGGTCACCATCGGCCTCACCGCCCTCGCCATCCAGGGGCTCGGCGGGAAGGCCCGCAGCTTCACCGGCCCGCAGGTCGGGATCCTGACCGACAGCGCCTTCTCCAAGGCGCGCATCAGGTCGATCGACAAGGAGCGGCTCCAGCAGGCGCTCGGGCGCGGCGAGATCGCCGTGGTGGCCGGCTTTCAGGGCGAGGACGAGGAGGGGAACATCACCACCCTCGGCCGCGGCGGGTCCGACACCACCGCGGTGGCGGTGGCCGCGGCGATCGGCGCGGACGCCTGCGAGATCTACACCGACGTGGACGGCGTCTACACCACCGACCCGAACGTCGTCCCGGCGGCGCGCAAGCTCCACAAGATCTCCTACGAGGAGATGCTGGAGCTCGCCGGCGCGGGGGCGAAGGTGCTGCAGATCCGGTCGGTGGAGTTCGCCATGAAGTACAACGTCCCTCTTTGGGTGAAGTCTTCCTTCACCGACGATCCCGGCACGCTGTGCTGCCCGGAGGACCCGAGCATGGAGCAACTCGTCGTCAGCGGCATCGCCTGCGATCGGAACGAGGCCAAGGTCGAGATCCGGGGGGTCACCGACAAGCCCGGCGTCGCGGCCAGGATCTTCAAGCCGCTCGCCGACGCGAACATCGTGGTCGACCTCATCATCCAGAACGTAGGCCACGGCGGGAAGGCCGACGTGAGCTTCACGGTGGGGAAGACCGACCTCCCCAAGGCGCTCGAGATCGTGCGGCGGCTCGCCGACGACCTGGGGACCGAGAAGGTCGAGACCGACGACCAGATCGCGAAGGTGTCGATCGTGGGCGTCGGGATGCGCAACCACGCCGGCGTGGCCTCGAAGGCCTTCGAGGTCCTCGCCGCGGCGGGCATCAACATCGCGATGATCTCCACCTCCGAGATCAAGGTCTCGATGGTCATCGCCGCCAAGTTCATGGAGCTGGCCGTCCGCGAGTTGCACACCGCCTTCGGCCTCGACGCGCCGGAGGGGGCCTAGCTCGAGGAGGGCCCGCCCCTTGCTTCCCCGCGGCTCATGCTCGCCCGCCGCGCCGCCCCCGGACTCGTCCTGGCCGCCGTCCTCGCCCCTTCGGCGCTGCACTGGCGGGCGGATCCCTGGCGCCACTGGCTCGGCTGCGCTGGAGATCCGGGTCCGCCGCGCGACCTCGCGCCGGACGAGCGGTTGCTGCTGCGCCTCCCCATCGACCCGAACACCGCCGGCGAGCGCGAGCTGGCGTTCGTCCCCGGACTGTCCCGCCGGATCGCCCGGGAGGTGGTGCAAGAACGCAGCAGAAACGGGCCATTCCGCGATCCTGGCGACCTCCTCCGCGTGAAGGGTATCGGTCCCAAGCGGCTCGAGCGGGCGCGTGCCTTCCTGGTCGTGACCCCCGGGCCGTAGCTACCGAAACGGGGCTGCGCTACTCTGGGGGTGGGTTCCTTCCTTGATCCTCCAGTGCGACAAGTGCTCGACGTTCTACGAGCTCGATGAGGCGCTCCTCGCCCCGGAGGGATCGCCCGTCCAGTGCACCCGCTGCCAGCACGTGTTCGCGGCCCACCCACCCGCAAGGAGTCAGCCCGAGACCAGGGTTCCGGACGGTACCAAGGGGACGACCCAGATAGCGAGCCCCCCTCTTGCCACCAGTCCGGCCGCCCCATCCGTGCCCGCCTCGGCAGGGGGTCGCTCGACCCCAATGCCGGGCGTGGCTCGTCCGGCGGGCGCCGCACGGCCCACGTCCGGGCAAGGTGGGCCATCGGTGTATCGGCCCACGCCGACACAGCCGACGCAGGTGAAGGTCTCGCGCCCGCCGGTGCTTCGGAAGGACGCGATGGGCACCTTCGAGTCCCGGCTCCGCTGGAACGCGCGGTGGCGCTGGCTGGGGCCGACGCTGGTCGTGCTCGTGGTTGCTCTCGCGGTCGTGGCCTGGATCGCCATGGATCGGCGTGCGGGGGCGGGGGCGGAGCAGGCGCGCGCCGAGGGGCTCGCGCGGCTCGCCCTCGACGACGCGTCGAGCATCGACGAGGCCGCGGCTCGTCTCGACCAGGCGCTGCAGCGCGCGCCCGGCCTGGCCGCCGCCGCCGCGGATCGCGCGCTCGTCGACCTGATGCGCGCCGGGGCGCTCGCCGACGACGCCGAGACGGAGGCGCAGGAGACGAGCGCCCGCGGCTCGAGGGTGCAAGCGGCGGCGCTCACCTCCAGCGCGGCCGAGGCGCTTCGGCGCCTCGAGCGCGAGGGAAAGGCGCCGGTGGAGGTCGGGCGCGCCCTGGCGATCGCCGCCGCCCTCAGGGGCGAGGGCGCGGAGGTGCAGCGCCAGGCCGCCGCGGGTGGAGCCGGCGACCCCTGGCTGGCGCTCGCGCAGGGTCTGCTGAACGCACGCTCGCCAGACCGGAGCAGGCGCGAGCGATCGGTGGGCGCCCTGCAGCTCGTCGTCTCTCGCCACCCGGAGCTGCTCCACGCGCGCTGGCGGCTCGCTGTGGCTCTCACCAGCCTCGGACGCAGGGAAGAGGCGCTCGCGGCGGTGGACTCACTCCTGGGAGCGAACGCGCGCCACGAGCGCGGCAAGGCCCTCCGGGCCGAGCTGACCCGGCCCCCGCCGCCGGCTGCGACGCCAGCGGCACAGGAGAGGGAACCGATGGTGAAGTCCGTCGCCCCGCAGCGGAAGCCGCTTGCCCAACCGTCGGCGCCGGCGGTCGCCCCTGCGCTGCCTCCCCCGGCACCGGAGCAGCAGGCGCGGACGGCCGCCCGCGCCGAGCCCCTGGGGGGCCGTGGTGGCGCAGCCGATGCCGGAGCGGCCGACAGCGCGCCCGAGGCCGCCGACAGCGCGCCCGCACCGCTCGTGCCGCTCCCGCCGCGGCTCTGGCCCGCCGCGGTTCCGGAGCCTCACCCGGTCGCCGGGGATCGCTGAACTGCCCCCTGCGTAACGGTCGCCCCGGCGGAGCTCGCGCGCCTGGCCCGGACGTTGCTCGCCAGAGCAGCCCGTGGAGACGCTCTTCTGGCTTTCGGTCGGACTGCTCGCCTTCAGCTACGCCGGCTACCCGCTCGTGCTCGTGGCCTGGGAGGGGGCACGCGCCGCGATCAGCGCGATCCGATTCGTGGCGGGCGGCCCCGATCGGCGCGCCCGCGACGAGGTCCAGGCCTGGCCTCGGGTCTCCCTCGTCTTCTCCGCCTTTGACGAGGAGCGCTGCGTCCGGGCGAAGGTGGAGAACTGCCTCGCCCTGGACTACCCGCCCGACCGGCTGGAGATCCTGGTCGGCTGCGACGGGTGCACCGATCGGACCGCGGCCATCGCCCGGGAGGTGGGGGGCTCGCGCGTCGCCGTCCACGAGCTCTTCCCCCGCGCCGGCAAGGCCAGCGTCCTCTCGCGGCTGGTGCCGCCGGCGCAGGGCGACCTGGTGGTCCTCACCGACGCGAACGTGATGCTGGAGCCGGGGGCGCTCCGGGCGCTGGCGCGCCGGTTCCGGGACGGCTCGGTCGGGGCGGTGGTGGGGCGGCTCCGGCTCTACAACCCCACCCGCAAGGACTTCGAGGAGAGCCTCTACTGGCGGTACGAGACCGCCCTGAAGCACCTCGAGGGGCTGCACGGCTGCGTGCTGGGGGCCAACGGGGGCATCTACGCGATCCGTCGCCTCCTCTTCGGCCAGCTCCCGCCCGACACCATCACCGACGACTTCGTCATCCCGATCCGGATCGCAGCGCGCGGCTGGAGGGTGCCGTTCGAGCCGGAGGCGGTCGCTCACGAGGAGACGACGGAGGATGCGGGGCGGGAGTTCACCCGCCGGGCGAGGATCGGGGCCGGCAACTGGCAGGCGCTCGTCCAGGTCCCCCACCTGCTCGACCCGCGCACCGGCTTCCTCTGCTTCGCCTTCGTCTCGCACAAGCTCCTCCGCTGGGCGGCGCCGCTCCTGCTCGCCGTGGCGCTCGCGGCGAACCTCGTGCTGGCGGCGGCTCCCGGCGCCTGGGGCTACCGGGCCGCGCTCACCGCGCAGGCCGGGTTCTACGGGCTCGCGCTCGCCGGTCGGGCCGGGGCCGCGTGGCTCCGCGGGCCGGCCAGGCGGCTGGCCTCGCTCGCGCACTACTTCGTCTCCATGAACGCGGCGCTGGCGGTGGGCCTCTGGCGGTTCCTGCGCGGGACGCAGCGCGCGGCGTGGCAGCGGACGGAGCGGGTGGCGAGGGGCGGCGCGCGCGCGGCGTGAGGATGCGCGCCGGGGGGCCGCTCCACACCCGATATTCCGTGGTCCCGCATCCGTGCCCGACGCAGCAACGAACCGCCATGCACGAGATCCTCGTCAGGGGCACCATCCACACCCTCGACCCCTCCCGGCCGCGGGCCGGCGCGGTGCTGATCCGGGAGGGCACGATCGCCTGGGTCGGCACCGCCGAGGCGTGCGCGCGGCAGGCCGGCCCCGGCGCCCGGCGGATCGACCTGGGGGGAGGCAGCGCCGTCCCGGGGCTGGTGGACGCCCACGGCCACGTCTTCGGCCTCGGCCGCGCTCGCGTCGAGGTGAGCTGCGGCGGTGCCGAGAGCGCAGAGGCGTGCGCGTCGCTGGCGGCGGCGCGCGCCCGCTCGTTGCCGGCGGGCCGCTGGGTGCGAGGGCGCGGCTGGGATCAGAACCGCTGGCGCTCCGGCGCCTTCCCGGACGCCGAGCTGCTCTCGCGCGCCGTGCCCGGAAACCCGGCGCTCCTCTTCCGGGTGGACGGACACGCCGCCTGGGCGAACCGGGCGGCGCTCGCCGCGGCCGGCATCGGCGTGACGACGGTCGATCCGCCTGGCGGGAGGATCCACCGCGACGCGGCCGGCCGGCCCACCGGTATCCTGATCGACGCTGCCATGGATCTGGTGGTGAAGAAGCTCCCGCGCCCCGGCGCCGCCGAGCTGGAGGAGGCGATCCTGGCCGCCCTCCGCGAGCTCGCCGCGCTCGGCCTCACCGCCGTGCACGACGCGGGGGTCGATCCGGACACCCTCGAGGTCTACCGCCTGCTCGCGGCGAGCGACCGGCTCCCGCTCCGCGTGTACGCGATGATCGACGGCGAGGTCCCGCTCGACGTGCTCGAACGGGAGCTGGCCCGCTGGACCGACGCCCGCGAGATCGGGAGGCTCGAGGTGCGGGCGGTGAAGCTCTACGCGGACGGCGCGCTGGGGAGCCGGGGAGCGGCGCTCCTCGAGGACTACGCCGATGACCCCGGAAACCGCGGGCTCCTCCTGTCGCCGCCGGACGCGCTCCGCGAGAGGATCGCCGCGGCCGTGCGGGCGGGGTTCCAGCCGGCCGTGCACGCCATCGGCGACCGCGCGACCCGGGAGGTGATCGAGGCGTTCCTGGCGGCGGGACCGTCGCTGCGTCCGCTCCGTCCGAGGATCGAGCACCTTCAGATCGTCCAGCCGGTGGACCTGGCCCGGCTCGCCGCGTCTGGCGCGGTCGCCTCGATGCAGCCGACCCACGCGACGAGCGACGGACCCTGGGTCCCGGCCCGGCTCGGCGCCGGGACCGACCGGCTCCGCGGCGCCTATGCCTGGCGGAGCGTGGCGCGGGCCGGCGCCGTCCTGGCGTTCGGGTCTGACTTCCCCATCGAGGAGCCAGATCCTCGGGCGGGCCTCTTCGCCGCGGAGACCCGCGCCACGAGGGAGGGACGGGCGTTCCTCCCGGAGGAGCGGCTCGAGCGCGAGGAGGCCCTCCGCGCCTTCACCGCGGGCGGTGCCTTCGCCGCGTTCGCGGAGAGGCGGCGCGGGCTGATCCGCGAGGGGATGGCGGCGGATCTGACGCTCTTCGCCGAGGACGTGATGAGCGCCCCGGCCGCGCAGCTCCCTCACCTGACGGTCACCCACACCGTGGTGGGCGGGCGCGTGGAGTACGAGCGGTCCGGCTAGCTGCGAACCTGGGACCGGGCCCCATCCGGTTTCGGATGGGGCCCGGCCCTGGGCGGGCGGGGGCAGGGGGCTTGGGCCGGGCCGCCGGAAGCGGGCGCGGCGGCCCATCGGAGGCCGGATGCTACCGGGGAGAGGCGCGCCGTCCACTTTTCGCTCTCGACCGAGCTGGGCGTCAGGGGTGGGGGTGAAGATGATCCGGCGCCGCGGTTTGACCGCCCCGATAGCGGCTGATAGCGTGCACCCTGAACGCATGTCCCGTCATTACCAGCTCAAGCCCGCCGCCCCCCCGGCACGCGCCCTCGACTATCAGGGGCTCCTCAACGACCAGCAGATCGCGGTGGTGGAGGCGGGCGGCGGCCCCATCCTCGCCATCGCCGGGGCCGGCTCGGGCAAGACCCGCACGCTCACCTGGCGCGTCGCCAGGCTGCTCGCCGACGGGGTCGCGCCGGAGGCGATCCTCCTGCTCACGTTCAGCAACAGGGCCGCGCGCGAGATGCTCCGGCGGGTCGAGGAGGTCTGTCGGGTCGACACGCGCCGGATCTCCGGCGGCACGTTCCACCACGTGGCGCACGAGCTGCTGCGCGCCCACGCGGGCGAGCTCGGCTATGAGCGCGGCTACTCGATCCTGGACCGTGAGGATTCTCGCGACGTGATGTCGGCGTCCATCGCCGACTGCGGCCTCGCAGTGGGCGCGCGCCGATTCCCCAAGGCCGATGTCCTCATCGACCTGGTCTCGATGGCGGTGAACACCCAGACGTCCCTCGCCGACGTGCTGGCCGATCGCCGGCCGCAGTTCGTGGCGCTCACCGACGACGTCCTGCGCGTCGCGCGCCGCTACGCGGAGCGGAAGCACGCGATGAACGCGATGGACTTCGACGACCTCCTGCTCAACTGGAAGATCCTGCTCGCCGAGCGGGAGCCGGTGCGGCGGGCGCTGGCGGACCGGTTCCGCCACCTGCTGGTGGACGAGTACCAGGACACGAACCGCCTCCAGGGCGACGTGGTGGACCTGCTCGCCCAGGACCACCGGAACCTCTGCGTCGTCGGGGACGACGCCCAGAGCATCTACTCGTTCCGCGGCGCCCACTTCGAGAACATCCTCGAGTTCGAGAAGCGCTACCCGGACGCCCGCCGCTTCGACCTGACCGTGAACTACCGGTCCACGCCCCAGATCCTGGCGCTCGCCAACGCGTCCATCGCCGGCAACGTCCGGCAGTTCGAGAAGGAGCTCTCGAGCGTGCGCCGGGACGGGACCCTCCCGGCGGTGGTGCCCTGCCGCGACGTGCAGCAGCAGGCGGCCTTCGTGGCGCAGCGGGTGCTGGAGCTCCGGGACGAGGGGATCCCGCTCCCGGAGATCGCGGTCCTCTACCGCGCGCACCACCACTCCATGGAGATCCAGTTCGAGCTGGCGCGGCGCGGGATCCCCTTCGTGGTGCGGAGCGGCGTGCGGTTCTTCGAGGCGGCCCACGTGAAGGACGTGCTCGCCCACCTCCGGTTCGCCCGGAACCCGGGCGACGAGCTGGCCCTGAAGCGGTGCATGAGGATCACGCCGGGCGTCGGCACCGCCACCGCCGAGGCGGTCTGGAGCGCCTTCGCGGAACGGCGCGGCCGGGGGCAGGGGAGCGTCGAGGAGCTGCTCTCGCCCGACGTCGCCTCCCAGGTCGCCGCGAAGGGGCGGGCGGGGTACACCCGGCTGGCCCAGCTCCTGCGCGCGCTCACCCGCGAGCCCACTGCCCACCTCCCCGGCGAGGCGATCGAGAAGGTGCTCGACGAGGGGTACGAGGAGTACCTCCGGGCCGAGTTCCTGAACGCGGACTCGCGCGTCGAGGACGTGCAGCAGCTCGCGCAGTACGCGCGGGGCTACGAGGACACCGAGCGCTTCCTCTCCGAGATCGCGCTCCTCACCGAGCTGTCCGCCGAGACGGTCTCCGAGGGAAGCGAGCCGGACGAGAAGATGGTCCTCTCCTCGGTGCACCAGGCCAAGGGGTTGGAGTGGCGGGCCGTGTTCGTGGCCTGGCTGGCCGACGGCCGCTTTCCGTCCGCGCAGGCGCTGAGGGACCTGCGGGGCGAGGAGGAGGAGCGGCGGCTCTTCTACGTCGCCTGCACCCGGGCCAAGGACGAGCTGTACCTCGTCTACCCGGTCGTCGCGGCCCCGCGGGACCGGGAGCGGGTGGTGATGAAGGCCTCGCGCTTCCTCGAGGAGCTGCCGGCGGAGCCCGAGCTGTTCGAGCGGTGGCAGCTGGACGAGCCGGGCGCCGGAGCGCCCGTGCTGTCGCCCGCCCCCTGCGCGCGGGAGCTCCGCGATCCGCGCGTGGTGCCGGCGCTGTTCCAGCGGTCCTCCTGCGCCGTCGCGGGGGGCGGGGGCGCGCCGGGTGGCGAGGACGAGGACGTCCCGATCCGTGCTAAGGATGACGGGTCATGGCCGTGAACCGGGAGAAGCCCATCATCGGGATCGACCTCGGCACGACGAACGCCTGCGCGGCGCACGTCCGGAGCCGGATCCCCAGGACCGTCCCCACGGACCGCGGCAGCCTCATCCTCCCCACCGTGGTGGCCCTCGGCGGGAAGGGGGACATGCTGGTGGGCGGGGTGGCCAAGGACCAGCTGGTCGTGAACCCGAAGAACACGATCTACGGCGCGAAGCGGCTCATCGGGCGGAAGTGGAACTCCAAGGTCGTCCAGGAGCTCAGGAACTACTACTCGTACGACATCGTCGAGGGGCCGGACGGGAACGCGGCGGTGCTGCTCGGCGGCCAGGTGTACACCCTGCCCCAGGTGAGCGCGATGGTCCTCGCGCACATCAAGAAGATCGCCGAGGCGTTCCTGGAGAAGCGGATAGACCGGGCGGTCATCTCGGTCCCGGCCTACTACTCCGACGCCCAGCGGCAGGCGGTGCGCGAGGCGGGGCGGATCGCCGGCTTCGAGGTGAAGCGGATCGTGAACGAGCCGACCGCCGCCGCGCTCGCCTACGGGTTCGCCCGCGGCCTCGATCAGAAGGTGCTGGTCTACGACCTCGGCGGCGGCACCTTCGACGTATCGGTCCTCCAGCTCTCCGGGAACGTGTTCGAGGTGCTCGCCACCGGCGGCGACACCTTCCTCGGCGGCGTCGACTTCGACAATCGGATCATCGACTACGTCCTCGAGGATTTCTGGCGGCGGAACAAGATCGACCTGGCCCAGTCGCCCATCGCCATGCAGCGCGTGAAGAACGGGGCGGAGACGGCGAAGATCGACCTCTCCCTCATCCCCAACGTCGTCATCGACCTGCCCTACATCGAGGAGAAGAAGGGCCGGCCGCTCGACGTGCGGTTGCCCCTCTCGCGGCAGCAGCTGAACGAGCTGACGATGGATCTCGTCGATCGGACCTTCCAGCTCTGCGACGAGGTGCTCGAGTCCAAGCGGCTCAGGCCCGACGAGATCGACGAGATCATCCTGGTCGGGGGCCAGAGCCGCATGCCGCTGGTCCAGCAGAAGATCCAGGAGCACTTCGGGAAGCCGCCCCGCAAGGGCGTCCACCCCGACGAATGCGTGGCGCTCGGAGCGGCGCTCCTGGGCGAGTCGCTGGAGCAGATCGACTCGGTGACCCTGGTCGACGTGCTCTCCATGCCGATCGGGATCGCCACGCCGCAGAGCCACTTCCGGAAGATCCTCGACAAGAACACCACCATCCCGTCCACGAAGAGCTTCCGGCTCCCGCCGCCCCGCGAGCCGGGGCAGCAGATCGAGATCGACA
>Ga0209342_10003522_pt1 | contig 16476 bp, 19 predicted proteins | sample RifCSP16_2_FD_184023 | JGI IMG/M metagenome (GOLD analysis project Ga0209342, IMG submission 184023) | Soil microbial communities from Rifle, Colorado - Rifle CSP2_sed 16_2 (SPAdes) (version 2) | ecosystem: Environmental > Terrestrial > Deep subsurface > Rock core/Sediment | place: Rifle... | reverse complement strand
GATACACCTGGGATAGGGTTACAGCCGAGTTCGCTGACCTAATTTCCAACCGCTTGGAACAATGAGTACGGAACCGGTCAATTTAAGCGATTACGATTTTATCGATTTCGGTGCCTCAAAGGGAGGTTGTATCGAGTTTGCCATGGCTCGACTAGGTGGCCAACGGGGATTAGGCATAGACATCAACACGAACAAAGCAGAAGAAATGCGCCGGAACGGGTACGATTGCATAGAGGGAGATATTACCAAATTGGCTCTCCCAGGCAAATCTGTACGCTTTGTGACGATGAGCCACATCTTAGAGCATCTACCGGATTTGTTATCAGTTGAAGAAGCGATCAAATCGGCCGCGCATGTGGCATCGGATTTTCTATTTATTCAAGGCCCTTTCTTCGATGCGGATGAATTTCTGAAAAAACAAGGATTACGATTTTTCTGGTCATATTGGACAGGGCATATATGTCATTTAACGACCTGGCAACTAAAAGAGATTCTTTTCAATCTTGGTCTACCAGAACACCTCATTATGGTACGTGAGGTTTTAATGGATTCCTCTGATCCAGCTATCCATCCTTTAGCCTCCCCAATTAACCAGCATGAGTATATTCCCGAAGTTCATCCCGAAAAGAGTTTTATTACTTTCTCTCCGCCATTATATAAAGAAATCGTATGTTATGTCCGATTACGACCCCTGACAAATTGGGATACAATTATCAAGGCTCGTAAGGGCTGTTATCTTTTTGAACCGAAGCAGCCTTGACTCAGAATAAAGAATACGGTAAAGGAAAAGTTATCTTTCTGGCTTGAGGAGCGCAAGACAAAATCACATAAATTAACGCTGTCCATGAACCAATCTTATGTAAGCAGATCAAATGACGAAGAGAGTGTTGTTCAGCATTCTACTGTTCGAAAGATCATCGAAATAACTCCAAGATCGAATCTTGAAAGACGGGCTGCAGAGGTCGTTAAACGATTATTGTTACGGCGGCTTGGGCCTATCTTCGCTATGTTCATATACGAGAATGTTTTCTCCAAGCAATACCGATTAAATCAGTTTTGGCCATTAGCTGTGGTGCCGGATACGGCAGCTATATGATCGCAGAAAAGCTCACAGGCTCTTTTGTAATAGGCGTAGATGATGACCAGAAAGCTTGCTCTTATGCATCAAACAACTACAAAAGAGGCAATCTTAAATACATGCCCGGAGACGTTACAAAATGGAACTTTGGGACATTTGACGCAATAATCTCTTTTGTGATACTATTGAGCATATCCTCCATCGAGAAATTATGATGCAAAATATTGTAAATAATCTTTCTCCTGACGAATTTCTAATATTATCAACACCATGCGGAAGAAGTGAGACGCTTCTTAATCCTGGCTGGGAGCATCACAAAATTGAATATTCTGGTGTTGCCTTGCTGGACTTTATGAAGCGATATTTTGGAACCGTATTAAGACCCGATGATGGAAGTTTACCATGTATAGAGTTCTCCGATAAAATTAATAAAGACCGTATAAGATATCCATTGAAGATGAATCCGATTCTGTGTGAAGATCCTATTCAATTCTAATTTTCAGTAATAGTTTTTAATGTGTGACATAAATGGTAATTAGTGCGTCAGTTGCACACACTGGAAAATTGGAAGGAGATTATTAAAGCTCGAAAAGGATGTTGTCCTCTTGACACTGTGTAATACATGAGAATTTATGATGCACATAAGAATGCTAAATCGCAAAAAAAGCAACAAATTAAAGGAAAATTCGGTCTTCTATATCCTGGTCACTGGATATGGCTTGTCTGGATAGTTCTTGCTGGCTGCACAAATACCAACCACCAAAAGCTGTCCCCGCTGGATGTTATAGAATTAGGCGACGGCTGGGCCACCAATACGGTTAACACTGTGATATTCAGACACCACGCTTTGGTCTCCAGAGGTGGCTTTCAGTTTACGTCGTATTATGGCCCTAAAGGGGAGCTGCGGGTGGTCAGGCGAGACCTTAGTACGAACGAAGTCCAAACCCATGAGATCCCCGGTCAGTACGATATCAACGATGCCCATAATTCTATAAGCTTAGGTATTGATAAGCTCGGTTTTCTGCATATTAGTTACAACCATCACGTGAGCCCTCTACATTATAGGCGTTCTTTGAAGCCTCTAGAAATTGATAGGTGGAGTGAGGAACTTCCGATGACAGGTGTGCGTGAGGGTAGTGTTACTTACCCATCTTTCTTAATGCCGGCAGGGAAAAATAAGCAAGGTGGCTTGCTTTTTCTTTACCGTTACGGTAGCAGCAGTAACGGAGATGCCTGCATTAAGGTATTTGATGATGTAAATGGACGCTGGTCTGATTTAGAACCATGCATACTGATGGGGTCCAGGCAGAGACCCTGGTCCAGTGGCCCGTACTGGAACCATCCCGTCTTTGATAATACTGGCCGGCTTCATCTCTCTTTTGTCTGGCGCACCCATTCTTTAGGCAAGGAGAAGATAATCAACAACATTAATGTGGATTACGCCGTCTCCGAAGACTGGGGCCGCACCTGGCGTTCATCAAAGGGGCGAAGGTTCCGATTGCCTATTACTCAGGTCAATTCCGAAACGGTCTATGCTGTGTCTCCAGGGACGAATCTTATTAATCAAACTAGTAGCGCCGTGGATACACAAGGTAATCCACACATTGTTTTATATTCGAATGATCCTGATGATGTACCTCAGTATCAGCATGTCTGGTTTGACGGTAAGCAATGGCAACATAATTTCATAAGTAAACGGACCAAGCCTTTTCTATTAGCCGGAGGCGGTACACTAGGAACACTACAGATTCCGATAAGCCGCCCGGAGATTGTTATCGACGATGCCGATAATGTCTACGTGATATACAGGGGAGATCTGACTGGAAACCGCATGGCGGTGCAAAGGTTGACGCCTCCCAACTATATACCATCGGCTGAGATGAGGATTCTCTGGGAAGAGCCAGTTGAATATGCAGAACCTGTGATAGATCGGATACGCTGGCAAACCGAAGGCGTCCTTTCAATGCTAATCCAAAAAAACGGACAGCCCTCTCATGACGCTGAAGCGCCAGTCAGGGTAGAGCCTGTTTATATCGTAGATTGGAATCTGGTGGGAAACTGGTGACATGCTAACTCCTTAGATGTGAACACTTTTCAGATCTGCCTCATGCAGGACAACTTACGACGAAGTCTTTAGACAAATGGATCGAGACTCATCACGATGCGACATTGTTTTACCTGTTTTTAACGGGCTGACCCACGTCAAGGAGTGTATAAACTCAATCCTTGAGCACACGGTTGACTCCTCATACCAGCTATATATCGTGGATGATTGTAGCGATAGCTTTACCAGGGCGTACCTGGATAAAATTGTTAGATACAACGCTCAAATCTCCCTTCATCGAAATCCTGAAAACCTTGGTTTTGTGAAGTCATGCAATGTCGGTGTATCGCTCGGTAAGGCACCGTATGTAGTACTCATCAACAGTGATGTCATCGTAACACCTGGCTGGCTTGTCCGTTTGCTCCAATGTGCGGAATCGGACTCGTGTATTGCCTCTGTTAATCCGCTTACGAACCGGGCCTCTCAAATCAATATTCCCATAGCACCAGGCGCCAATTTCTATGGCATGGATATGGTATTAGCTCAGTGTTCACCATGTAAATATCCAGATGTGGTGACCGGTGTTGGTTTTTGCATGCTGTTACGGCGGTCGGCACTGGAAAAGGTTGGTTTATTTGATGAGGTTTACGGGAGAGGGTACTGTGAAGATTCCGATCTCTGTATGAGATTAGTTGCTAAAGGGCTTCGCACAGTCGTTGCTGATAATGTGTATGTTTACCATAAGGGGAGCACCTCTTTTACAGATCGGCATGAGCGGTACCTGCACAATCGTAAAACCTTTGATGCACGATGGGCAGATGAGTACAAACGCCAATTTAATGATTTTCAGGCAGCAGATCCGTTGAAGCACGTCCGAACATTATTTCCATTGCCCGAGCGTTGGGATTTGATACATTCGATGCGAGAGACTTACTGGTGTATGCGGGACTGTTGGCGAAACGGCAGGCCATTGGGTATCGTGCGGGAGGCTTATAAAGGGCTGAGACGCCTTCCAACGGCAAAACGCGATCACATAACTCCGCAATGCGTGGAAAGGTTTACCCGTCCCGACCGTCTAAGAGTAACATACGTGCTCCATGACCTTGCGATGGCAGGAGGGGTTCTCTCCGTTGTTCAACTGGCTAATGAATTGGTTCTCCTTGGTGTTGAGGCTCGTATTGCGGCGCTTCGAGAACACTCAAGTACCTATAATTGGAAATTTTTTTCTAAGCCTATGATCTTCCGTCGGCTACCACACCTGTTAAATCATTTTCCAGAGTCTGACATCGCCGTTGCAACGCATTGGACAACAGCGCCTTGGGTCGCCCATTTGGTTAAGTCAGGGCGATGTAAGTCGGCCGTCTACTTCATACAAGACTACGAATGCTGGTTTTATCCGGAAGGCGATTTCCACTCGCGTACGAATGTAATGAGAACATATGATCTTATCCCAAATAAGATAGTGAAATCTGATTGGTTGAAAGGATTATTAGAGCGAGATGGTTTTTCAGCCATAAAAATCCGTCTCGGAATGGATCTAGGTATATTTTATCCGCGTGAGGTCAGAAAACCAAAACATCGTGTAGTGCTTACGATGGTTCGGCCGAGTACACCCTGGAGAGGCCTTCCTTCTGTTATCGAAGCGCTTAAATCCGTAAAAGCCGCCCTTCCCGAAATCGAGATCGTTTTGTTCGGTGAAGGCGTATCAAAGATTAATATTCCTTTCCCTTATAAGCATGCAGGGTTGGTTACTGACCAGAACCGCCTTGCAGAGCTGTATTCAGCTGCGGATGTGTTTCTCGATGGCTCAGACTGGCAGGCGTTTGGTCGTCCGGCACTTGAGGCGATGGCTTGTGGCACAGCCTGTGTCTTGACAAACATAGGTGGAGTAAATGAGTACGCACGGCATGGAGAGAATTGTTTACTGGTACCGCCTAAGAAACCAGAGATTTTCGCCCAAGCTATAGTGCGGATACTCGAAGATAATCGCCTTAAGGAAATCCTCGAGCAAGGGGGCCTTAAGACGGTCCAGGATTATTGCCATAAGCGGGAGGCAAAGGAAACACTAGCATTCTTTAATCAAATCGCTAAAGTGTAAATCGATCATACGTCGTGATTGAGTATACTGAGTCGGAGAGAAGGCTTGGGGCCATGGTCTAGGTAACATAGCATAGAGGAAATAGAAGGAGAAGGTAAAAAGACTAAGGAGAAAAGCCTTTATAAGGCAATGTTTGCTCAAGAAAAAAGAAAGAATTAGGAACAACTTGAATTTACGGCCATGGGTGAAGGCAAAAATAGTTTCTTTACGAGGAAATGGGTTGATAGAGAGAAATTTTTCTCGGCGAATACTGATCTTTGCAAGATAATGGAAATAGAAAAATTTTATGCAAAAAATGGGTTTATATATCCAAAGGACAAAAAAGACTGGACTATAAATTGTGGTAAAATAAATTGATGGAAGAAGAAAGAGATGAAAAACAAATTTAAAAAGACGATTTTATGCTTTTTCCTTGTTTACGTTATTGTTGGCCTATTTCGTATGGAAGAAAGCCATGCAGTTCCTGCTGCTCCTGGTGAATATATTTTGAGTCAGGCAGATAGTACCCAATTTACAGCCAGACAATGAGGTGATGAGTGGTCACATGGATGGGAGACTACGGATGGCTACTCCGTCGTCTTTGACGAAAATAAAGGAGACTGGACCTATGCCATAATGGACATTGATGGAAGGCTTGTGGTCTCTCCATGGGTTGTTGGAAGGGATCTGCCCCCTGACATACAGAAACACCTCAGGCCATCAGGGAGACCCCGGGTAGATATCCGTGAAAGAAAAGCAATACAGTCTCTGAGCACACCTTCCAGGGTGGTTTCACCTACTGGGACCGCAAACATTCCGGTGATACTTATTAACTTTAGTGATAGAACCACGATATACACTGCCGCAAATTTCAATACCCTTCTCTTTGGCACTGGTAACAACAGTATGAAGGATTACTACCAGGAGATCTCTTACGGGGTATTCAGCGTATCAGCAGGCCCAGGTGGTGTTGTGGGATGGTATACAGCAGCCAATGGCCATGACTACTATGGACAGAATGATGCAGGTGGTAATGACAGGTGGCCCGGAGATCTCGTTTATGAAGCTGTAGCAGCGGCAGATGGTGCTGGATTTGACTTTGCCCCTTATGATCAGGATGGCGACTGTTATGTGGATGTGGTGAATATAATCCATCAGGGCTCTGGTGAAGAAGCCGGAGGTCCTGCAACAGACATCTGGTCCCATAGATGGAGCCTTAATGGAGCCCTGTTCTGGGGGTATAGCCACTACGGTGCATATACCACAAATGACCCCTGTCCTGGAGGTGGCAATATCATTGCTAATGATTATGTAATACAGCCCGAGACCCTCTGGGGAGGTCAGCAGACAACGGGTGTCTTTGCCCACGAGTACGGTCATGCCCTCGGCCTGCCTGACCTTTATGACACTGACGGGAGTTCGGAGGGCATTGGTGATTGGAGCCTGATGGCAGTCGGGTCTTGGAACTCTGTGACGGTGGCGGGTGACCGTCCTGCACACATGGATGCATGGTGCAAATATGCCCTCGGTTGGGCAACACTAACACAGGTTACAGGGACTCTGACTAGTGAGTCCATTACTCAGGCAGCCACTGCCGCTGATGTATATCAACTGCTTAGCGGAAGTCCGTCTACGGGAGGAGAATGCTTTCTTGTGGAAAATAGGCAGAATACAGGATTTGATGCAGGGCTGCCGGGAGAAGGCCTTCTCATATGGCATATTGATGAGAGCGTGACTACAAACCGAAACGAATGTTATCCGGGCGGGCCTTCCTGTGCCTCACAACATTACCATGTCGCCCTTGTGCAGGCTGATAATCTCTGGGACCTTGAAATGAACATAAACCGCGGCGACTCAGGGGACCCCTATTATTCTCCTGCCAATACGTCTTTCACAGGCGCATCATCGCCAAACAGTAACCTCTATAACGGAAGTGCAAGTAATGTCAGCGTTACAAATATCAGTACCAATGGCTCAACAATGACGGCAGACCTGAGCTCTTCAGGGGGGATTAACTCTGACACCATAGGGCTTTTCAATCCAACAAGCGGGACTTTTTACTTAAGGGACTCAAACTCTGCTGGCTATGCATATTATACATTCAGGTATGGCCCGGCAGGGGGAGGCTGGATACCGATTGTAGGGGACTGGGATGGATTGCCGTAGAGAAGTCTTAGAATTGACTGAAAGAGAGAGATTCAAATATAGGTTTTTCTTCGGTAGTGTAACTACTTAGCTACAAAATCACACAAATGGACATAAAAATAATAGATGTAAAGTTATGAGTTGTCAGTAAAAGTGGTGACCTATTGAGGTGAAAGTCAATAGAAGATAAGGCGATCCCTCTAGGTTATCCATTACCAAACTAATTACCTTCTTTTTTAAAACAGTCGATTTTTCTATCTCAAGAAGTCCTGTATTTAAATTCTTACCAGTCTTCAGTCACCTATTGGCAGCACCCCGTTCGGATCTGCATGATAATCTGGGTTAAAATATAGTCTTCTGATGTAAATCGCTATTATGGTACTACTTTTAAAGTGATCACCATTTTTTATTGCTGAATCAGGTTTTTATGAGTTTGATAGGTAAGCTCATATTATGATTGACCTAAGTATTTTACAAGATAAACCTTCCAAGTGACAACTTTGAAACTACACTAGGAGTGCTAAATAACTTAAATGAGTTCTTTACAGAGCACAATGTCAACAAATTCACTTATGATATTGGGAATTCTCACTTAAATGACAGGAAATCGGAAAGTGTGGGGGCTTGTTGTAAGAGGATTTTTTTGAAAATCTATATTTACTCTTAAAGGTTGATGAATAATAAAAGTGATTAATAAGGAATCGTAAATGAGAGTTGCCAAGATGTAAGTTGTTTTCAAAACACTAAACCATGGAATCCGGCCCCACTGCAGCATAACAATACAATAGATGCTATGGTTCTGCTCCGTAAAAGCGTATGGGTGCGGGTAGGTAGTTATTCTACTTTGGAAGTCATGGGATGGGAAGACTTTAATTTTTGGTTTAAAATTGCAAGGATGAAAGGATGGGGTATCCTTGTCTCTGAGATCCTAGGGAGATATAGGGTGTATCGCAGTTCAATGCTTAATACTATTACTAACCCTTATGCTTATAAGTTATGGACCTATTTGCGATAAAACTATCCTGAGTTTTTCTCAAAGAAGGTTGAAGTATAGGGGTATAAGGTCTGGGTCATTATTTTTATCTTAAATTGCAGCCATAAAATTTTTCTGAATTATTTGTTGTTTCAAAAGAGTCAAAAAAATATTCACGCTGAAGATATGAAGCTATGCTATACAAAAAACAAAGGTTTATTTTAATCTTTTTCATAATCACAGCTATAAGTTTTATTGGTACGGTTGTTCACAGGAATCAGAAAGAGAAACTACCTCAGTTGAAAAAAAATATCATTTTTTAGATAACCTGGGAAGTGCTGAGGTCATCGCAGAGAATGCAGATTATGTAAAGGTGGCAAAAACAGAATTTACAATTAATAATGATAAGCGAGAGGTTCTATTCGAACATCCAAATTCTGAGGTGGTATTTAAAGATGTATCCATCAACGAAAATGCAGAATTAAAGTTTGGGGTCGGGATAGACCAAACTGCCTGGGACAAGTCAGGTGATGGTGTGTTGTTTGAGATTACTATCGTTAATGAAAAATCACAGAACAATGTAGTCTTTACACGATACATTGACCCTAAAAATAATGTAGAAGACAGGAAGTGGTTTGATAACAATCTTGATCTAAAGGCTTTTACTGGACAAAAGGTGTCTTTCGTATTTAAAACTACCGGTGGTTCTAAAGGCGACGGAAGCTACGATTCAGCCGGATGGAGCAGCCCTCAAATAACATCGAGTGGTGGCAAAGAGAAGGATTGAACAAAAAGATGAAGAAATTGGAGATAGATTATCGTGGTTGAAATCTCAGTTATAATTCCCAATTTTAATGGCCAAAGGTTTTTAAAGACTTGTTTAGATTCATTGCGTAAACAGAGCTTTCAAGATTTTGAGGTTATAGTTGTCGATAACGGTTCGACGGATGGTTCTATTAATTATATAGCCAGGAATTATGCAGAAGGTAGGATTATTCCGTTAACTAGGAATTTTGGCTTTAGTAGAGCAGTTAATGAAGGAATCAAAGCTTCAAGAGGCAAATACATCGCATTACTAAATAATGATACTGAAGCTGATCTAGAATGGTTAAAGGAGCTATACTATGCTTTAGAAAGAAACCCAGATATAGCATTCTGTGCTTCAAGGATGATTAGTTATTATCATAGGGACACCTTAGATGGTGCAGGAGACTGTTTTCCTAGAAGCTGCTTTCCATTTAAAAGAGGGATGGGGGGGAAAGTTTCTGAGGGATATAACATTACAGAATTAGTTTTCGGAGCTTCTGCTGGCGCCGCCCTATACAAAAAGGAGCTTTTTGAGACTGTAGGTTACTTCGATGAGGATTTTTTTGCTTATTTCGAAGATGTGGATTTGAGTTTTCGTGCCCAGCTACTGGGTTTTAGGTGTTTGTACGTTCCTAGAGCAATTGTATACCATGTTGGAGGGGGTACATCAGAGGGAAAGGATATAGGGTTTAATGAGACCAAAGATATTTTAGGGAATGAGAAAGTCGGAGAAAAGACCTTTTTCTTGGCCAGAAATAGAATTTACATCATTATTAAAAATATGCCTTCAGTTCTAATACTAATATACCTTCCATACATTATCGGAGGGCTTATTTTAACTTTTAGCTATCACATATTATTTAAACCGAGACACATAAAACAATTTTTATCTGGCGTTTTTAGAGGAATCATAGATATACCAAGGCTTTTATCAAAGAGAAAATTAATACAAACCCATAAAAAACTATCTATTAGGGAAATTGACAGACTAATAAAGCTTTGTACATAACATAAAAAAGTGAATAAGGGAAAGGAAAATGAGACTGGATGTATTGGACATGTGGAAATATTATAATAAAGGCTTTTCCTCCGAGACAGGGAAGAAAATATATACAGTATGTGCTCGGGCTTCTAGAAAAAAGAGTAGCTGAGTTATATCCTCCTCAGGGCGGTGGACTTAAGGGTATTATTTTGCCCTGCCTGGCTTTACTCTTTTAACGAAGTCTTTTTGCAAGATATATGATGGTTCAAATCCTTCTATCCACATATAACGGGACCAAATACCTTAAACCTCTTATGGAAAGTCTTCTGGATCAAGACTATCCCCACGTGGAGATTCTCGTGCGGGACGATGGATCAAACGACGGCACGGTCGGCCTGCTCAAGGAATACGCTGCTACCCGTACGAATATAAAGATCGTCCCAGGTGAAAGCATTGGATTTGCAAAAAGTTTTTTTAAGCTCCTTGAGATTTCCTCGCCTACCGCTCGCTATATTGCATTATGTGATCAGGACGATGTGTGGCTACGGGATAAGGTTTCTCGAGCGGTTGAATTCCTAAGCCACTACCCACGAGATATCCCAGCACTTTACTACTCAAGGTTAGCAGTGGTAGATGAAAACTTAAAACCGCTAGGATATACCAAACTACCAAGAAAAGGATTATCATTTCGCAATGCACTTGTCGAATGCCCGCAGGGGTTGGGTTGCACCATTCTTTTGAATCAGAAGGCACGTCAACTGCTTTACGACTTCCCGAAGGAGGTCTATAGTCATGATTGGTGGATTTATCTGGTTCTGTCTTGCTTTGGCAATATTATCTATGATGAGGAATCTAGAATCCTATACCGAAAGCATGCTTCTAATGTTTTAGGGGTCTACTTTGGATTAATAGACAGATGGAGGGTCAAACTCCACCGTTTTAAGACTGGTCAATTCCATCTTATGATGAATCAGGCTATAGAATTCATGCGCATATACGGATCGTCTCTTTCTGATGAGCATAAAATAATCTTAGAACGTTTTATTGCGAATAGGAAGCGGTGCTGGTGGGATCGGCTACGTTATGCATTGTCATGTGAGATATATCATCAATCGACTTTTGAACACCTTGTCTTGAGGGTGTTGATTGCGTTAAATCGCCTGTAATTGCAGGTTGAAACTTTTTACCAAGTCCCAGGATTCTGGAGGTAGACAATCCAATGTCACTCAGCTTTGATCATAATTGCGATCAAATGTGTAGAGCAACCAGCTTGCATTATTATCTGAGCCTCATCAACAAATATCGATTTCGAATGAGCAAGAACTACAATTCCTTATATAATCTTGCTTGCCTTAATTATAAAGGAGCTCTTGATTTTTCCAGGGCCATACGACAAAACCTCAGGACTAGTGTTGATGGTGCCCTCGGGAGCTAGTGCCATTCGGCCGTGGCCTTCTGCACCTGAAGGAGCAGGTAGTCTTGGTCCTGGCCAGGCATGCAAGCTAGGTCCGTGAATCAGAACAGGAGAGCTTCTGCCTTAGGGCATTCAGTTTCATCCCGCACCACCGATTACGAGATGCCAAGTAACTCAACATATATTTCCATAATCGTTCCAGCGTATAACAACTCTCAGGACCTACTCGAGTGCCTTTCGGCACTTAAGGCCTCATCCACCCCTAATTCGGAGATTATAGTCGTTGACGATGCATCCACGGATGACACCCATTTAATCGCCACAAGGACGGGGGTGCGCGTCATACGGCTTACGGAGAACTCAGGGCCTGCATCAGCGCGGAACCATGGAGCCCGTCATGCGAAGGGCAAGATCCTCATCTTTGTCGATGCCGACATCGTCGTTTCTCCAGGGATGATAAGCCGAATGGTAAAGGTGTTTGAAGGGCATCCGGATGTGGCTGCCGTCTTTGGCTCCTACGACTCCTTTCCCCGAGACAAGGGTGTAGTATCCCAGTATCGGAACCTATTTCATCACTTTGTTCACCAGAATGGAAACCCTGAGGCTTCGACATTCTGGGCTGGATTCGGCGCGATTCGCCGCTCAGTATTTGAAGAGATTGGCGGCTTTGATGAGAACAGCTTCCGTAAATCCTCCATCGAGGATATTGCATTGGGGTACCGTCTAAGACAAGCTGGCTATCGAATACTCTTGGATAAATCAATCCAGGTGACGCATCTGAAGCGATGGTCCCTCCGTTCCGTTATCTTCACTGACATCTTCTATCGCGCCATCCCTTGGTCGAAGTTAATTCTTGACGGCCGTAATCTGCCAAGTGATTTGAACTTACAACTATCTCACAGGGTAAGCGCTGTGTTAGTCTCCTTATTGATCATCATGCTAACTCTCACCCTTTTGGGTGCACTTAATTTCCTTGGCACTAATATAAATTCTGTTTTTATCTCTATTTCTCTGCTGTTGATCATTAGTCTTCTTCTTCTAAATCGAAATTTATATGCATTTTTTTTCCATAAGAGAGGGATAAAATTTTTGCTTTTTGCCATCCCCCTACATTTCTTGTATTACTTGTATAGCGGATGGACCTTTGCTACGTGCTGGATACTTCATAAGTTCTCTTTGCTCATCATAGATTTAAAAAAGGTAAAGACACTGATCTAAGGGAAATAAGCACACTTTACTTATCTTTCAAGTAGTGTAACAAGAACCGTCTAATTTGGGGAGCAATCCAATTTGAGTTCTAGTTATGTAACATGTCCTGATGTTTCATGGTGCCTCCCACCAGAGATATTGACCTTGGGATGCGACGAGGTTCATGTGTGGCGTGCTGGTTTGCATGTCACGCCATCGCAATTACATAGGCTTAACCAAACCCTCCAGTGGAGAAACTGATAAGAACCAACCGTTTCATATTCGATAAGGATCGCAACTACTATATCGTCGCTCGTGGTGTACTAAGGTGTATCCTTGGCCAGTACCTTAGCGTTGAACCTAGTAAAGTACGCTTTTCTTACGGACTATTTGGAAAGCCAGAGCTAGCGGAAGAAGCTAGTGGAGAAAATATCAGTTTCAATTTGTCCCACACGCATGGGGTCGCACTATATGCAATAACAAGAAGAGGGCGAAGAGTTGGTATCGATGTCGAACTCGTAAGACCAAATATTGATAATGAGAAGATCGCTCAAAGATTCTTCTCACCTAGAGAGGCATCCGCTATTAATGCATTACCCGCAATTATGCATCAAGAGGCTTTTTTTAAATGCTGACAATAAAGGAAGCCTACATAAAATCACGAGGAGAAGATCTTTCGATCAGCTTGGATAAGATCGAGGTAATAATAGACGCCGCGGAAAGTGCCGTTATACTAAAGAGAAACGGCGACCATGAAGAAGCTTCTCTTTGGTCATTAAAGGAGCTCCACCACGGGCCTGGGTATATTGCAGCCCTTGCTGTCGAAGGTCATGACTGGCGTCCCGCATACTGACAATGGCAAGAGTAGCCTTATTGAGGCTGGATTAAATGAAGCTCCATACGGCAAGCCGCAGGATATCTAAAATAACTCTAGCTGTTTCAACTCCCCTTTAGGTTTTCACTGACTCAGTATGTATTCCTGCACTGCCTTCCAGTCCCCTCTTTCTTCCACCGTTGCTACGTATTATCCATCTGTCCAAAACTCTCCTCCCATAACTCCTTTTTCACTAAAGGCTTTCTCCTAAATACTTCCCTCGGCGTTATACTCTTGAATATCCGTACTATCTCTCCCGGCGATATCTTCGGATGTAAACTCCAAAGTATATGTATATGATCCTTATCCATACCTATAGCTTTTACCTCTGCCTATGGTTGCTCTTTTCCGTATCGCAAAGTATGGCCCATCGACTGATGGGAGTGATGTTATTGCTGGTGTGTTGCTGGCAATAAATTTGCTAGCCTCTATAGCCTCCAGGGGTTTGTATCTCTTCCCACCGCCATGGGACATGGTCTATGCAATTATGCAGTCTTTTATCTGGTTACTGTTGATGTCTTTTCTTCTTTACCAGGCCCATCACAAAAAAACAGATAAAATCTTTATCGAAATAGACAATACCCATAAGGAAATTTTTAATTAATGCTTTTGTTTTAAACTTTATCATATCAGTTAAAAAATCCGACCAACCTTAAAAAATACTACCTTTACATTCTAATCAACTCCTACCTAGAGTCTATAATATAATTTAGTCTTTCCTTTTTTAAATTAGCTTTTAAATATATAATTATAAAGCATTTCCTAAAGTAATATGAATCCGAAAGAAATAGTTATACCAAGAACCATTGGTATTATAGGCGGCGGACAACTAGCCCGTATGACAGCTTACGCTGCTTATAGAATGGGTCTAGAAATAGCAATCCTTGACCCGGAGCCAGATAGCCCGGCCGGACAAATCGCACATCTAAAGCTGGTCGGTTCTTTGAACGATGTTTCAATGCTAGAAGAACTTTCACGTGTGTCAAATTTAATAACACTTGAAAACGAGTTCGTTGACGCACCGCTACTTGAACATCTAGAGTCTATAGGGACATGTGTGTTTCCGACAGCGCACACAGTCGGTTTAATACAGGATAAACTCTTACAAAAACAAACCCTCGAAATAAATGGAATCGGTGTTCCTCATTTCATGGGAGTTTCAAGCTACGAAGACATTTATATAGCAGGTGAAAGATTCGGCTGGCCGCTTTTACTTAAAACTAGACGTAACGGTTACGATGGTCGAGGCAATGTATTAATCAGAGAGCCAAACGATACGTTAACAGCATGGAAAACCCTTGAAGGAAGGAAATCCTCCTTGATGGTTGAGTCCTTTGTGCCGTTTATCAAAGAGCTTGCAGTAATGGTTGCACGAAGTAGAAATGGAGAGATTCTATCATACCCAGTAGTAGAAACCATCCAGAAGGATCACATTTGTCATATTGTAAAGGTTCCTGCAAACGTGGGTGAAGATGTCTCTAAAATGGTCGCGACTATTGCTAAGCAGGCAATTGAAACTGTAAACGGTGTAGGAATATTTGGCATTGAGATGTTTATTCTCGAAGACAAAAGCGTTCTTATTAACGAGCTTGCACCACGTCCCCATAATTCGGGACACTACACCATTGATGCCTGTATAACATCCCAGTACGAAAACCATCTAAGAGCAATTCTGGGGCTTTCGCTTGGCCCCCCAACAATGATTCAACCATCTGCTGTTATGGTGAATCTCTTAGGAAATCGTGAAGGCATAGCCCAAGTTTCTGGGATGGAGAATGCATTAAGTATCCCTGGTGTAAACCTCCACATCTATGGAAAGAGGCTAACCCGTACTGGCCGTAAGATGGGACATGTAACTGCATTAGGTCAAAATATCGAGGAAGCGCTAGACAAAGCAACTAAAGCAGCAAGCTTTATAACATTCTGAGGAGTTATTCAAGATAGAATTTAGCCACTGAGTACACAGAGAACAAAGAGAAAATGGAAGGTCAAATGACAGAAGAAATTATAGCTTTAGATGATCTCTCCGTGGTCTCTGTGGCTAAACAGCTTCTCTAATTTAAATAAAACAGGGGGCAAAAATAAATGAATGCCTTAATTGGAATTGTTATGGGAAGTGATTCTGATTTACCAACGATGAAAGCGGCTGCGGAAGTATGTGAGGAATTTGGTATACCTTACGAAATGCATATCGTCTCTGCACATCGTACGCCAATAGATATGGCAAACTATGCACAAGAAGCACATAAACGCGGACTCCGCGTAATTATTGCAGGCGCTGGAGGCTCAGCCCATCTTCCGGGGATGATCGCTGCCCATACACCCCTTCCAGTTATAGGTGTACCCATACGTACCGAAGCCTTACAGGGTCTAGATTCACTTATGTCTATTGTCCAAATGCCACCCGGGGTTCCAGTTGCAACAGTAGCAATTGGTGGGGCAAAAAATGCCGCCTTGCTTGCAATACAAATTCTTGCCATATCCGATAAATCAATTCTTCAGCGTGTCATAAGTTATAAAGAAAAACTGGCTGATACATCACGTGAGAAAAATAAGCAGCTAAAGACTAGCAAATTAAGAAAGCGCAAAAAGAAGTGAATAAAAAGATTCGTTTTTGCAAGCATCGAAAATGAATTGGGATAAGAGCTAAGGGAATAAGGTTCCCAGCAGCAAGTCGAAGGGTACCAGCGTATAAACAAAGAATTCATTCGGTTTCTGCGAGCTGAGCAAAGCATACCGTTTGTCATTGCGAACACATTCGCGGAGCCTGTACTGAGAAAATCGACGTGCTCAGTGTAAACTCCGCGAAGCAATCTAGCACGAAGTGTCATTCCGAACCCTGTCCTGAGCCTAGTCGAAGAAGCGGTGAGGAATCTAGATCTCTCACTTGCGTT
>Ga0209342_10003520_pt1 | contig 16478 bp, 14 predicted proteins | sample RifCSP16_2_FD_184023 | JGI IMG/M metagenome (GOLD analysis project Ga0209342, IMG submission 184023) | Soil microbial communities from Rifle, Colorado - Rifle CSP2_sed 16_2 (SPAdes) (version 2) | ecosystem: Environmental > Terrestrial > Deep subsurface > Rock core/Sediment | place: Rifle... | reverse complement strand
CGTGCGTACCTGGCGTTCGGGGAGTGCGCGAGCACGGGGCGTGATCGGCGGCGATCGGGCGAGAGGAAGCACGCTGTCCCGGGTAGAGACAGCCGGATTCCTGCTCGCGCGCAGCGTTCCTTGGCCGTCGCTCGACGTCCCTGGTCAACGAGCCGCTGCCTGCGGATGCGGCGGCCGTTGCGCGCGCCGCGGGCACGGCCGGCTCAGCGGACCCCTGCTGGCTCCGGGTCGCCAATTGCGCCGGCTCCGGGCAAGGCGATGCCCGTCAATCGTGCAATGGGCTTACGCCAAGGCCCGGCGTTCACGTTCACGTTCACGTCGGCGTCCACGACCACGCTGCCGCACCACCACCGGGCTGCCTGATGTTCGAGCGCCGGGAGCCCGGGATGACGGCACCGGAAGCGGGCCCCGGCATGCCTTTGCGACGTCGTGACTGGGCGCAGCGATTGCATTGTTTCCGTCCTCATGCGGGCGGCGCCGGTCGCGCCCTCGCGCGGCGTCCCATCATTTCATTCGGCGAGGTGTCACCTTGAAGAAGATCGAAGCCATCATCAAGCCGTTCAAGCTGGACGAGGTGAAGCAGGCGCTCACCGAGCTCAACGTCGCAGGCTTGACCGCCGCCGAGGTCAAGGGCTTCGGCCGCCAGAAGGGCCACACCGAGCTCTACCGCGGCGCCGAGTACGTGGTCGACTTCTTGCCGAAGGTGAAGGTCGAGGTCGTCGTACCCGACGCGCTGGTGGGGCGCGTGCTGGAGACCCTCGAGCGGGTCGCCAAGACCGGGCGCATCGGCGACGGGAAGATCTTCGTCATCCCCATCGAGGAGGTCATCCGGATCCGCACCGGTGAGCGCGGCGAGGAGGCCCTCTAGCCGGAATCCGGGTCGCCCCGCCGGGTACTTCAGCCGACCGTGTCCGCGTAGGTCATGACGAGGTACATGACCGCCTCGTCCGCCCCCGCGTTTCGATAGGCGTGCGGCGAGTCGGCCTCGAACATGATGGCGTCGCCCTTCCCCAGGAGGTGGCGCGCGCCCTCGACCTCGATCTCCACGGCCCCGTCGGCGACCACCAGGTTCTCGACCGTCCCCGGGGCGTGCGCGTCGGCGACCTCCGAGGCGCGCGGCTTGAGCCGCAGCTCGTAGAACTCGACCCGGCGCGGCTCGTCGAACGGGAAGAGCGCGCGGGAGCTGTAGGTCGCATCGTGGTTCGTGAGCGTCTTCGCGCTGTCGCCCCGCATGACGACCACTCCGCCCGCCTGCCGTTGCCCGATGAGCCCCGAGAACGGCACTCCCAGCGCGGTCGAGATCTTCCACATGACGTTGATGGTGGGAGCGCTCTGGCCGAGCTCGATCTGGCCCAGCATCGCGCGAGAGACCCCCGAAAGCTTCGACAGCTTCTCCAGCGAGAGCGCGCGCTTCACGCGCAGCCGGCGGAGGTTCGCGCCGACCACGGGGGCCAGATCGGCGGAGGCGGAGGGCGGCGCGGCCTCGGGCGTGCCCTCGCCTCCTCGCTCGACTCCCGGCCGACGCGGCTGCGCGCCTCGCGCCACGCCGGGGCTCTCCTTGGCGCTCCTCATGCAAAGGTTATCCGCGTCAGCGGACGACTTGTCAACCGCGCGGAGGCATACAATCCCCTCGATGGACGCCGCCGGTCCGCGCAGGATCACCTTCATCACCAACCCGGACGACTGCAATCTCGCCTGCCGGATGTGCCGCGAGCATTCTCCCCTGCGGCGGGGCACCCGTGGGCGCGCTCCAATCGGGCGCGCGCCCACGGGTCGACCACGCGCGGCCCGCAGGCGGCTCGCCAGCGCGCTCGTCGAGCGCGTCCTCGCCGAGCGCGCCGGGAGCCTGCTCCGCGAGGTGATCCCATCCACGCAGGGCGAACCCCTGCTCTGGAGCGGCCTGGACCGGCTGATCGACGTGTGCGCCGAGATGGGCCTCTCCCTCAACGTGACCACGAACGGGACGTTCCCCGGGCGCGGCCCCGAGGCCTGGGCCGAGCGGCTCGTCCCCGCGGCCTCCGACGTGAAGGTCTCCTGGAATGGCGCCAGCGCCGGGACGTACGAGTCGATCATGGGCGGGTCTCGCTTCGGCGCGGCGCTCGAGCACCTCCGCCGCTTCCTCCGCATCCGCGACGCCAGGCGCGAGGCAGGCGCCTGCGCTTGCCGCGTCAGCTTCCAGATGACGGCGCAGTCCGAGAACGTCGGTGAGCTGCCCGCGATCGTCCGCCTCGCCGCCAGCCTGGGGGTGGAGCGGCTGAAGGTGAACCATCTGCAAGTGCGCTTCCCCGAGCTGGCCACGAGCGACCTGCGGCGCGGCCGCGAGGGCCGGGCGCGCTGGAACCACGCAGTGGAGCAGGCCCGCGAGGCGGCGGAGGCGCACCCGCTGCCTTGGGGCGGGCGAGTCGAGCTGCAGAACCTGAACCCGCTCCCGCTCGAGGGCGAGGATCCGCCGTTCGGGCCCTGCCCGTTCCTGGGGCGCGAGGCCTGGGTCACCGCCGGCGCGCGCTTCGCCCCCTGCCCCGCCCCTGCCGGCCTCGACGGCCGCCTGGGCGACCTCGGCTCGCTGGAAGAGGCGTCGCTGGGCGAGATCTGGGCGAGCGAACGCTACCGCGAGCTCGTCACCGGGTACGCGGAGCGCCCGGAATGCCAGCGGTGCCCGATGCGGAGGGCGGGGGGGCTCTAGCCCTCTCTTACTCCTTGCTCGCCTTCAGCGCGTCCGGCAGCTCGTTCGACGGGCCCTCGACTCCTTCGCGCGGGAAGTGCTCCGCCAGCTTCGCGCCGCAGAGGCCGATCGCCTCGCAGAAGCCCGCCGCCGGGTCGCCGCGCCTCATGCCCGCGGCCAGAGCGTCGACGGCCCGGTGCCACTCCACGTCACCCATGCGCTCGTGGATCGCTTGATCCCCGAGGACCACCGCGCGCCGCTCGAATAGCGACGCGAAGACGAGCACGCCGGTGCCGTACAGCGTCCGGTGGAGGCCGTGCTCTTGAAACGCGCGCACCGCGCGCTCGCGCGCGGCCAGCTCCATCTCGGTGCGGCCGGCGAGGATGCGCTCCAGCGGGTCCCACAGCGCGATGAGCGCGCCGACCGCCGCCGCCGCGGCCTGGACCAGCACCAGCTCGGCGAGCGTCAGCGGCACCGCGAAGGCGAGCGCGGCCCCCGTCGCCAGCGCCGCAGCGAGCAGCGCGCCGCGATAGCGCGCCTCGGGATAGCCAGACGACTTCTCGACAACCACCGGCACGAGCTGGCCGAGGCTCCTCCCCTCCGCCTCCCTCACGGCCACCTCGATGCGCGCTCGCGCTGCCTCGTCGAAGAATCGATCGAGCATATGTTCACCAGCTCCCCGAAGCGCCGCCGCCACCCGAGCTGCCGCCGCCACCGCTCCAGCTCCCTCCGCCGCCAAAGCCACCGCCGAAGCTCCCGCCGCCTCCCCCGCCCCAGCCACCGCCGAACGGGCCGCCCCCGTACCCGAAGCGCCGGTGGGGGCCGAAGCCGGTGAACATGCGACCCAGGACCCCGAGCGCGACGAGCAGCATGAGCAGCACCGTTCCGAACCGAAACGGCTTGCTCGGCCGCGCGGCGTGGCGTGCGGCGTCGCTCCCCTGCGGCAGCGCCCCCAGCGCCGAGAGGACCTGCACGCCGGCGTCGAGGAGGCCCGCGCCGTACTGCTGCTGGCGGAACGCGGGTGCGATGGCGTTCCGGATGATGCGCCCTGTCAGCGCGTCGGTGAGGGCGCCCTCGTTGCCGTAGCCGGTCTCGATGCGGACGCGGCGGTCGTCCCGGGAGACCACCACCAGGACGCCGTTGTCCCGTCCCCGCTCCCCCACCTTCCAGGCCTCGAAGACGCGGACCGCGAACCCCTCGATGTCCTCGCCCTCGAGCGAGCGCACGACGAGGTACTGGAGCTGGACGCGTCGGTCGGCGGGCTCGGCCCAGGCGGCGCGGCAGAGCGCCTCGAGCCGGCGCCGATCGCCGGTCGAGAGGAGCCCTGCCTCGTCGACCACCGGCCCCGACAGCGCCGGGACCTCGCGCGCACGCGCGGGCGCCGCCGCGGCCAGAGCGAGCGAGACCGCGGCCAGGCGCATGATCCCCCGGCCGCGAAAGGATGCCGTCATCAGAACTTCACCTTGGGCGCCTGCTCCGGCTTCTCCACCGTCGCGGTGAACTGCGCCTTGGGCTGCTTCTTGTAGAAGAGCGAGTTCGTCCAGCTCGTGGGCGGCACCGTGACCAGGTTGTTGAACGACTGCACGGCCTCTATGTAACGGCGCCGCGCCACCGCGATCCGGTTCTCGGTGCCCTCGAGCTGGTCCTGCAGGCTCCGGAAGTTCTCACTGGCCTTGAGCTGCGGGTAGCTCTCTGCGACCACCATGAGCCGGCCGAGCGCGCCGCGCAGCCCCGCCTGCGCCTCCTCGAACTTCTTCATGTTTTCGGGCGTCAGGTCGTTGACCCCGAGCTGGACCTGCGTCGCCTTGGCGCGCGCCGCGATCACGGCCTCGAGCGTCTGGCGCTCGTGCGCCGCGTACCCCTTCACCGTCTCCACCAGGTTAGGCACCAGGTCGGCGCGACGCTGGTACTGGTTCTGGACCTCGGCCCACGCCGCGCTGACGCCGTTCTCGCCCTGGGGGATCGACTGGAACCCGCATCCGCCCGCGCCCGCGAGCGCGAGCACGGCAAGGGGGACCGCTCTCGAGATCTTCATGCCCGCCAGGGTAACGCCGGGCCCGAACATGTAAAGTCAAACCGGTCCGCCCTACCCCATCCTCACCGGCATCACGTCCCAGATCTGTTCCGCGTACTCCCTGATGGTGCGATCGGAGCTGAACCACCCCGTGCGCGCCACGTTGAGGATCGCCATCCGGGACCAGCGCTCGGGGTCGAGGTAGGCCTTCGCCACCTCCTCTTGACACTGGAGGTACGCCGCGAAGTCGGCGAGGCAGAGGTACGGGTCGCCGCCGTTCAGGAGGGAGTCGACGACCGGCTGGAAGAGCCGTGGCTGGGCGGGCGAGAACGTGGACCCGGCGATGGCGTCGATGACGCGCTTCAGCTCCTCGTTGCGCCGGTAGAACTCCCACGGGTCGTAGTGGGGCTTCAGCTCCTTCACCTGATCGACCGTGAGGCCGAAGAGAAAGAAGTTCTCCGGCCCCACCTCCTCCCGGATCTCGACGTTCGCGCCGTCGAGGGTCCCGATCGTCAAGGCACCGTTCATGGCGAACTTCATGTTGCCCGTCCCCGACGCCTCCTTGCCCGCGGTGGAGATCTGCTCCGAGACGTCGGCGGCGGGGAAGACCCGCTCGGCGAGCGAGACGCGGTAGTTCCTGAGGAACACCACCGCGATCCGGCCGCGCACGTCGATGTCGTGGTTCACCACGTCGGCGACGGAGTTGATGAGCTTGATGTGCCACTTCGCCATGGCGTAGCCGGGCGCCGCCTTGGCGCCGAAGATGTACGTGCGGGGCACGGGCGCGTAGGACGGGTCGGCCTTCATCCGCAGGTACTGGGCCACGATGTGCAGCACGTTGAGGAGCTGACGCTTGTACTCGTGGAGGCGCTTCACCTGGACGTCGAAGATCGAGCTCGGGTCCACGGTGATCCCGTTCTCGCGCAGGACGATCTCCGCCAGTCGCTCCTTGTTGGCGCGCTTCACCTCGCGGAAGCGGCGCCGGAAGGCCTCGTCCTCGGCGAGCGGCTCGAGGCGTCGCAGCTCGCGGAGGTCGGTCTCCCACCCCGGCCCGATCACCTCCGTGATCATGCGCGCCAGCTCGGGGTTGGCCTGGACGAGCCAGCGGCGGGGCGTGACGCCGTTCGTCTTGTTGTTGAACCGCTCCGGCCACAGCGCGTTGAAGTCCTTGAACAGGTCGGTCTTGAGCAGCTCGGTGTGCAGGCCGGCGACTCCATTCACGGAATGTGACCCGACCACCGCCAGGTTCGCCATCCGCACGTGCCTCACCGGCCCCTCCTCCACCAGCGACATCCGGGCGAGCGCGCCCTCGTCCACGCCCCGCCGGCGCTGCTCCTCCAGGAACTGGCGGTTCACCTCCAGGATGATCTCCAGATGCCGGGGCAGCACGCGGCCGAAGAGGTCGACCGGCCAGCGCTCGAGCGCCTCCGGCATGAGCGTGTGGTTCGTGTAGCCGAAGATCGCGCGGCAGGTCTCCCAGGCGCGGTCCCACTCGAGGCCACTCTCGTCCACGAGGACGCGCATGAGCTCCGCGATGGCGATGGCCGGGTGCGTGTCGTTGAGCTGGATGGCCACCTTGTCCGCGAGCGAGTCCAGGCCCTCGTGCGTCTTCAGGTGCCGGGTCACGATGTCGTGGATGGAGCAGGCGACGAAGAAGTACTGCTGCTGGAGGCGCAGCTCCTTCCCCATCACCGTGAGGTCGTTGGGGTAGAGGACCTTGGAGATGTTCTCGGAGAGGTTCTTGTCCTCGACCGCCGCCAGGTAGTCGCCGCGGTTGAAGTCGGCGAGGTCGAGGTCGCTCGAGGCGCGCGCGCGCCACAGCCGCAGCGTGTTCACGGTGCCGTTGCGGTAGCCGGCGATGGGCGTGTCGAACGGCGTCCCGAGTACGTGCCGCGCGTCCACCCAGCGCACCCGGTACTTGCCGTCCTCGTCGTGGCCGGCCTCGGTGCGCCCGTAGAACGAGACGGGGACCTCGTACTCGGGGCGGGCGACCTCCCAGGGGTTGCCGTATCGCAGCCACTCCTCCGGGCGCTCCACCTGCCAGCCGTCGCGGATGTCCTGGTCGAAGATGCCGAACTCGTACCGGATGCCGTAGCCGTAGGCCGGGAGGCCGAGCGTCGCCATCGAGTCGAGGAAGCAGGCGGCGAGGCGTCCCAGGCCGCCGTTGCCGAGCCCGGCGTCGGGCTCCTCGCCCAGGAGGTCGGCGAGGTCGAGGCCGATCCCGGAGAGCGCGTCGCGGGCGCCGTCGTACAGGTTCAGGTTGATGAGGTTGCTCTCGAGCGCCTTCCCCATGAGGAACTCGAGCGACAGATAGTAGACCCGCTTCGCGTCCGACTGGTAATAGGCCTGCTGGGTCTGGATCCAGCGCCGCATGAGCCGGTCCCGCACGGCGTAGGAGAGGGAGAAGAAGCGGTCGAGCGCGGTGGCGGTGTGCTCGTCCTTCCCCTGCGAGAATTGTAGATGGTCGAGGAAGGAGCGGCGCAGCGAGTCCAGGTCGACCGCGGTCCGCGCGTTGGGCAGGTCGCGCGAGCGCTCCAGGGCGCGCGCCTCGGCGGTAATGGGTCTCTCGTATCGTGCCATGTCGATCCTCTGGCGTCAGCGGCGGAGGGCGCTCTGTCCCCGCAGCGCCGCTGCCAGCTCGGCGTAGAGGTGGATTGCGCTGCGCGTGGCCTTCTCGAAGTCACCGAGATGCAGGCTCTCGTTCTCGGAGTGCGCGTTCGAGTACGGGTCCTCGACCCCGATGAGCAGGGCGGGGACACCCCCCAGCTCGCGGGCGAAGGGCTCGACGAACCCGATCGAGCCGCCGCACCCGATGGCGAGCGCCTCGCGCCCGTACCCCTTCTCCAGCGCGCGGAACGCCGCCAGGAAGGCCGGGTGCGAGGTGTCCGTACTCCACGGCGCTCCCGCGGTCTCGACGCGGATCGCGACCTCGACCCCCCAGGGCGCCGCGCGCCGGAGCGCCCCGGCGAGCCGCTCGGAGACGTCGGCGGGATCCATGTCCGGCACGAGCCGGACGCCGACCCTCGCCCAGGCCGCGTCGACGAGGATGTTGCGCGCGTCCCTGCGGCTCGAGGCCTGGATCGCGTTCACTGCCAGGGAAGGCTGCCACCAGTTCATCTCGCACGGGTGGAGCTTCCCCAGGAGCTCCACGCCGGGGAGCAGTCCTGCCTGCCGGCGGACGTCGTCCGACGTCACCGGCAGCGCCTCGAGCGTGCGCCGCGCCTCGGGCGCGAGTGGCCGGACGCGCTCGCAGACGCCGGGGACGGCGATGGAGCCGTCGTCGTGGACGAGCGAGGCGAGCATCCTCGCGAGCGCCATGGCCGCGTCCGGGACCGGCCCGCCCCAGATGCCCGAGTGGACGCTGCTCCGGAGCGCGCGGACCTCGACCTCCAGCGTCACCAGGCCGCGGAGCGCGACGGTCACGGACGGGAGGCCGGTGTCGAGGTTGCCGGTGTCGGTGAGCACCATGGCATCTGCGTCGAGGCGCGCCCGGTACCTCCGCAGGAACTCACGCAGGTGCTCGGAGCCGATCTCCTCCTCGCCCTCGATCACCACGCGCACGTTGAGCGGGAGCTCGCCCGCGCCGCGCACCCAGCTGTCCACGGCCGCGGCGTGGACGAGGATGCCCGACTTGTCGTCGGCGGCGCCGCGACCGTAGAGGCGCCCTTCGCGCACGGTGGGCTCGAAGGGAGGAGACCTCCAGGCGCCGTCCTCCCCTGGCGGCTGCACGTCGTGGTGCGCGTAGAGGAGCAGCGTCGGCGCCCCGGGGTCGCGGATTCGCTCACCGTAGACGTACGGGTGCGCGCCCTCGACGGCGAGCACCTCCACCTTCTCCAGGCCCCGGCGCTCGAGCAGCGCCGCGACCGCCTCCGCGCTCCGCCGCACCTCGGCGGGAGGGAACCCGGCGAACGAGACGCTAGGGATGCGGACGAGCCCCTCGAGGTCGTCCAGGTAGTCGGCCGCGTTCGACCGGTGGTGGTCGAGCGCCTTCGAGATATCGGGTGCGGTCGTCGGCATGGGCCCCTGCTCGGGTCGGGGAGCCTAGCGCGGTTCGGGCCCGTGGGATACAGAGCCGGGCGACCGAGGCCCCGGGCGGCGCGCCGGACTCCCCAACAAGGCCATCGCGCAGCGCCTCGGCGTCGCCGAGCGCACCGCCAAGTTCCACGTCGAGTCGATCCTGGGCAAGCTCGGCGCCGAGACGCGCAGCGAGGCGATCGTCATCGCCGCCCGGAGGGCGGATGGTTGCACTGTGAATACGGTGACGGCGCCGACTGACCTGCACCGCGGCACCTAGGGTCGGTCGCGACCCGCGGCCAGTTGAACCCGCCGCGGGACGAACTCCTGGGATTCCGGGGAATCCGACGGGTTGCGGGATGGCACGCAGCGTGCCTAGTCCCGACGGGGCAGGCCGCTGGCCGGCCCCATCGCTGTCGGCACGACCGTCGCCCGTATCTCCGGCCCCCTTCATCTCCGACCCGGGTCGGAGGCCATCCGGGATCGACGCACACGCGCTCGCAGCAACGGCCGACCCGGCGGCGACCGATACCACACCTTGGGAGCGCACGTGCTCGTCGACGATATGAAGACAGGGACGAAGATCCTGGCCGGCTTCGGGCTGGCCCTGCTCATCACGGTTGTCATAGGCACGGTGGGGCTCGTCAGCGCCCGCGGCGTGGGCGCCCACCTCGACGAGGTCGCCAACGACAAGTTCCCGCGCGCCTTGATGCTCACCGAGATGGTGGTGGCGCAGACCCGCGTGGCCCGCGGGGTGAACGCGCTCCTCTTGCAGCGCATGACCGACCCGGAGATGCGGCGCGGCATCTTCGAGGATACGGACAAGCGCCTCAAGGAGATCGAGGACTCGATCAAGGCGCTGGAGGCCCTCCCGCAGAGCGAGGAGGCCCGCCGCCTCCTCGGCGACGTGCGCTCCCATCACGGAACGTGGGACGGAACGATCCGCGCCGCGGTCGATCTCATCCGCGAGCGCGATCGGCGCCTCGCCTCTGGCAGGCCAGCGAGCCAGGCCGAGATCGGGGCCCTCGACTCCCGAATCTGGGAGGCCTACCTGGCTGCCCGGAAGGAGTACCTGCCCCTGGGCGACGCCGCCGAGGCGCTGGTGGGCCAGACGAAGAAGGAGGTCGAGATCGCCAAGAAGGCGGGGCAGGACGCGGTCTCCTCCGCCGGGGTCCTCATCGCCGCCGCCATCCTCCTCGGCGCCGCGCTCGTGATCGCCCTCGGCGCGGGCCTCTCCCGGTCGGTCTCCAAGGCGATCCAGGCGCTCCTCGCCGAGGCGGGCAAGCTCAGCCGCGCCGTGGAGCAGGGCAAGCTCGACGAGCGCTGCGATGCGGCGGCGGTGAGCCGCGAGTTCCGACCGGTGGTCGAGGGCATGAACGGGACGATGGACGCCTTCGCCAAGCCCATCAAGCTCACCGCCGAGTACACGGAGCGCATCTCGCTCGGCGACCTCCCGCCACTGATCACGGAGAGCTACGAGGGTGACTTCGACGCCATCAAGTCGAGCCTGAACCACCTCATCGAGATGGTGCAGATGAGGAACGCGGACATCCGCCACCTCATCGAGAGCGCGCTGGCGGGGAGGCTCGCCGAGCGCGCCGACACCAGCAAGTACAGGGGGGCGAACGGGAAGCTGCTCGAGGGCATCAACGGCATGCTCGACGCCGTGCTCGCGCCCATCCAGGAGGCGTCCCGGGTGCTGGAGCGGCTCGCGCAGCGCGACCTCCGCGCGCGCATGGGTGGCAGCTACCAGGGCGATCACGCCAGGATCAAGGACGCCGTGAACGCCACCGCGCAGGCGCTCCACGAGGCGCTCGTGCAGGTGGCAGAGGTCGTCGAGCAGGTCGCGAACGCCTCCGATCAGATCGCGAGCTCGGCGCAGTCGGTGGCGAGCGGCGCCTCCGAGCAGGCCTCGGGCCTGGAGGAGACCTCCTCCTCGCTCGAGTCGATGGCCGCGATGACCAAGCAGTCCACCGACAATGCCCAGCAGGCCAACGGCCTCGCGCAGCAGGCGCGGTCGGCGGCGACGGAGGGCGGCGCCGCCACCGAACAGATGACCGGGGCGATGGCCAAGATCAAGGCGAGCGCCGAGGGCACCTCGCAGATCATCAAGGACATCAACGAGATCGCCTTCCAGACGAACCTGCTCGCGCTGAACGCCGCGGTCGAGGCGGCGCGCGCCGGCGAGGCGGGGCGCGGCTTCGCGGTCGTGGCCGAGGAGGTGCGTTCGCTGGCGCTCCGCTCGAAGGAGGCCGCGAACAAGACCGAGGCGCTGATCCGCCAGTCGGTGAAGGAAGCCGGCGAGGGCGAGGGCACCGCCAAGCAGGTGGCCGAGCAGCTCTCGGCCATCGTCGGCTCCATCGGCAAGGTCTCCGATATCGTGGCCGAGATCGCGGCCAGCTCGAAGGAGCAGGCGAGCGGCATCGACCAGGTGAACCAGGCGGTCGCCGACGTGGGCAAGGTCACCCAGCAGAACGCCGCCAGCTCGGAGCAATCCTCCTCGGCCGCGGCGGAGCTGTCGGGGCAGGCCCGCGAGCTCGCGGCGATGATCGCCACGTTCCAGCTCGAGCGCGGCGCGGCGAAGGCGCCCAGGGTGCACGTCGCGCCTCAGGCGCCGACGAGGCGGCCGGCGGGCGGGAAGCGCGCGCAGAACGGCATCGCATTCAAGCCCGAGGACGTCATCCCCATGGCTGGCGAGCTCGTGCCCGGGGAGTTCTGAGCCCCGGACGTGTCAGGCGAAGATCGCCTCGATCCGGGCGAGCGCCTCCGGGTCGAGCTTCACGCCCGACGCCTTCGTGTTCTCCTCGACCTGTTCCGGCCGCGTCGCGCCGATGATGGCCGAGGTCACCTCGGGTCGCCTCAGCGCCCACGCCAGCGCGAGCTGCGCCAGCGTGAGCCCCAGCTCCCGGGCGAGGGGCAGGAGCCGCTGCACGCGCGCCAGCGCCGCCTCCTCCATCCGCTTCTGGATGAACATCCCCATGGACGCGCTCGCGGCCCTCGAGCCGGCGGGCGGGGGCTGGCCGGGCAGGTACTTGCCGGTGAGGACCCCCTGCCTGAGCGGCGACCAGACGATCTGCCCGATGCCCTCCTCGAGACAGAGCGGGAAGACCTCCGCCTCGGGTGCTCGCTCCAGCATCGAGTACTGCGGCTGGCTGGACACGAAGCGCTCGCCAGGGAGGGCGAGGGCGGCGCGGATCTGCGCCGGGCTCCACTCGGAGAAGCCGATGTAGCGGGTCTTGCCCTGCCGCACCGCCTCGGTGAGCGCCGCCATGGTCTCCTCGAGCGGCGCCTCCGGGTCGTACCGGTGGCACTGGTAGAGGTCCACGTACTCCACGCGCAGCCGGCGGAGCGACGCGTCGAGCTGCTCGCGGATCTGCGGGGCGGAGAGGCCTCGGCCGCCGTCCGGCATCGGGAAGTAGGCCTTCGTCGCCAGCACGTACGAGCCGCGCGGCCTGCCTGCGAGCACCTCGCCCAGGAACTCCTCGGCGGCGCCGCCCGCGTAGACGTTGGCGGTGTCGATGAAGTTCACCCCGGCATCGAAGGCGCGGCGCACGCACGCCTCCGCCTGCTCGCGCGGCACGCCGCCACCGTAGGTGAGCCAGGAGCCCAGGCTGATCTCGGAGATGACGAGGTCGCTCCTGCCGAGCTTGCGGTACCGCATCGCGCTCCTCCTCTTCGTCCGGCCCCGAACCGTCACCAGTTACAGGAGATCATGGCCGTTCCAACGACGGTTTCTGATCACGCATGGTCACCTGTAAGTAATTACAGGTGCGGAGGCGGCGCCATCCTGAGATCATCCGGATACGGGATTGCCTCGCAGACACCTTCAACGATCGAATGACAGAGCGAACTATGGAAACGAAGAGCATGTACCGGATCGTCTACATCGGCCTCTCCGCGGCACTGGTGGTGTCGCTGACGGGGTGCGCGGCCCAGTCGCCGCAGCAGCCCGCCGCGCAGAAGCCGGCTGGCCCCTCGCTCTACGAGCGGGTGGGAGGGGTCAACGGCATGGCCATGCTGATGGACGACGTGATCGATCGGGCCTACGTGGACCCGGTCTTCGTGGCCAACCGTAGCATCCACCAGGCTCACATGAAGTTCCCCAAGCCGATTTACAAGTACCACGCCACGGCCCTCGCCTGCATGGCGGCGGGAGGGCCGTGCAAGTACACGGGCCGTTCACCGAAGGAAGCCCACCAGCATCTCCAGATCACCGAGGTGGAGTGGCAGGCGCTGATCAAGATCTTCCACGACAGCATGGACGGCTTCAAGGTACCGCCCAAGGAGCAGGCCGAGGTCATCGCCATCCTCGAGAGCGCGAAGGGCGACGTCGTCGTGCCGGCCAAGTCGGCGTCGCGATAGGTCTGATGGGACCCCCGGGGACCTCCGCGCCTCGCCGGCGCGGAGGCCTCTCCCCGACGTCCAGAGCACCGAACTGTTGAAAGGGCTGCTCAGACGTGGTCTGCTCGCCTCCGGCAGCGCGGACAGCGAGGTGATCGCGATGAGCTCCTTCGAGCCCACGAAATTCCGTTCCTGGCTCTCCGCCACCGACGCGATGACGGTCCTCGAGATCACCCACGGGTGCATCTCCTGCCGGTCCGAGGTGGAGTTCCGCAGCCTCTTCCCGAAGATGCAGCAGCTGCTGCCCTTCGACCACGCCATCGCCATCGCCGCCCGCCGTGGCGCGCGTCGCGGCGTGCTCATGCTCGACGCCATCAACCACTCCTACCCCGAGCCCTTCGTCAACGAGTACCTCTCGCGCAACTACTTCCGGGTGGACAACGTGATGCTGGATGCGATCACGACCTGCCAGGCCCAGTATTGCTTCGAGGGGACCCCGGGGCGGCCCCAGGAGATCACCGCGCTGTGCAGGGACTTCGGGGTCGGCGAGGGCTTCGTCCTCGGCTCGAGGTCGGCGGTCCCTGGCGCTGGCGGGAGCCTCTTCATCCTGAAGAGCCCGTCGATGCAGCGCGAAGAGCGCGCCGCCGCCGTGATGGATCTCGTCGCCCCTCACCTGCACCTCGCCCTCTACCGGGTCCTGGAGATAGAGCGCCCACCCGCAGGCCCCGTCACCCTCTCCGCCCGCGAGCGGGAGGTCATGAAGTGGCTGAACGAGGGGAAGAGCTCCTGGGAGGCTTCCGTCATCCTCGGCCTCAGCGAGCGCACGGTGAACTTCCACGTCTACAACGTCATCAGGAAGCTCGGGGCGGCGAACAGGGCCCAGGCGCTGGCGATGGCGACCCGGAGCGGCTTGCTCGACTGAGCGATCCCGGCCTCCCCGTCGCGCGCCGAGCCCGTCGTGCGCGCGAGCGGGCCGTGCACCTCACCCCACGACGAGACGGATCGTGAAGCGGCGCGCCGGCTCGGCCTCCTCGAACGAGCGGGCGTAGGCGAGATCGACGGACGCGGCGCCCGGCGCCACCGCCTCGAAGGTGAAGGTGCGCTGTCCCGCAGCCCCGAGGGCGCCCGAGCCGGGCGCGAACCGGTCGGCGAGCAGCCGGGAGGCGGGAGCGCCGTCCGCCAGCACCTGCCACCCGTGGCCGGTCGAAGGGTTCTCCGCGAGCACGATCTCCAGCACGTCCCGTAGATGGAGTCGCACCTCCGTCCCGGAAGCCGATTCGTCGACGCGCATGGCCGCTCCCTCGCCTGGTTCTGAACAGCTGGCTTGTCGCAACTTTCTGGTCACGCCGGGGCACACCAGCGGATCCCCTCCACCAGGTCCGCAAGCCCCGCCAGGTCGGTGACCTCCTGCTCCGCTCGCCCGGGACGCGCGTGGGGGCGGCGCACGTAGATCGTGGTGATCCCGAGCATGTCGGCGGGAGCGAGGTCGTAGTCGGCGTAGGCCGAGACGTGCCACCACGCCGGTCCTGGCGCGACGCCGAGCCGCTCCGACGCCAGCTCGAAGACGTGGAGATCGGGCTTGTAGCGGCCGAGCTCCTGGGCGCAGAGCCAGGCCGAGAGCCGGACCCCGAGCGCAGCCTGCGCCTGCTCGCCGTGCACGAGGTCGCTGTTCGTGATCGCGGCGCAGGGCGCCACCGCCATGAGCCGGCGCAGCGCGCCCGCCGAGTCCGGGTAGGGCGGCCAGGTGCCCACCTCGGCGCCGATGGCGTCTGCGGCGTCGGTGGGGATCCCGAGCACGTCGACGAGGCTCTGGCGCGTCACCTCGCGGTAGGTCCACCCCGGCCGCTCCTGCTCTAGCACCGCCTGACGATCCACGACCCGGTCGAACTCGCCCTCGCGCAGCGGGCGTCCCGCGCGCGCGGCGGCCCCGGACAGGCCGCGGCGCCAGTCGACGAGCGTGCCGAGGACGTCGAAGGTGAAGAGGAGTGGTCGCGTGTACATGCGGTTATAGTAGCCGCCCTTCGCCCTCGGAGGAGGACCGGTGGCCATCCCGCATCTTTCACCCGAGGAGATCCGCACCTGGCCGCTGGAGAAGAAGGACGCCTGGTGGCTCCAGAACGTCTTCCGCGGGGACATGCCCCAGCTCACGCTTCGGTCCATCGTCACCGGCGTGGTGCTTGGAGGGGTCCTGAGCCTCACCAACCTGTACGTGGGGATCCGCACCGGCTGGACGCTGGGCGTAGGCATCACCTCGGTCATCCTGTCCTACGCGGCCTTCAAGCTGTTGCACCGGCTCGGGCTCGGCCGCGAGATGACCATCCTCGAGAACAACGCCATGCAGTCGATCGCCACCGCGGCCGGCTACATGACCGGCCCGCTCATCGCGTCGCTCCCCGCCTACATGCTGGTCACCGGCCGGCTCCTGCCGGGCTGGCAGATGACGGCGTGGATAGCGTGCCTCTCCGTGCTGGGCGTGCTCTACGCCTTCCCGCTGAAGAAGCGCTTCATCAACGACGAGCAGATGCCCTTCCCCGAGGGGTACGCGGCGGGCGTGGTCATGGACGACCTCCACACGGGGAGCGGGGCCGAGGGGCTGTTCAAGGCCAAGGTCCTCGGCGTCGGGGCGGCCCTCTCCGCCTTCATCCAGGTCCTCCGCTCGGAGAAGGTGATGCACCTCGTCCGGGCCCCTTTCCTGGCCATCCCCGAGTACCTGGACGAGGTCGTCTACCGCTTCTTCACCCCGCGTCTCGCCGGGATCCCGCTCCGCGATCTCGGCGTCCGGGTGGACTCCTCGATCGTCCTCCTGGGCACGGGGGGCCTCATGGGAGTGAAGGCCGGCGCGTCCCTCCTCATCGGCGCCCTCCTGAACTACCTCGTGCTCGCCCCGTGGATGATGAGGCTCGGCGCCATCGACGGGACCGGGTTCCGGAGCATCACGAGGTGGGCGCTCTGGTGGGGCGTGGCCATGATGACGACCTCCTCGCTCTTCTCCTTCTTCTCCAAGCCGTCCCTCATCGTGGGGGCGCTGCGGAAGCTGCGCGGCCGCGCCGGGGGCCGGGACGTCCTCGCGCACATCGAGCTGCCGCTCCGGATCTCCGCGTGGGGCATCCCCCTCGTCGGCGCCGTGGTGGTGGCGATCGCCTCCGCGTTCTTCGACGTCCACTGGTGGATGGCGGCGCTTGCCATACCCATGGTGTTTGTCTTCTCCATCATCGCGGTGAACTCGACGGGCCTCACCTCCATCACCCCCACCGGCGCCATGGGGAAGCTGACCCAGCTCGCCTACGGAGCCATCGCCCCCGGGAACATGGGGACGAACCTCATCACGGCGGGCATCACCGCCGAGGTGGTCTCGAACGCGAGCAACCTCCTCATGGACATCAAGCCCGGGTACATGCTCGGCGCCAAGCCTCGCCAGCAGGCCATCGGGCACGTCATCGGCATCGT
>Ga0209342_10003518_pt1 | contig 16497 bp, 17 predicted proteins | sample RifCSP16_2_FD_184023 | JGI IMG/M metagenome (GOLD analysis project Ga0209342, IMG submission 184023) | Soil microbial communities from Rifle, Colorado - Rifle CSP2_sed 16_2 (SPAdes) (version 2) | ecosystem: Environmental > Terrestrial > Deep subsurface > Rock core/Sediment | place: Rifle... | reverse complement strand
TGCGCCGGCTGGTGGAGGGCGAGGTGCTCCAGCTCTCCCTGCGCGGGAGCTTCGAGACGACCGAGCAGGACTACTTCGACGTGGTGCGTGGGAAGACCGCCTCTCTCTTCGGCTGGAGCGCGGCGGCGGGAGGATGGGCCGCCGGTGTCCGCGGCCCGGTGGCGGATGCCCTGGCCGACTTCGGCGAGGCGATCGGGATGGCGTTCCAGCTCGTCGACGACGCCCTCGACTACGCCGCCGACCCGGCTCTCCTGGGGAAGCGCCTGGGACAGGACTTCGCCGAGGGCAAGGCCACGCTCCCGCTCATCCGCGCCCTCCAGCGGGAGCCCATCCTGTGCGAGCGCCTCGCCGCCCTGGTCGACGGCAAAGAGGACGGCACGTCGGTGGCGGGCGAGGTCATCGAGGCCGTGCAGCGGACCGGTGGGGTCGAGGCCGCCCGTGCGCTGGCCCGGGAGCACACGGCCACGGCCATGAGAGCGCTCGAGCTGGTCCCGGACGGACCGCATCGCCGCGCCATCGCCGACGCCGCGCGGGCGCTCACGGAGCGGGCGTTCTAGACCGCCGGGGGTCCCCATCCATGTCGGGGACCCTGGTGTACGTCCCCAGGCTCCATGGGTGGGCTAGGGCGCCACCTCTCCTTATCGTGATCTCGGCATGTCGAGACCACGCGTCCGTCGCCGTTCCGACGGCATCTCGGAGATCATCGGGGTCCTCCCGCGGAGGCGGCGCCGGCATCCGCTGGTCCTGGCGCTCGCCTCCGCGGCGATCTCCGGCGCTGCCGTGGCCCTGACCTGGCTGGAGCCAGGGCTGTTCGCCGCGGTCTGGATCCCCGTCATGGCAGCGGCGGCGGGCCTGCTCGTCGCGACGCTCCTCCTGTGGCGGCCGCGCCACGGAGGGGCCGAGCCGGGCCACGTCCGCTCGTCCGAGCCGGCGCCCGCGCCGGTGCGCCCGATCCGGCCGACGACCGGCGCGTCGACGCGCGGGGCGTGACTGGCCCCGTCGGGTCAGTACTCCTGGTACTCCGGCTTCACCCTGGGGACGAGGCCGCGGGCCGCGGCGTCCTCGAGGAAGAGCGCAACCGCGCGGCGCCCCTTTCCGCCGACGCTGCGCGTCCACCCGTTCACGTACATCCCGACGAAGGCGTCGGCGCGCGCGCGGTCGAGCCCGCGCGCGTAGGTCATGGCGTGGTCGAGCGCCTCCTGGCGGTGGTCGAGCCCGTAGGCGACGCTCTCCGCGACGACGCGCGCGAGGGTGGCGCGGATGGGCTCGGGCAGGTCCCTCTTCACGGCGTTCATCCCCAGGGGGAGCGGCAGGGCCGTGCGCGCCTTCCACCAGGCGCCGAGGTCCTCGACGACCCGCAGGCCCTCCTCGGCCGCCGTGAGCTGGCCCTCGTGGATGACGACCCCGGCGTCCACCTCCCCGCGCTTGGCCGCCTCGCCCACCTGCTTGAAGTCCATCACCACCGGCGTGTGCAGCGGGACGCGGATCGAGAACGCGAGCGCGGCGCTGGTCCACCTCCCCGGGATCGCGACGCGCTTGCCCGACAGATCTTCCATGTCGCGGATGGCGGAGCCCTCTGGCACGACGACGGTCGGGCCGTAGCCGTCGCCGAACGACGCGCCGGAGTCGAGGAGCAGGTACCGCTCGTGCAAGTGCGCGTACGCGTGCACCGACAGCGCGGTGATCTCGTACCGGCCCTCGACCGCCGCCCTGTTGAGCGTCTCGATGTCGCTGAGTTCGTGGACGAACTCGAGGCCCTCCGCCCTCACCGCCCCCGAGGCGAGGCCGTAGAACATGAAGGCGTCGTCGGAGTCGGGGCTGTGCGCCACCCGGATGGTCATGGGCATGGGCGGCCCTCATATCATTTCAACGATCATTGAAACAAGGGTAAGACAGGAGTAAACAGAGCGCTTCATGGCCTATCGCTCGCTGCGGAGCTTCCTCGAGCGCCTGGAGCGCGCGGGCGAGCTCGTGCGCGTACGGGAGCCGATCGACCCCTCCCTGGAGATGGCGGCGATCGCCGACCGTGCGGCGAAGCAGGAGGGGCCGGCCTTCCTCTTCGAGCGGCCGAGGTCGGGGGCGCTGCCCGTGGCCATGAACCTCTTCGGGACGAGGCGGCGCACCGCCTGGGCGCTCTCCTGCGAGGACCTCGAGGAGCCCGCCGCCGAGCTGCGCCAGCTCCTCCACCTCGCTCCGCCCGCGAGCTTCTGGGAGAAGCTGAAGATGCTCCCCAAGCTGGGCAGGCTCGCCACCTTCACCCCCAGGCACGTCTCCGGCGGCCCGGTGCACGAGGTGGTGGATCGCGAACCCGACCTCGGGGTCCTGCCCACCCTCACCACCTGGCCGCACGACGGCGGGCCGTTCATCACCCTCCCGCAGGTGATCACGCGCGACCCGGAGAGCGGGCTGCGCAACGTGGGGATGTACCGACTTCAGATCTTCGGCCCGCGCCGCCTGGCCATGCACTGGCAGCTCCACAAGACGGGGACCGCCCATTACCGCGCCTACCGGAAGCGCGGCGAGCGCATGCCGGTGGCGATCGCGCTCGGGGGCGATCCCGTGCTCACGTACTGCGCCACGGCCCCGCTGCCGCCGGGCATCGACGAGTACCTGTTCGCCGGGTTCCTGCGCCGGGAGGGCGTGCCGCTCACGAGGTGCGTCACCCACGACCTCGAGGTGCCCGCCGAGGCCGACGTGGTGATCGAGGGGTTCGTCGACACCTCCGCCCCGCTCGTGCGCGAGGGGCCGTTCGGCGATCACAACGGGTACTACACGCTCCCCGACCACTACCCGGCCCTCGACGTGACCTGCATCACGCGCCGGGCCGACGCCGTCTACCCCGCCACCGTCGTGGGGCCGCCGCCCATGGAGGACCTCTGGCTGGGCAAGGCCACCGAGCGGCTGTTCCTGCCTCTCTTGCAGACCGTCTTCCCCGAGGTGGCGGACATGTCCTTCCCGGCCGCGGGGGTGTTCCACAACCTCTGCTTCGTCTCCATCCGCAAGGAGTACCCGGGGCACGCGAAGAAGCTCATGCACGGGATGTGGGGCTCGGGACAGATGGCGAACACGAAGACGCTGGTCGTCTTCGACGACGACGTGGACGTCCAGGATCACGCGCAGTGCGCGTGGCGCGCCCTCGCCAACGTCGACGCGAAGCGCGACCTGGTGGTGGTGGAGGGCCCGGTCGACGTCCTCGACCACGCGGCGCCCGCCTTCGGCCTCGGGGCCAAGATCGGGATCGACGCGACGCGGAAGTGGAGCGAGGAGGGCGGCCGCGCCTGGCCCGAGCCCTGCGTCCACCCGCCGGAGCTCCTCTCGCGGATGGACGCGCTCTACGAGCGGCTCGTCCCGGGCGCGCCGCCGCCCAGGCGGCCCCGGATCCCCGTCCCCGCAGCGGCATGCGCGAGCCCGAAGAAGGGGGCCGCATAGTGCCCTCCGTCCCGCTGCCGGGCGAGGTGAACCGCGCCGGCGCCGTGCGCGGCATGTTCGACCGCATCGCCCCCTCGTACGACCTCCTTAACCAGGTGATGACGCTCTCCGTCGACCGACGCTGGCGCCGGCGGCTCGTCGCCGCGGTCCGGCCGAGGGACGGCGAGCGGCTCCTCGACCTCTGCGCCGGGACCATGGACGTGGCCGCGGAGGCGCGACGCCGCGTCCCGGGCCTGCGCGTGGTGGGCGCCGACTTCTCCCTGGAGATGCTGGCGCGCGGGGCCGCGAAGACCAGGCTCCCCGCCGCCCAGGCGGACGCGCTCGCCCTGCCCTTCCCGGCCGCGTCGTTCGACGCGGTGACCGTCGCCTTCGGGATGCGGAACCTCGAGTCGCTCCTGCGCGGCCTGGCGGAGATCGCCCGCGTGCTCCGCCCCGGCGGGCGCCTGGGCGTGCTCGAGTTCTTTCGCTCCGAGTCGGCGGGCTCGCGGCTGGTGCACGGCATGTACAACCGGCTGGCGCTGCCCATCCTCGGGCGCGCGCTCTCCCCGGACCCGGAGGCCTACCGCTACCTCGTCGCCTCCATGGAGCAGTTCGCCTCTCGCCCCGAGTTCGAGCAGGCCTGCCGCGGCACGGGCTTCGCCTCGGTGCGCGGCGAGACCCTCTTCCCCGGCGTCTGCGGGCTCGTCGTCGCGGGGCGCCCATGAAGCTGGTGGTGGCGGTGAGCGGGGCCTCCGGCGCCCCCTACGCGAAGCGCCTCCTCGACTTCCTCGCCGCGGAGGGGCCGGCGCACGGGGTCGCGGTCGACCTCGTCTTCACCGACACCGGGGAGCAGGTGTGGAGGCAGGAGATCGGCGCCGTGCCCGCCTACCCGTTCCGGACCTGGGGAAACCGCGACTTCACCGCGCCCTTCGCCTCGGGCAGCGCGCGGTACGACGCGATGGCGGTGGTGCCCTGCTCCGCCGGCACCATGGCGCGCATCGCCCACGGGATCTCGATGGACCTCGTGGGCCGGGCGGCCGACGTCATGTTGAAGGAGCGCAGGCGACTCCTCCTCTGCCTGCGCGAGACGCCCATCTCGCTCATTCACGCTCGGGCGATGGCGGCGGTCATCGAGGCCGGCGCCCTGGTGGTCCCCGCGTCGCCCAGCTTCTACTCGGTGCCGAAGGACCTGGGCGAGGTCGTGGACACGGTCGTGGCGCGGCTCCTCGATCGCCTGGACATCCCCAACGAGCTCATGCGGCGCTGGGAGGGGCTCGCGCCCGGCTCGCGCGCCGAGCCGGCGGAGGACTAGATGGCCCTCTCCACGCTCGCCCACCGCGCCCTGGAGCGCGCCGGCCTCGCCGCCATCCGCGACAAGGTGCTCTCGAACGAGCGGCTCACGGACGCGGACGCGCTGCGCCTCCTCGAGTCGAGCGACCTCGCCGCGCTGGGCGCGCTCGCCAGCCACGTGCGCGAGGCGCGCCACGGCGACCTCGCCTTCTACAACAAGAACGTCCACCTCAACTTCACCAACGTCTGCGTCGCGTCGTGCAAGTTCTGCTCGTTCGCGCGCCCCGACGATCGGGCGGCGAGCGAGGGCTACACGATGACGGTGGAGCAGGCCGTCGAGCACGTGCTCTCGAAGCGGGACCAGGGGATCACCGAGGTCCACATCGTGAACGGGCTCCACCCCGACCTGCCCTGGGACTTCTATCTGGAGGTGCCGCGCCGGATCCGCGCGGCCTGGCCGGAGCTCCAGATCAAGGCCTACACGGCGGTGGAGATCCACTTCTTCGCGCGGCTGTTCGGGATGAGCCACGCGCAGGTGCTGACGGAGCTGCGGGCGGCGGGCGTCGACACCATCCCCGGAGGCGGCGCCGAGATCTTCGCCCCGCGCGTCCGGCGGAAGATGTGCGACGACAAGGCCGACGCGGAGGAGTGGCTGGAGGTGCACCGGGTGGCGCACCGCCTGGGGATGAAGAGCAACGCCACCATGCTCTACGGCACCGTCGAGACCCTCGCCGAGCGCGTGGACCACATGGCGCGCCTGCGGCAGCTCCAGGACGAGACGGGGGGGTTCCAGGTGTTCATCCCGCTCGCTTTTCACCCGGAGCACAACATGATGGGGAAGGCCTTCCCCAGGCCGACCGGCTTCGACGGCCTGCGCACCTACGCCGCCGCGCGCCTCTACCTCGACAACTTCGACCACGTGAAGGCCTACTGGGTGATGCTGGGCGAGCGCCTGGCGCAGACCGCGCTTTCTTTTGGCGTTGACGATCTCGACGGGACGGTCCTCGAGGAGCGCATCTACCACATGGCCGGCGCGCGAACTCCGCAGGCGCTCTCCGAGGGGCAGCTCCACCGGCTCATCCGGGCCGCGGGGCGGGTACCGGCGGAGCGCGACAGCCTGTACCGGGTGCTTCGGGTGCATTCGGTCGACACTGCCCGAGGCCGATGATGCCCAGGATCCGCGCCGCCGCCGTCTCGTTCCTGAACGCGCGCCCTCTCACCGCCGCGCTCCTGGACTCCGCGCGCATCGAGCTCCTGCTGGTCGAGCCGTCCACGTGCGCGGCCATGCTCGAGCGGGGCGAGGTGGAGGCCGCGCTCCTGCCGGTGGCCGCGCTCGCCGGCCAGGACTACGAGCTCGTCCCCGGGGTGGCCATCGGCTCGGACGGGCCGGTCTCGACGGTGATCCTGGCCGGCGAGCAGTCGCCGGTCGTCTGGGACGAGGTGTACCTCGACACCGCCTCGCGCACCTCGCAGGTGCTGGCGAGGATGGCGCTGGCCGCGCGCGGCATTCACCCCAAGTTCACGCAGATGCCCGCCGCCGACGGGCTGGCGCAGGCGCGCGGGACGAAGGGCGCGCTCGTCATCGGCGACCGCGCGTTCGAGGTGCAGGCCAACCACGTCCTCGACCTGGGCCGGGAGTGGACCCAGTCGAGCGGGCTCCCGATGGTCTTCGCCGCGTGGGCGGCGCGCCCGGGCGCGCTCCGGCCCGAGGACGTGGCCGAGATCCTCCGGGCCGCGCGTGAGGGGCTGGGGAGGCGCACCGAGCTCGCGCAGGCCTTCGCGCGCGAGCGGGGCGGAGACCCCGAACGCTACCGCCGCTACCTGGCGCAGCGCATCCGCTACGGCCTCGGTTCGCACGAGCTCCGGGGCCTGGAGACCTTCCTCTCGCGGGCGGCCGAGCAGGGCCTCCTCCCTCCGACGAAGCTCCGCTTCGCGGACGACCGGGTCCGCAGCTCGCGGATCCGGCGGCGAGCCGCCCTCGACGTGGCGCTCCAGAAGGGCGCCGACGGCGAGCGGCTCGACGCCGACGAGGCGGAGCTCCTCGACGAGGAGGCGCCGCTCCTCGAGCTGGGCCTCGCCGCCGACGCGCGCCGGCGGGCGCTGCACCCCGACGGCGTGGTGACGTACATCGTGTCGCGGAACGTGAACTACACCAACGTGTGCACGACCGCATGCCACTTCTGCGCCTTCTACCGCCCGCGCGGCCACGCCGAGGCCTACGTGCTCACGCGCCAGGAGCTGGCGCGGAAGATCGAGGAGACGCTGGCGCTCGGGGGGATCGAGATCCTGCTCCAGGGCGGCCTGCACCCCGACCTCCGCCTCGACTGGTACGAGGACCTGTTCCGATGGGTGAAGGCGACCTATCCCGGGATCAACCTGCACGCGCTCTCTCCCGACGAGATCTGGCACATCGCGCGCCTGAGCGAGATCCCGCTCGAGGCCGTGCTCGATCGCCTGGTGGCGGCCGGGCTCGACTCGATCCCCGGAGGCGGCGCCGAGATCCTCGACGACGAGGTGCGGCGGCGGATCGCGCCGCTCAAGAGCTCCAGCGACGAGTGGCTCGCGGTGATGAGGGCCGCCCACCGGAGGGGCCTGCGCTCGACGGCGACGCTCATGTTCGGCGTCGGCGAGGAGAGCCGTCATCGCGCGACGCACCTCCTGCGCCTGCGTGAGCTGCAGGACGAGACGGGCGGGTTCACGGCCTTCATCTGCTGGACGTTCCAGCCCGACAACACGCGGCTCGAACCGGGCGACAACACGGCGCACGCCTACCTGCGCGTGAACGCGCTCTCACGCCTCGTCCTCGACAACGTGCAGAACCTCCAGACGTCGTGGGTGACGATGGGCGGGGGGGTGGCGCAGGCCGCCCTGCACATGGGCTGCAACGACTTCGGCCAGGTGATGATCGAGGAGAACGTGGTCTCGGCCGCCGGCACCACCTTCCGCATGGATGCGGAGGAGCTGGAGCGCCACATCCGGGAGGCCGGGTTCACACCCTCCCGGCGAAACATGCAGTACGAGCGGCTGTCCTCGGGGTCGGAGCACTGATGGCGGTGCGCGTGGTCAGCGCACCGTGGGTGCTGACGGGGGCGGCGGCCGCCCTCCGCGACGCCGCCATCGCCCTCGATGGCGACCACGTCGTGTCGCTCGGCCCCCGCGCCGAGATCGAGGCTCGCTTCGGCCCCGGCGAGCGCATCGACGCCGTGCTGTTGCCGGCGCTGGTGAACGCCCACACGCACCTCGAGCTCTCGCACCTGCGCGGCCGCGTCCCGGGCGGCGAGGGGCTCGTGCCCTGGATCCGGCTGTTCCTCAGCGCTCGCGCGGCCGACCCTCACCCCGGCCCCGCCCTCGACGCCGCGATCGCGGAGCTCGAGGATGCGGGGGTGGCCGCGGTGGGCGAGGTCACGAACACGCTCGACACGCTCCCGCACCTCGCGCGCGCCGGCCTGGCGGGGACGGTCTTCCACGAGGTATTCGGGCTCTCGGAGGCGCGGATCGGCGCCGCGCTGGCCGAGGCCCGCGCCAGACGGGCAGCCGACCCGGCGCCCGGGCCCGGCATCTCGGTTGTCACGACACCGCACGCCGTGTACTCGACCAACCCGCGCGTCGTGGCCGAGCTGCTCCGCGCCGGAGCGGCGTCGATCCACGTGGCCGAGGACCCCGCCGAGCGCCAGTTCTGCAGCGAGGGCGCGGGCCCGCTCGCGTCGCTGGTGCACGCGCTCGGCGCCATCGAAGTCGCGCCCAGGGGCCGGTCGGCGATCGCCTGCGCCGCGCCACACCTCTCGCCGCGGTCGCTCGCCGTCCACGTGGTCGACCTCGACGACGAGGACGTCTCCGAGCTGGCGCGCTCCGGAGCCACCGCCGTCCTCTGCCCGCGCTCGAATCTCCACATCGGCGGCCGGCTCCCGGACCTCCCGCGGCTCCTCGCGGCCGGCGTCCCGCTCGCCGTCGGGACGGATTCGCTCGCCTCGTCGCCCTCCCTCTCGCCCCTCCTCGAGCTGGCGACGCTCCGGCGCGCGTTCCCACAGGTGTTGCCGCGGAGCCTGCTCGCCCTCGCCTGGAACGGGCGCGCCGTCGGGGCGGCATCGGTGGGGCTGCTCGCGCCGGGCCGCGCCCCGGGCCTCCTGGCGGCGCCGCTCACGGGGGCCGCGCCCGAGGACCCCGCAGCGTGGCTCCTCGACGCCTACGCCCGCGCCGGGCGCCCCTTCACCTGGATCGCCCGCCACCGCCCGGAGGCTCGCCCCGGATGAGCGTCGCCGCCCTCTCCCGCATGGTGAAGTTCGAGCACTCGCTCTTCGCGCTGCCGTTCGCGGCCAGCACCCTTGCCCTGGTCGCGCCCGAGGCGCGCCTCGACCTTCGTCGGCTCTCGCTCGTCGCCCTGGCCGTCGTCGCCGCGCGCACCGCGGCGATGGCCATGAACCGGATCGCGGATCGGCGATTCGACGCCGGCAACCCACGCACCCGGAGTCGCGAGCTCGTCACCGGGGCGGTGTCGTTGCCCACGGCCTGGACCCTGCTCGCCGCCAGCGCCGGCGCGTTCGTGCTCGCCGCCTTCGCCATCTCCACGCTCTGCGGCGCGCTGGCGGCTCCCGTCCTGGGGGTGCTGCTGGGCTACTCCTACGCCAAGCGCTTCACCTGGGCCGCGCACCTGTGGCTGGGCGTCGCCCAGGCGCTCGGGCCCATCGGCGTCGCGGTGGCGCTCACCGGCCGCGCGCCCGCCTCCGCCGTGCTCCTCGGCCTGGGCGTGGGCGCCTGGGTGGCCGGCTTCGACGTCCTGTACTCCCTCCAGGACATGGAGTTCGACCGCGGGGCGAGGCTCCACTCCATCCCCGCCCGGTTCGGCGTCGCGGGCGCGCTCGCCTGGTCGCGCCTCCTCCACCTCGCCGCCGCCGCCGCCATCGTGGGCGCCGGGCTCCTCGCCGGGCGCGGCCCGGGCTGGCTCGCCGGATCGGTCCTCCTGGCGGCGGTCCTCGGGTCCGAGCACGTCTACGTCGCGCCGGGCGGCCGCCTGCGAGGCGACCGGATCGGCGCCGCGTTCTTCACCTTCAACGCCTTCGCCTCGGTGGCCTTCGCGGCCTGCGCGCTCGCCGACCTCGCCAGATTCTGAGACCATGAGCACCGACACCCAGACCCACGCCGCCGGGCCCGGCTCCTACGCGCTCTCGCGCGCCGAGCTCGCGGTCGCCGACGCCGTGGGCAACCTCATGGAGCTGTGGGGCTTCAGGCGCCAGCTCGGCCGCCTGTGGGCCGTCCTCTTCCTCTCCGAGCGCCCGCTCGCAGCGCCCGAGCTCTGCGAGCGGCTCCGGATCTCCACCGGGCTGCTCTCGATGAGCCTCGCCGAGCTGCGCGGCTGGGGCGTCGTGCGGGGCGTCCAGGTCGCGGGAGACCGCAAGGAGCACTTCGCGGCCGAGACCAACATCTGGTCGCTCGTGCGCCGGGTCCTCGCCGAGCGCGAGCGGCGCGCCATCGACGCCGCCCTGGCGACGGTCGACGCGGCGTTACGAGAGGTGAAGGGCGCGCTGTCGGACGTCGACCCCGCGGTGAAGGCCCAGGCCCGCTTCCGGATCCAGCGGCTGGAGCAGCTCGCGGCGCTGTGTCGCGTCGGCCAGGGCCTGCTGAAGATGCTCCTCGACAGCGCCCGCGTCGACGTCGGGCCGCTGAAGGCGCTCTCGGACGCGCTGACGGGGCGCGGGCGGGGGTAGACAGGCTCGTCGCCTTCTCCTGCAAGGCCTCGATCTGCCCCTCTTGCGCCACCCGCCGCATGGAAGACGGCGCCGATCACCTCGTCCGCAACGTCCTCCCAGCCGTTCCGGTGCGCCAGTGGGTCCTCTCCTTCCCCCACCAGGTGCGCTTCCTCGTGTTCAGCCGCATGGTGGACGCGAGCCGCTCCCGGACGGCGGCCTGCCGCTCCGCGGGGAGCGACTAAGAACCTCGCCCCGCCGGCCCAGCGGTCGAGCACGAAGGTCGCCTCGCGGCGCAGCCAGTCGGCCGACCAGTCCGGCGCGACGTACGAGCCGTGGCCCCAGATCGAGCCGACCTCGTGGCCTCCGGACCTCGTGGCCTCCGATCGACTGCCAGACGTTCTGGCCGCGCCGGATCGCGGCGCCGTCTGCGACGACGCGCCCACCCTCGGTCACGACGCGATCGGGGATGGGCGGCATGGTCGCCCGGACGCGGGGCTCGTACGCCGCGAGGACGCCAAAGCCCATGGGCCATGACGACGAGGAGAGCGGCCCCGCATGCTGGCGCTCGGGCGTCCTTCAGTGCGCCGGTGAACCCGACCCGGCCATCCGCAGCCGGATGTGCCGGGTCGCGGGTGGGAGGTTTCAGCGCGCCTCGAGCACGAGGTTGAACGGCGTCTGGGTCGCGCGGCGGAAGCTCGCGAATCCCGCCTGCTCGACCACCTCGCGCAGCCGCGCCTCGCCGGCCTGGGCGCCGAGCGCCGGACCGTGGCCGGCGAGCGAGTTCGGCACGCAGACCAGGGTGGAGGCCGCGTAGTACAGCCGGCCGACGGGGTTCAGGTTCTCCTCGAGCCGATCGCCCGCGTACGGCTCGACGAGCATCCAAGTGCCGCCAGGCGCGAGCGCCTGCCGGACCCGCCGCGCGGCCCCGACCGGATCCGCCATGTCGTGCAGCGAGTCGAAGTGGGCGACGAGGTCGAACCCGGTCCCCGGGAAGGAGACGGCGTTCGCGACCTCGAACTTCACGCGGTCGGCGACGCCCGCCCGCTCGGCGTTCTCGCGCGCAGCGTCGATCGACGCAGGGTGCGTGTCACAGCCGACCAGCCGGCAGCGCGGGTACGCCTTCGCGAGCAGCACCGTCGACGTGCCGTACCCGCAGCCCACGTCGGCGATCCTGGCGCCGCGCTCGAGCTTCTCCTCGACGCCGTCGAGCGCCGGGATCCACTCGTCGACGAGATGGGCGGCGTAGCCGGGCCGGAAGAACCGCTCGGTGCCGGCGAACAGGTCGTGGTCGTGCTCGCCCCATGGCAGCCCCTCGCCGGTGCGGAACCGCCGCGCGATCCGCTCCCGCGCTGCGGCGAACGCGCCGATCGACTGGAACGCGCCCTGGACCGACGCCGGCGAGTCGTCGGTCGCGAGCGCCAGCGCCTGCTCCGGCGACAGCCTGAACGTGGCGGTCCGGGCGTCGTACTCGACGTAGCCGCCGGCGGCCTGGTTCGCGAGCCACTCGCGCAGGTACCGCTCGTTCGTGGCGGTCCGCCGGGCCAGCTCGGCCGGCGTCACCGGCTCGCCGTCCGCCATCGCCCTGTAGAGCCCGAGCTCGTCCCCGATGCGGACGAGCAGCGCGCTCGCGGCGGCGCCGAGCTCGCTCACGACCTTGCCCACGAACGCCTCGAGCTTCGCAGGGTCGATCTCCCGCGCGCGCTGCCCGCCGTTGCCGTGGACGTGGTCCTCGTTCACCTCGGTCCGCCACGTCTGCTCGCTTGTCTGGGTCTGCATGGTCGCCTCCGGTTGTCGCCGGCCCCGGAATGGGAGCCCTCGTGCGACGTCTCGAACATCGACCCGCACCGTTTGAGCCGGCGTGGCAGTCAGCGTGGAATTCTCGAGGCCTGCCTGACAGGATCGGCAACGGTGTTCGCAGGGGCGGTGGATGCAGGCCTCGAAGCTCCGGATTTCGGTCCTCGGCGACCTCCAGATCCTCCGCGGCGGGCGTCCGCTTGCCCTCCCGCCATCCCGCAAGGCACGCGCCCTGGTCGGGCACCTCGCTTGCGCCGAGGCCGCAGTCCCGCCAGAAGCTCTGCGACCTCTTCTGGGACGGCCCCGGCGACCCGCGCGCGGCGCTGCGCTGGGGCCTCGCGAAGCTGCGGCCGCTGCTCGACGACGAGGACCGCGTCCGGGTGGTCGCCGAGAAGGAGACCGCGGCGATCGCGCTCGCGGAGGGCGAGCTCGACCTCGCCGCCGCGCGCGCCCGCGAGCGGGTCGCCGGCGATCCGCTCGCCGAGCGCGGCCACGTCGCGGTGGTCCGGCTCCTCGGGCGCCTGCGGCGGCGGCGCGACGGGCTCGAGCAGTACGAGGCGTGCCGCCGCATCCTCGAGTCGGCCTTCGGTGCGCGTCCGTCGGCCGAGATGGAGCGGGCGCGCCTCGCGCTCACCTCACCCACCCTCCCCCCGCTGGAGGGAGGGAGGGGGAGCCACCGCCGCCGGCAGCCCCGCGCGCCGCGCTTCCCCTTTTCATCGGCCGCCCGGCGTGAATCAGGTGTTCTGAGGGGCATCCGATCGGCGGATGCCCCCGGGCCTCGGTCGTGGTCGGTCAGTGCGACCGGAGGTCGATCTTCAGGACGTCGCCGGGGATGGTGACGACGTACGCCGTGTCCCCGATGAGCTCGACCGAGGTCGGCTGGTTCAGCTCATCGACGAGGACGCTGAAGGTCCCGTCGTTCTCGGCCTGGAGGAGCGAGCCGGTGTTCGGGGCCGCCGGCGATCCCTCGGGGTTGCCGGGCGGGAAGAAGCCCTGCGACAGGCCGTAGGTCTTGCCGCGGTTGATCTCGACGTCGACCAGGAGCGGGCCGCCCGAGGCCTCGTGGCTGACGCTGGAGGATCCCGGCTCGAACGAGATGATGGTGCCGTTCTCGGGCAGGTGCGGGACGGGCCCCGCCTCGGCCATGTACGACCTCTTCCGCCGCGCCGCCTACCGGGCGCTGTCGGAGCCGCGGCGCCGCCTCGTCCACCGCGAGATCGCCCATGCGCTCGCCGCGCTCCCCGATCCGGACGGCGCGCTGGCCTGCGACGTCGCCCACCACGCCGCGCTCGGCGACGAAGCAGCGCTCTGCGTGCAGGCCTCGCTCTCGGCCGGCGCCCGCGCGGCGCGCCTCTTCGCTGGCGCCGAGGCGCGGGAGATCGTCGAGCGCGCGCTGAGGCTCGCGGCGTCGTTCCCGGCGGCGCGCCGCATCCCGCTCTCGCTCGCGCTCCTGCGCATAGCGGTGGACGCGAGCCGCACGAGCAGCGGGGATCCCGGGCTCGTGCCCCGGATCCGCGCGCTCGTCGAAGAAGCGCGGCGCGACGGGTTCAGGCCCGAGGTGGCCGCCGGCTGCGCCGTGCTCGCGCTCGCCCACTGGGCAAACCGCGACGACGCTGGCACGGCCGAGGCCACGGCGATCGGCGGCGACGCCCTGCACGATGTCTCGCTGCGGGAGGCCGCGCTCGAGACGGCCGAGCTGGTAGCGTGCCTGGCGAGCCTGGAGCGCGATCTCCCGCGCGTGCGGACGCTCGCGGCGGAGGCGCGGCGGCTCGGGCCGCTGCCGCCGCGCGCAGCGGGGAACCTCGCGATGGGGGAGGGCATACTGGCCGCGATCGACGGCCGCGCCGAGGAGGCGGCGGCGTTCCTCGAGCGCGGGGTGCGCCTCTGCCGTGACGTGCTCCCCTGGGAGGAGAGCCCGGTGCTCGCCCGGCTGGCGCTGATCGACCTCGAGCTCGGGCGGCCGGAGCGGGTGCTCGAGCGGACCGCGCGAATGCGCGAGATCGGACCGCGGTTCGGCGACGGCTCGGCGGGCGCCTTTGCGAACCTGCTCGAGGTGGCGGCGCGGCAGCACCACGGCGAGGACGTGCCCGAGGAGGAGCTCGCCGGCGACCTCGCTGCCTTGGAGATGGACTCCAAGCTCCGCCTCGCGCAGGTCGCGTGCGCGCTCGGCGAGCTCGATCTCGCCGCGGGGCGGATCGAGCGCGCGCGGCGCCTGCTGCTGCGCGGATGCGCAGCGGCCGACGCGGTGGCGCGGCCGAGCCTCGCCGTGACCACGCGGGCGCTGCTCGCGCGGGCGGAGCTGGTGCGTGGAGACCACCGCGCCGCGCGGGAGCACGTCGAGGCCGCGCGGCGTGCGATGCACCCGCTGCCGCCGGTCGCGCGGGCGGTGCGGCTGCTGCGGGAGGCGGCGGCCGCGGCGGGGCTCGCGGCGACGCCGCTCGAGGAGCGAGGACAGCCGTCCGGCCAGCCGGCGGCTGCGAGGTGATGCGATGCCACAGCCGATGCAGGTGGTCCTGGTGGAGCACGACCGGCCAGCGCCCGCCGACGAGGAAGAGGTGACGCGCCGGATCGAGCGCTGCCTGACGCTGCGCAACGCCCGCTGGATGCGCAGCTACTACGCCGCCGACGGGCGGCGCTCGATCTGCCAGCTCGAGGCGCCGGACGCGGAGACGGTGCGCGAGGCCTTCCGCGCCGCCGGCCACCCGTTCGACCGCGCGTGGGTGGCGCAGATGTGGTGGCGCGAGGAGTGAATCGCCGAGGTGGATGTAGTTAGGCGTGCGCGGGGGGGGTTAACTTTGCGGCCCTCGGACGGTTCGGGACAGGACGTGGGCGCGGCCGGCTGGGCCCAGTAGACCGCCCGTGCTTCATCTGGTGGCAGCGCCTGCTCCGGCAGCGAGAACCTGGTGGCCTGTCATCTGCTCAAGGCGTGCGACTACTGGACCGACACCGGCGAAGGCACCTTCAGCCTCTACTACCTTCGCAACAATGGAGAAGGAGGAGATCGACTTCCTCGTCACCTGCGATCGCAGGCCGTGGCGGCAAGCCGCCGAGGCGCACCTCCTCCTCGGCCCACAGCAGGATGGGCCGGGGGTAGACCGCCCTCCTTGCCCCCGACCGGAGAGAGCGGTTAAGAAACGCCCCGATGCTCCCGCCAGAGATCATGAAGAAGCTCGACGCCATCGAGGCGCGGTTCGAGGAGCTGACGCATCGGCTCTCCGAGCCCGCCGTCGTGTCCTCCGGCGAGCGGTACAAGAAGGTGGCGAAGGAGCGCGCCGGCATCGAGGCGACCGTCCAGGCGCTGCACGCGTACCGGAAGCTCCTGAAGGACATCTCGGAGAACGAGGCCCTGCTCGCCGACGAGGACCCCGACCTCGGCGAGATGGCGAAGGAGGAGCTCTCGCAGCTCCGCCCCAAGGTGGAGGCGGCCGAGGAGCAGCTCAAGCTCCAGCTCGTCCCCAGGGATCCGAACGACGACAAGGACGTCATCCTCGAGATCCGCGCCGGGGCGGGCGGCGACGAGGCGGGCCTCTTCGCGGCCGAGCTGCTCCGGCTCTACCTGCGCTACGCCGAGCGCCGGGGATGGAGGTGCGCCATCGCCGACACGTCGCCCGGGAGCCTGGGCGGCATCAAGGAAGCGGTGGTGAACATCTCGGGCGACGGCGTGTACAGCTCGCTGAAGTACGAGTCGGGCGTGCACCGGGTCCAGCGCGTCCCGGCCACCGAGGCGCAGGGCCGCATCCACACCTCGACCGTGACCGTGGCGGTGATGGCCGAGGCGGAGGACATCGACATCCAGATCAGCCCCGCCGACATCGAGATGGACGTGTTCCGCTCGACCGGATCGGGCGGGCAGTCGGTGAACACGACCGACTCGGCGGTGCGGCTCACGCACAAGCCGACCGGGGTGGTCGTGAAGTGCCAGCAGGAGAAGAGCCAGCTCAAGAACCGGTCGATGGCCATGAAGATGCTGCGGGCCAGGCTCTACGAGACGGAGATGGAGAAGCAGCGCAGCGCCCGCGAAGCCGCCCGCAAGAGCCAGGTCGGCTCCGGCGACCGGTCGGAGAAGATCCGCACCTACAACTTCCCCCAGGATCGGCTCACCGATCACCGCGTCAACTACACGCGCCACAACCTGCCCGCGATGATGGACGGCGACGTGCAGGACGTGATCGAGGCGTGCCGCACCTTCTTCGCCGCCGAGGCGCTGAAGGATGCGGCCCGCGAGGAGACGCCGAGAGCGGCTTCGGAGAGACGGGTCTGACTCGCCTTTCGCTGATTCCGGTGGGGGGTAGGACGGCGTTGTCGAGCGCGAAGAACGGCG
>Ga0209342_10003516_pt1 | contig 16499 bp, 20 predicted proteins | sample RifCSP16_2_FD_184023 | JGI IMG/M metagenome (GOLD analysis project Ga0209342, IMG submission 184023) | Soil microbial communities from Rifle, Colorado - Rifle CSP2_sed 16_2 (SPAdes) (version 2) | ecosystem: Environmental > Terrestrial > Deep subsurface > Rock core/Sediment | place: Rifle... | reverse complement strand
TTACTTGTAATAATCTCTTACTACGTATTTTTTTATGGTAGTATACTAATACCATTTTGAGATACCATGTAATATTTTTTAGCCTATATTTTTATTATATTAAAATATGTTATACTGGTATTATTTTAGGATACCATAAAAAAAGAGAAAAAATAGCCCTTTCAGGAAGGGCAGAAAAATGAATGCTATGACAAAAAAGACGGGTATTACTCATTTTGTGAGCACGAAAATAACAGACAATGATTTTAAGAGAATCACGGCGTATGGAGCTCAAAAAGGTATATCTCTTTATGAAGCGGTTCGTGAACTTCTGCTTTATGGTTTAAGTGTAAAAGAAAAGGGTTCTGGTGATGTTTCAGCACTTGTTGAGGCTCTGAAAGAGGACATAAAGCAAGAGCTAGAAAGAGGTATTGAGACAATAATTGAGCGCTGTAGTGCCCTTTTTGATGGCACTAAAAGTGATGTTCAGGACAGAGTGGTCGTGCCCTATCTTCAGCAGATTCTCTATCATTCATTCAGAGCAGATATCTGGAATAGTGAATATGTAAAAAAAGTCAACACCCCTCATCTTGCCCCAGTACTGACGCATCAATAATTTCATAACCCTTTGATAATTGAAGAGCGTTATATAAAATTATCGCGACAAAAAATTTATATCCAAATAAGCTGTTAGAAACAAATTACTTCGACACTTATAAGAAAATCTATAAATTTCAATATGTTAACTATAAATACTAACACTCATATATCTATGCGCTACTGAATTATAAATAAAAATCTGTAACTCGGATTTATCCTTAAATTCAATAGGTTAGAAATATAGAAAATTTTCGTCGCGATATTTTTTACCCTAATTTACGAAATATCAATAAGTTACAGAAAAAGACATGCGTCAGAGCTGGTCTTGCCCATGAACTTGATCAGATTGTGGAAGAGTTAGTGAAAAAACATAGTGCCTTAAAACAATGAAAAAGCTCAGAAGTGACAATTCCTATAAGGGCTTTGAGACCCTGGTTAACAGCACGCGAATGAGCGTGAAGATGTATGGATACAGCTTTTTATTTTTTGTCATTGTCCATCTTTTCCTCTTTGCTTTTCTCTCTATTCATTATTTTAAATCAAAAGAATTGAGTTTTCTTTTTTTTAAAACCTATAGACAGGGACAGCTTATGTCTTTATTGAAGCCCTCTCATATTCTCAACCTCTCCTATCTGGGAAAGCCCTATCCGGTTGAAGCCTCTGTGGATGTCAGGCAGTATAAGGCTCAGTATTATCGCATGGTTAATGATTTACTTTTTCGGTTTTGTGGTCTATCAGTCATCTATCTTTTCTATCCTTTTGTGATTGTCTTTTTCAGAAAAAGGGCAGAAGGACAGGCACGTCCTGACTTTATCAGAGGGGCACAACTGATCACATCTGATGAGTTAAGGAGACAGATGAAGGGACAAAAGACGTATTTAAAATTGGGGGGTATTGGCCTTTCAGTTGAATCAGAAATACGCCATACCTTCTGGCAATGAGGGAGCACGTGATGTTTTAACCGGCATCCTCCGGTATCTCTATCACCATAACCTGAAAAAAAATACCCATATCTGGAATGCTCTGTCAGCACCGGCTGACAGGATAGCCCGGATGCTCATGGGTAGTAAAGGAGGAGAAAGGGGACTGAGGTATATAGAAGACCCCACGTCAAAGCAGGCCTTAAGTGTCCTGTCTGTCCTGATGCAGTATACCAGGTGCTTTGAATATATGGCAGGTGTAGAGGGTGATTTTTCGATTAAGAAGTGGCTTGATGAAGGCAGGGGGTGGATCTATGTGACCAATTATGCAGAGGTTCAGGATACGTTACGGCCTGTTCTCACACTGTTTATCGATATACTCGGTAAGAGGCTTTTATCGTTGAAAGATGACTATCATCGGCGTGTCTTTATCATCCTTGATGAATTGGGGACTCTTCAGAGACTGAGCACGATAGTGCAGCTTCTGACTTTGAGCCGTTCAAAAGGGGGCTCTGTCTGGATAGGCATTCAGGACATCGGGCAGATCGATAAGCTCTATACCGAGCCGCTCCGTCAGGCTATGGTGAATGCCTGCGGCATGACGGTGGTCTTTTCAGTGGCAGAGCCTGAGACAGCAGCCTTTCTGAGCAAAAAGATAGGAGACATATGCTATCTCAAGACAGATGAGACCTACAGTATGGCAGTGGCAGAGCCATCGTGACGGTCTTTCCCTGTCCCTAAGCCAGAAAGAGGAAAAGCTGGTGCTGCCAAGTGAAATAATGAACCTCCGTGACCTTGAGTGTTACGTGAAGATACCCAATTATGATATATCACAGACGACCCTTACGTACCGTGCTTTTCACGAGTCTGAAGAACCGCTCCTGTTACGAGAGGAGCTGATTCTGACCAGTGTGGGGAAGCCTGTGAGGGAGACACTCACTGGGTGATATGAGAGAGCTTGTGAGAGCCAGACTCAGACCGGACAGGATAATCATTGGTGAGGTGCGGGGAGGCGAGGCCCTTGAACTTCTTAAGTCCTGGAATACCGGTCATCCCGGAGGACTGTCCACTATTCATGCAAACGGAGCGAGACAGGCACTGAGCCGTCTTGAACAGCTCATTCAGGAAGTGGTAGTCCAGGTGCCCCGGTCTTTGATAGCTGAGTCCCTGGATCTGATAATTTATATCGAAAAATATGGCAGAAGCAGACGGATTAAGACAATTGCCCGGGTCACAGGGATGAAAGATGATGAGTATTGTCTGGAGTTAATAGGGAAAGAAGCCATCACCCTGTAGCCACGTATTTTTTGATTCTCTTTAGAAGAGATTAAAACTACATATGGTATGGTAAAATTCTCGACCACGTGAATTACCAAAGGGCCGAGAAAAGTCGTGGAAGTTTCTACTAATGGAAAAAAGCAGAGTCAAGGAGCTTAAAAGTGGACTGGCTTAAGCACCGATGGGAGAAAGAGCACCGTTATTATGAAGCCCACCTCACACACGATCTGTTCGGTTGGGTCATTCTGAGGTCATGGGGCAGGAAAGGGACCCGAAGAGGGAGAACCATGCGAGTCCGCCCAGAATCTTATGAGAAGGGCATGGAAATGCTCGAAGCCGTGAAGAAACGCCGAAAGAGCAGGGGCTACGAGCTGGTCACGCAATCAACACCGATATAACGGTTTGAAAGGAGGTTATTATCACACCACCATCTTTTGAAATAATACTTGCCTTTGCCTTTGGTCTGATTTTTCTGAGTCTTATTTTGATACTTGCCCTATTTTTCCCCAGACCAACAGATTTTCAATATACTGTATTCCGCATCATCTTAGCCCTGTCAGCTGCTGGTGTGGGCGCAGTTATTCCGGGATTTATCGAAGCCAAAATAAAAACTATTCTCCAGGCTGGCGGTGCTATCGCTGTGTTTGTTGTAGTTTACTTTTTTGATCCAGCACGACGACTTGTCGCCGCCAGCGGAGAAAGCGTCCCAGAGGAGAATAAACAGCCAAAGAGAGAAAAAGAGCAACCTGAGCAATTTCAAGAACAGGGTTTCGATTTTAGAAGCTATCTGCATTATCTCAAATCAGGAACAATGTATCTCGATATCCGGGGGCTTGTTGTCGGAGAGGGTAAAGCACCTCAGTTCCGTATCGATGAGCTGTATATTCCCCTGAAGATTTCAGGTGCGGGACTGAAACATTCCGGAAAGATGATGACGAAAGGAGAACTCTCCGAAGAAGGTGCATCAAAAGAAGTGCTTCTGCAGGAAGCACTGAAGGAGCCTCATCTTCTCATCAAAGGTGACCCCGGCTCCGGCAAGACGACATTCTTGCGGTTACTCGCCTTCAGTCTCTGTCTGAAAGGACTTGGAGAGGATTCTGATCGGTTGAGAACAAAGATACTCTGGCCTGACCCTGCCCCTTTACCGATTCTGGTGAGCCTTGGCGCCCTGACTCAGCATATCAGTGCGTGTAAGAAAGGAGACCTGAGCGATTGTCCCTCTCAGAAGGACAGCCCTGAGTGGTTACTCCACTTTCTTAAGACCCAGAGCGATTCTTACTTCACCTTTTCACGGGATATGTTCCAAAGAAAATTAAAAGAGGGACAGTGCCTGATAATGTTCGATGGCCTTGATGAAGCACCAAACCATGCAGTAAGAGAGCAAGTCAGCTCCCTTGCAGCCAACCTTCTCAAGGCCTATCCCCGGTGTCCTGTGGTAATGAGCAGCCGTCCAGCAGCCTTGATAGGCAAGGCTACACCCCTGGAGTTTAGCACCGTAGAGATTATGCCTCTTGATGAATCTGCGATGAAATCCTTTATCAGTCAATGGAGTTCTGCCCTTTATTCTGAAGCACCGGAAAAGTCAAAACGGTATGAAAAAGAGCTTAATGAAGCCCTTACTTCACGACCAGAGATTCGCCGTATGGCCCGAACACCGGTTATGCTTACGGCTCTGGCAGTGGTGCACTGGAATCAAACCCGCCTTCCCGAGCAGAGGGCTGAGTTGTATGAATCCATTCTCACCTGGCTTTTCAGGGCCAGAGAAGAAAGAGAGGGCAGATTGAACGCAGACCGCTGTCGCTATTTATTGCAAAAACTGGCTTTTGCCATGTTTGTCCATCATGAAGGGAGACAGCGTCAGGTGGGTATCCGCTGGGCTGCAGAGATACTGGAGCCTGAGTTTACTGTTACTGGGCAACGAAGTGCCCTTCTGTTGGCAGAAGACTTTCTGCGTGATGAAATTGTGGACAGCGGCATCATTGTGGAGCGCAGTAACAATCTTGAGTTCTGGCACTTGAGCTTTCAGGAGTATCTCACAGCTTATGAAATCGGGGGCCAGTCAGAGAAGAAGCAGATAGAGACCTTATTTCAGACTAAAAGATTCTATAAAAGTGAATGGCGTGAAGTAGTGCTCCTTTTATCTGGTGTCCTCTATAAGCAGGGCAAAGATAAAATTAATAATCTAATAAATACAATTATCGAAGATGGTCCCCACAATGCCTCTGAGGCAGAGCTTCCCTTGCTGGCACAGGAAGTGGGGCTTTTAGGAAGCATCGTAAGAGACCTGTCGCCTTTTGATTTTCAGCCTTCTAATGCCCTCTATAAGAAGATCGTCCAGAGCGTCATGGGGATATTCGACAAGAAAACGTTCCGCAGTATTCCCGTGCAGGTCAGGGAAGAGGCAGCTGATGCGCTAGGGCGTGTGGGTGATCCCCGTTTCGACAGGGAGAAAGATTTGTGGGTGGAAATTCCAGCAGGCAGTTTATGGATGGGGGCGCAGAAAAGTGATCCAAAGGGGCGGAATTATGATGAGGATGCTGATCCGTGGGATGCTCCTTCCAAAGAGTGGCCTGTCCATGAGGTGGAACTGTCAGCGTATCGTATTGGCAAGTATCCGGTCACGGTCTGCCAGTATAAACGGTTTATCGAAGAGGGAGGCTATGAGGATGAGAAATATTGGAAGGCAGGTGGATTTGGTAAGTTCAAAGAGCCTGAAGAATGGGAAGAACAGTTACCGTATCCGACACGTCCTGTGGTAAGTGTAAGCTGGTATGAGGCAAAAGCTTATGCGTCGTGGTCAGGCTGTCAGTTGCCAACAGAGGCTCAGTGGGAGCGTGCAGCCCGTGGGCCTGGTGAGGAATATAGGAAATACCCCCGGGGCAATAGAGAACCTGATAAAGAGACAATGAATTATGATGAAAGCGGTATTGGTCATCCGACGCCGGTGGGCATTTTTCCTGAAAGCTGCTCACCAGATGGCGTGATCGACATGGCTGGCAATGTGTGGGAGTGGTGTGAGGACTGGTATGGTGATTATTCATCTGGTAAGGTGATTAATCCTACGGGGCCGTCAAAGGGCTCGTGCCGGGTCTTTCGCGGCGGCTACTGGGGCAGCACCGCGGTCGTCTGCCGTTTGGCGATCCGCAACAGGTTTGCGCCCGGCATCCGCAACGACTACCTTGGCTTTCGCCTGAGGTCTTAGTTTTTGGATTTTTACCCTTTTACCCTTTGTGTCGTTGCCGTTTAAAGGCAGGCTGACAGCAGAGGCTCGCTTGCGGAGTGCGAAGCAAACGGAGCAGCGAGCCTCTGCTACCAGCCTGCCAATTGAGGAAGATTACCTTGGTACAAAAATTTTTTTTGAGGGGAGGCTTAAAAAATAATGCTGCACATTAAGATATTCACCTTACGTTTTTCTGATGCCACAGAAGGATTTGACGACGACTCAATCCGTGCCTTTATGGCAGACAAGGAGATTGTTTCCCTTAAAGAGCAGTTCTTTTTCAAAGACACGGTGCCGTATTGGAGCACATGGTGGTGTATAAGTCCGGCTTTCGGTCAACGGTGGCAGAAGAGGAATACCGGTCCGACAGGGACAGAAGAACTGAGGAATACCGCTGCCTTCTCACTGAAGAGAGCACCCCGGTGTTTAACCTGCTCAGACAGTGGCGCAATGAGCGAGCCAAAAAAGATGTCTCTCCTCCCTATATCATGTTTACAAACCGGCAGCTTGCTCACATAGCTGCTCAATCTCCGGACACCCTTAATCAGCTCTCTCAGGTGGAAGGCGTGGGTAAAGCCAAAATCGAGAAATACGGCCAGGATATCCTCACAATTGTAAAGAACCTGAAAGAACAGCAGAAGCAGACAAGGCAAGGGAAAGAGCCTCCCAAAGAGCAGGATAAAAAAGAGCAGAGCTTGCAGGAGCAGGAAAAGAGTGGAACTTTGTGTGACAGTAAAAAGGAAGAGAAGCCATGAGTCATGAAGAACTACCTGTTTTTGAGCGATGGTCCCGATTTCTTGGCTGGCTTTTGAGCACAACAGAGAAGTTTCCCCGTCGTGTTCGATTCACCTTTTCCTCCCGGCTTGATAATCTGGCTCTGGACGTGCTTGAAAAGCTTGTAGAGGCTGCATACAGCCGTAATAAGGCAGAGCATCTGAGGCGTGCCAATCTGGATATTGAAAAGATACGTGTTCTGATGCGCTTGTGCCACGATCAGAAATATGTGAGCACCCGTGCCTATGAGCATGCAGTCCGAGAACTCTATGAAGTGGGCAGGATGCTGGGAGGATGGTTAAAACAGCAGCCATGAAGGGAAGAGGATTTCTTTTTGAACAGGTCTGTACCTATGACAACCTCCTCAATGGATCGCTCAGGGCCATGAAAGGCAAAAAAGATAAGGAACGGGTGGCCCGGTTTTATTTTAACCTTGAGTTTGAACTTCTCCGTATTCAGGACGAGCTGCTGTCCGGTTCTTATCAGCCAGGTCCTTATCACTGTTTTTATGTGTATGAACCAAAGAAGCGGTATATCTGCTCAGTGGACTTTCGGGATCGTGTAGTTCATCACGCACTGTGCAATGTCCTGGAGTCTTTTTTTGAGAAATGGTTCATCTTTGACTCCTATGCATGCCGGCTCAATAAGGGGACGCACAAGGCGATCAGGCGAGTTCAGACCTGGGCACGAAAATCTCCCTATTTTCTCAAAGTCGATGTGCGGAAGTTTTTTGAATCTGTTGATCACGCGGTTTTAAAGAGACTGCTTTCAAAAAAGTTCAAAGACCCCCGGCTCATGAGCCTGATGGAGCGTATCATTGACCAGCCTGTGCCTGGCTATAGAGGGGGAAAAGGTTTAGCTATTGGGAATCTCACAAGTCAGTGGTGGGCAAATTATTATCTTAACCTGCTGGATCATTATCTTAAGGATGAGCGAGGGATAAAATATTATGTCCGGTATATGGATGATCTTGTTATAATGGCACAGGACAAGGCAGAACTCCATGAAGTGAAAGCCGAAATGGGTGAGTTTATTGCCCGTGAGCTTAAGCTTGAGCTCAAGGAGAAAGGCAGTTATATGGCGCCTGTTAGTCAGGGAATTCCTTTTCTGGGATTCAGGATATTTCCGGGACTTATCCGGCTGAAGCACGCTTCTGTTGTGCGGTTTATCCGGAAGTTCAGGCATAACGAGCGTCTCTATCGTCAGGGACAGATTGATGAAAGGGCATTGATTCGTTCAGGAGCGAGCCTGATAGGACACCTGGAGCATGGCAACACATATAGATTGCGTCAGAAAATTTTCTATGGGGGTGAGGGTCGATAAAGGCTCGAACCGGGTCAATCGCGGCGGCAACTGGGGCAACACCGCGGTCAACTGCCGTTTGGCAAACCGCAACAGGAATGCGCCCGACAACCGCAACGACAACCTTGGCTTTCGCCTGAGCTCACCACGTCGTGGCCCGAAGGGCATAGTTTATGGATTATGCTCCTGTGCCCAGGTGCTGACCATGGACCTTCATCCTGCTCCGGGGAGCACCCGGACGAAGAGAGAAAAACCGCTGCGGCTGGTAGGCCGCCGTAAGGTGGTTCGACGGTGGTAGCGGTTTCTCCCCCCTTCTCATCAAAATAAAAACAAAGGAATATCAATGGAGAGTCAAATTCAGTATCTCAAAGAGGGTGTATTAATACCCTCAGGGTGGCTCAAAGAGCTTGGTTCAGATATAAGTATTCAAAAATATGGCAATGTGATCATCATAGAACCCCGGCACAGGGTCTCTGCCCGAAAGAAGTTAAAAGAAATGGTAGAAAAATTGCGGAAGTCTGGTGAAGTTCTTCCACCTCCTTTGCCGGAGGAATTGAGAGATATAGTGGATGAGGTGAGACAGGAGATTGCGAGTCATCGTTGACACAAATATTTTAATCTCTGGATTATTATCACGAAAAGGTGCGCCAGCAAAGATAGTGGATGCCCTATTGGAGGGACGCATCCTGCCGGTAATGAGCAAAGAGACTTTTACAGAACTTGAATCGGTCTTGGCGAAACCACGGCTTGAGGTTTACTTTAAAGATGCCTGTGTATTGCCTGAAGTGTTTCTTGAAAATATCAAAGCCCTGGCAGAGTTTGTCCACCCCCGGCCCACTGAGACATCAATTCGTGACATCAAGGATATCCCTTTTATTGAACTGGCAGCAACAATTCCTCAACCCGAATATCTCATTACAGGAGACAAAGATTTTGAGCAGAAGCGCTATCATGGTGTCTCTGTTGTTTCAGCCTCATTTTTTGTTGAAGAGATATTGGCGTTAAGTAAGGAGTTGATTAATTCATGAAGCCCGTGCAAAGAATACATCTATTTCTGTCCTCTCCCGGTGACGTAGAGCCAGAGCGAGCCAAAGTCCACGCTGTGGCAGAGCAGGTAAACCGAATGCTTGGTGACAGTCTGGGAATTGTCCTTGAGGTGATAGACTGGAAAACCCACATAGTGCCCGATATGGGAAGGCCTCAGGAAGTGATTAACCGGCAGGTGAGAGATTACGACATCTTCGTTGGCATCCTGTGGAAGCGGTTTGGCACACCGACAGGCAAGGCTGAGTCAGGGACAGAGGAAGAGTTTAACATTGCTTATGCGAATTGGCAGAAATTTAAGCGTCCGAGAATTCTGTTTTATTTTAGCCAAATGCCTTACATGCCAAAGAATCCATCAGAAGGCAGCCAGTTCTTAAAGGTTCTGGAATTTAAAGCTGAATTTTGGGAACAACAAACCGGACTTGTTATGGACTACCAGACGCCTGAAGAGTTTTCTGATCTCCTTCGTGAGCACCTGGGCAAGGTGCTGCATGAGTGGTTCAAGCCAAAGACAGACATTCCGCACCAGCCAGTCGCTGATTTTACCGATTACCTGAAGTCCCTTAAACAGGAAACCATGTACATTGATGTCAGAGGGCTTGCAGTAGGACAAAGGAAAGAAACGCCTCCCTTTTTCATTGATAAAGTCTATATCCCTCTGAAAACTTCATACCTACCTCACACAGGCGGTAAAGTAAAGCATGAACAGATGAGCCATCAGGAGGTTTTGCTTGAAGAGGTGCTTAAAGAGTCAAAAGTATTTATCAAAGGAGACCCTGGCTCTGGCAAGACCACGTTTTTAAGGCTTATTGTGAATCAGCTCTGTAAAAAGAGGCTTGGTGATGAGCTGACGTTCCAATTTATTCTGCCTGATTCTGCACCGCTGCCAATTTATGTTCGTCTTGGATTACTGGGCAGTTATATCCAAAGGTGCAGGGATAGTAAGGATTCTTCCTGTGACAGTCCTGAATGGCTGCTTCACTACCTGGAAAAACAAAGTCTGGAAAAAAACTGGAACCTGGCAAAGGAGAGTTTTCGTCAGGAACTGAAAGCAGGTCGTTGTGTAATTTTTTTAGACGGTCTTGATGAGGCTTCCAATCATGACGTGAGGGTAAGTCTAAGCAGAATAGCCAGAAATCTTGTTACTGCCTATCCTGATTGTAAAGTGGTGATGACAAGCAGGCCGGCAGCGCTGACAACCGGTGAGATAGTGCCCTTGGAATTTCATACAGTGGAAATAGCCAGGCTTGATGATAAAGCGATCGAGGATTTTCTTACAAAGTGGTGTTCTGCACTATACAGTGAAGCACCTGAGGAATCAAATAAGTATAAGGAAGAACTCAGAAAGGCTCTAAGGGGACACAGAGAGATCAGGCGTATGTCGCGCACTCCGGTCATGCTAACGGCCCTGGCAGTAGTGCATTGGAATCAGAAGCGTCTGCCCGAGCAGCGAGCAGAGTTGTATGAAGCAGTATTATACTGGCTGTTTCAAGCGCGCAAAGACAAAGAGGGGCGATTAGAGGCGAAACAGTGCCGTGAATTATTAAGTAAACTTGCCCTTGCCATGTTTACTCATCCGAAGGGCAGGCAGCGTCAGGTAAGCCCTGGTTGGGCGGCTGATAAACTGGCCTCCGAGTTTAACGATGATAGGAGAAAGGCAGAGAATTTTCTCTATGAAGAAATGATAGACAGCGGGATAATTGTCGAACGTAACACGAATGTTGAGTACTGGCATTTAAGCTTTCAAGAGTATTTGGCAGCCCGAGAAATAGCAGGTCTTACCGATAAGAATCTGCTGGCTGTGTTATTTAAGGACCAGAGACTGTATAAGAGCGAGTGGCGTGAAGCGCTGCTTTTACTTGCAGGAATACTCTGTAACAATGCAAAGGAAAGGTTGAATAACCTGATTGATGAGATAATAAAGAGAGGTCCGTCAGAGAAGCTTCCAGATTTAGCGAGGATGGTTGGTTTACTTGGAGGTATGGAGATGGACTTGTCGCCCTTTAATTTTAAGCCCTCTCATCCAGAATATCCAAAGATAGTTAGGAGCGTGATGGGGATATTTGACAAAAAGACCTTTCGCACGATCCCTGTTCAGGTTCGTATAGAGGCAACAGATGTGTTGGGGCGTGTAGGCGATCCCCGTTTTGACAGAGAGGAAGACCTGTGGGTGCACATTCCTGCAGGCCGGTTCTGGATGGGTGCGCAGAAGAGTGATCCGAAGGGGCGGAATTATGATAATTCTAGTTTGCTTTCATATTGAGACTAACTATCCAGGGCCAAGCGGTCAGGCTTCGCAACGCTTGAGTGTTTGCCGCCAACCGCGGCAGACCGACTTCGAGTTGACCAACGACTGCGTCCATTGTCTCAAAAACTCTGTTGGGAAACTCCTTCTCGCGCAATTCATCCCAGACATGTTCCTGGGGGTTGAGCTCCGGTGCATAGCCAGGTAGGCGGTGCAACCGGATGTTCTCGGGAACCTCCAAACTTTGTGATCGGTGAGAGCTGGCCCCATCAACGACCATGACGATGAATTCATCCGCATGTGCCTTGCTGACATGTGCAAGAAATTGGTTCATCTGCTCGGTGTCCATCTTCGGGCTTATCATCCAGTCCAGTTGCCCTTGCAGGGGGCTGACAGCTCCATAGACATAAACAAACTGGCGTTCATAGCCATTATCGACCTTGGGACGTAAAGGCATCGGCGCCCAACAGCGCCGAATCCGTACCATCCGCCCAAAGCGAGCCTCGTCTTGAAACATGATCCGCGTCGCCCGCGTTCCGACCACTTCCGGTTTCAGCAAGGCCGCCAGGTCTTGCGGTAGTTTTTTTTCCAGGCCTCTTGAATCTGTGGGTCGCTTTTGGGATGACGGCTGTCCGGTGCCACCTTGCGCCACCCATGTCGCGCTAAAAGCCGGTATACGACTGAGGCTGCCACCTTCCGGCCCAAACGTTGCGCCAGCGCCGCCCGAATCGGTGACAACACCAACACTCCACCTGCCTGCGCTTGCTCTGCCCAAGGCCGAAGGAACGCCACCTCTTCTTCGAAACTCATCAACGCGCGGCGCCTTCCGCCCCAACCCTTTCGGCCACCATCGTCGGTGCAGCGGCATCGCTGGCGAAAACCAAACTGGAGTCGCGGCACAGTTGCCCGTCCGACGCCCAACACGCGTGCCGTCTGCTCCAGCGTGACATTTAGCTCCGCAGGCAGTAACACCGCCAAGGCTTGCCGTAACTCCAGGCTGTCCCGAGTTTGTCGCACCACCTTCCGTGCGGCTGCAACCAGTTGCCGATCGGTTCTTCGTAATCTAGCCATGAAGACACTGTAACACAATTAGGCTCATCTTGAAAGCTTATTAGAATAAGGATGCTTATGAGGGAAAAGATTGGTCAGAATCGCCTGTCCATGAGGTGGAACTGTCAGCGTATCGTATTGGCAAGTATCCGGTCACGGTCTGCCAGTATAAACGGTTTATCGAAGAGGGAGGCTATGAGGATAAGAAATATTGGAAGGCTGGTGGATTTGGGGAGTTCAAAGAGCCTGATGATTGGGAAGAACAGCAGCAGCATCCGACACGACCTGTGGTGGATGTAAGCTGGTATGAGGCAAAAGCTTATGCGTCGTGGTCAGGCTGTCAGTTGCCAACAGAGGCAGAGTGGGAGCGGGCAGCCCGTGGTCCCGGTGAGAAATACCAGAAATACCCCTGGGGCAACAGAGAACCTGATAAGGAAACAATGAATTATGATGAAAGCGGTATTGGTCATCCGACGCCGGTGGGCATTTTTCCGGAGGATTGCTCACCAGATGGCGTAATCGACATGGCTGGCAATGTGTGGGAGTGGTGTGAGGACCGGTATGGTGATTATCCATCTGGTAAGGTGACTAACCCTGCGGGGCCATCAGATGGCTCGGACCGGGTCTTTCGCGGCGGCGGCTGGGGCCTCGCCGCGGTCGGCTGCCGTTTGGCGAACCGCGACAGGGATGCGCCCGGCGACCGCTCCGTCAACCTTGGCTTTCGCCTGAGGTCTTAGTTTTTGGATTTTTACCCTTTTGCCCTTTGTGTCGTTGCCGTTTAAAGGCAGGGTGGCAGCAGAGGCGAGCTTGCGGAGTGCGAAGCTAACGGAGCAGCGAGCCTCTCTGTCAGCCTGCCGAAGAAGAGAGATCACCTTTGGACTTAGGTACAAAAAAATTTTTTTGAGAAAGAGGAGTTTGTATTCATGTCAGAGATGGTGAATCCCCATGACAAATTTTTCAAGGAAGTGTTCAGCCATAAAGATACGGCAGGAGATTTTCTTGCCAACTATTTGCCTGAGCCTGTTTTGAATCTCCTTGACAGGGATCGGATAGAAATCGTGAAGGAGAGTTTTATCGAAAAAGACCTGAAAGAATGTTTTTCTGATATTCTCTACAAAGTTTTCCTATCAGACAGTCCAGCCTATTTATACATGCTCTTTGAGCATAAAAGCTACCCGGACCGCCTTACAGCCCTTCAGGTGCTTGAGTATATGGTAAAAATCTGGCGTCTTCACCTCAAACAGAATCCGGGTAAGGGACTGCTGCCCCTCATAATCTCCCTTGTCGTTTATCACGGAACTGAACCATGGCGATCAGGAACAAGGCTGACGGATCTGCTCACAGGGCCAAAGGAAGCCCTTACCGATTATATCCCTGACTTTCAGTTTCTTCTTTATGACTTGACCCGGTATGGGGATGAGGATATAAAGGGCATGATAGTCAGCCGTGTTGGTCTTCTTGTGATGAAGCATATTTTTCGTGAGGACTTGCCGGACGTATTAAAGAGGGGCATGGAGTTGCTGACAGAGCTTTCAGACACAACAAGGGCACTGGACTATGTAGAGACCATCATACGGTATGTCATCAACGCATCAGATGCATTGAGTCTCAAGGAGTTAAAGACGATAATAGAGCAAAGCTATTTTCAGCAAAAGGAGGGAGAACTCATGACACTAGCAGAACAGTTAAGAAGGGAAGGACTTGAGCAAGGACTTGAGCAAGGGCAGCTTGAAGCCACACGGGACAGTGTTCTTGATATTTTAGAAGCTCGTTTTGAGATAGCACCCCAGGATATAGTAAAAGAGCTTAAAGGCATAGACGAAATTGCCGTGTTACGACAGCTTCGAAAGAAAGCTGTTGTCGTAGAGGGCCTTGAGGAGTTTAGAGAGATGGTCAGGAAGGCTGCGGGCCTGTCATCAGAGGTGGTCTAGTGGTTGCACATTAAAATTTTTATAAAGCGAGATACCCTAATCCAGAAGCGGGAAGAGGAAAAAGCGGGGGCTTCCGTATAATTTATTTTTGGAATGCAGAGAAGAAAATCATTATTTTGGTGGACATCTATTCTAAAACAGACCAGATGAAAGTTGATTGGGATAAGGTAATGAGAGCAATGACAGAAATAGAAGAACAGGAGAAAGAATAATATGGCTGGATATAACATTTCTCTGGTTCTAACGTTTTCTGTGGTTTTACATAAATTCATATAGTTACGGTCATATTTTTTGTCTCAAAAAGAGCTTGATGAAATACACATATCATATGAATACAATAGCTTACAAGTCGCTATATCTTCTGTGTCTACCAGCAGCCACAGAAAACGTTAGAACCAGACATTTCTCTTTATTTGGATAATGAAAAAACGTGGAATATCTTCAAAGAAGCCTGTATAAGGGAAGGTAAAAAACCTAATTCAGTCATTCGCAGCTTCATTGAACAATACTCACAGGAAGTTCTTGGAATCGAGCCTGATTTAGAATTTCAAATAGCCAGGGCTATGGTGGAGACTAAAAAAATAGCTCAAGGGGTTATTAAAGCAAAAAAAGCAGCAGAGCTTTTAGATGAAATGTGAATCATCGCTTTGGGGCCGACTTTTTGAGATCTTAAAAAAGTGGGAGACTGGTGGCGCATTTAGGGCTGTAACAATCAACGGAACGAAAAGTAACGTTAAGGGGCATTACCACCTAAATATAGCCCGTCAGAAAACTTAAATGTGCATAAGAAAACCTTATTTTGTTTTTCTTAATGGGTTTTCTTGTGGTTTTGAAGTGTACTGATGCACTTAAAAAATATCGCAAGGAAAACGCTCGTTTTTCTGATAGAGCTTATAACCGTTTACTATAGAATGAAAAATGGTTTAGCGATACTTTTCGTTCCGTTGATTGTCAAAGCCCAACTACAATCAGAATATGGGCATTGTATCCTGAACTAGAAAAGCATTTTTGGAAGGAAAAAACGTTTTGGAGTGACGGCTATTTTTGTTGTTCCATTGGTAACGCGTCTATTGAAACGGTAAGAAAGTATATTGAGTCGCAAGGCTAAAGCCGTCATCGGCGATTCATCCCCTGAGCTGAAAGACTCAGGGGTTTTCTCGCCAAATTTTTATAAAAAAATAACACACCTCTTCACATCACAACCTCTTTATATGATAAAATTAAGAGCTTAAATATAAAGCATACTATTGGAGCATAAAAATGAGATTGACAGTTCATATCCCTGACGAGATGAAGGATGAGATTAAAAGGGCAGCTCAGAATGAGCACACATCACTTTCCTCTCTTGTCTCAGAAGCCCTCCGCTTCTATATTTATGAACAAAAAAAGAAAGCACTGGGGCAGAAGGTTCTTGATATGGTCACCCCCTCTGGTGTAGCCCCTGATACTCATGAAGAACTCGAAAGAGGCAGAGACGATGACCCTTATCGGCTGTGATACCGGTTTTTTTGTCGAACTCCTTAGTGGCAACGACAAAGCAGTCACGGTCTGGAAAGAACTTATAGGGGGCACAGAAGACAAAGCCTTTGTGTCATCACTTACCCTTTTTGAACTTGAGCGTCTGGCACTGAGGGGAAAGATAAAAAAAGAGGCCTGTGATGTTCTGATTCAGGCCATTGAGGGCATAGGTGTTAAGCTAAGGACTCTAACTTATTATTTTAAAAGGGATAGTGATTACTTTCAAGTATTGTAAATTGACCACTATATTTGACAATTGTTGTTTATACAAATATAATCCTTAAAAATTTATCATAAGGGAGAGATTATATGAAAAAGATAGATATGTCTAAAATTATTACACCTGAAGAAGTTTATCAGGCTGCAAGGGAAACAGGTTTTTTAAAACGAGTAGGTGGCAAAATAAATCCTTTTGACATGTTGATGACATTAGTTTTTCGTATGTCACAAGTCCTGCCACCTGCATTAAGCCTCATAATTTCATTTATGCAAGTTAAGGTAAGCCGTTCAGGTCTTCATCAAAGATTTACAGAGAAAGCCAGTTTATTTTTTAGGCGTTGTTTGCAGCTCATTATGATAAAACGTCTCATGGAAGCTGCTCCTCTTAACTCAGACCTTCTTCAGCCCTTTAATCGTGT
>Ga0209342_10003512_pt1 | contig 16510 bp, 13 predicted proteins | sample RifCSP16_2_FD_184023 | JGI IMG/M metagenome (GOLD analysis project Ga0209342, IMG submission 184023) | Soil microbial communities from Rifle, Colorado - Rifle CSP2_sed 16_2 (SPAdes) (version 2) | ecosystem: Environmental > Terrestrial > Deep subsurface > Rock core/Sediment | place: Rifle... | reverse complement strand
CAGTCCAATAAGGGTCAAGAGAATCAAAATCCCTCGTAGCATTGACGCCTCCTCGTATACTCTGAATCAATGTCACGGTTCCGGAAAGATGTCCGGGACCGGAGCCTCGAGGCCGAAGTACATGCTGGCCCGGTCGACCTTCAGCAGGAGCCCTGGCAGGTGGGCCCGGATCTCCACCTCACGCATCCACTCGCCTAACGCGCCCGGATCCGGGACGGTGTCGAGTCGATAGCAGTCGAAGTCCTCCGGCGGGCCGGCCGCGTCCGGCCAGAGCGCCATGAGATCATTCAACTGAAGTCCCGCGTGGCTGTCCAGGTACCAGCTGCCGATGTCCCGCGACCGAATCCCTCGTGGTGGCCACGTGCGACCGACGAGGCGTGCGCCGGCGTAGATCGCCGTCCGCAAGGGTCGCGGATACCGGAAGTAAGGACGCGCTCGATGCACCTTGTCGAAGCGTGGGTAGCCCCAGAACAGCTCGTCGCCCCCGTCTCCCGAGAGCGCGACGGTCATGTGGTCCCGGGCCACACGGCTGAGGAGAAACGTCGGGAAGGCGGAGTCGTCGGCGAAGGGCTCGCTGTAGGCGGCGGACAGCTCGTCGAGGCAGTCCAGGGCGTCTCGCGCCGTGATCGCGGCCACGTGGTGATGGACGTCCAGCCGGCGCGCGTACGCCGTGGCGGCGGGGGACTCGTCAAGGCGTGGATCCTCCGCGGCGATCGTCACGGCCGGCACGGCTCCTCCGCTGACATCACGCAGGGCGGCCAGCACGAGCGGTGAGTCAACGCCACCGGAGAGGAAGCCGCCCAAGGGTACATCGCTCACCCTCTGGCGCCGCACGGCGTTGCGGACCGCTGCGACCGTGGCGTCGACAGCCTCCTCGGGCCGCAGCGTGGCGCCGTCAGTCGAGAAGCGGAAGTACTGCTCTTGTCCCCGACGGCCGGTCCCATCGAACCAGATCGCGTGCCCGGGAAGCACCTGATGGGTGCCCCGGAAGAGTCCGTAGGGCGGTGGGATCGTGCCGAGACGGAGGTACAAGTGGAGGACCGCGGCATCGAGATTGCGATCGCACCAGGGATGGTTGAGGATTTGATCGTACTGGGACGCAAACACGACGCCAGCGGGCCCCCGGAGGTAGTAGAGCGGCTTGACCCCCATGGGATCGCGCGCCAAGGTCAGCCTCACGTCCTGGGCCTCGTAGTAGGCAAAGGCGAACATCCCGTTGAAGCGACCTAACGCACCGAGGCGCCAGCGATCCAGGGCCTCGAGGACGACCTCGGTGTCGGATTGGGATCGGAACCGAATGCCTTCCGATTCGAGCTCCTGCCTGATCTCCCGATAGTTGTACAGCTCGCCGTTGAACACGAGAACAGATCCCCGCGCGGACACCATGGGTTGATGCGCCGCAGGCGAGAGGTCGATGATCGCGAGTCGCCGAAAGCCGAACGTGCACCGGCCGTCACCCCAGTAGCCCTCGTCGTCCGGGCCGCGTCTCGTCATCAGAGCGGTGAGGTGGCGGACGTCCCTCAAAGGGCCTGAGGCCTCCGGAACGTCACCCGTGACAAAGACGCCGCACAGGCCGCACATGTGGTGTTTCAGTCGGTCCGGCGCTGGGCGACCAGGAGTCGGGCCTGTGCTCCCATGGGCCAGCGCGCATCGAAGCCCGCCACTCTTCTCCAAGCCGCCAGCTTGAGTCGATGACCCCGACTCGGCAGATTGTGGTGGAAGAAGCACGCATAGGTTAGGCGCGCCAGGTAGCCGTAGAACGACCGCTGTGAGACGACATCGAGACCAGCCGCGTCCAGGAGCTGAGCCAGCCTGACCCAGGACTCGCCGGGCCGTGCGCGCCACAGCTTCCAGAGCTGTGCCATGTCACAGAAAGGAAGGCGAAACGTGGGGTCGACGTTGCTCAGGTAGAGCCTACCGTCGCGGCAAAGGACACGTGCTGCTTCACGGACGACATCATCCTGCAGGCTGGGAGAGAGCGCGTTGAGCACGTCCATGAGCAAGACCGCGTCAAAGGCGCCGTCCGGGAAAGGCAATGCAGCACCCGAAGCACAAGTCGGTAGGAGCCCTCCGCGCTGAGCGAGGCTCAGCCCAGCAGCGTCGATGTCGACGACGATGGCTCTTGCCAACGGTGCTCGGAACGAGGCCAACAACGTCCCATCGTAGCCTCCGACATCGAGAATCCGCCGGGGCCGGTCGGTGCCTACGCTGCGGCCCAGGACCGCGAAGCGGAGCACGCTGCCTGGTCTCATGGGCGGCCGGCCATCTCTGCCCGGGCGGAGGGGGCAGCCCACCGGCCGACAGCCTCAAGAACCCCAGCCGCGGGCGGCGACAGGGATCGCACGACAGCCACGAGCTCACGGTACCCGTGGCGGTCGAGGAGCAGGATGCTCAAACCACAGGCAAGGCCTCCGGCGATCATGCATAAAGCCAGTCGCAGCACGAGGGGCAGGTCGGTCGACCACGTCTGTGCGAGAAAGAGCGCGGCGATCGTCATGGTGGTCGTGACGCACACAGGCGCGAGGCGCGCCATCGTCCTTCGTTGGGGGAGCCCGATGAGCCGAGAAGCGAGCAGGAAGCTGCCCACGGCCCCGACGCTCCGAACCAATGTGACTCCCCACGCAACACCTACGAGGCCGAAGCGGGCGCCGACCACGATTGCGGCGACGTAGAACGGAAGGAACACAATCGTGAACCACAACGACAGATCGGTCCGCCCCATCACGTTGAAGATGACGCCGCTCAGGGTCGTGACGGTCCGGATGATGGTGAAGAGGATCAGGATCCGGAGGAGCGTTACGCTCACGGTCCAGTTCGGTCCATAGAGGAGGAGGACCACGTCGTTGGCAAGGACCAGCATGGCCGCAAGGGTCGGGAACGACAGCAGAGCGATCAGCCGGACGGATCGGAGGTACGCCTCGCGGAGGCGCGCCAGGTCGTTCGCCACGAGGGCGAAGGCGCTCATCCCGACAGTGCTTGCAATGCTCACGAGGTTCCTGCCGACCACGTTGGAGAGCTGCCAGGCCAGGTTGTAGAAGCCTAAGGCCTGGCTTCCCAGGAGGCGTCCCACCAGGAGCGTGTCCCCGTCGTTGGCCACCAAGTTGAGGGCGTTCGAGCCCATGAGCGGAAGCGCATAACGAGAGATGGCCCTCCAGTGCCTGAGCCCCAGGTCAAGGCCGGGCCTCCAGCCCGCGAGCCAGAAGACGAGGCTCAGGCGGATGGGCTCGATGGCGACGTGAGGCAGGACGAGGCTCCACACACCCCAGCCCCGAAGTGCCAGGACCACGCTGAGGAGGGCCGCGAGCAGGTCGCAGGCGGTGTCCCGTGCCACGAGCTTCCTGTACTCCATGCTCCGGCGCAGGATGGCCTCGGGCACGGTCTGGAGCTGCCGCAGCACGAAGGTCCCCGCCACCGGCAGGAGTACCGGAAGGAGGGCAGCGGACGGGAACAGACGCGTCGCGAAGGGCGCAATCAGGCCCAGGAGGCCGACCTGGGCGAGCGTGAGCGTGAGGCTCAGCCAGAACGCGCTGCTCAGCCGCTCTTCCCTTTCCTCGCTGCGGTCGTACACGACGTAGGTGGCCACGCCGTTCTCTTGCGAGATCACGACGAAGCTGAGTAACACCTGGGCGAGCGCCGCCAGCCCAAAGTCGGCGGGCTCGAGGCGCCGGGCCAGTACGGCCAGCGCTGCCAGGCGGATGGCGTTGGCAGCGACACGGCGACCCAGCAGCCACGCACCGCTGGTCACCGACCGCACCGCGAGGGAGTCAGGCGCCGTCATGGGCTGACGGGATCTGTCGGGGTTCCCAGTAGAACGAGTGGGCGAGGGAGCGTAATGCGTGGGCAGCCACCAGACGCGGCAGGCCGTGGCGGTCGGAGCGCGCGGGCACGGCCATGGGCTGGGTCGTGAAGGCGATCTCGTAGCCCGCGTCCTCGGCCTCGCGGGCCGAGGATGGGATGTGGTCCCCGTTCGGGAACGCGAACGCACGACAACGGCGCTTCAGACGCTCCTCGATGGCTCGCTTGCTTTCCCGCAGCTCGCGCCGCCGCACGTCGGGGGGCTGACGGCCGTGGTGAATGACGTGATCAACGCCATGGCTTCCCACCTCCACGCCCGCGGCGCACAGGTCGCGCGCTCCCTCCCAGGTCAGCATCCTGACAGAAGGGAAGGCCTCGACGAGGCGCTGGGTCTCGCCAGGCGGGAACTGGGCGCGGAGCGTGGCCAGCCGCGTCTGAAGCTCGCCCGCGGGAAGGCCCTTCAGCTCGGGCCGCAGGCACTGAAAGGCCCGTTCTCGCTCCGCCCGAGTCGTGAGCGGCCACACGCCATCATCGAGCTCCACACGAGGGACCTCGCCATGCAGCAGCAGGACCGAGAGCTCCACGGTCCACGGAGGCGCTCCCGTCTCGATGCAGGCCGTGGTCACGAAGAGCACCCAGGGAACGTGTTGCTTCCCGAGGATCTCGGCCGCCAAATGGCTGCTGGCATAGCCGTCGTCGAACGTCACGAGAGCGGCATCCTCGGGGAGCGGCTTCCCCGAGTCGAGGAGGGCGAGCAGCTCGTCGAGGGACAACACGCGCTGGCGCTTCAAGAAGGCCACTTGGTCCCGAAGCTCCGCAACCGTGTGGAAGTTTCGCTCGAGGACCGCGTCTGTGCGGCGTTCGACGACGCCATGGTAGTAGAAGACCCGGAGTCCTCGGCGCGACGCGCGACGCGCCCAGCCGCTCGCGTAGCCCAGGGAGGCAGCCATCCACCACGGCGCCGTCGTCACGCCGTCACCCCGCGGCCGGCCGCGCGAGGGATTCGAGAGATGACGGCCCGGAACTTCCCTCGTTCGGTGCGCTCGATCGCCTCGACCGGCTCGATGTCCACGTGGACGGGGCCCAAGCGTTGGTCGAAGCGGGCCCGAATGGTCTGTCGTTCGACTTCCCCGAAGTCCGGTCCCACCACCACGCGCAGGCGGAAGCGGTCGACCGCCTCCTGGATCACCTGCCCTTCGCGGACCGAGGGGAGCCCCACGAAGATCCCATGAAAGCGGACCATCTCGCGCCCGTCGGGACCTACGACCGCGTCCTCGATGCGCCCCACCAGCTCGCGCAGAACGGGCATGCCGCGCCCGCAGGGGCAGGGCTCGTCACTGAGGGCCGCCCAGTCGCCCGTTCGGTACCGGATGAGCGGCTGGTCCTGGTTAAGGAGGCCCGTGGCCACGATCTCGCCAAGATCACCGTTAGGCACGGGTCGGCCGTGTGGGTCCAGCAACTCCACGACGCCGACGTCGGGGCTCACGTGAAGACGGTGGTACTCGCACTCCGAGGCGAGGCAACAGGCTTCCACCCCGCTGTAGGCGTCGAAGACCCGGCAACCGTACACGTGCTCCAGCGTGCCTCGCATCTCGGGGGCGAGGGGCTCGCTGCTCGTCAGGATCGCCTTGGGCCGGCACGGGTGCAGCCCCCTTTCCTGGAAGAAGCGGGCTAGGAAGAAGTGGGCCGACGCGTAGCCCACGAGGTAGTCGGGCCGAAACGAGCTGAGCGCCTCGGCGTAGGCCGGCGTCGTCTCGGGGCCAATGTGGAAGGCGGAGAGGTAGATCTGGCGTTCGGCCCAGTTGTGGCGGTGATAGGGCGGGCGGCTCTGGCCACGAGGCACGACGATGCGGCCCCCGATCATGGCCCGGCTCATGCCGTGGTGCACGCCGGCCCAACGGCGGCAGCGCGCGTCGTAGGCGGCGCTCCAGACCTGGTGGGTCGCGCTGCTCATCCTGACCGCCAAGGGAGTCCCCGTCGTCCCGCTCGTGAGGTAGGTGTGGAGCTGCCCCGCCGAGTCGGCGATGAGCCGCTCGGGCTGGGAACGGATCGTGTCCTTCTCGAGCAGCGGCAGGGCTGGAAGGTCCGCAAGCCCGAAGGACGCGAAGCACCCGTCGCGGGAAGCCGCGCCCTGCAGGGCGCGTCGGTAGTGCGGAACGTTGCGGTAGGCGTGTTGGAGGAGCACGCGAAGGCGGTCTGTCTGGTGGGCGGTCCATTCGCTATGCGTCCACCGCTCGCGTTCCACGAAGCCGCGACGGGCGCTCGTGAAGGCGCCGCCGAATCGCCGGCGCTTCCAGAGCAGGCCGTATCCCGTCACGGCCACGTGCTGCATCCAGACGGGAAGGGCCTGGTAGATGCGGTCAGCGAGCGAGGCCATGGTCGCGCGCGGTGAAACACTCCAGGGTCTTGGCCATCTTCCCCGCCCAGGCACCGGTGGCCGGCATGCGGCGCCAGCCCAGTCGGTCGTAGAACTGGACGGCCGTGAGGTTGTCGGGCTCGACGGTCAGGTGCAACGTGGCGACCCCGGCGGCGGCGGCGGCCGTCTCGACGGCGTCGAGCATGGCGCGGCCGCATCCCGCGCCCTGGAAGCGCGGGTCCACCGCGACCGAGAGGACGCCCCAGGCCGACGCCGCGGCAGCGCCGTCTCTGGTCTCACCGGGGCTGGTTCGCCAGAAGCGGCGCAGAATGCCGAGCCCGAGGCCAAGCCGCGCCCGGAACTCACGCCGGGCGAGGAGCCACGGTCGGGCCAGGAGGGCTGCTGCCAGAGGGAGCCGATGGCGTCGCAGGAACCCCGCGGTGGCTCCCCTGAAGCGGCCCGCAAAGCAGAAGCCGACCAGCACCTCGTTCTCCCACACGCCAACGACGCAGCGGTCGTGGGGGCCGGTGAAGAGCCATGCGTAGTAGGAGCGCACAACGTGTGGGCCTAACGCTGTGAGTGCGCTGGTCGGGAAGGCGTGAAGGTGGAGCGTGGTCACCTCCGCCACATGGCTCTCGTCGAGAGGTCCGATCCTGTGCCCGTTTCGCATCAGCCTCGTTCCATCGAGACGCGAGACGTTTCGTGCGAGGCCGCGGCCCTGCCCAGGGCCGCCTCCTCCAGCAGGCCCGACCACAGCGGTCGGACTCGGTCCCAGCTCCACATCTCGGCCTTCTTTCTCGGGCTGGTCGAGAGGTAGAGGCGAAGCAGCACGCCGTCAGCTTCCTGGGAGCTCGGGCCAGCGCTGAATGACGGTGGGGGTGTCGATACAGGTGTCCGGCAGGGCGTCTCCCGCGCCAGGCGCGCCCGGGCGCGAGGCTCCTGGCCAACTCCTGCGTCGCAGGAGAGCGCGTCGTGCGTCGAGAGGCGGTCGTTCGGCGCCAAGGCAGGCACTACGGGGGCAGTGTGATGGAAGTGCGATCTAGGGCCAGATCCGCGGTCGAGAACAGGTAGTTGGGGAAACGATAGGTAGGGTCGCCCTCTATGCGTTCGACGTGTTTGATGCCCTCGCGCGTTACCCAATAGAACTTGTAACCGTATGGCTGCAGGAGGCTCTCGATCTGGCTCTCGGTCCGTCCGTGCAAGACCTCGCACAAGATGTGCGGGCGATCGCGGGCCAAGCACCTCCTGAACCCTTGCAGGACCGCAGGTTCCGTCGATTCCGTGTCCACCTTGATCAGGTCGACGCGTGCGACACCCTCTCTCTCTAGAAAGGCGTCACCGGTGAGAACGTCGACGACCGCGACGCGGGATTCAGTCCGAAAGCTCGGGTTGAGGGAGCTGTTGCCGCCGTCGCCGCCCACCACGTAGAAGGGCGCCCGACCCACGGCATTGCCGAGAGCTAGCTGCCACAGGTGGACCCGGGAGGAGAGGGTTGGGTTCAGAGCGAGATTCTGCTGGCAGATCCGGGCGACCTGTTGGCCAGGCTCGAACGCGTGCACAACGGCGCGCGGATTGCTTGCGGCCGCCAACAACGAGTACACGCCGTCGTTGGACCCGATGTCCAAGATCGTCTCCGACTGTCGAGCGAGCGCGCAGAAGACCTCAGTCGATCCTGGTTCGTACTCGCCGAGCCAGTAGAAGTAGTTGGCCGACCCGTGGTGCAGCAACTCGAGCTCGATGCCCCCGTTCACGGGGACTCGGAATGACATTCCCTCTGCGAAGCGAGTCTTCTTGGCGACCTTGCGATGCACGAGGCTCCGCAGCCATGCGGGTAGCAGGTGGCTTCGCGTAACGCAGCGCAGGGACGCGCGCGATGGTCTACTCGAGAGCACGGTTCGCACCGCCTCCTTGAGTGGTCCTGGGAACGTCCTCATGACGGACCCTTCCATGGGCTCGCGGTCATGCGCCGGTCGGCTCGATTGGGCGCGTCGCAGCACGCGCTCCGACCGTAGGATGCGATGGCTGCGGTCCTTGTTGACGCGACGCCAGAACCAGAGCGCGTCACGGCGCCCCGAGTGACTTGTTCATCTCGCCGAGCCACGCACCCACCTCCAAGTGACGGTGCCAGCCGAGCGGCTCGCAGAAGCGCACCCCGGAGCCCCATCTTCGACGCTCTCCCCCGGACTCGTTCTCGAGAACGCGCGCAGGTGGATCGAGGTCACATCCAGCAGGTGGCCCTCGTCGAGAGGTCCGATCCTGCGTCTGTCTCGCATCAGTCTCGTTCCACCGAGACGCGTGGCGTCTCGTGCGAGGCCGCCGCCCTGCCCAGGGCCGCGTCCGCCAGCAGGCCCGACCACAGCGGTCGGACTCTGTCCCAGCTCCACATCTCGGCCTTCCTTCTCGCATTGGTCGAGAGGCCCGCCGCCAGGTCGGGGTTGGTCAGGAGGCGTTCGACGGCAGCCGCGGTCGCGGCGGGCCGGCCCGGCGGCACGAGTAGCCCATCGACGCCGTCCGTCAGAAGGTCCGGGACTCCCCCCACGGCGCTGCTGATCACGCACAGGCCCGCCGCCAGGGCCTCGATCACGCTCACTGGCGTGTTGTCGATCAGAGAGGTGTTGAGGAAGACGTCGCCCTCAGCAAGGACCTTGGGTACCTCGGCTTTCGGCACACCGAGCGTGAGACCCAAGCGCTCGGCGATCCCAAGCCGAAGGGCGGTCTCGCGTACTGCCTGGAGGCTGCCGTCGCCCTTGTCGGGGCCGACCATGCGTAGCGTGGCCTCCGGGTGCCGGGCGAGAAGCTCGGCCAGCGCGACCACCGCCGTGACCGGATCGTACATGCGATGGAACGCCCGCAACCACACCATGCGTGGCCTCAGCAACCGCTGTGGACGATGCTCGTAGGCGCCAGCGTTCACGGCGTTGGGGACAACCCGGATGTCGTCGCGCACCCAGGCGAGCTCGCGCTGCAGGTAGGGGGACGGGCTCACGACGATCGCGGCTCCCCAGAGCACGGCCTTCACCCGGCGAGGCCACCGGCGAGCGAACTCCGGAAGCGCACCGCCACGAAGCGTCGCAACGTAGGGAATCCGAAAGCGCCGGAGCGCCCAGGTGGTAGCTTCCGCCCAGAGAAAGGCGGTGTCGCTGAAGATCGAGACTTCGGCGACGTCCACGCTGTGGCGGTTGCGGACAACAGCAAGGAGCATGTCTGCCAGCCTCAACACCCGGTCGCGCCGACTCGACGTGGCAATCACAGACCATCCCGCTTCCCGGAGCTGAGCCACCGTCTCCTCGCTGGTAGACTGGTTGCTGCCGGTGCCGGTCAGGAGATTCCCGACCACGAGGACCCGGCGCCGCATGGTCATGCGGGACGTCCTGGGTACCACGGCCGGCCGGTGGCGGGTGGAGAAGCTCGCAGGCCTGTTGGCGGCTCCGTTCTTCTTGGTGGGTCGCCCAGGCCCAAGGCCAGAAGGACCCACACAGGCTGGATTGTCAGCTTTAGGCCGTTGTAGAGCATGGAAGCGACTGCCGAGGCGGCCAGGGCAAACGCCAGCGCACGCGAGTCCCGGGACCGGAGACGCAGCGCACGCGCTAACAGGGCTGCACCAAACGCGCACCATATCGCCAGGCCGACGAGACCGTGCTCGGCCATGGCCCGCGTCAGTTCATTGTGGGCTCCTGACGTGACGCCGAAGTAGTCGATTCCAGAGACGACCTGGTAGTACCGGCCGGTTCCCACTCCGGTGAGGGGGTGGTCGACGAACATCCGCCATCCGTGATCGAAGAGAACGAGCCGGTTGCTGGGATCGCGGTCCGCATAACGCTCAAGGAGGCGTCCCTCGCTGCGCTCCGCGGCCAGCCAGACGGCGACCGCCGCCAGCGCGCAACCCGCAGCGAGAGAGCCGGCGGTCCGCGCGGGCCCACGTCCCGACAGGAGCGTGTACACGAACAGAGCGCCCGCGAGAATGTAGGCGCCGCCACGGGAGAACGTGAGCAGCATCAGGAGGGCGGACGTTGCGCTCATGGCGAGGAGCGTCAGCTTCGCCGGCCGCCAGAGGTCGCGGGCTCGAACCCACGCGACCAGCGCGCCTAGGCCAAGGAGAACGCTGACCTGGTTGGGGCCCATGTCGCCGCTCGTCACCCAGTTGGACTCCCGGGTCCACTGGATCGCCTCGCCCGTGACGTAGGCACGACCCACCAGAGCGGCCAGACTGACGGCGCCCACGAGGAAGCCATCGAGGACCTTGAGAGCGTCACCTAGGCTGAGCGGGACGAGGGTCGAGACCAGCACGAACAGGAACAGGAGCCCGCTGGGTACCAGGACGGCCCGGGCGTGGGTCATGGACTCGGCCTGGAGGAGGCCAGCCAGCTCCAGACAGAAGTAGATCGCGTACAGCACGAGGGCCGCGGGAACGCGCTGGGGGCGCCGCCGGAGGAGGAGGAGGCCGAGGACGCCCGCGGTTAGGTATTGGAGCGCGAAGTATGGCAGCTCCGACGCGTAACGCCGCACGGCCGGTTCGACGGCGGCAAGGTAGGCCAAGGCCGCGAGGGCAGGGATGGGCCGGCTCTGCGCGGCCCGTACCGCCGCGAAAAGCCCCGAGACGCCCAGGATCGCGAGCGCCACCGGGCTCTGCCCTCCTGCCAGGGACGCCGCAACGACCCAGGTGGCCGCGCTTGCGGCAGCCCACACGAAGTAGGGCCCGTGACGTTGTGCCGCTCTGGGCACGCGGATGCGGGCGGGGATGAGCTCAGCAGTCTCGGCCAAGGGCGGAAGCTGGAAGTCCCCAGCTCGACGTCAGGACGTCGCGCAGGTGACTGCGAAAGGCCCCATAGGTCAGGCCACGTGACCAGGCTCGCGCGGCTGCCACGAGCCCAGCATGGACCGCGGGTTCGCGGGCCAGGCGCTCGACCGTCGCCGCCAGGCAGGAGCCATCGCAGGGGGAGAACAACGCCGCGGCACCCCGGGCTGCGAACACGCTCCTGTGGGCGGGGATGTCGCTCAGGATCGCTGCCGCTCCAAAACGACAAGCATCCACGACGCTCTTAGGGAAGCCCTCCGTGCGGGAAGGCTGGACAAGGAAGTCCGCCCTGCGGTAGGCGTCCTCGACGCCCGCGCGCGCCAGATAACCGCGGAACGTCACGCGCCCCTCCAGGTTCGAGTCGCCGACCTGTCTCTCGAGGCTTGGCCGCAGGGGCCCATCACCGACGATCTCGAGTGTCACATCCCATCCCCGAGCGCACAAGGCCTGAACCCCTTCTATGGCGATCCGTTGGTTCTTGTTGGCCGTGAGCGCGCCCACCGTCAAGAGCCGCAATCCCCGGCTCGAGTCGGTCGCCGCCACCCGTTCCAGCCGGCGGCGGACCGCCGGCTCCTCCGCTTCCCACTCGGCGTCGCTGAAGGTCGGGCTGAACGTGGGTACCACGTGGGCGGGCCGGCTCGCCCAGTCCCCGTAGACGCCCACGGGCCCGCGGAACCACCTGCGCAGGAAGCTGCGCTGGAACCGATAGGTCCACGGCTCCCCAGGGTAGCCTGCCCAGCTGCCGGTGTACACCGCGTGCTTGCGGTGGCGCGTGGTCAGCGAGGCCAGAAGCCCCGGGACAGCGACGTTGTTGGGGCACCGGATGTGTAACGCGTCCACGTCGCGCAGCAGGCGCCTGATCTCACGCCACCACCACCACGCCTCTAGCAGTAGCCTGCCCTTGGCTCGAAGAGTGTTGCCGCCGGCCGCCCGAATGGGCCGGTGCTTGAGGTTGGTGAGCGCATAGGGAGCGTGGCTGCCGGGTAGCGCGCCGTTCACGTTGGGCGCCAGCAGGATCACCTCAGAGAACAGGCTTGCCCAGCACTCGAACTGCCGGACGAGGACAGGGGGGCCGTGAAGGCGGCCATCGGGCCCCTCGCCGTGGGGAGCGTCCGAGAGGATCCCGAGCTTCACGCCGCGCTCGCGCTTCTGAGACAAGACGCGGGAAACAAGCTGTCGTAGATGGTCGAGAGCTGGTCCAGACGTTGTGAGAGGCCGAAATGCTGCTCGACGAAGCCCCGGCCCCGCTCGACCATCTGTCGCCTGGCCTGGGGCGACAGCGAGACGACGCGGTCCAACGCTACCGCCAAGGCTCGCTCGTCTCCTGGAGGCACCATGAGGCCGAGGCCCTCGGCATCGACGCTCGCTGCGATGTCCCCGGTCCGTGTGGCCACGAACGGGAGCCCGGCAGCCAGGTACTCGAGCAGAACGATAGGGCCTGACTCAACGTGCGAGGGGACGATCCCAAGGTCGGCGCTCTTGAGGATGCTTGGTACGTCGGCGCGCGGACCAAGGAAAGCGACACGCCCTGGGCCGAGTCCGTCCGCCGCCTTGTGGCATTCCCGGCTGTAGTCGTCGCCGAGATCCTCCCCGACCAGGAGCAGATAGAGGGCCTCGCGCGCCTTGGGACTCTGGGCCGCGGCGCGCAACTGCGTCAGCTGGCCCTTCGCGGGACGCAGGCTGCCCACGACGACCCCGAGGAGCCCCGTAGCGTTCGACAGGAGGCTGGCGCGGGGCAGCGGCTGGGCATCAACAAAGCGCGTTAGGTCGATGCCGTTGCCGATCACATGGACGGGTGCGCCGAACTGCGTCCGTGCCCACGAGCCGAGGTCGCTGCTGACGCCGACGTAGGCGTCCAGGAAGTGCCGCGCGGCCCTCCGCAGTGTGCGGGCCTCACCAGGGCTCGGCGGCGCACCATGGTGGTCATGGAGGATGAGACGAACCCTCTTCGGGAGAGCCGCTCGGGCCACGGCGCAGAAGAGAAACGAGCTGCGCCCGTGGGCGTGGAGGATGACGCGTGGAGCGCGCCGGCATCGACGGAGAAACCGGAGGAGTGGTCCAGGTTCCCAGGTGGAGCGGCGTCCGAGGACGGTCACGGGGATGGCCGGGAGGAGAGCGGAAGCCAGCCGCGTGTCGCAGCGCGTCACGCACGCCTCGACGGCCTCGCCCCGTCGGGCAAGGCCGTTCAACAGATCCACCATGACGCGCTCCGCTCCCCCGAGGGCCAGCGCGCTGATGACGTGAATAACGGTTCGTGGGGAGTCCGTCACGGGGGCGTCGGCGCTCCGAGGGCGATCTCCGGCGGCCTGGAGCTGCGAGCCAGCAAGGCCCGGGCGCGCCGCACCGATCGCACGTACTTCAGGGGGAGAACGAGGCTGCCTAGCAGCAGGCGAGCGGCTACCCAAGGGAGCGTCCGCCAACCCAAGCGTCGGGCGACCCGGGGGAGCTTGCTGGTGACGAACTGCAGAAGCACTCGCTCCCGAGCCTGCCGAGGCGACAGGAACCTGAGTTGGTAGTAGACCTGCGTGGGCGGGGGGAAGGGGGCGAGCACCCCGGCGTCGGTGTTGTACTTGTGGACGCCATGAGTGCGCAGGCCACCCGAAGGCGCCTTGAAGTGGGTCCGGGAAGCTCTGGGGTTGTGGAGGAGCCGCGCCCCCGCAAGATAGAGACGCGTGCCGAGGTCCCCGTCAGCTCCGGGACCATGGTCGTACGCGCGGTCGATGCCGCCGACCGACCGCGCCCAACGCAAGGACATCAGGCTGTTGCCCGTGTCCAGGGTCTGGGCCAGACGCGGGTAGCGGAAGAGCTCGGGCAGCTCGTCAGACGACCCGCCCGGAGAGTAGGAGACGCCCGTGGACACGTGGTACCGCCCACCCACGACCGCCCGCAGGTGCTTCTCGATGAGATCCGGGGCCGCCACCGAATCGTCGTCGAACAGGAACACCCACGGACCGCGGGCGGCCTCGATGGCGGCGTTGCGGGCCAGGGCCTGGCCAGTTTGGTCCTGCCAGAGGACCGTGAGACCGAGACGGGCGTAGGAGGCGTAGAGGGCGGGCTGCCGTGCCTCGGGAGGGTTCTGGTCCACGACGATGACCTCGTTGGGAGGCACGGTCTGGCGTGCCAGGGAATCGAGGGCTTGGACCACGTAGTCAGGGCGGCCCAGCGTCGGCAGGACCACCGACACCGCCTCGTCCCGCAGGCGCTCGAGAGGTCGATCGTCGAGGTGCGGCCCCAGGGCCGCGAGCGCTTGGAGAGCATGGCTGCGAGCACGGCAGCTCCGCTGCGCCTCGCGAAACGCGCGGTGCTCAGGGAGTGCTCTCCAGGGCTGGGACAAGACGTGGCGGAGGCCCACATAGCGCGCCCACCCGGTCCCGTAGTGCCGGAGGAGGAAGGCGTACACGTCGCCTCGGGGCAGTGGGGAGCCTGCCGCCGGGCGCGTGCCTAGCTCCGGCCGATACTCCACGAGAGCGCCACCGCGCAGCGCGCGAAACCCAAGGTCGAGGGCCGCAGCCCGAGGATCGCGGAACGCGAGGTCGAACCCTCCGAGAGCGCGAAAGGCACCCGTCCGCATCAGGCACGCATCGGGGCCGAGGCGCCAACTCGAGGCGGGTCGGTCCGGCGAAGGAACGATGAGGCTCCAGTCGTGGAGCACCAGATCCAGCTCGGCGAGTGTCTCGGGAGCCGGCATCGCCCCGTGGACGAAGTCGGCGCCCACGGCGCGCAGCGCTTCGATCGCCGCAGGAGCCGGGAACGGCTCGCCGGACCTCCACAGGAGGACGAAATCCGCGGAGCTGGACCCGATAGCTCGATCGATCGCGTGGGTCTCGAAGGGTACGCTCCCGACGCTGCGCGCCCACGGAGGAACCGCGCGCGGCTCACCTGGCGCTTGCGGCGCGTCTAACAGAAGGAGATCAACGCTCGGCAACGTACGGGGGCTAGAGCGCCAACCGGTTTTAAGGTGATTGACTAGCAATGACTTACAGTGAGGCGTCCTGTCGCATGCCCGCGGCTACCACGCCCCTCCCGCGAAAGCGGCACGGCCGGCGGTCGCGCATGCCCCATAACGCCGCATGAATGCTACGTTTCTAAACCGGTCGGCGCTCTAGGACGCTCGGAAGAGGAAGCGATCGTCGCCCCAGAGCCCGAAGGCATCGAGGGTCGGCGGGTCGAAGAACGCGCGGAGGTCAACGACCTCGGCCTGGAAACCCGCCCCGCCGAGGCGCTCTCGCAGATCGAGGCCGTAGAAACGCACGTGGTCACGCTGTCCGAAGAGGTGCTCTCTCTCCTCGGCGCTTGACGTTGGGCGTTCCAGTGTGTGCTCACCGCGGACCGGGACCATGAGGAGCACCACCCCCCCGGGGCGGAGGACGCGGCGGAGCTCACGAAACGCCGCGCGATCGTCATCGACGTGCTCCAGGACGTGAAGGCAGATGACGAGGTCGAAGGCGTGGCTTCGCGCCCCAAGGTGGGTCAGATCGGCGCGGATCATCGCAGCCCGCGAAGAAAGATCGGCGCTCACGTAGGACACCCCGGGCGCGGCGCGGCAGAAGGCCCCGAGGGGGGGCCACGGCGCCATCTCCAGGATGCGTTGGCCTTCTCGGAGGAGGCCGCTGCGCTCGAGGTAGTGCGCCGTCAAACGGTAACGCTCCAGGGAGCCGCACCCCGGGCAGAGCCGATTGGGGTGCGGGGGCTCGCCCGCGGGCAAGAACCGCCGGCCTTGCCAGCCGCAGAAGACACAGCGCACCCCCTGGCCGAGACCATACCAGCGGGCCAGCGCGGCGTTGCGGAGGCGCCGCCGCCAGGCCCGAACCCGTGGGTGGGCCAGGGACATCACGACGAAGAAGCCCTCCCGAGCAGCTCGCGATAGACGTTCAAGAAGGAAGCAACCTGAGGGCTCAGGTCGAAGCTCGCCTGGACTCGCCTGCGGCCGTTCTTTCCCATCGTCGAGCGCAAAGCCGGGTTGCGCGCGAGTTCACAGAGTCTGGAGGCCAGGGCGGTCGCGTCTCCTGGTGGGACGAGGAAGCCCTCGCAGCCGTCCGTGACGGCCTCCGGCATGCCGCCCACAGCGCTCACCACGACGGGGATCTCCATCGCCATGGCCTCGAGCGTCGCGTTGTTCAAGCCCTCGCTCAGGCTCGTCAGCACGAAGACGTCGGCGCTGCCGATGGCGGACCGAACGCCATCGGGGCCGTGGGCGCCGAGGAAGTGAACGCGCTCGTGAATGCCGAACGTGTGCGCGAGGAACGCGAGGCGCTCTCGCTCTGGGCCCGTGCCCACGAGGTCCACCCGCACGTCGAGGCCCTCGCGCAGTAGATCGCGGAGTGCCTGCAGGAGCGTGTCCAGCCCCTTCACCCAATGGAGCCGGCCGACCGCCACGACGCGGAGCCGCCCGTCAGCGGGCGGGTTCCGCGGAACCGGGAGCCACCGTCGTTCGGCGTCGACGGCAGGGTGGATCACGAACAGTCTCTCGCGGGGAAAGCCATAGCCGGCCAGATGCTCCAGCATGTCGCGGGAGACGCAGTGGACTCTGTCCATCGCTTCGAGCGACCGCACCAGGAGCTCTC
>Ga0209342_10003511_pt1 | contig 16514 bp, 26 predicted proteins | sample RifCSP16_2_FD_184023 | JGI IMG/M metagenome (GOLD analysis project Ga0209342, IMG submission 184023) | Soil microbial communities from Rifle, Colorado - Rifle CSP2_sed 16_2 (SPAdes) (version 2) | ecosystem: Environmental > Terrestrial > Deep subsurface > Rock core/Sediment | place: Rifle... | reverse complement strand
GCCGCGGCGGCATGCTCAGTGGGCACGATTACCGGAAGTCGAAAAACAACGCGCCGTACCATGTCGTACAGGCCATCAACGGCTACACGGCTGCGCACAAGATCCATCCGTGGTTCGTCCTGCGCGGGGATGTTCACGCGCCGTCCTGGTTCTGGGTGAGGTGACTCATGCCGATGCTTGCTGTCGTGCCGTGCGTCGGCCGCCGGGTGATTGAGGTCCGGCGGCGCGACGATGACCATGTGGCCCTGGACATCTTTCTCCGGGGGCCGAACAAGCGGCTCGCTACGCTGGTCCTGACTCCGACGGATGCCCGGTGGCTCGTGGCGTGTGTCACGAGGGCCGTCGAAACTCCCGGCGCCGGGAGTTTGGCCCGGGCGTGGTTCTGGGTGCGAGGCGTCTGGCGATGGCTGATCTCTCGGTTCTGATTCCGGCCCGCCAGGAGCGGTTCCTGCGCGAGACCATCGAGGACATCCTGGCCACCCGGCGCCGAGCCACGGAGGTCATTGCCGTGCTCGACGGGGCGTGGACCGATCCGCCGATTGTGGATCACCCGGACGTGCGGCTCCTCTACACGGGAGCGCCGATTGGGCAGCGGGCGGCCGTGAATCAGGCGGCGAAGCTCTCGGAGGCGCGGTACGTCATGAAGCTCGACGCGCACTGCGCGCTCGACCCCGGGTTTGACGAGAAGCTGATCGCTGCGGCCGAGGCGCTCGGGCCGGACGTGACCCAGATCCCGGCCCAGTACAACCTGCACGGCTTCGACTGGCGGTGCGGGGCGTGCCAGACGCGCACGTATCAGGGGCCGACCCCGACGGTATGCGGGACGTGCCAGGCCGAGGGGCCGTTCACGCGGTTCATGGTCTGGAAGCCGCGCGGGAATCGGCGGACCGAGTTCTGGCGGTTCGATCCCGACCTGCGGTTCCAGTACTGGGGCGCGTACAAGACCCGGCCGGAAGCCCAGGGCGACCTCTGTGACGTGATGACGAGCCTCGGGGCGTGCTTCTTTATGACACGGGAGCGGTTCTGGCAGATCGGCGGCCTGGACGAGGCCCACGGCGGCTGGGGGCAGCTCGGCGTCGAGGTGGCGTGCAAGAGTTGGCTGAGCGGCGGCCGGCAGGTCGTCAACAAGCGCACCTGGTTTGCCCACATGTTCCGCACGCAAGGCGGGGATTTCAGCCATCCGTATCCGCTCAGCGGGAGCGAGGTGGAAGGGGCGCGGACGTACTCGCGTCAACTCTGGAAGGAGAACCGCTGGCCGGGGCAGGTCCGGCCGCTCGCGTGGCTCTTGGAGAAGTTTCAGCCGGTGCCGGGGTGGCACAGCGGCAACGGCACGGGGCCGGCCGTCCATGTGGCACCGCGCAAGGGGCTGGTCTACTACTCCGACTGTCGGGCCGACCCGCAGTTGCTCGATCTCAGCCGCCGGCAGATGCGGCATGCCTCGGGCGACTTGCCCATCGTGTCCGTGACGCTCCAGCCGGTGGACTTCGGCACGAACCTCGTGCTGGACCGCCCGCGTGGGATTGCGACGATGTTCCGCCAGATTCTCCTTGGGCTGGAGCATCTGGAGGCCGACATCGCCTTCCTCGTCGAACACGATTGTCTTTATCATCGGAGCCACTTCGACTTCACGCCGCCCCGGGCCGATGTCTACTACTACAACGAGCACACCTGGAAGGTGGACGTGGTGACGGGGCAGGCGCTCTTCTACTACACGAAGCAGACGTCTGGCCTGTGCGCCCATCGCGATCTGCTCGTCGAGCACTACCGGCGACGTCTCGCGAAGATGGCCGAGCAGGCGGCTGAATTCGCGGCCCGTGGCGAAGCCGTAAAGCACGAAGGGTTCACCCGGCGGATGGGGTTTGAGCCGGGGTGCCACCCGGAGCCGCGGGGCGTGGACAACTACGCGGCGGCTCGCTGGATGTCGCCGGTCCCGAACATCGACCTGCGGCACGCCGACAACCTGACGGCGTCACGATGGTCACAGAGTGACTTCCGCGACCCGCAGGCATGTCTGGGCTGGCGCTTGGCCGACGAGGTGCCCGGCTGGGGGCGCACCAAGGGCCGCATGGCCGAGTTTCTGGAAGGGTTGGTCTAAATGTCTCCGTCCGCGTCGCTGAGTCCGAGTGCCTCGCTGAGTCCCTCGGCTTCGCCAAGTCCGTCTGACAGCCCGAGTCTGAGCCCGAGTGCCTCGCTCTCGCCGTCGGCCAGCGCGTCACCGTCCGAACCGCCGCCCTTCCGCTCACGCTACCGGTGGGGTCAACGGCTCCACTGGCGTCCTTAACCTACGAGGTGTCCCGATGCCGTTCAACCACTATGTCCTGACGCTCACGGGTGTCGCGCAGCGCCTGTCCAGTGTCCTGGCCAACACGACGATTGGCAATCCGGAGGACAGCCCGGTGTATTCGCTGTCGATCCAACCGGGGGCGGCGAACGCCAACGCGGCGTATGTGGGAGATGCCGATGTCAGCGCGGTGAGTTATGCCGTGCGGCTCGAGCCGGCGGTGGCCGGCACCCCGCCTGCGCCGTTCATGATCGAGAGTCGCGGCGGCGTCAAGCCGAGCGATCTGTGGGTCATCGGCACGGCGGACGAGATTCTTCACATCGGGATCGTGCCGATGCGGTGGGATACGCGCCCGTAACTGCTGATCCACTGGAGACCTGATCATGCTGCTGCCGATTCTCCTGGTGCTGCAAGTGTTCTCGCCCGGTGAGTCGCTCGCCGCGAGTTGCACCGGCCAATGGGCCAACGTCGTCCAGACCGCGACGGAGATCGCGGCCGACTGCGTCTCGCCGCCCCCACCGCCGCTTCCCATCACGACGCTCGTCATCGACCACACGTTGGTGGCGCTGTTCGATCAGGTGCCGCTGGCAGCGGTCCAGGCGCTCCGCGTGATGAGCGTGGACCGCAGCGTGGGCTACAACATCTCGCAAGGCCTTGGCGTCTGCTTGCCGGCCGGCTCTGATGCAGCGCCCACGTTCTGCCGGCGGTGGGCGTGGAATGACGGCTCGTACCCGTCTCCGCCGATGACGTGGACGCCGCACGCGCTGCCGACCTGGACGTACTACAACTGGCCGAACTCTTACGGGGCAGAACCGCAGCTTCCCTGCGTCTCCGGGACCAACAAGATGGCCTGCTGGGCGGAGTACGTGGACGCCACCGCTGGCCAATGGGATGTCGTCTCGGCACAGCCGTCGTATCTCGATGCGGCTAGCGAGATCAGCGCGACCGACTATCTGGCGACCTACGAGGCGTTGAAAGCACGGCATCCAAACCTTGTGATCATGCTGCACACGGCATCCTTGGCTCGGGAGATTGGCACCGCTGCGAATCATGCCTTTAACGTGGCCGTGCGGGCACACGTGGCAGCCCATGGAGGCGTCCTCATCGACATCGCAGACATCGAAACCTACGACCCGTACGGCACGTCCTGGTTCTACAACGGCTATCCGGTCATCGCGCCCCACTACACGAGCGAGAAGGTGGGCGGGCACTTGCAGTCGCCCTCGGCCGGCATGATTCGGATCGCCCAGGCGTGGTGGGTCGCGCTCGGCCAGATCGCGGGGTGGAGGCCCTAAGTGGCGTTCACGAACAAGGGCGGCACGTCCGGGGACATCACCAACGTCACGTCCTCCTCGGATACCGTTGCGTCGATTGCCGTCCCCGATCTGGGCGCGAATCGTGTCGGGGTCGTCCACGTCATCACGAACCATCTCAACCCCGTCACAGGCGTGACTTGGGGTGGCGTGGCGATGACCGAGCAGTGGGATCCGCGCCAAATCAACGACACGGGCAACAACCGCATCGCGACGTACTATCTGGTCGGCTGTGGCCACAACACGACGCTGGATGTGGTCGTGACCTACGGCGGCAGCCAAATCCACAGTACGCATGTCGCCATCATCTGGGCCTCGGCGGGCGGCACGATCACGATTGACGACTTCGACGAGGAAGTCGGCACCGCGACGGCCTCCCCAGACATCATCAGCACCCAGACCGCCGCCAACGAGTTGGTCGTCAGTTGCTCGGCGAATGAAGCCGCCTCGATCGCGGGCACGCCCGTGACCGACTGCACACTCCACAGCAGCCGGGACTTCGGGGCGTGGTGCGCCATCGTCGCGTACTCCATTCCGGCCGCCAGCGGCGCGGTCACGCACATCCACAACTACCAGCAGTCGGACACCTACGTCATCCAGTCGATGTCGTTCCAGGAGGCGGCCGGCCAATCCGCGTCCGTGTCGCCCTCCGTGAGTCCGTCGCTCAGTCCCAGTGCGTCCCTGTCGCCGTCGGCCTCCGAGAGTCCCTCGCTCAGTCCCAGCGCCTCTGAGAGTCCCTCCGAGTCGCCAAGTCTCTCGCCCTCAGCGTCCGAGAGTCCGTCACTGAGCCCCTCGGCAAGCCTGTCGCCCAGCGCCAGCGAGTCGCCAAGTCTTTCGCCGAGCGCGTCCGAGAGCCCGTCGGAGAGCCCGAGCCTGTCGCCGTCCGCGTCCGAAAGCCCTTCGGTCAGCCCTAGCGCCTCGCTGAGTCCCTCAGCATCCGAGAGCCCCAGCGTCTCGCCATCGGCCGCGCCGCCCGAGAGCGCGTCCGTCTCGCCGAGCCTCAGCCCCAGCGCCTCGGAATCGCCTTCGGTGTCGCCGAGCGCCAGCCTGAGTCCGAGTGCGTCCGAGAGCCCCAGCCTCTCGCCCTCAGCCTCCGAGAGCCCGTCGGAATCGCCCTCGCTGTCGCCCTCGGCGTCGCCAAGTCCGTCGGTGTCGCCCAGCGCGTCCCTGTCGCCCAGCGCCAGTCCATCGGCTTCAGCCAGTTCAAGCGCGTCGTTCTCCCTCTCGCCGTCCGCCAGTCTCTCGCCATCGGCCAGTGTGTCGCCGAGTTCGTCGATGAGCCCGAGTGTGCCGTATGTCCCGACCGGCACCCGTTACCGTCTGGGCCACCGTCGCCATTGGATCCCGTCATGAAAGGATGCGCGCATGTTCCTTGACCCGCACACAACCGACCGCTCACCTCGTGACGTGGCCGAAGTCGTGGTCTTCACGTTGCTGGCCGCGTGGCTGGCCGTGCATGTGCTGTTCGGCCTGCTGTAGGATCTGCTGATGCCCGTGTCAATCGAGACGATCATTGAACTGGCGGCGACGGTTGTCATTGCCGCCTTCGGGTTGGGCCGCCTGCTGGGCTTCTGGTCGCACAAGCTCGAACTCAAAGACTGGGCCGAATGGCGGAAGGGTATCGAGCGGCGGATGGATGACGTCGAGACGGCGATGGACCAGGCCAACGCTGAATGCAGCCGGCTGAGTTCCGAAGTGCAAACCTTGCCGCAACGGATCGAGGACCGCATCGGGGCGCGGTACACACCCGGTCGAGAACTACAGGTCGAGTTCGAGGCCATCAAGCGCGACATCCAGCGGATTGAGACCCGGTGCCAGCGGTTCTTGAACGGCAGAGGCCACGTATGACCGACCTCCAAGTGCAAGCGGCACTCTCCCCGATGAACACGGTGGCGCTGACCGTCTGGGCCGAAGCCCGCGGCGACACGCGGGAGGGGCACAGTAGTGTCGAGGAACGCATCGGCGTGCTCTGTGTCATTCGCAACCGCGCGGCGCGTCGGAAGCAGACGTGGAAACACGTGTGTCTGGCCCCCTCGCAGTTTTCGTGTTGGCAGCGGAAGGGCGGTGAGGCGAACTACGAGGCGGTGATGGCGTTAGCCCGGCACCTCGTCGCGGGCGACACGGTCCATGACGCGCTGTACCTGGAGACGGCGTATCTGGCCGAAGGCGTGACGCGCGGGGTCGTCCTTGACCGCGTGGCCGGGGCGGACCATTATCTGACCACGACATTGTTTCGGACCAAGCCGCCCACCTGGGCCAACCCGGCGAAAGTGGTTGCGGTGGTCGGTGGTCACACGTTCCTGCGATTGGAGGGCTGATGCGTCTCGTCTCTGTGGCACACCCGTTTCAACTGAGCATCCAGCCGGACGGCCGGCTCGAGACGCGCCCCAACACGCCCGACGCCATCGGACCGTGGGAGCTCCTCGACTGGGTGAGTGCTCCCGCGCCGTGGGGGCCGGCAGAGATCCTCTGGTCTCCTGCGCATGATCATCCTGCCGTCTGGACAGGCGACCACCTCGTCTATCGCGCTGGTGCTCGGCTCTGGTCTGCTGGCCGCTACCTGTCGGTGCAGCCAGACGGCCGGCTAGAAGATCGTTGGCGACCCGGGCCGTGGGAAGAGTTCCGGACGGTTGGCAACGTGGCCGCCGCTACGCCGCCAGTTCCACTCGTGGGTGCCCTGCGGATCGCCGACGGCGAAACGGGCTTCGTGGACGACGGCGGCCTCGTCCTGCCGGTGTTCTGCCATGCCGGCGACCTGTTGGCGCTCTACGCCCGCGTTGCTCAGTGGGCACTGGCTGAGCTCGACGACATCCAGGCAGCCGGCTATCACGGCGTTCGGACCTGGACGGAACTGAGCGGCGAGTACTGGGATCCGATGGGCCGGTCCATCGGGCCAGGCATGCCGGGCTATCACCAGGCGGTCGGGGGCTTCGCGAACGCCCTGCGCGTGCGCGGCCTGCGCTGGATGGTCAGCCAGGGGTGGCGGATCACGCCGGCCATGATGACGGATCTTGCCGCGACGCTGCGCGACGCTGGCGGGCTGAACGTAGTCGCCGCGGTCGACGGAGGAAATGAAGCGTGGCACCTGGATGAGAATACGCCGGAGCACCTGCGGCGCTGCGTCGATGCATTCCGCGCCGTCCTGCCCGTGCCGATCTGGTCGCTGACGTCGCCGGGCGGCGACGACAAGGCCGGCCTCGACCGCTACGCCGGCAGCGTCTACGACCTCCACGGCCCGAGGAACGGGCACTGGTGGGACAAGATCCGCTACGGGTTCAGCACGGCCTATGAGACCAAGCCCGCCCGCCGGCTGGGCATCCAGTCGGAGCCGCCCGGCCCGAACGCGCGGGAGGAGGGCGGCTTGGTCTCCGGCATGCACAACTGGGCTGAGATGGATGCCGAGATGATGGGCCTGCTCCATGCCATGCACCTGATGAGCCGGCAGGCAACGGTGTACTTCTCGTCGCCCGGCGTGAGCGTCCGAGAGCGCGGCGAGTTCAGCCGGCAGCCAGGATTCTCGACCGTGCCGGCGCTGGCGCGGTTGCTGCCCAACGACCTGATGTCCTGGCCGACGATCCTGCACGGATCGTCAGCGGGCCGATGGCTCAGCGCGTCGACGGCGGCCGACGGCGGGATCGTGCGCGTCGACCAGGCGGCCGCCAGCGACGGGCGTCGAATGGGAATCGCCTACGGGCCGAGCGGGCGGCATCAGATTCCGGTTGAGGGGGACTGCGAGCTGTCCGTCATCGATCCGGGCACGCTGACGCAGACGCCGCTCGTCCGCTTCCAGGCCGGCGAACGGTTGCCGCTGGAGTTCACGCGCGGCCGGATCGTCCTCGGCCAACTTGTCTAGGAGTGACACTGATGAAGAGATTACTTGTGACGGTATCGATCGTGTTGGGCTCGGCGCTGGCCGCATCTGGGCAGACGATCACCAGTTACGAGATCCGTTACTACGACCAGGGCGCGGCCAGTCCGCGGCAGGTGCAGCCGTTCCCGGCAGGGGTTGTCGCCTGCGCACAGGCACCGGCACCCGCAGGCACGTCGACCGTCAACCCGACGCATGCCGAGTGGGCTGATCCGGCGGCGAGCGGACAGGTCTGCCGAGTGGACCTGGCGGCCGGCGCGTTCCTGCCGGCGTTTCCAATCGGCTCCTACCAGGCGACACTGGTGGCGCTGAACGCGGCGGGGCCGAGTGGCGAGAGCAACCGCGCCCCTTTTCTGCGGGTCGATCCGCCCGTTGCACCGTCGAATTTGATGCTGATCCGCGTCGGTGGCGGATAGCGGTGGTGTGTGAGGGCCGAGGAGCAGAGTAAAGGTTTGCCGGCCGTCGAAGCTGGGAGCCCATGACCGCCCTGTCCTGGGCCAGACCGGTGGGTCCGGCGGCCGGCAATTCATGGAGTGAAGGGGGATGAGAACAGGACTCTGTTGGCCGACGCCAGGACCGGACGGCGCGGTGGAACGTGGCCTCCTCGCGCGTATCCGCGACGAGCTGCCCCTTGACGTGATCCGCGTGAACCTCGACCACCGCAACCCCCGCGTGGCCGAGATCATCGGCGAGATCCGCGAGCACGGGTTCGAGCCGCTCGCCATCCTCGACCTCGACTACGACGCGCTGAAGTCGTGGCCGGCTGATGACCGCTTCGGGCCGCTTCTGTGGCCGTACCTGGAGTTCTGCATCGACACTGTCACGCGGTTCGGGCTGCGCGAAGTCGAGGTGTTGAACGAGCCGGACATCCTTCACAAGCTCGACCCGGGGCTCTATGGGGCGGTGTGCAACGCCGTGGGCAGCGAGTTGAAACGCCGCGCGCTGGACGTGACGGTGATCGCCGCGGCCGACATGCTGACCGCCCATCGCAAGGGCTCCCGGCGCCGGGAGTGGTGGGGCGAGGCGCGGACCTGGCTGCGGCCGGACCTCTACGATGCCGTCGCCGTGCATCCCTACCGCAACCCCGGTCCGCCCGATGCCGCGAGGCCCTTCGGCACGCGCAAGAACGAGTTCGACTGGATCCGGTACGTGGCCCAGAAACCGGTGTATGTCACCGAGACGGGCTGGAATCTTCGGGAAACCTCTGAGGCTGACCACGCCGCGTATCTGGCGCGCGAGTTGGACTGGTGCCGGAAGGGCGGGGCGGTCTTGACGGCGCTCTATGCCCACGTGGGCACACCGAACGGCGACGATTGGGGCCTCTTCGACGGGCGCGACTGGCGGCCACGCCCGGCCGTCCAGGCCGTGCGGCAGTGGATCGAGGGACACCGAAAGGATGACCATCATGTCTGACGACCTCGTGTTGGAAGTCGTGCGACTCGCGTTGACAATCCTCGCGCCGGTCTTGGCCGCACTCGGCTCGGCCGTGCTGGTGAAGATGTTCCAGCGCGTGGGCCTCGAAGTCAGCGCCGAGAAGCAGGCGCGGCTGGAGAAGATCGCCCAGGACGCCATCTTCGGGGCCGAAGAGTGGGCCGCCGGCGCCATCAAGCGGAATCTACCAGTCGCTTCAGGCGCGAAGCTGAATCAGGCACTGGCGCGATTCCTCATGCGTGCGCCGGGCGTGAGCGAGGACGAAGCCGCGGCCATCATCCACGCCGAGCTGCCGAAGGTGGGACTGGGGGCAGTGGGTTTCCTGCGGGCGGTGCGCCAGGCGGCGGCGACGCCCTCGACGAGCCAGTAGCCGCCATGCTGCCCGCCGAACCCGCGCGACCGATCACGGCGAGTCTCGAGCGGTATCTCGCGCAGCAGGCCAGCGCGATCCCGGACGGCCGCCGCGGGCAGGCGCAAGCGACCGTAACGCTCGAGGGCGTCGAGTTTGGTGTCGGCACGCGCATCCGCAAGGATCTCGTGGTGAGCGGCTATGCCGCGCGACTCTGGGGAGGCAAGGGATGGACAGCCGGCGCCCGCGCGAATCTGGTATGGTGAACCGCGACTGCCCGCACTGCGATGCCTCGGGCACCTTAGAACGCGATGAGCAGCAACGTCACTGGACCTGTTCGTGCTGTGGCCGCACCTGCGATCACCCGCGTATGCCGGGCGAGGATGTCGCCGGCACGACAGGCGGCGAGCCGTACGACTACTGAACGCCAGCCGTACGTCAAGGTCGGCTACGTGCTGAGCGATGGCGTCCTCGAAGTGCGGCTGCAGGGTCCAGACCTGTCGCATCTGCTCGGCGAAGTGGTGGTGACAGGCAGCGATGATCTCCTGTGGTGGGTGCGGCGCGTGGCCGGCGGAGATGGTGACTGGGGTGAGGACGAAGTGTTCTTGGTCCAGCGTGCCCGCGAAGTCGGCCGGCGCGCACTCATTCTGCTGGCGCGCTTACCTGTGGAAGCCTCAGCCCGGATGTCGCCGTGGACATGGCGGCAAGCCGTCGTGCCGGTCCTCGGCGGCGGCCGTGCGTAGGCCAAGTCAGCCGAAATCCTTAGGAAAATCGACTAAAATAATAGTTGACAACTAGTCCGGGCCGGGTGTACCCTCCGGTCAGAAGGAGGGAACATGGCTGAGCCAGTCGTCCTCGTGCCGCGGACCACGGTCGAGTCCAGCAACATCGCCAGCGTCGGGTACTCGGAGCAGGACCGCACCCTTGCGGTCGAGTTCCAGAGCGGAGCCATCTTCCAGTACCGGGATGTTGAGCCCGGACTGTGGGAGCGGTTCTGCGAAGCGACCTCGAAGGGCAGTTTCTTTGCCCTCCACGTCAAAGGCCGCTACCGCGCCGACAAGATGACCGGGCCGTGCCCGTCTTGCGGGGCGCAGGGCGTAATCGGCACGAAGTGCGCCGACTGCGGGTGCGCGGAGCACGCCCGTGAAGAACGGCGCTACGAGGAGCCGGCGCGATGACGAAGATGGTGCGGAAGGGCCGCGCCCACCCCTCGATCTTCTGGCCCAAGCATCGGCGCCTACAGGGCGTCGTCACCCAGGTCGGCAGCGAGGAGTTCGAGGTCGCACGGAAGCGCCTTGCGGCGTTGGCGGATCGCCCACTGCAGTTCGTCAGTGACGGGGACACAGTCGAGTACTTGGCGCGCGGGGAGGAAGCGACCCGCGCGTACTTGCAGGCCAAACGGGAGGACGCATGACGCAGCAGAAAGAAGTCCGGCTCGTGCTGGAGGTGTTCGCGGCGCTCGGCTTCGCCCTGCTGGCGTTCTCGTTGCCGGTCTGGGCGATGACGATCTGTGTCTTCGCTACGGGTCTGCTCGTCGGCCTGCTCATCGGCGAGCACATCACCTGGACGCCCAAGCCGTTCGTGTCCGAACAGGAGCATCTGTCACGCGCGACCGTGGCGCGTCTCTCGGATCTGCGGGCGCAGGTCAAGCGTGACGTGGAGCGGCACCGGGCGAGGCAGAGATAACAACGGCCGGCCGCGCATCGGGAGGTACGATGCAACGACCGGCCCCGGTAGGAGAGGACAGACACCCCTAGCCTACCAGAAAGGTCGTCCCATGACTACAAAGGCCAAGAAGCGGCCGACCAAGAAGCGGCCAGCCAAGCCCACCAGTATGGCACTCGTCAAAGCCGCTCCGGCTGACCTCGCGCCGACCGGCTCTCCGATGGACCATGCGCTCCTGCGGATGGCCAGCGACCCGAAAGTCGATGTCGAGAAACTGGAACGGCTGATCGCCATGCGGGAGCGTGTGCTGGCGCAAGAGGCCCGGGCACTGTTCTTCGAGGCGTTTAGCGCCATGCAGGCCGAGATCCCGGCCGTGGATCGTCGGGGCCGGATCGTCGTTGATGGCACCCTCCGATGGCGCTATGCCAAAAATGAGGACATCCAGACGACCTTGAAGCCGATTCTCCAGCGCCACGGCTTCAAGCTGAACTTCCGCACGGACTTTCCCTCGGGCGAGCGGCCGACGGTCCGCGTCGTAGCCACCCTGTCCCACCGGGCCGGCCACGAGGAGACGGCGGAGTTCGTCGGGGTGCCTGACGACAGTGGCAAGAAGAACGCCATCCAGGCCCAAGGCTCGACCATCTCCTACGGCATGCGCTACACGACGCAGGCGTTGTTGAATGTCGTCAGCCGGGGTCAGGACGACGACGGCAAAGCGGCCGGCCCGCCGCGGAAAACTCCCGGCGCCGGGAGTCCACCGGCCCGGCCCGCACCGCAGGCCCCTCCCCCGCCCGTCCGCGACGGCCACGAGCACGAGCCGATCACCGAGGCCGACCGGAAGCGGTTCTGGGCGCTGGTCAAACGGTCGGGGCGGGCGATTGCCGACGTGCAAGCATGGCTCCAGGACGCCCACGGCATCACGGACACGGCCAAGATTCGGCGGGACCAGTATGACGCCCTCTGCGCGGCGGTCGAGGCTCCGGCCCCCCTCGGGTGGGGGACGCAGGCGCGAGAACGGGAACCTGGAGACGACGATGGCTAGCCTGCCGTTCCGGTTCGACGCGGAAACACACGAGTACGTGACGCTCGACGGGGAGCTCCTGCCCCACATCACGGGCCTGCTCAAAGACAGCGGCTGGATCGATGACCGCTGGTTCCGCGAAGAGGACTCCGAGCGCGGACGACAGGTCCACGCGCTCTGTGCCCGCTACGACCTCGGGGCGCTGGACGTGGCGACCTGCCGAAGCCCGTACAGGGCGTATGTCCAGGCTCACGCGAAGGCCATGCAGATCCTGGGGCCGGACTGGTGGCAGGTCGAGGAGCCGCTAGTGCATCCGCACTGGCGCTTCGGGGGCCGGCCGGATCGAGTGGGGCTGGTACATGGCGCGCGGACGGTGCTGGAGGTCAAGAGCGGGGCCGAGGCGAAGGCGCATCCGGTCCAGACGGCGCTCCAGGCCATCTTGGTCAGCACCGAACACGAGTTGCCGGCTGAGCACTGGCAGCGCATGGCGCTCTATCTCCAGCGGACCGGCAAGTTCAGACTGATCGAGCACACGCACGAGCGGGATTTCCACGAGGCGCGCAAGATCCTGCGCACGTTCTGTCGGAGGGTCGCGTGAGGCTGCCGAAACCTTCACACACTGAGCGCAAGCGAGCTGAGCAGGATCGTCGGCGGGGCCGCCAGCAAGACGAGCGGGACGCCAAAGCCCAGGTCCGGCGCCGGGATCGGATCTGTCGGTTCCCAGGGTGCGGCTGCAAGCGCCTGCACCTCAGGCTCGAGGTTGCGCATGTGCGCCATAAAGGAGCCGGGGGAAACCCAGCGGGCGATCGGAACGATCCGGCCAACCTCCTCCTGCTCTGCACGCACCGGCATCGCTACGGTCGCGTGAGTCTGCACGCCGGCACGCTCCGGGTGCGCTGTCTGACGGCACGCGGGACGAATGGGCCGGTGGCCTGGGACATGGTCTGGGAGGTGATCTCCGAGAAGTGTCGGCAAGAGTGGGTGACGCTGGCCGAAGAGGCGAGGCCCGGTCTGGTGCGGTGGGACGATACGGAGGTAGTCGCGCAACTGAGCGACATGAAGGTGTGAGGAGGACAGACATGGCGAAGAAGCCGACGACAGCCGTCACCGTCTTGGACGGCCCGACCGAACAGGATCTGGCGCTGACGCAAGCCGCCGGGCAGGCCATCCGCAGCTTCATGGCGGGTGTGGTCGCGTTCTTCACTGAGGCACGGCGCCTCGAAGAGGGGGCGCTGGCGACACTGGACGCGGCCAAGGCGCTGACGTTCCCCGCGTCACCAGAGCGGGACGCCGAGCTCCAGACATTCATCAAGGACGCCAACGTGGCGCGGAAGGAGATCGAGGGGCACTGGGCGATCACGTCGACCGTCCACGGCTTGCACAAGCGGCTCGTGGCGCGGCGAGCCCGTGGCGTCGACGCGCTCGAGCAAGCGGCCTCTCTGGCGAACACGCTCCACAATCGCTTTGTGGCAGCCGAACGCCAGCGCGTGGCCGAAGAGCAGGATCGTTTGCGACGGGAAGCGGAGGCGCGAGCCGCCGCGGAGCGACAACTGGAGCTCCAGCGGATGGAGGAGGCAGCACTGGCCGCCGAGGCCACGTCTGACGAGTTGTCCCCGCGTAACGGATCCTTTCTGGCGAGCTATCTCCGGTTCGGCGACGCGCAGCGCGCCGCAGCAGCGGCGGGTTACAAGGATCCGTTCCGGCAGGGGGCGAGGCTTCTCACCGTCGCGAAGATCATCAAGGCCATCGAGGGGCAACGGCGGGCGACATCGCTCCGGGAGCAGGCGGCGGCCACGCGCGAGGCGCCCGTCGAAGTCGAAGTCGAACAGGTCAAGCCGAATCTGATTCGGGCGGCCGGTGCGGTCGAGCGGACGACCTGGGGTGCTGATGTCCTTGATGCGGACGCGCTGGTGGCGGCCGTCATCAGCGGGAAGCACGGGATCCCGCATGACGTGCTCATGCCGAATCCGGTGAAGGTCAACGAGTACGGCCGGTCGCTCCACGAGCAGATCGACCGCTGGCCCGGTGTGCGGCACCGCAAGACGACGAAGGTGGTGTGATGAGCACCGCGCCGACCTTGCGCCCGTATCAGACCGCCTGCCTGGAGGCCATCGCCAAGGCCCGCGAGGCTGGGCAGAACCGCCTCTTGGTGAAGAAGCCGACGGGCACGGGGAAAACGCTCGCCTTTGCGGCGCTCCTGCGTCAGCCGGCGATCCGCGAGTGGCTCGATACGTTCCCGGCCACCGAGCGCAAGATGCTCGTCATCGCCCACCGGGAAGAGTTACTCGACCAGGCGGCGGAGAAGATCCGCGCGGCGAATCCGGGCGTCCAGGTGTCGATTGAGCAGGGCGAGCGGCACGCGAACCGCTGGTCAGACGTGGTGATTGCGTCGATTCAGAGCTTGGCAGCGCGGAAGTTCACACGGCTCCAGCGGCTGCTGCGGCAGCAGCATGTGTTCCGGCTGGTGATTGTAGACGAAGCTCATCACTGTGGGGCGCCAACCTACCGCACCGCGCTCGTGCATCTCGGCTTTCTGCCGCCGGCCGATGCGAGCGACGAAGAGAACATCGAAGCGGCGTCGTTCGACGACGTGGCCGTGATGACCAAGGCCCTGGAGGCATGGGACACGCAGGCGCCGCAGGACCGGCTGCTGGTCGGCTTCACGGCCACGCCGAACCGTTCGGACGCGATCGGGCTGGGGTGCGTCTTTCAGACCATCGTCTACAGCTACAACCTGCGAGATGCCATCAGTGACGGCTGGCTCGTGCCGATCACCCCGTGGGTGGTCGAGACGCAGGAATCACTCGACGATGTTCGAGTGCATCACGGCGAGTTCAACCAGAAGGATTTGGCGGAGGCGGTGAACAAGTCTCGGCGGAACCTCTTGGCCGTGGCGGCCTGGCAGGAGCACGGCCAAGGCCGGCCGACTTTGGCGTTCACGGTGGACGTGACACACGCGCATGCGCTCGCGGAGACATTCCGCGACGCCAAGACCAGGGCGCTCGCCCTGAGCGGCGAGACCCCAAAGGATGATCGGCGACTCACGCTCCGGCAGTTTCTCGACGGGCAGATCGACGTGATCACCAACTGCCAGGTGCTGACTGAAGGCACCGATCTGCCGCTCACGTCCTGTATCGTCCACGCGAAGCCGACGAAGAGTGCGACGGCCTACGAGCAGATGTGTGGCCGTGGCTTGCGGATTTGGCCTACGAAATCCAACTGCGTCGTGATCGACCTCGTGGACGTGGCCCGCCGGCATTCCCTGCAGGCGGCGCCTGTGCTGTATGGGCTGCCCCCGGGACTCAAGACCGAAGGCCAACCGCTGCAGGAGATCGCGGACACCTTCGAGCGGATTCAGGAACAGTACCCCCAGTTCGACCTCGAGGCGGCCATGCAGCAGTACGGCCGACTCACTCTGGCACAGCTCCAGGCGACGGCCACAACCTTCGACGTGTGGACCGTGCCGGATCTGGGCGAGGTGGGAGCCGGTCTCACGATGAACTGGATCAAAGTCGGCCTCGACCGCTACCGCCTGCAGTATCCGTGGCAGGACGGCACCGAGATCCTCCGGGTCGAGCCGGACCTGGTGGGCCACTTCGACATCAGTTGCACGTTGCGGCCTCGAGAGAGCGGCAGCGTACGCCAACGAACACTGGCCGCCGGCATCGTCTCGGCACAGGCAGCGCTGGCCTTGGCCGAAGGATTCGTACACAACGACCGGCGTCAAGTGCTACGGCTGAAAGACCGAGATGCAGCGTGGCGGACAGTGCCGGCCTCTGACAAACAGATCAGCCTACTGCAACGGTTACGGGTGCCCATTCCGCGGAATCTCACCAAGGGCCACGCGAGCGACTTGATTGACTTGGCGCAGGCCAGGAGGGCGCGATGAGCAGAGTGAAACCGCGGTGGGAGAAGCGCGGAAAGTGGACTGCCGAACACCCGCACTGGACTGGCTCCAATGTTGTTGGGACGAGGACGGAAACGGGAACGACGATTACAACGGGAAAGACGATGATAGCGATCCGGATCTGTTGGTCGTGTCGGTTTTTCCAGCCGATTGACAAACTCCCCAAGGTCACACGTGGCTTCTGCCGACGGTATCCACCAGTCGCGGCTCAAGGCGTCGGCCAATGGCCGGTCGTTCCGAAGTCGGCATGGTGCGGCGAGTACGAGAAGGAGTGACGCTGATGTGGACAGTCGATGAGATGCTGGCGGAGCAGCCCTGCGAGGAGTACACCGCCGCGCGGATCGCGGAGCTCTGGGCTGGCCGTGTCGCCCTGAGCCTGTCTGAGATCCTCGATCTGAACATCCCGGCAAAAGACAAGGTCTGGGTGGCGTGCCGGCCCGGTGCGCTGCCAACAGCCGTCTGCCGGGCGTGGCTCAAGCGAGTCTGCGACCGTGCGATCCGCGCACATGCCCTGGAATGCGGCGTGCCACCAGTTGAAGCGTGGGCGCGCGGCTGGTTGGAGGGGAAAGACCGCTCGCAGGCGGCGGCGGCGGCGTGGGCGGCGTGGGCGGCGTGGGCGGCGGCGGATGCGGCGGCGTGGGCGGCGTGGGCGGCGGCGGCGTGGGCGGCGCGGGCGGCG
>Ga0209342_10003510_pt1 | contig 16515 bp, 16 predicted proteins | sample RifCSP16_2_FD_184023 | JGI IMG/M metagenome (GOLD analysis project Ga0209342, IMG submission 184023) | Soil microbial communities from Rifle, Colorado - Rifle CSP2_sed 16_2 (SPAdes) (version 2) | ecosystem: Environmental > Terrestrial > Deep subsurface > Rock core/Sediment | place: Rifle... | reverse complement strand
TTATCAAGGCCCTGTGGTATGATTTAAAAATCCTTTTTAAAACTCCGTTTGCCATGTTATCTGCCAAAGGAGCCGTCTAGCTTATGTCAGAAAGCTCTCTCGTTCACAGCCTCGGGGATTTGTCACTTCAAAATCCGCCCCGGACCAAAACCATATTATGGATTATCTCACTAACGGCTATAGCCATAACCATCTTTTCCTATTTTATATTTTATCTCCCCGTACGGAATTTATTCACCTCAGCACGTTCTCTCCAGGCTGAAGCGGCTCGCATCCCCGAATACTTAAAAAATCAAGACTTAGGTGGAGCCCAAAATCAGCTTGGCCAGGTTAAATCTCGCATTGATGAAACTAAGCGTCGCTTAACCGCTTTCTCTTGGACCAAAGTGATTCCTTACTTTGGGAACTATTACCGCGACGGTCTGCATGGACTAGTCGCCGCCGAGGAGCTTGTTTCGGCAGGCGAGCTGGGCATACAAGCCATAGCTCCTTATGCCGATGTTATCGGCCTTAAAGGCATATCAGGAACAGGCGATGGAGCCAAAACTGCTCAAGATAGAATTAACTTGATTTTGGAAACTATAGAGAAAATTTCTCCTCAATTAGATCAAATCGGTGCCCACTTAAGCACTGCCAAAAAGGAAGCCGACCAAATTGACCCCAATCGTTATCCCAAGACTCTTAAAGGAACTCCCCTTCGAGCCCAAATATCGTCGAGTATCAACTTACTCGATCAAGCTTCGTCCCTAATCAATGACGCCCAGCCTTTCATCGAATCCGCACCCTATATTCTTGGTATGGAAAAACCCCGTAAGTATCTGGTCATATTCCAAAACGACGCCGAACTTCGTCCCACGGGTGGATTCATGACCGCTTATGCCGTCATCTCGGTAGACAAAGGCAAGATAAACATCATGCAGTCAGACGATATATACTCTCTCGATGCTAAATTTCCGGGGAAAATTGAGGCCCCCGAGGCCATCAAAAAATACTTGCCCAAAGTTCCCTACTGGTATATCCGCGATCAGAACCTATCCCCCGATTTCAAAGTCTCCATGGACACTTTCTTCCCGAACTATCTAAAGACAAAATCCCCGGCCGTAGACGGAATCATCTCGCTGGACACACAGGTTTTGGTTGATCTTCTTAAAATTACCGGGCCCATCGGTGTGTCGGGTTTTGGCAATTACTCAGCCGAGGAGGATAAACGCTGCAATTGTCCGCAAGTTTTCTATGAATTGGAAAAATTTGCCGATGTGGAAGGCCCTGTAGTTTGGGATTCGATATCTGGCCAAATCATTGTCAAACCTAAAAACTATGGAGAACGTAAATCCTTTATTGGCCCCATGATGTACTCGGTGCTCACTAACGTCATGGCCCAGCCAAAAAGTAAAATGGTCGATCTCTTCAATACCACTATGTCCTTGCTCCAGGCCAAACACATCCAATTCTATTTTACCGAATCTCAGATCCAGTCCGCGGTCGAAGCCTTCAATTTGGCCGGGAGAATCAGAGATTTTGATGGCGACTACTTGTTGGTCGTAGACACCAACTTTGCCGGGGCTAAAACCAACGCTTGGGTAACCTATACTGCTGACCAAAAGATTGATGTTTCTTCAGATGGCACGATAACAAAAACTTTAACTCTAACATACAAAAACCCCCAAGCTTATTTTGAAGATAAGGAAACCAAGCTCCGGCTTAACGGCCTCTTTAGAGACTGGCTCAGAGTGTATGTGCCCAAAGGCAGCAAATTGATTGAAGCCAAGGGATTCGAGACAGGCCAAACAACAGGTGAGGACTTGGGCAAAACAGTGTTTGAGGGCTTCTTCACCCTCACACCGCTAAATGTCAAAACCGTCACTTTCAAATACGAACTACCGTTCAAAGTTAAGTCCCCATACAAGCTCTTAATTCAAAAGCAAGGCGGCTCCAAATCCTTCCCCTACAACATCATTATAAACGGCAGTCAAAATCCCGAATTTCTCCTCTCTTCAGACAAAGAGCTATCATTACCATACTGATGCATTCATATACCGACGAGGGAGTAGTCATCAAGCGTTTCAACTATGGTGAAGCCAATAAACTTCTCACTCTATTCACCAGAAATCACGGCAAGGTAACAATCAAAGCGATTGGCCTTCGTCGCTCTACTTCCAAAAGAGTCGGGTTACTAGAACTTTTTAACCACATCAAATTTCATGCGGTTTTTGGTCGAGGAGAGATAGATACTTTGACCGAAGTCCAGCTCATCGAATCCCACCCCTACTGGCGCAAGCACCTCGGCCGAGTAACTTTGGCCTATCAAATGGCCGAAGTTATCGACAAACTCACTCCCGATCACCAACCACACCCCGAAATTTTTGAAGTCCTAAAAAGTTCTTTTTTGGAAATTGGAAATTTAAAAATTGATTGGAAATTAAAAATTGAAAATTGGAAATTGCAGATATTGCAGGAACTTGGTTACTGGTCAAGGGACAAGGGTTTTCCTGGCGACATTGACAAATACATAGAAGAGTTAATAAACCGCCCCCTCCATTCCCCCAAACTTCTATCGAAACTTAAATAATTCCCATGATAGAATTCCCCCATGTCTGAATTCGGCAGTTATTTAAGAAAAAAATTCGACTTTGGTGCCTCCACCGACGTCGTGGGCTTAACTGGAAATCCAGAACACGCTTTTCAGTACTGGGCTGGGGCAACCAATGGCGAATTCAACGTTGGGCTGGAATGCATTGCATTCAGTCATGCCATGCACAAGATCACAAGTCACCGCCAGCTTCCACTCAACATCGCCGGTTTCCACGGTCGCATCGGAACTCCCAAAAATCGAAACCACCGCGGAATCTCCGACAACGTCAAAGTCTCAGTCTTGCAAAATCTCATCGTCCCCACATCTGATTTGATTACTCAGGCTCTCCGTCAAGCCAATAAGTTCGGGCAAAATTATTATGTACTTGTCCATAATTTAGAAATGGCCGCTCTTCCTGCCCATTCCAGGTCCCAGGGAGTAAAGCTTCTCCCCGAAAATGATGTAGAGGTGGGCTCGTTTCAAGAAGTTAAAAACCAAAAGTTGACCGCAGATGGGGCCGTGTTGGATGTCGTCCATATGGCCAAAGAGAAATCAAATGCAACGGGCCAGCAGTTTAACTGGGCGACAGACTACTCCCAGATCATCCAAGCAGTCGAGGAACTGCAGCCTGACATCATTCATGTGTCAATCGGGGCTGATAAGTCAGATTCCCTGCCCAAAAACGTCCCTGAAGAGTTTTTTATTAGCCTGGGAGTAGTAGCCAGCGGTCTCCAGGCCTTTGTCCTTTTGGAATGCCAGTGGGGTGCCACCCTGGGATCGGCCGGTTGCCTGCCCCACCGCACTCCCTGGATGCGCAAGCATGCATCAGATTGGGTAAAACGCTTTACCTCCCTCGGCCTCCTCTCCAAACGCTCCCTGGTAGCATACAGCCTACCGGATCGCTAACTCACTCCTTTAACCTTTAGCTCAAAGGCCGCATCCTCAACAGCCCGGACTAGCAACTGTTCTTTGATTTCAGACAGCTCTGTCGATCCTACAAAACCAGCTCTCGTAAGCACTTCGGTTAACAGCATAACAGTTACCCTGCCTATTTCCATTACGTATCCCCCGTTGCTCTTGATCTTGTCAACTAGTTGATTGTGGCCCATAACCATTTCTTGAAAGTACATTTGGTCGAACTCATTCTCAGCCAGGAATTTTTCTCTAGCAGCCATACGCCAATTATAGGTCGGATTCCCCTGGTGTCAAATTCTGATAGAATAGACCTATGGACCTCATGGAAAAAATCGTCAGTTTATGCAAGAGAAGGGGATTTGTCTACCCCGGCTCCGAAATCTACGGCGGGATACAAGGGTTTTGGGATTATGGCCCCCTGGGAGTCGAGTTGAAAAACAACATTAAAAAGCTTTGGTGGAAATCGATGGTGCACGAGCGGGACGACGTGGTCGGTTTGGACGCAGCCATTATCATGAATCCGTCCGTTTGGGAGGCCTCCGGGCACACCCAGGCTTTCACCGATCCCCTAGTTGAATGCAAAAACTGCCACCACCGCTTCCGAGTTGATGAAGTGAGTGAAAAATGTCCGGATTGCGGGGGACCGTTCACAGAGCCAAAAACTTTTAACTTGCTCACCGAAGTATATCTGGGAAGTACCGAACCCAAACAAAAGGCCTATTTAAGAGGAGAAATTACTCAGGGAGTTTTTGTAAATTTTAAGAATATAGTGGACTCTTCCCGTGTCGAAATCCCTTTCGGTATTGCCCAAATCGGCAAGGCGTTCAGAAACGAAATTACCCCCGGAAACTTCAATTTCAGAAGTCGAGAGTTCGAACAAATGGAATTGGAGTTTTTCGTCAAGCCGGAAGAAGCAGAAGGCCAAAAATGGCTCGACTATTGGAAGCAACAAAGACTAGATTGGTACCTCGGTTTTGGAATTAATAAAGACAATTTGAGGCTTCGCGAACACGCCCCAGACGAACGCGCCCACTACGCCAGATTGGCCTTTGACATCGAATACAACTCGCCCTTCGGCTGGAAAGAGTTTGAAGGCATCCATCATCGTGGCAACTGGGATTTGTCTCGCCACAAGGTTACCTACCAAAATTACACCCCTTGGGTCATCGAAACTTCAGGTGGAGTAGATAGAGCCGCTCTATTTTTCCTTATTGACTCCTATTCTGAAGTAGGGGATAGAGTCATTTTAAAGCTCCACCCCCAGCTTGCTCCTTACAAAGTCGCCGTTTTCCCACTCGTTGCCAACAAACCGGACCTAGCCAAAAAAGCCAGGGAAATTTATCTTCAACTTAAACTTAAACTGCCAACTGTTTGGGACGATCGGGGAAATATCGGCAAGCGCTATTATACCCAGGACGAAATCGGCACTCCCTGGTGCGTTACGGTAGACTATCAAACTCTGGAAGACGGCACTGTAACCGTTCGTGATCGCGACACCGCCCAGCAAGAGCGCGTTTCAGTCACCCAACTTGACTCTTATTTCTCCAAAAAGTTAAAGTAGTTAAATGCCCAAAAATTATCTCATCGGTGCCGGGATTTTGGTTGTCGTCTTAATAATTTTCGGCTTCATTTTTAAATCATCGTTCTTAAGTCGCAAATCCACCCCCACTCCAACACCCACTTTAGGCTTTGCCCAACAACTTCCAGCAGAAAAACAGCCCAAAGTCTCATTGGAATTCTCCCCAGACGCTCATTATGTCACAGTCAACATCACCAACATTTTCTCAGACCAGCTCGAATACAACCTAATTTACGACGCCACTGTCAAAGGCAATAAGATCCAAACCGGTGTCAACGCCTCGGCTAAGCTTGACGGCAAATCCGAATATTCATATAAACAGCTTCTTGGCTCTGAATCATCCGGCAAATTTACTTATCACTCCAAGATCGAAAACGCTGTCATGGAACTAACTCTACGCGACTCTGCCAACCGCTCCATTTTCACCGCCTCCTATCCCTTCACCGTCTCCCTGGGCGAATCCATCTCTCTTCAGCCCTCTAACTAACTTATACCCTTTTCTTCTCCAATCCTTCCCCTCTTCGTATTATCTTTGTCTTGACAGTCATGTGAAAACATATCATAGTGGTACGTAGTGGTAAAAGGTGGTAAATTATGAAATATGTTTATTGGCCAATATGAACACTCACTCGAAGCCAAGGGTCGCCTTTCTATACCGAAAAAATTCCGTTCCCAACTTGAAAGTGGTGCCGTCCTAAGCCAAGGTTTAGACGGCTGCTTGTTTCTCTATCCCAAAGCCGCCTGGGAACAGCTCGTTACCAAATTATCACAGTTGCCGCTTACCCACTCTGATGCTCGCGGATTTACCCGGGCGCTGTCTTACGGCGCCTCAGAGGTCGATATCGACTCTCTCGGGAGGATTTTAGTCCCGGATTATCTGCGCCAATTTGCCGGAATTACTAGCCACTGCATAGTAGCTGGTGCCATCGATCGCATCGAGATCTGGGACAAGTCCAGATTTGCAGCCTACACCTCCCAAGTTAATTCAAAAAGAGAAGAAATAGCAGAAAAACTTGAGCTGTAAGCCATGCAGAGCATGCATTACCATAACCCAGTACTTTTACAAGAAGCCGTCGCGTTTTTAGCAGTCATTCACGGATCCAAATACATTGACTGCACTCTGGGCGGTGGAGGCCATACGGCTGAAATTATTCGCCTTGGAGGAATTGTCCTCGGACTAGACCAGGATCCTGAAGCTCTCTCAGCCTGCCCTGATCTTCAGGGTCTTACCAAAGTCCGATCAAATTTTTCCCATCTTACCGAAGTGGCCGGTCGCTACGGGTTTAGTCCCGTCTCGGGCATACTTATCGACCTTGGACTTTCCCAGCACCAAATAGACTCGTCCCACAGAGGATTTTCCTTTCAAAAAAACGGGCCTCTGGACATGCGTATGGATCCAGATTTACCTCACACCGCGGCAACTTTGATTAATCAATTATCTACAAACCAGTTAACCAGAATTTTTAAAGATTTTGGTGAAATACCAGTGGCCAAACATCTGTCTCAAAAAATTGTTTCACAAAGACCTTTAACCACCACCCAGGATCTTCTAAAGATCGCGGGAAAGTGGTCACAGCAGGCATTTCAGGCCCTGCGCATGGCTGTCAATGACGAACTAGGCGCATTAAATTCTGTCCTACCTCAAGCGTATGAACTGCTCAGTCCCTCCGGCCGATTGGTAGTTATCAGTTTTCACTCACTTGAAGACCGGATAGTAAAAATCGAGTTCAAAAGACTCTTTGAGCAAAAGTCGGTTACTTTACTAAACCTTAAACCGCTTTTTGGGGAAAAATCGGCCAAACTTCGCGCGTATGTTAAAAACTAAACAAGTAATACTATCGTTGCTCATTCTCAATCTTCAGATTGTTGCTATCCAGTTTTTCCTCTCATCAAAGTATTCACAGTCCGGGAATCGGTTGTCGTCAACTTCATCCAAATTAGAACAGGTAAAGTTGGAAAACCAACAGCTTAAAATGCAGGTTTATTCTCTCTCGTCGATTTCCCGAATTTACAGGTTGGCTCTGTCGTCTGGTTACCAGCCAGCAATTACTTTGACTCTGAATCCTCCTCAGGTAGCCTTGGCTCCATGAATGCGAGGTATTCGTTCCTGATAATAATCTTTTGGACTTTTGGACTGTTGATACTTGGCCGGTTATTTTATTGGCAGGTGGTCAAAGCCGACGAGTTGCAGGAACAAGCGTCTCGCCAGCAATCAACTTGGCTGGAAATTCCCAGTCCCCGGGGGGAAATATTAGCACAAGATGGTTATCCCTTGGTAACCAACGAGGACCGGTATTTACTGTACGTAAACCCCCGCCAGCTAGCATCAAAATCAACCGTTATTGACCAAATCGCAAACTGGCTTTCCGCGTCAGACAGTGCCCGTCTTGAACTTTCGCGATCCCTGCAAACCGATCTCCTCTGGTACGTTATTGCGCATCAAGTCTCATTCTCCGAAAAAACAGCCCTCCAAAAGCTTGATATTCCCGGACTCGGATTTGAACCTGAGCCCGGAAGAGTATATCCCGAAGGTAGTTCTAGTGCGCACATCACGGGGTTCGTAGGCAAAAATGAGTCAGGCTCATTCCTGGGTTATTTCGGGTTAGAAGGTTATTACGATCGAGAACTTTCAGGCCATCCCGGACGGTTTTATCAGGAACACGATGCCTTCAACCGCCCAATTCTGATAGGTTCACAATTTCGTCAATCTCCCCGCCCTGGTCATAGTCTAATGACCTCCATCGACCGCACTGTTCAATTCACAATTTCCCAGGCCCTTTCAGAAGGAATCTCGCGTTATCAAGCCGAAGGAGGAACGATTACGGTCATGGACCCCAAAACCGGACTAATTTCGGGTATGGTTGCCCATCCCGGATACGACCCATCAACTTATAATGACTTCACTCAAGATCTCTACAAAAATCCAGTCATTTCGGATTCGTACGAGCCGGGAAGTATATTCAAAGTCCTTGTCATGGCTTCAGCTCTGGATGCCAAAGTTGTCAAAGCCGACACTATTTGTTCTATTTGTACAGGTCCGGTAATCATCGGCGACGCTGCTATCAGAAGCTGGAACGACAAATATTATCCCAACTCTACCGCAAGAGATATCATTCTCCACTCCGACAACGTGGGCATGGTTTTCGTAAGTCGGCTTTTAGGTAAGTCAAGGACACTAGACTACATTCGCCGATTCGGAATCGGCAGCAAGACCGGCATAGATCTTCAGGAAGAAGATGTAACACCCATGCGCCCCAACGATAAGTGGTATGAAATAGACTGGGCCACGACCTCATTTGGTCAGGGCATTGCCGTCACGCCCATGCAAATGGTTAGAGCCGTGGGAGCAATTGCCAATGGGGGGAAATTAGTTACTCCCAGGGTTGTAACCAAAATCCAGGGAGACGATATTAATAAAATTATCCCTCTGGATCCTCCCGCCAATATAATTTCCCCAGAATCAGCGGCCTTGATCACCCAGATGATGGTGAACGGTGTAAATAACGGAGAGGTCAGATACTACAAACCCAAAGGCTATCTTATAGCCGGAAAAACAGGCACTGCCCAAATTCCCATATCCGGGCATTACGATCCCGACAAAGTTATTGCCTCATTTATTGGATTCGCCCCCGCAGATAATCCGAAATTTGTAATGTTAGTCACCTTAAACAACCCCAAACCCTCCCCCTGGGGCAGTACTACCGCCGCCCCATTGTGGATGTCTGTAGCCAAAAAGCTGTTTGCCTACTACAAAATTCCTTCTTCAATTCACAATTAGTATAATAAGTACAGGTTATGATAAAACGACACACCATATCTTTTTACCACGCATTTTCCGGTCTCGTATATTCATTCAGAACTCAGCCCAACTTCGCAGTTCATCTCTTTGTTTCCATCCTGGCGATTTTTGCAGGAGTATATTTGCGCATAAATTCATTTGAATGGTTAATAATAACCATGACAATTTTCGTCGGTTTGGTAATAGAACTAATAAATACAGCTATCGAATCAACAGTCGACTTAATTACCAAAGAATTTCACCCCATTGCAAAAATAGCCAAAGATACATCTGCCGCGGCCATGCTCGTCTATGCTTTTGGCGCAATTATTGTCGCGTTAATGATTTTCTTACCCAAATGGCCCTATATCTAGGCATTCTTTTATTCTCGTTTACCATCTCCGCCATCGCCGTCGTTCCTTTCATCGACCTTCTATACCGCATCCATTTTTTACACCAGCCCGAGCGCTCAGGTCTCACTAAAGAAGATTCAGCTGCCTCAAAAACCCTTCACCGCCTTCATCGCTGGAAGGGTGGAACGCCAGTTGGGGGCGGGATGTTGATTATTTTTTTAGTCAGCATTATTTATTTATTCTTGTTTCCCCTTCTTTCCCGCTTTGGCGTCTACATCAAATCCAGTTTTTCCATCAAACAGGAGTTAAATGTCATCTTTTTTTCATTTATTTCCTTCGGTATTCTGGGTCTTTATGACGATCTAATCAAGATTTTTCCGCATCGGCCGCAATTTCTCCCTCTATCTTCTCGGCTCAAACGAACATTTCAGCTTGTGCTGTCTTTCATATGTTCAGTGTTGATACATCAAGGTCTGGGGGTATCTTTGCTCTACGTCCCATTCTTTGGTCCACTCCAGTTAGGATGGCTATACCCTTTAGTATCCACAATAATAATCTTCATATTTTCCACAGCCGTTGACTTTTCCGATGGCCTGGACGGACTAGCTTCAGGGTTACTGTTCATATGTTTAACGGCATTCTGGGTAGTCTCACTATCTGCTGTAGACACTCCCATATCGGTGTTCATTGCTCTTTGGCTGGGCAGCTTATTGGCTTTCTTGTACTTCAATGTATTTCCCGCTCGTCTCTGGCTGGGTAACGCCGGGTCAATCTCTTTCGGAGCCACTCTGGCAGTAATCGCCCTTATCCTTGGCAAATCGGCAGCCCTTATAGTCATCGGAGGATTGTTCCTCATGGACTATTTCAGTTCCATCCTCCAGTTTTTATCAGTAAAATTATGGCATCATCGACTTTTTTCTATCACCCCGCTCCATCATCTATTACAAATAAGAGGCTGGCCCGAGCCCAAAATCGTAATGCGGTCTTGGCTCCTGGGCCTTATGCTTGCAGTCGCCGGACTCTGGCTTGGGCTTAAATGAAACTCTACCATTTGATATCTCTACTAATTTTCTCCCTCAGCTGTTTCGGTCTTCTTATGGTTTCCAGCGCGTCAGTTGTAATAGCCAATCGGGATTTTGGTGATAAGTGGTATTACGCCAAGCGTCAATCACTTTGGCTGGGTTTAGGCACAATCGCCTTTCTCATCTCGGTCAGAATTCCCCTGGACTTTCTTGACAAAAATTCAACCGTCCTTTTTTTGACATCCATCGCCTTCCTAGTTCTCGTTCTCATGCCAGGCTTAGGTTCCACTCGGTGGGGAGCAAGTCGCTGGATCAACCTGGGGATATTATCTTTTCAGCCGGCAGAAGCGGCCAAACTCACCTTGTGTCTTTACCTCTCCAGCCTATTAAAAAAACCTCACGCCAAGTTCCGAGCTTTCATTACAGTTCTAGCATCTGTATGCTTGCTGGTTGCCTTCGAACCCGACCTCGGAACTTCCCTGGTCTTGGCCTCAATAGGCTTGTGTATTTACATTTCCACTGGAAGAAAAATGCTCTCTCTGGTAATTCCTCTGGTTCTGTCCACTGCCCTAGTTACTCTATTCATTTTGGTTTCTCCTTATCGTAGGAATCGGGTCAAAACCTTCTTCGATTTTACCCATGATCCCCTGGGAGCATCCTATCAAATTCGACAATCACTCTTAGGGTTGGGTTCCGGAGGGATATTTGGCCGGGGATTGGGTCAATCTCGACAGAAATATGAATTCTTGCCTGAGACTCCCACAGATTCAATATTATCGGTAATAGGGGAGGAGTTGGGTTTAGTGGGAACGGCCTCTCTAGCTATTGCCATACTTTGGCTAATAACTCTCGGATTCAAAACCGCTTCCAAAACCTCAAATCCATTTGCTTCAAGTCTGGCTTCAGGGGTATCATCGTGGATTGGTGTCCAGTCATTTTTAAATATGGGCTCGTTAACCGCATTAGTTCCCTTAACTGGTGTCCCCTTGCCCTTCATATCCTACGGCGGTTCTTCGCTTGTGATTTTGTTGTTTTCCGCAGGCATATTAGTCAACATTGCCAAGAATCCGAAGAACTAGTATGCCAAAGCTGATTTTTACCGGGGGCCATCACACCAGCTCTTTAGAAGTTGCCTTACAACTCAAGAGCCAGGGTGTGGATGTAGTTTGGTTCGGGCACCGGCATTCACATTGGGGGGACAAATCGAATACCGCAGAATATCATGATATTACCTCTTCCGGACTAAAATTTAGGGACCTCAGGGCCGGAAAATTTTATCGCACCTACCACCCCCTCAAACTTATCCGCATCCCGCTAGGGTTCCTTCAATCATTTTTTCTTTTACTCAGAGAGAGACCCGATGGAATTGTGTCTTTTGGGGGTTATCTTGCAGTTCCTGTCGTCATCACTGGCTGGCTTTTAGCTATCCCCAGTATCACTCATGAACAAACAGTGGCCGCCAGCTGGTCCAACAGGCTCATTTCTTTTTTTGTCAAAAAAATTGCCCTCACTTGGCCCCAAAGCACCAAATATTACCCCGAGGGTAAAACTGCAGTCGTCGGTCTTCCCCTCAGAAAAGAAATTTTAGAAATAAGAAAAAGGCCCCAGCTGAGTAAACGCAACCACACAGTTTACGTCACCGGAGGCAAACAGGGTTCGCACATCATAAATGAAACAATCTTCTCTGCGCTATCCCAGCTTCAAAAAAAATACACAGTTATCCACCAAACCGGGAGATCCTCTTTGTTTCCAGACTATCAAAAAGCACTTTCCATAAGTTCCCGGCGGTACATCCCCTTTGCTTATGATAATTCAAAAGGACTCGCCGCTCTAGAGAAGGCTAGTGTTGTTGTCAGCCGAGCCGGGGCTCACATCACTTATGAACTAGCAGTCCTGGGAAAAAAGTCTGTTCTAGTTCCGATTTCTTGGGCCTCACACAACGAACAATTATTAAACGCTCAAGTTTTACATTCGGCCGGTCTCGCTGTTATCTTGCCTCAGTCGGAACTTTCTCCTGCGTCCTTACAAACGGCTATCGATCAAGCCTTACAACTTTCCGGTCAGCCCCTTGCTCTTCCTCTCGATGCCACTCAAAAATTAACTGCCCTTATTCATGAAGCCTTCAAGTTGAAATGAGGTTTGTTTTATTAGTTTGCCTACTGTTTGGTTCCCTAATATTTCTTTTCTTTAAGGTAACTCCCGCCAAACCTGTCAGATGTGATACTCAATTCGGCCCATGTCCCGACAAATATCAACAAGCCTCCATTACCCAGATTTCTTCATTTCCGGAGGTCAAGTCTGTCTCGCTTTCTCGTAATTGGCTTCTTTGGCAAACCATCACTGTTCAACTCCGCCAGCCGCAAATTGCCATATCAACAACTTCTTTAGGCGATTCACTGGGGTTGATTGATGAAACTGGTGAAATGTTTGCCACTTCTTCCGGCTCATCATTGCCCTTACTAAAAATCGATTCTCCCTGGTCAAACAGTAATCCCAAGTTTATCTCCGCAGTTTCGGCTCTCAATTCCATTGGCAAATTTTTTCCGTCTCAAGTTCAGTCCGAGTTTTGGGGATCTTACTTGGTAGTGTATACTCCAGACAGCCGGCAAATTATTATCGACCCGCAAAAACCCAAATCTAGCTGGTACCCTTCTTTACAATCTATTTTGTCCAGAAGTAAAATAGAAGCTAAATCACCCAAAAAAATTGATTTGCGCTTTTCCCAGCCAATAGTTATTTATTAATCATGGCCAAACATAAACTTATTTCTGCAGTAGATATCGGGACATCCAAAATAACCACTCTTATAGGCCAATTAAGAGACGAAGATGACCAGAAGATTCACATTATTGGCGTTTCCAGTCTTCCATCCAAAGGATTACGCAAGGGGCAGATAGTAAATATCGAAGAAGCCGTCGAGGTCATCACCAGCAGCGTCGAGGCCGCCGAACGCATGGCCGGTTTCAACATCGCCAAAGTTTGGGTAAGTGTTGGCGGGGCCCACATTGGTTCTCAAAACAGCCACGGTGTCGTGGCCGTTAGTCAACCTCAGGGCGAAATAGGCAACGACGACGTTCGCCGGGTTCTTGAAGCTGCTCGGGCGGTATCGCTCCCTACCTCATCGGAAATCATTCATGTGATCTCCAAAAGTTTCAACGTCGATAATCAAGAAGGCGTCAAAGACCCCATCGGTATGACCGGTGTTCGTCTGGAAGTCGAGACCCATATCGTTACCGGCTCAACCACCGCCATAAAAAATATAACCAAGTGCATCTCTGAAGTCGGTTGTGACATATCCGGACTGGTTTACTCAGGGCTCGCCTCAGCCATGGCAGTTCTTACCGATACCGAAAAAGAGTTGGGTGTCGTGATGGTAGATCTCGGTGGGGGGACTACGGACGTTGCCATCTTTACCGATGGTGCTCTAGCTTACTCCAGCGTCCTCCCGGTAGGCGCCAGAAACGTCACCAACGACTTGGCAATCGGCTTACGTATCTCCCTGGAAAGCGCAGAAAAAATTAAACTCCATCTGGGCTCTATTAAAACAAAAGAGGACGATTTGGATCTGGCTTCCCTTCACTTACCCGAGGAGTTAAAGACGGTTTCATACAAAACTTTGGCAGAAGGCATTATTCGCCCCCGCTTAAATGAAATTTTTCAACTCATCACGTCCGAAATCAAAAAGAGCGGTATGGGTGGACTCACTCCAGCTGGGATTGTCATCACCGGAGGAGGCGCCATGACTGTAGGTATCGTTGAATCTGCCAAACGAGTGTTAAGCATGCCGGTCAGAACCGGCATCCCCACCGGAATTTCAGGTCTTATCGACGATTTAGAAACTCCGGCTTATTCAACACCTGTCGGTATTCTCCGGTATGCCCTGACCCAAAGCAACGAAGAATCCGGCCTGGGCATGATGATAAACAGTGAAAAATTTCCTCTCAAAGGCGCTCTTTCCAAAATTTCCGGGATCCTCAAATCTTTACTGCCATAAGTCTTGTGATACAATCTGCCTTGTTCGGCATTGCCGACACTCCTGCCCCCATGTATGGCTTTAGTAAAACCAGATGTTGGTCGATTCGCTCGTATTAAAGTAGTTGGTGTTGGCGGGGGTGGTGGTAATGCCCTCAACTCCATGATCAACAGCAATACCATAAGTGGAGTAGATTTCATCGCCATCAACACCGACGCCCAGGTTCTTCTCACAAATCTCAGTAATACAAAAATCCAAATAGGTGACAATCTTACCCGGGGCCTAGGTTCCGGGGGAGACCCGGAAATCGGCATCCAAGCCGCCGAAGAATCCCGCGAAAAAATAAAGGAATACTTAGTGGACTCGGATATGGTTTTCATTACCGCTGGTATGGGGGGTGGAACTGGAACTGGAGCCGCCCCCATTATTGCCGAGATAGCTAAAGAGTTGGGAGCCTTGACAGTAGCCATCGTTACCAAACCCTTCGCCTTTGAAGGGGCAAGACGTATGGTCAACGCCGAAGAAGGCATTGAAAATCTCAAAGCCCGGGTCGACACTCTCATAGTCATTCCCAACCAACGCCTCCTGGACGTCGTTGATCGCAAGATGACGCTTCTGGAAGCATTCCGCGTCGCCGACTCGGTTCTCACCCAGGGAGTCCAAGGCATATCGGACATCATCACCGTCCCGGGGTTAATAAACGTCGATTTTGCTGACGTTAAATCAATTATGAAAGATGCGGGCTCGGCTCTCATGGGCATCGGCAACGGAGTAGGGGACAACCGGGCTCAAATGGCAGCCAGAGCCGCAGTTTCCTCGCCGCTTTTGGAAGTCTCGATAGAAGGAGCCAAGGGAGTACTTTTCAACATCATGGGCGGGCCCGATATGACCATGACCGAGGTAGACGAAGCGGCCAAGATAATTTCCGAAGCCGCTGACGCCGACGCCAATATCATCTTTGGTTCAGCTATCAACGACAAGCTCATAGACCAGATGAAAATTACAGTTATCGCCACTGGTTTCGACGAGACCCGCTCCCGTTTGGCCAGCATGGTTACTCGAAATCGCCCCGTTTCCTCAAGCGGCTATACCACAGGCATTGTATCTGAAAAGCCAAAAACTCCTCCCGCCCCGCCCCCCCCTCCCCCGCCCGAAGAACCCGAAACTCCGGAAATACCACAGGAATTCACCCCCCCAGACGCCAAAGAACCCTTCGACAACTGGGATATCCCCGCATTCTTACGCCACGGGAGGTAAAGACAGGCATTTAGATGCTAAAATCACCCCATGTCTTTCAGACCGGTTTCCCCGGCAGTCAACTTTCCCGAAATTGAAAAGAAGATCTTAGATTGGTGGTACTCCTCTGGCATAGATAAGAAGTATTTAAATAAAAACAAAAACTCCCCCCGAAAATTCTCATTTTTAGACGGTCCGATTACCGCCAACAATCCTATGGGTGTCCATCACGCCTGGGGCCGGACATACAAAGATCTCTGGCAGCGCTATCACACCCTGTTGGGCCATAGACAGCGCTACCAAAATGGCTTCGATTGTCAAGGTTTATGGGTAGAGGTGGAAGTAGAAAAAGAACTTGGTTTCAAGTCCAAAAAAGACATCGAAACTTACGGCATCGCCAACTTTGTTAACAGATGCAAGGAACGCGTCTATAAATATTCGGCGATTCAAACCGAACAGACCAAACGCCTCGGCAACTTTATGGATTGGGACAATTCCTATTTCACAATGTCTGACGAAAACAACTATGCCATTTGGCATTTTCTCAAAGTTTGCTGGGAAAGGAACTGGTTATACAAGGGTCACGAATCTATCCCCTGGTGTCCTCGCTGCGAAACCGCAATCTCCCAGCACGAGATTCTCACCGAGGACTACAAAGATGTGACTCATGAGTCGGTCTACCTAAAGTTACCGATCAAAAACTCCGCCGAATACTTGTTGGTCTGGACCACTACTCCGTGGACGATTCCAGCCAATATCGCCATTGCTGTGGATCCAAAGCTCGACTACGCCCTAGTTGATAACACCTGGGTGGCCAAAGCCGCTGCCGTTCGAGTATTTCCCAACTCTCAGATCCAAAAGTCAGTTCCCGCCTCAAAGCTCATCGGGCTCAGCTACTCGGGTCCATACGATCACCTGGAAGCTGTCCAAAAAGTGTCCGGTCACCCATTGTTTCATACGGTTATTGCTACAGACTCGCAAATCATGCCCATCAACACCGAAGAAGGCACGGGCCTAGTTCATACCGCGGTTTCTGCGGGCGAAGAAGATTTTAAATTAGGTAAAAAAATGGGCTTGCCAATGATTC
>Ga0209342_10003508_pt1 | contig 16522 bp, 19 predicted proteins | sample RifCSP16_2_FD_184023 | JGI IMG/M metagenome (GOLD analysis project Ga0209342, IMG submission 184023) | Soil microbial communities from Rifle, Colorado - Rifle CSP2_sed 16_2 (SPAdes) (version 2) | ecosystem: Environmental > Terrestrial > Deep subsurface > Rock core/Sediment | place: Rifle... | reverse complement strand
GGCATTCCTGCCTGTCTTTTTCGCCCAACCCAGCCAGACAGGAATGTCTGGCCTCCTGGAACACGGGACTTTGCAGTTCTCCTGGCTCCTTTTACGACGGACCATCAACATGCCGCATGGAAAAAGGGGGACTGGCTCCGTCGCCTTGGCAAACGTATTCTTGCCAATACGGTCCATGGCGACGGTGCCAGTCCCCCTTTTTCCGCCGATCCCGCGCGGTAGTGTTAGACGACAAACGCAAAAGGAGAAACCATGCAATTCATGCCCAAGACCGTTCTGCTATGGTCGGCAATCGCCCTCGGCGCGGCCGCCTGGGCCACAACCGTTTCGGTCGCGCCCCCGGCCGGAGCGGTGTGTCGGCTGCCGGCTGAGCTGGAATGGAAAAGCAACCCGCGAGTCCACGGCCTGCAAACGGCCGTGCTTGCCGGAGACCCCCGCGCCGCCGGCCCCTACGCCCAGCGAATCAAGTTTCCACCCCACTTCCGCCTCGAGCCCCATTCCCATCCCAACGAGGCCCGCATGGTGACCGTCCTCTCCGGGACTCTCTATTTCGCCTACGGGACAAAATTCGACGAATCCCAACTCAAGCGATTGCCCCCCGGCTCCTTCTTCACCGAACCCAAAGACGTCCCCCACTACGCCATGACGGGCGAAAAAGGGGTCGTCCTGGAACTTCACGCGATCGGACCCGACGGCACCAACTACGTGAAAGAAAAGTAGGGCCGGCGGCCCGTGCCTGACAAGACACCGCCGGTCCGGTGTTCCCGGGAATGCTTCGAAATGCTTCCCTTCAAAAAAACCGTCGCCGACACCCCTCCGCCGCGTAGCGGCGTCACGGCGCATCACGTTACCGATGCCGCCATCGTCCATCAGGATTGGATTTGGGTGCCACTGGCTTTGCCAGTGTGGAATGGAACGGACATCCAGTTGAAAAAAACACTGGCATAGCCAGTGGCACGCTGGCGTGCCCACATGCCGCGTCAAAATCACCGATCCGTCCTCGCCGCGCAAATTCCCCGTCAACTGCCGCTTGTGCCGGTCGATACCGAGGTATAACATGCCGGGGATAGCTGTTCACACTCCGGGGACTGGCTCATTTTTCGCCTCGGTTGACGCCGCGACCTGGATACGCTTGACGGCAAAAAATGTGCCTGTCCCCTTGGTCGGACCCGAGCGCACGAGCCGCGCGTTGGGCGACGGGGATTTCGAAAGACGCTTGAAGAAGCTCGGCCGCGTCCTGCGGCGGCAGAAGCCCGGACCGAAGAAGGTAGAGACGGACTAATTGCGTATGATGTTTCCGGAATGGACCCCTGTCCCCGGAGAATTGACCCCCACTATGAACTGTAGCCGCCAGCGTCATGGATTGGAGATCGTAGAATGGGTTCGAGCGAATATTATCACCGCGAACGTGGCCCGGTTTGCTATGCTTTGCCTCTTTTTGCATCTTCTGAACGTCCTTATAGGCGTGTAACGGATGCAGTGCGACAGGCACTTCTGACACCGGATCTCGGATGGTCTTGGAGAAGCAGCGTGCGTGGGGAGAACGACACATCCAACGAGATCGTCTCCCAGAATCGACCGTTGACCCGGCTGTCGGCTCAGACATTTGCCGATTTTGTAGCCGATGTCCAGTACATTGACGAGTGGGACAACGGCAAGGGAATTGACCTGTTCGGTTACGATCCGGATGCGGCGTCCGCGATCATAAGTGAGTACGATTCCGGGTTTCGGACTGCGATTGATCGCTTTGCAGTTTGTGAAGGCGGACCGCTCCGGCTTGTCATCATCACGCTGGAGGATCAGGAGAACAGCCTCGTCTTCGTTCCACACGATCCCGTGCCAATCGTCGAGAAGCTTCTCGAAACCTGGAACGCTTCTTGGGCGAAGGCAAACGCGCGCCGCAAGTATCACCGTCTACGCGGCGTCAAACTTGAGACGATATTCTCGCTGCCTTTTACGCAAAGTTAGTGGCCGGCCACCGAAGACCAAGGGAACGAAAAAGGTGACACTCACCAAATCTGGGACAACCGGGACAAATGGAGGGGAGGGTGAGAATTCCGGGGCCACCCATACACAACTCGTGACGTGCCTCGGGTCAGAAAAGAAAAGTAGGTCAGGCACCCCGTGCCTGACAAGCCGCTGACAGACTCAGATTTGGTGGCGGTTACCTTTTCCACCCGGAATTCTCCGGCCAAGATGGAACGGAAGCCGAGCCGAGAGTAGCCGGCGACTCAGGAGATGACCACACTCAGTTTCTTGTGCAACGCTTCGGCGATGCGGCTGAGCATGGACAGGGAATGGGCTCGTTGTTACACACAAATTGGCGTCGGTCCTTCGTCCCGGAGGGACGTTTGAAAGTAGCCCGGCAGTTCACTGCCGGGAAGGCGAACCATATACAAGGAGCCTCCGTCCCGTAGACGGTTGAGAACGCGTCAATCGCGTCCATTTTCAGCCGTCCGCTACGGGACGGAAACGCCGGAATAATGGCTCCTGGACCCAGCGATAAATCGCTGGGCTATCCTCAAATGCCCCTACGGGGCAACATCACCGGCAAATGACCTCGACTTGTGTGTAACAACAAGGGGGAATTGGGGGGAGGGGACACAAACCGATTATGACACAATAGAAAAGTAGTTCCGGCACGCCGCGCCTGACAAGATGCTGGAAACAGACAAGACAGACAAGAATGTCTGTCCTCCTGCCCCTCTTAACGTCCCGCCCCCTTAGCTGCCCCTTTACCGCCGCGATTTTGTCGCCCAGCGGGCTTCTTCCAGTCCTAGCCGCTTCATCTTCTTATAAAGCGTGGTCCGGTTGATCCCCAGCGTTTCGGCCGTCGCGTTGCGGTTCCAGTGGTTCATCTCGAGCACGTCGAGGATGATCTGCCGCTCGGGCGCTTCGAGCGATTCCTTGAGCGACCGGTCGCCGGCGGGATCCAGCGGAAACGGCCCGCCGCTGGCCACCGCGTTGGGAAGGTCTTCCATGCCGATCGTGTCGTTCTTGCCCAGCAGCACGGCCCGTTCGATCACGTTTTGCAGTTCGCGGACGTTGCCCGGCCACGAAAATCGCTGTAGCGCGGCCATCGCGGCCTCGTTAATCTCGCGGACCGGCTTGCCCGACTCCTCGCTCGGACCAGGAAATGATTGGCCAACGTCGCAATGTCGGAAATTCGCTCGCGTAGCGGCGGCAGCTCAATACTGATCACGTTGACCCGATAGTACAAGTCCTGGCGAAAACGTCCCTCGGCCACCGCCTTAGCCAGATCCTCGTTCGTCGCCAGCACGACCCGCGTGTCGACTGTGAACGTCTTCGTCCCGCCGACCTGCTCGAACTCGAGATCCTGCAGAACGCGGAGCAGCTTGACCTGCATGCCCGGGCTGGCGGTGCCGATCTCGTCGAGGAAGATGGTTCCCGTGTCGGCCTGCTTGAATTTACCCATCTTCTCGCCCATCGCGCCGGTGAACGCGCCGGCGACGTGGCCGAACAGTTCGCTTTCCAGCAGCGTCTCGGGCAGGGCGCCGCAAGCCACTTCGACGAACGGCCGGTCGCGCCGTCCGCTTCGCCGATGAATCGCCCGGGCCACCAGCGACTTGCCCGTGCCGCTCTCGCCCGTGATCAGGATGGTCGCCTTCGTGTCGGCCACGCTGTCGATCATGTCGTAGACGCGCCGCATCCGGTGGTCGTTGCCGACGATGTTCTCCATGCCGAAACGCATGTCGAGCTGGGCCTTGAGATTCTGATTCTCCTCGACCACCTTTCGCTGGTTGAGCGCCCGGTCGATGGCCAGCTCCAACTCCTCGTCGATCAGCGGCTTCGTGAGAAAGTCGAACGCTCCGGCACGAATCGCCTCGACCGCCGAATCGACCGACCCGTAGCCGGTGAGCATAATGACGGGCGTCTGGGGCGTGCGTTGTCGGGCGTACTTCAACACGTCGAACCCGTCGCTTTCGCCGAGCCGGATGTCGGTCAGAATCAGGTCGTAAGGCTTCCGATCGATCGCGGACAGGGCGTCCGTGTAGTTGGCCGCCGCGTCGGTTTCGAACCCTCCCTCGCGAAGCCAATCGGCCATCGAGTGCAGCAGGTGCCGGTCGTCGTCAATCAATAGAAGTACGCCGCGTTTCATCATATCACCCTGGGTAGCCACCCATCTCAAACAACATGGGCAATGTAGGGGGGATTGCGAGATTCTGTCGGAAAATATCTACGTCACAGCTCATCGTTGGTCAACATTTCGCAACAAGTTTCGTTCCGGCTGAAAGTCACGATCCACCAACCGGTTCCGATCATGCGTTTTGCCACAATTCCAGGGGAAGGGGATACGGATACTTCCGAACTCTGAGGCTATCCGAAAACGGGGACTGGCTCCCGGATATTGGGAGTCAAGCACGCTATAACCGGAATATGTAGGGTGCCTGTCCCCCTATTCGGATAGCCTCTTATTAACGTGAAAAACAACGGTCGGTCAAAAAGTTTCCAAGAAAAAAACACCCCACCTAAGAAGGGGCGAAGGTGGGTTTTCCCCTCGAATAGGGACGTATTTCCTAAGATATGCCGCTTTATCAGGGGGTATGTCTGCCAGCTCCGGGGTATTTCACACGCACCAACGGTGTACTACTATTTAGACAAATCCGTCGCCCCACCTCGAAAGTGGGTCGCCGTCGCATATCGCACCGGAACACCAAACCATCGTCAAATCACTCTTTGGTCGGGAGTAGTCCCATGAGTATCTCGCTTCTTGTTTGTGATGATCACGAAGTCATTCGAACCGGACTGGTCAGCCTGATGGCCGGCTCCGACATCAAGATCATCGCCCAGGCGGCCAACGGCAAGGAAGCGGTGCAGCAGGCTGAGAAACACAAGCCTGACGTTATCCTCTTGGACATTCGCATGCCCGACGGCGACGGACTCGCCACGCTCGAAAAACTGCGGGCCAAGGCGCCCGAGTGCCGCGTGGTCATGTTGTCAACCTACGACAACCCGACCTACATTGCCCGGGCCGTCGCGCTGGGGGCGAGCGACTACGTCCTGAAAGGCGCCTCGCGCGAAGCCATCATCGCGACGATCACGGCCGCGGCCCAGGGCGAATCGCCCTCGCGGAGCGGCGAGCTGCGCCGCGTGGCCGGCGCGATGAAAATCCGCCAGGTCCTCGAAGACGACGAAGTGCCCTTGACCCAACGCGAGACCCAAGTGCTCCGCCACGTGGCCCTCGGCCTGAGCAACAAGGAAATCGGCCGCTCGTTGGAAATCAGCGTCGAAACGGTCAAGGAACACGTCCAAAACATCCTCCGCAAAATCGCCGTGAGCGACCGCACCCAAGCCGCCGTCTGGGCCGTCCGACGGGGGTTGGTTGAGTAGAATGAGTTCAAGCTCGCCTGGAAAACCCATTTCTGCGGTTGAGATCACGCACATCTCCAGTCATGGAGTGTGGTTGCTGGTTGGCGACAGGGAACTGTTCATGTCCTATGAAGATTTCCCTTGGTTCAAAAACGCTCCTGTCGCAAAAATCATCCATGTTGAGGAATCTCGGTCAGGCCATTTCCACTGGCCCGACTTGGACGTTGACCTCACAATCGATATCATCGAGCACCCTGATCGCTATCCCATGAAGGCAAAGTAGCAGCGAACAGGTGGAACAAGAGGAGGCTCGACGAGGAGACCCGTTTCGTTTTTTTGCCGATCGAGGATCGCCATGTTCGGCATGGGCAGGCTTGCGGAAATCATCGTCACCGACCTCACGCGGTTCGCCAACGAGGATATCGTCTGCATGGCCGGGATCGACCCGATGATTCGGCAGTGCATTCGACCGTTGCCTTATCTTCGCTACGACGATTGTCGGCGGCTGAACCTCCAGCCCGGCGATGTTCTGAAAGGCCGCTTCGTCCCGCGATCCGTCTCCGCACCGCACACCGAGGACCGTCACTGGCAAGGCCGCCGCGTCTATCGCGGCCCGTGCCGCGCCGGCGAATTTTACTAGCTGCTGCGTGCGACCGTCAGTCCCGGCGCACTCGACGGTTTTGTCGTTTCCATTCCCGCCGACCAAAAGTACTTCCAGCGATCCTTCCCTTCCATTAAGATTATCCATCTGTAAGTGAGGCTATCCGAAAACGGGGACCGGCTCCCGAATATGGTGGAGGGAGCGTCCCTAATAGCCAGCCGCGGGGCGTCTGTCCCCGTTTTCGGATAGCCTCCAAGTCGGCTCCTCTGCGTCCCCGCGCCTCCGCGTGAAAAGAAAGGAGCGTCGCCATGATACTTCGAGATTGGCTCGTCCCCCGGCCCGAGGCGGCGGCGATGAATCCCCTTCGCCGAGCCGGCATCACCCCGGGACTGTATCATTACCTCCGCGAGTCGGGCGGCGAGACGGTCCGGTTTCATCTTCGCGTTGACGCGACGGGCGGCGGCCTCTTGGTGGCCGGCGGCGCCGCCGCGGCCCGGCTACGGCCCTCCGGCGTGATCATCGCCAAAGCCGCCCTCGAGGGCAAACAGCCCTCGGCAATCGCGTCGGAACTACTGGACCTGTTTCGCGGCGTGACGGCCGACGAGGCGGCGACCGACGTCCGTCGCGTGCGCGAGATCATCGCCCAGCTCGAATCGCCCGGCGACAATTATCCGATCCTGAATCTGACCGATCCGGCGTTTGCCCCAGGCGCCGCGCCGCTGGCCCGGCCGCTGTCGGCCGATGTGCCGGCGGCCGAGCCCGAGCGGATTGTGCCCCTGATCGATCGGCTCTGGCAACTGGCCATTCCGCACGTGACGTTCATTGCCGGCCCACGGACCGACCCGCGCTGGCTGGTCCGCGCGGTCGAACGGTCCGAGGATCTGGGCATGATCGCCGGCGTGCGAATTCGGGGGACCGATCTCTTGCGGGACACCCTGCTTGCCGAGCTGGCCACCGCCGGCGTGGACCACGTCGACGTGCTCTACCTTTCGCACGAACCGGCGGTCCACGACGCCTTGGCGGGCCAGGGCGACCACGCCCAGGCGACCGCCGCGCTGGCCCGGCTCCGCGATCGAGAAATCTGCGCCGTCGCCCAGGTGGCCCTGGTCGGCGCGAATGCGTCCGCCATGGAAGAAACACTCCGCGCGCTCACGGCCAGGAACGTGACCAACGCCGCCTGGTTCGCCGTCGTCTCGCCGACCAGGCTCGAAGGCCCCCTGTCGGCCGACGCCCTGGTCCAGTCTGCCGCGCGGATCGAGGAATCGGCCGAAGAACTTGGGCTTCGCCTGTTGTGGTATCCGCCCGTACGGTTCGACGCGAGTCTTTCGTTGGCCGAACAGGTCCGCCGCGGTCCTCGCGCCTCGGGCGACACGGCCGTGCGCGTCGAGCCCGACGGGACAGTCATCCCGCCTCGGGGCCCTTGGCTCGCGGCGGGCAACTTCATGACCGAGGATTGGGAAACCATCCGCCGGCGGCCGAGCTATCGGGCCTATCGCCACCGGATCGAGACGGACACCCACTGCGACGCTTGTCCCGGCCTGGCCGTTTGCGCGGCCGACTGCCCGCGCGACCCGGCCGGTTGGGCCGACAATCGAGGAATCGTGGAAATGCACGCGTGACTTTTGTCCATGCGAGGGATGCCATGAGACGTTTTGTTTTTCTCGTTGCCCTGACGGCTTTATTGCCGTCGCTGGCCGGCGCGGCCGTCGGCCAGGACTACCGGTTCCGCGTGCCCAAGCTCGTGATGGAAGTGACCGTCGATCCGGACGCCTCGGTCCGCGTGGTCTACGACTTCACGTTCCGCAACGAACACGGGGCACATCCAATCGACGTGGTCGACGTCGGCACGTTCCACGCCGGCTACGACCTGCGGAAGGTGACCGCCTCCTGCGACGGCATTACGCTGACCGACATCCGGACGTCGGAATTCGTCAAGCCGGGCTTCGAGGTCCACCTGGGCCGGGCCACCATCGCGTCGGGCGGCTCCGCCACGGTCCACGTCGAATACACGTTGCCCGACATGGTCTATCAAGACACGACTCGCAAGGACTACGCCTCGTTGCAGGTCACGCCCACTTGGTTCGGCAGTCAATACATCCTGGGCACGACCGACTTGAACGTCGTAATCCTATTGCCGAAAGGAATCAAGCCCGACGAAGTCCTGTGGCAAGACGTGAAGTTCGATCAGGTTGCGGCCGGCGGCGACACGGTGGCGGTTGCCTGGCGGCGGCCGAGCGCCCGGCTCGATCACGCTGAGCGATTCAGCGTGTCGTTTCCCCGCCGCGTCATGTCGAACGTCGTGCGGATGAGCAAGTTCGATCTGCTGCGCAAGTGGTTCCACGAATCGCAAAACGCGCGGATTTGGGTCGGCATCTTCGTCGTGGCCGCGTGGACCTTTCTCTATTTCCGGTTCACCGGCGGCACGGGCTTTTCCGTTTACGTGATTCTCACGGCTTTGCTTATTTGGCTCTTCGTCGCCAGTCCCGACGCCGAGTTGCTTGGCGTGCCCGTCGTCGCTGGCCTGGTCTTTCTGAACGAATGGGGCCTCGGCCGGCGAAGATCTCGCTACATGCCGCCGGTCGCCCAGGTCGAAGGCGGTGGCATCAAGCGGGGGCTGACCGCGCCCGAGGCGGCCGTCCTGCTCGAACTGCCGCTGTCGAAGGTATTGACGCTGGTGATCTTCGGCATGTTGAAGAAAGGCATCCTGCGCCAGATCGACGCCGAACCGTTGCGCGTGGCGGTGAACGGGCCCTTTGCGGTCGACGACAAGACAATGCCCGCCACGATTCCCGAACGGGCCGCGCTCTATGGCAAAATGGCCCAGCAGACGGGCGTGGCCGTTCACAAGTACGAGCCGGCCTTTCTCTACCTGATCCAGCGCGACCCGGCCCGGCCATTGTCCAAAATCCATTTCGACGTGCCGATGAAACAACTGATCGCGCAGGTGGCCGAGCGAATGAAGGGCTTCGATCTTTCGGACACGCAAGACTACTATCGCTCGATCATCCGCCGCGCGCTGGCCCAGGCCAAATCGATCGGCGACGTGCCGATGCGCGAAAAGGCAATCGACCGCAACTTTGAGTGGATCCTGATGAACGACGACTATCCAACCGTGTTCACTGGTCGGCCGTATTGGCCCACCTGGTGCCGTCCCGGTCACGTCATGATGGGCCCCGGCGGCGCCGTGGCCCAGGCGGCGGGGCAGGCCGTGGATGTCGGCGGCAAGACCTCGTTCGGCGACGTGGCCGCCTCATTCGCCGGATGGACCGAACACACAATGGGCAGCATGGCCTCGGCCATCTCGCCCGACGGATTGAGCGTCGCCAAACCCTCGGGCGGATTCCTGAACCTCACCGGCGCCGACAACCTGACGGGCGAAATCCTCGCTTCGCTGGCCGAGGGAAGCAAGGAAGGAGGAGGCGGAGGAGGTTTCAGCGGTTGCGCCTGCGCGGGCTGCGCGTGTGCGTGCGCCTGCGCGGGAGGAGGAAGGTAGAAGTGTGAAGTGTGAAAGGAATACGTAGGCCGGGTCGTGACCCGGCAATATCCGTGTGATCCCTTGACGCGCCGGGTCACGACCCGGCCTACGTTTTTTAGCCACCATCCATCGACAACAGAGAAAGGCGTCAGGCACAGCCTGACCTACGAGGTTTATGAGCAAGGTGAAACAATTGCCCACCAGGGGCGAAGTCAAGGCGGCGGATTGTTGGGATCTTTCGAGTCTGTTTGCCGACGACGCGGCTTGGGAGAAGGCGTTCACCAAGTGGGAGAAGCGGATTGACGGCTACGCTCGGTTCCAGGGCACGCTCGCCGGCGGCGCGGAGAATCTGGCCGCGGCGATGGCGTTTGATCTCGACATGGACCGCCAGGGCGAGCGGTTGGGCACCTACGCCTTTTTGAAAACCACTGAAGACACGGCCAACAGCACGTATCAACGGATGCACGGCCGGTTCGTCGGCGCGACGAGCCGCGCGAGCCAGACGGCCAGCTATCTGCGGCCCGAGATTCTCGCCATCCCCAAGGCCGCGATGAAAACTTATCTGGATGATCGTCGGCTGGCCACCTATCGACTCATGCTGGAAAGGCTCCTGCGATACCGCCCGTACACGCTCGGCCGCAAGGAAGAAAAACTCCTGGCCATGCAGACCGAAATGGCCCAGGCGGCCGGCCAGGCGTTTCGCCAGTTGAACGACGCCGATCTCCGCTTCGGCACGGTCCGCAACGAAAAGGGCGAAACGGTCGAGTTGTCGCACGCGACGTTTTCGACGCTCTTGCACTGCCCGAATCGTCCGGTCCGCCGCGCGGCGTTTCATCAATACTATCGCCAATTCACGGCCCACGAAAACACGCTCGCCGCCATGTTGCGTGGGTCGATCCATCGCGATATCTACTACGCCCGGGCACGGAATTTCAAGAGTTCGCTTGCGGCGTCCCTGTTTCCCGATCAGGTGCCCGAGACGGTTTACACGAACCTGATTGCGTCCGTCCATCGTCATCTGCCGTCGCTACATCGCTACTACGACGTGCGGCGGCGCAAAATGCGCCTGCGCGACATCCACATGTACGACACCTACGTGCCGATCCTCTCCGGCCTGCAAACGCGCCGCGCGTGGGACCAGGCGGTGGCGCTGGTGCTGGATGCACTCAAACCATTGGGCGACGACTACCGCGCGACGCTCGAAAAGGGCCTCCGCGGCCGCTGGTGCGACCGCTACGAGAATCGCGGCAAGCAAAGCGGCGCGTTCAGTTGCGGCTCGTACGACGGCTGGCCTTACATCCTGATGAACTATCAGCCGGACGTGCTCGACCACGTCTTCACGCTCGCCCACGAGGCGGGCCACTCGATGCACAGCCACTACTCCGCCGCCAAGCAACCCTACGCCTATTACGACTACGTGATCTTCGTCGCCGAGGTGGCCAGCACGTTCAACGAGCAACTGTTGAGCGACCACCTTCTCGCCCGAGCCAAGACCGACGAAGAAAAAGCCTATTTGATCAACCGCCAAATTGACGCGGTGCGGGGAACTATCTTTCGCCAGACCATGTTCGCCGAGTTCGAGAAAATGACTCACGAACTGGCCGAGGCGAACGAGCCGCTTACCGTCGAGGCGTTCAAGAACGTCTACCGCGAACTGCTCGCCGCGTACTTCGGGCCCGACTTCACGCTCGACGACGAACTGGCTCTGGAGTGTTTCCGCATCCCCCATTTCTATCGAGCGTTCTACGTCTACAAATACGCCACCGGCATGTCGGCCGCGATGGCCCTGGCCGACCGCGTGACCGGCGGCGGCCCGAAGGAACTCGACGCCTACCTCCATTTTCTCGCCGGCGGCTGCTCGAAGGATCCGCTGGACCTGCTGCGCGATGCGGGCGTCGACATGGAGCGGCCCGAGCCGGTGGACGCCGCCCTGGCCCGATTTGACCGCCTGGTTGACGAACTGGACCGACTTTTGTAGGGTAGTACTTAGGTAGGGTGGGGCGATGACCGGCCCGGGGAAAAAATGTTGCCCTTGCTTCAATCGTTGTCCGGGCCGGTCATTGCCCCACCATTTCGCAGTGTGTAGTCGAAATGCATGGTGGGGCAACGATCGGCCGGAAGCATTTGAGGAAAGATCAAAGCGTTTCCGGGCCGATCGTCGCCCCACCCTACAGGAACGGACTCAGGAAGAGCCATGTTAATTGATCATCTTCAAAACGCCGACCGCTATAGTGTTTTACATCCGGGCTTTGCCGACGGCTTTGCGTTTTTGCGCCGCAAGGATTTGGCCAAACTGCCGGACGGGCGGCACGACATCGACGGCGATCGGCTTTTCGCGGTCGTGTCACGTGTGTCCGGCCGGGGTCGCGAACAATCCCCGTTGGAAGTCCACCGCCGCTATATTGACATCCAGTTTGTGGTGGACGGAGAAGACTGCATCGGCTGGTTGCCGACGTCGGATTGCAGGCAAGTCTCGTCGCCGTTCGACGGTGAAAAAGACTTGGGGGTCTTCTACGATCCGCCCGCGAAGTGGCTGACGGTTGAGCCCGGTACTTTCGCCCTGTTCTATCCCGAGGACGCCCACGCCCCGCTGGCCGCCTCGGGCCACATGCACAAAGTCGTCGTCAAAGTGGCCGTCGATTGGTGAAGGCCCCAAAAATTCGCGCAATATTCAGCCGTCCGCGGCGAATAGGGCAGGGGAGTCCAGTCCACTGACATCAAGACACGAGACGGGAGGAATTCATGGTGGAGGTACATAGCGGAATGGAACATGCATGGGGAGGACTGTGTTGTTTCGGCCCGTTTTTCCTGATCTTTCTCATAGGCACCATCTTCTGGATCTGGATGCTGGTCGACTGCCTGATGAAGGAGCCATCGGAAGGCAACGACAAACTCATCTGGGCGCTGGTCATCGTGTTGACCCATTGGATCGGCGCGGCGATCTATTTCTTCGTGCGTCGTCCCAAGCGAATCGAAGAACACGGGCAATAGCAATGTAGGGTGGGGCAATGACCGGCCCGGGAAAAGACGATGCGATTGTTCTAACCGCCGTCCGGGCCGGTCATTGCCCCACCATTTCGCAACGCATGCCGACGGCGCGTGGTGGGGCGACGATCGGCCCGTCCACGTTTTGAACAAGGTCAGAGTGTTTCCCGGGCCGATCGTCGCCCCACCCTACATTTTTTCCATCCACTTCACATGGAGATTCGTCCCATGAGCGACTACCGTCGGTGGTTCGTTCCGGGCGGGACGTTCTTTTTTTCGGTAGTGACCTATCATCGGGCAAGGTTCCTCACGACGCCACTTGCCCGGCAATGCTTGCGCGATGCAATGGAGCGTGTGCGGAAAACCCGTCCATTCGATATCGTGGCAATTGTCTTGTTGCCCGATCATTTACACACGGTCTGGTCGATGCCCCCAGACGATAGTGATTATTCGGTTCGTTGGCAGAAGATCAAGGAAGGATTTTCGAAGGCGTATCTGTCGGCCGGCGGCAAGGAAATAGGTTCCACGGTGTCGCGACGTCGGCAACAGCAACGTGGTCTTTGGCAGAAACGATTCTGGGAACACACGTGTCGAGACGAGGACGCGATCAAGAAGTGCGTGGACTATCTGCACTACAATCCCGTGAAACACGGTCTGGTCGGCCGTGTCCAAGATTACCCTTGGTCCACGTTCCATCGATTCGTTCGGCTCGGCGAATACGACACCGATTGGGGCGGAGAGAATCCGTGTCCCGATTGGAACATGCTGGATTAAATGGGAGATGAAGCTACAATCGGCCGCCAGCAAGTGTAGGGTGGGGCAATGATCGGCCCGGGAAAAACGATGCGATTGCTCTAACCGTTGCCCGGGCCGGTCATTGCCCCACCATTCCGCAACGCATACCGACGGCGCATGGTGGGGCGACGATCGGCCGGAAGCGTCCGAGAAAAGATCAAAGCGTTCCCAGGCCGATCGTCGCCCCACCCTACATTAGTAGGTCAATTGCACCGACGACGAACAGGCCGACGCTTACCACGACATTGACGTGGAAGAACGCGCGGTTCACTCGCGACAGGTCGTCGGGCCGGACGAGGTAGTGTTCGTAGATGAGCAATCCGGCAATCACCGCCACGCCTGTCCAATAAAGCGCGCCAAACGCTGGAAAGACGACGCCCAAAAGCACAAGCATGGCGATCATGCCGGCGTGACATGCGGCGGCGGCTCGCAGGGCACCGGCCACGCCCAGCCGCGCGGGCACGCTCCGCAGCCGCATTCGCCGGTCGAAATCGACGTCCTGGCAGGCGTAGAGGATGTCGAACCCGGCCACCCAAAGCAGCACGGCCCCGCCGAGCACCAACGGCGCGACGGCCAACTCGGCCCGAACGGCCACCCAGGCGGCCATCGGCGTCATGCCCAACGCCGTCCCCAACCAGAAATGAGAAAGCAGCGTAAACCGTTTGGCATAGCTGTATCCGAACAGAAACAGCAAAACCGGCACGGCGGCCCGAAGCGGCCACGGATTGCCCGGCAAGAAGAGCAACGTACCGACGACGAATCCGACCGAGCAAAGGGCCGTAAAAATCGCCACGCCGACCACGCTCAACGTCTCCCGCGGCAAATGTCGCGACTCCGTCCGCGGGTTCATCGCATCGAGTCGCCGATCCGCCAGTCGGTTGAAGCTCATCGCCGCGCTTCGGGCCGTGACCATGCAAACGAGAATGCCAAGCAAGTCTTGCCAGCGAAACGCATCGGCCACCCCATCCTGCCGATTGGCCGCCCACGCCATCACGGCCCCCAACAGCGCAAACGGCAACGCAAACAGCGTATGGCTGAAGCGGATCAGTTCGAGGAAGCGGCGAAGGGACACGGGAAGGGATTGGGGAAGAGGGATTTAGGGACAGTAAAGTAGCGAAAAACAGATTCTGAAATTTGAAATTTGAGATCCCTTCACTCTGCCCTATGCCCGCTCTGCCTACTGCCCGCTGCCTGCTGCCCGCTCAACCAAGTTTGTCGCCACGCCCAACTGGCCGCAGATCCTCGCCACGACAAAATCAATCAGATCCTGGACCGTCTTGGGCCCATGATAAAAACCGGGCACGGCGGGCAGGATCACCGCGCCGGCCTCGGCCGCGCGACGCATATTGTCCAAAAATATCATCGACAGCGGCGTCTCGCGCGGCACAAGCACCAAGGGCCGCCGCTGCTTCAGATGTACTTCGGCCGCGCGGTGGATCAAGTTGGTGGCCGCGCCGGAGGCAATCGACCCGAGCGTGGCGGCCGAGCACGGACAAACAATCATGCCGTCGGTCGGATGCGACCCGCTGGCCAAAGGCGACGTGAAATCGCGGCAGTCGTGATAGGTGATCTGGCCCAACTCGCGTCCGCCGACCGACAGCACGCTGCTCTGTTCGCTGGCGATGCCCGCGAAGTTGCGCAGCTTCTTCAGCCGTTCGTCCTGCCGCGCCGGGTTGTCCGGCTCGATGCCCAGCATCGAGACCGTGAACCGATCGAGGTTTACCTTCAAGTGAAGTTCCTCGGCCAACACGGCGACGGCCGCCTGGCTGATCGACAGTTGCACGTCGCACCCGGTCGTCGTGAGCACCTCGATCAGCCGGATCGCGTAGGCGACTCCGCTGGCTCCCGTGACGGCTACCACGAAATTGCGTTTCATTTTTTACCTACATATAAAGTGGCCACGCCAAGGGTGAAGCGGTGCGTGCGAACTTCCGCCAGACCGGCCCGACGCATCCGCTGGGCCAGCGCCTCGCCCTCGGGAAATTGACGGACGCTCTCGGGAAGATAATTGTAAGCCGACTGACGGTTCCTTGCCAACGCCTGCCCCACGCGGGGGAGAACTCGCCGAAAATACCAGCGATAAATCGGCCCTAAAAGCCATGCCCGCGGCATCGAGAATTCCAACACGGCCACGCGCCCGCCGGGCCGGCACACGCGGACCATCTCGCCCAGGGCCCGGTCCGTGTCGCTCGTGTTTCGCAGTCCAAACGCGACCGAAACCACTTGAAACTGCCCGTCGGCGAAGGGAAGCCGCTCGGTGTCGGCCTCGACCAGCGTAATCGCCCCCTCCGCGCCGGCCCGACGAATTTTTTCCCGTCCAACAGCAAGCATCGGCCGGCAGAAGTCGGTCCCCACGACCCGCAACACTCCCCGGCCCGACCGCCAATAAGCCAGCGCCAGGTCGCCCGTGCCCGTGCAGACATCCAGCACGGATCCTTCGCCGTCGGCCGGCGCGAGCCGCGTGGTCCGCCTCCGCCACCGCCGATCGACGCCCAGCGACAGCACGCGGTTCAATAGGTCATACCGCCCGGCAATCTCGCCGAACATCCGACGCACACGAGCGGCCGATTTATCAACAGGCTCGGACATGAAAGGTTTTCGTTTTTCCTTGGACAGGATTTACAAGATGAACAGGATTTGAAAACCGAAGAAATCCTGTCAATCTTGTTAATCCTGTCTATTCTAATCCTGTCTATTGCCAATCCTGTCTCGTCGCGTCCAGCGCCATTCGCCGGCATGTCTGTCCGACCGCTGGATCCCACGGGTCGGGCGGACCGTCGTGAAAAATCACGTCACGGCTTGGGTTCACGTTCGCGGCCACGGCCGTCCAAACGCTCTGGGGATCGTGAACGTCGACGTCTTCGTCGACGATCACCATGATTTTGCAAAACCGCGTGGCCGGCAGTTCCCAGAACGACCGGGCGACTCGCGCGGCCGCCGCAGGATCGCTACCGCGGATCGATACCCAGGCCAATTCACGAGCGTGGCCGCACTCGGGCAGGTTGCAGTCGGTCAACTCGCCCACGGCCATGCGCAACAACGGAAGCAATATGCGCTGCATGGCCCGTTGGATTGCCACCCATTCACGCGAACTATCGCCGTGGACGACGGCCGGCAGCACGGGATTGGCCCGATGGGTCAGCGAGCCGACTCGCAGCACCGGCCCGGGCCGCGACGGCGCGGCGTGGCCCAGGGGAGTGGCTACCGGCCCGGTCTCGATTTCGGCCGCCGCGGGATCGATCGTTTCGGGCGCATCTTCATCCAGGGCTATGGGCAGACCGAGTGCGGGCCGCTGGCGACGACCCTGCAGCCCGAGGACCATCTCCTCGAGGGGA
>Ga0209342_10003507_pt1 | contig 16522 bp, 14 predicted proteins | sample RifCSP16_2_FD_184023 | JGI IMG/M metagenome (GOLD analysis project Ga0209342, IMG submission 184023) | Soil microbial communities from Rifle, Colorado - Rifle CSP2_sed 16_2 (SPAdes) (version 2) | ecosystem: Environmental > Terrestrial > Deep subsurface > Rock core/Sediment | place: Rifle... | reverse complement strand
GGCGACCGAGGGATCATCGAGGACGACCGCCGCCAGCGAGGGATCGCGGCCGATCACCACATCCACGCCCGTGAGGGCAAAGGCCGTCCCATCGTTCTCCGTCACCAGGTAGGCCTCCGCCGGCTCGTCCTCACCTCGTCGCCGCATCCCCGACCGGCGGACCGCCCGCTTCGGCGGCCGCGGCGCGGGGGCCGGCGTCGGAACCTCCGGCGCAGGGCGCGTCCTGCCGATCGAGCGCAGGCCGACTCCCACCAGAATGCCTACCACCAGGATGCCGAGGGCGGCGGCCAGCGGCCCCAGCGCCGGCCGCAAAGCCGCCAGCCCGCCCGGCGGCCCGATGACCTCGACCTCAACGGCGATGTCCTCGCTTTGGGCTTCGAGTCCGAGGCTGTCTTCCACACTCGCCCGCACCCGGTGGGTCCCGCTCTCTACGTAGGGGGAGAGATCCCAATCGAACTCGTCGAAGGGTTCGGCGGCGCGCTGGAGGACGACAATGTCGTCGACGATCAGGCGGCTCGAGAGGATCGGCCGGGGATGCCCGTCAGGGAACGTCACCAGGAGGCGCAAGGCCTGGCTGGTGGGCTCGAGCGCCTCCAGCGGGAGAGAGAGATCGGCGAGCTGGCGCGTGATCGTCGAAGGCGAATTGATGAAAGCGACGATTGGCGCCTGCACGTCCACGTCGAAAACCAGAGGCTCGGAGACCACCTCGGCCGGCTGCATGCGGACGGCCACCTGGATGATGTGCTCCCCCGCCCGGTTGGCGAGTGACGAGTAGCGGAGCTGATACTGGAGGCGGTGCTCGAGGAGCTGGTCGGCCAGCCGGGTCAGGCCCTGAGCCGGGTCGAAGAGGAGGAAAGCGCCGCCTGATGCCTCGGCCAGTTGGCGCAGCCCCGCCGCCTCGGGCGCCTCGGCCGCCTCGGGCGTACCGCCGAACACCGTGTAGATCGCCGTGCCGGTTTCCGCCGCCCGGGAGAGGGCATTGCTGAGAGCGGCCTCCCGCCCGGCAGGGATCGCCGGGGTGAGGAAGATCAGGAAGCTGAGCATCCCGGGGCGGGGTGGCGGGTCGGAGAGAAAATCCAGCCCCTGCAGGAGAAGATCGTAGTCGGTGACGTCGCCCTCAAACGTCGTCTGGAAGCCGTCCAGGCTGGCGGCCAGCTCGGCGGCCGTCGGCGTGTGCGCCACCAGAACGCCGTCGGGGGTGACCAAGGTCATGTCGTCGCTCCCGTAGGGAGCGGCCTCCGGAAGCTGCCACCAGTCGAGCAGCGCCTGCTGTACGTGGTCGAATCTCGTCCGGCCCGACGGATCGCGCAGCCTCATGCCGGCGGAGGCGTTGATGACGAACACCTGGCGGGTGCCGACCGCGACCTCGCTGACCGTCGGCTCAGCCACGGCCGCCAAGTCCTCCACCAGCCGGAAGGCCGACGCGGGCAGCCCGCCGACGCGGCGGCCGGCGGAGTCGCGCACCGAGACCAACAGACTGACCTCAGGGAATTGTTCGGCCGAGGGCGCCGAAAGGCGGATGAAAAAGCCTTCCTGCGCCGAGGCCGGGGCGCCCGCCGCCAGGCCGGCCACCACAAAGGCCAATCCGAGTTGGCGGATCGCCCGGGACATGCGCCCATTGTAGCATGCCCCTCCCCTCGAACTTTGCAGTCGGCTTACAAAGCCCCCTCTCCGTGACGAACCCAGACTAAGATGTGGACGTCCCTTGTTGAGGAAAGGGGAAGCCGATGATCCGGTCCGACACCGAAGGCATTCTGAGTGACGCTCGGGTCCCGCTGGAAGGCGCCGACGCTGGCGCCAGGACGGTTGAGCGCCTGATCCGTTGGGGGCTGACGCTGGGCTTCCTCACCGTCCTGGGCCTCGAGGCCTGGCTCCTCTGGCGAGCCTGGGAGAGCGTCTTCTAGCCTGCTGCGGCCTCGCGCCGCCCAACTTTACGGCCTCGAGGTCCTTGGCCATGTGCCAGGCGAACCTCTTGAGCCTCCCTCCGGCTGACCCTCCCGCGGACCCCCCGTCTTGCGGGAGGGTCTCCTTAACCCTCATTCATCTTCTTCCATTGGACACCGAGTAGGGCCGTTGTCGCTGCATCTGCGAGCGTAGTCGCAGCCCTTTCCGTCGCCAGCCGAATCTCGGACCCGTGTGTTCGCGTGTTAAGAGAGTGATCGGTTGCTCGGTGATCGGTTACTCGGGAGCCGGTGACTCGGTGATCGGTGACTCGGTGTCCAGCACGCCTGGTCACCCATCATGAATCACCGATCACTGATCACCGACCACCGATCACCCTTCCTAGGTTATTTCCGCCGCCCCGCTCTTACCCACCATGCGCCGGTAGGCGATCGTCCAGGTTCCCGTGACAAAGGTCTGGATGACCCCGTTGAGCAGGATCAAGAGCGGGAACAGGACCACCGCGCCGAGGATGGAGAGAGCGATCCCGCCCGCCGCCGCCCGCTCGCCGCCGAGGGCAATTCCAGCGAGCGCCGGTGCGGCCACGGCGAGGAATGGCACGAAGAGCAGAATCCCGATGACCGCGCCCCCGACGACCAGCGCAATCCCGAGGAGTATCACATTCCCCAGATTGTCGCGCATCACCTGCCAGCTTCGGCTGAAAGCCGCACCGAAGTCGAGCTCTTCCACCACCAGCGCCACCTGGGTGATCATCACGTAGACCCCGAAGAGAAGGAGGGCAGGGATGAGCAGGCAGACCAGCGGGAGCAGGCACAGCAGCGCCAGGCCGAAGGTGCCCAGAGTGAGAATCCCTCCGGTGATGAAGATGGCGGCGAGAACCGCCGCGGCCAGGAGCCACAGGAGCACCTGGGCCCCGAGGATCTTCCAGAAGTAGTGCAGGCTCCGCTGAAAGGCCACGCTCAGAGTGACCGCATGGCCTTCGTCGGCGAGGTCAAACCCCGAGATCAGCCCCGATTGCCCCAGCACTCCGGCCAGGAAGAAGACGATCACCAGGATGATCGCCAGGCAGGCGAGCGCAACGCCGACGAGACCCACCAGCTCGGGGTCGATACGATCGAAGAAGCGGTCGAGGGGCGGGAATTCGCCCTCGCCGAACTCGAAACGGAGGCCGCTACCGGAGCCGCTGCTGCTTCCACCGCCGCCTCCTCCGCCGCCGCAGCCGGCCAGAATCCCGAGGACCCACAGGCCCTTAAACCTCCAGGTGATCTGCCACGCCCGCCTTAAGACCTCTGCGATGTCCATTCGCTTTTCCTCCGCTGTGAATGCTCGCCGTCATTCCCACTCGATCGTTGCCGGCGGCTTGCTGGTGATGTCGTAGACCACGCGGGTGACGCCTGCCACCTCATTGACGATTCGGTTGGAGACCTTCGCCATCACCTCGTCGGGCAGGCGGCACCAGTCGGCCGTCATGAAATCATCGGTGGCGACGGCCCGCAGCGCCACCGTCTCACCGTAGGTTCGGTGGTCGCCCATCACTCCCACCGAGCGGACGGGGAGGAGCACGGCGAAAGCCTGCGCGATGGGGGGCGCCGTGCCGTCGGCCCCCGCCGCGGCCAGGGGGCCGGCGCGATCGAGCTCCTCCAGAAACACCGCGTCGGCCAATCTGAGGCGGGCGAGGCGCTCGGCCGTCACCTCGCCCAGGCAGCGCACCGCCAGCCCCGGGCCAGGGAAGGGCTGGCGCTGGAGGAGAGCCTGCGGCAGCCCCAATGCCTTCCCCACGGCGCGCACCTCGTCCTTGAAGAGGTAGCGCAGCGGCTCGACCAGATCGAGAGCCATGTCGTCCGGCAGGCCGCCGACGTTGTGGTGGGTCTTGATCCGGGCCGCCGCCCGGCGATCGGGCCCGCTCGATTCGACCACATCGGGATAGATCGTCCCTTGCACCAGAAAGCGCGCTCCACCGACCTGGCGCGCTTCCGCCTCGAAGATGCGGACGAACTTCTCGCCAATGATCCGCCGCTTGGTTTCGGGGTCGGTGACTCCGGCTAGGGCCGTGAGGAACTCGTCCCCGGCATCGAGCGAGAGCAGGCGCGCTCCGAGGGAGTTACGAAAGGCCCGCACCACGCTCTCGGCCTCGCCCAGACGCAGCAGCCCCGTATCGACGAAGAGGCAGGTGAGCCGGGAGCCCAGGGCGCGATGGACGAGCGCGGCGGCGACGGCGGAATCTACGCCGCCGCTCACCCCGGCGATGGCCGCCGCCTCCCCCACCTGGGCCTGAACGCGTGCCACCGAATCACCGACGATGGATTCAGGTGTCCACTGCGGCCTTGCTCCGCAAATCTCGTGGACGAAGGTTCGGAGCAGCTCGGTCCCCTGTGGCGTGTGGCGGACCTCCGGGTGAAACTGAAGGCCATACCAGCGCCGCTGTCCGTCGCCCATCGCGGCGACGGGCGAGTTGGGCGAACGGGCAAGAATGGCGAAGCCCGAGGGGGGCTCCTCGATCCGATCCCCATGCGACATCCACACCCGCCGGCTTCCCCCGGGAAGCAAGGGCGACGCGGCGCACACCTCGATCTCCGCCGGCCCATACTCCCTCTTCGCCGAGGGCGCCACCTTCCCGCCCAGGGCGTGGGTGAGCGCCTGCATCCCGTAACAGATTCCCAGCACTGGAAGCCCCGAGCGCAAGATGTATTCGGGCACCTGCGGGGCGCCGGCCTCGTATACCGAGGCCGGGCCGCCGGAAAGAATGAACCCTCGCGGCCCGAGGGCCATCACCTGCTCGCCGGGCGTGTCGAAGGGGAAGAGCTCGCAGTAGACGCGCACCTCTCGCACCCGGCGGGCGATCAATTGCGCGGTCTGGGATCCGAAGTCGAGGATGGCGATCGAGTCCACGCCGGCTCAGTCGGCGAAGAGGATGCGGCCTTCGCTCATGTCGCGAATCACAGCCAGTGCTTCGATCGGCACGCCCAGCGGTGCCAGCAAGTCTCGGCCTCCCTCGAACGTCTTCTCGATGACGGCGCCGATCCCCACGATTCGGGCGCCGGCCGCCTGTGCCAGCCGGACGAGGCCCATGATCGTTTGGCCGGTGGCGAGGAAGTCGTCGATGATCAACACCTTCTCCCCGGAGCCGAGGTATTCCGGTGAGACGATCAACTCGACGGCCCTTCCTTTGGTGTGGGAAGGGGCCAGGGTGAGGAAGATCTGATCGGGCATGGTGATCGGCTTGCTCTTGCGGGCGTAGACAACCGGCAGCCCGAGGTGCATCGCCGTCGTGAGGGCGGGGGCGATGCCGGAAATCTCGGCGGTGAGGATCTTGGTCGCGCTCACACGAGAGAATCGGCGCGCCAGCTCACGCCCACAGGCGTCCATGAGCGCTGAATCGACCTGATGATTGATGAATCCATCCACCTTGAGGATCCCATTGCCGAGGTTCTTGCCGTCGGTGAGGATCCGCAGCTTCAGCTCATCCATCGACCGTCTCCACTGTCCTTGGGCCGCGGCTGCCTGATTGTACATCGCCGAGGGGAGTGGGGCCAGCCACGGGTTCCTGGGCGGCCGGAGCCGGAGGGGTGGGACGAAGCAGGCGGTGACTTTTCAGCCGTCGGTTGCGAGGAGCCGCCGATGAGTCGTTCGCATGCAGCGGTCCATCACCACCTCGAGGCCGGCCGCTCGGGCGGCCTGGGCGGCGGTCTCGTGGCTGATGCCCAGCTGCATCCAGATCGTTTTGGCGCCAATGCGGATCGCCTCGTCCACAATTGGAGGGACGTCCTCACTGGGCCGGAAGACCAGCACGGCGTCGACTGGCTCGGGGACCTCGGAAAGCCGAGGGTAGGACTTTCGTCCAAGGATCTCGGAGGCGTTGGGGTTGACGGGGAGTATTCGGTAGCCGTGCTCCAAGAGATATGCCGGCACGGTATGGCTGTCCTTCTCCGGGTTGGTGGACATGCCCACCACGGCGATCGTGCGGATCGATTCCAGGATCTTGCGAAGTCGCTCCAGCTCCTCGGTCATGGGCCAACCTGGCCTGGAGATCCCTGACGCACCAGATCGAGAGCAAGGATCGGGCGCGAGGCGTCCTCCCGGGTCACCGCGAATCCGGCCCGGAGAAACATCTCTTCGGGCCCGTTCCAGAGATCCTCGCTACGCAGGTCCATCCCCCGCCTGGGGAACGCCTCCACCCGGCTCGCCCCCCGGGCGTGCAGGTCGTTCAGCGCCTCCCGGAGTAGGCGGGTGGCAAGGCCAATGCGTCGGTGTTGCGGTGCAATCAGAAAACAGGTGATCGCCCAGGTTTGAGGCGAGGGCACCAGGTCGAATTGGCGGCACAGCTTTTGAAGGCGGTCTCGAGGGCCGGCCTGGCACCAGCCGGCCGGCTGGCCGTCGGCGTAGAGGAGGTATCCGTCGTGCTCGCCGGCCTTGCAGAGTTCCTCTCGAAGCCTCCGGTTGTCTTCGGCGGTCCGCTCCGCCCAGCCCTCCCAGGTGGGCGTCCACCATGCGGCGCAAAAACACCATCCGGCATGGTTGGGCTCCGAGTGCAACCGGTAGAAGTCGGCACGCCGCTCCGACGAGAATCGATGGACCTCGAGGCGCATGCCCAGGATTCTAACCGAGGGGGAAGCGGGAAACAGATCTGGCCGGTCTCTGGATGATCCCCCGGGCGGGGGATGCCTAGGGCGCCAGCATCCCCCTCCCGGCGGCTTGACATAGAACGGATGTTCCGCTAGAATGAGCCCTGAAAAGGGAACCGGGGGCAGGACGGAGCTTTCCAGGCCGCTGCCCGAGGAGGCAGGCATGACGAAGGGGTCGCTCACCGACCGTCAGCACCGGATGCTCAGTTTCATCCAAAGCTTTGGCGAGGAAAACGGCTATCCGCCGTCGATCCGGGAGATCGGCAGCGCCGTCGGCATCACTTCGACCTCGGTGGTGAACTACAACCTCAACCGGCTGGTCGAGGAGGGCTACCTCGACCGGGATCAAAACATCTCCCGGGGCATTCGCCTCACCGAGCGGATCGGAAAGGCGGCGGAGAGGCTCGGGGAGATCGTGCGCATCCCGCTCGTGGGCCGGGTCTTCGCCTCGGAGCCCATCCCGCTGCCCGGCACGGATTCGCCGCTCTTCGGCGCCGACGAGGCCCTGGAGATCACCCGTGGCCTGGTGAGCTCGAGCGACGGCCTGTTTGCCCTGCAAGTGCAGGGGGACTCGATGATCGACGCCATGGTGAGCGACGGGGACATCGTCGTCATGAAGCGCGAGCCCGAATGGCGCAACGGGGATATGGTGGCCGTGTGGCTGAAGGACAAAGAGGCCACGACTCTCAAGCACATCTACCGCGAGGGCTCGAAGGTGAGGCTCCAGCCCGCCAACCCAACGATGGCCCCGATCCTGATCGACGATCCGGCTACGCTCGAGGTGCAGGGGAAGGTGATGCTCGTCGTCCGCCAACTGGCCTAGCTATTCGCGACCGAACGGCTGAGAGGCTCCTGGGGAGCGGTTTGCTCCTCGGGAGCCTTCGTTTTGGGTGCCTTGGTCACCGGGATCTTCCCGCCCGACACGGCGCGGATGATGTAGGGGCGACGCGCCGAAGGCTCGTCGCCCCGTGTTCCCTGGGGACGAGATCCGCCGAGAGACGATCGCCGGCGTGAGATCGGTTCGAGACAAGACAGTTCAGTCGATCGCCGACGCCCACCGACTCACGATCTCGTGGTGGTGCGACCAGGCATCCCAGACGGACTCAGCCCACCGGCAGACCGTGCTCGAGTGGCCGGCAAGGTCGTTCGCCTCGTGAACGTCGAGGACGGTGAGGGGCCCGAAATCGGGAGGCGGCTCAAGCCACTGGAATTCGACAAGGCTGAGAAGTAGCCGGCGCATGGCTTCGGTCGCCTGCTCCGCATCGAGGCCCCTCTCGAGCATGAAGTGGAGACTGGTGAGGTGGATCGCCACCGACTGGATCGACTTGCGGCTTGGCCTGCCTGGATGCTGCAGGGCGTAGCTGTCGAGAGTCATGCGATGAACGGGGGGAAAGCTGTATTCGCCGTATTCCCGGGCCAGCACCTCGCCGTAGATCGCCCAACAGCCCGGCGAGGCGCCGAAGTAGGGATCGGTCGGCCCGTGCAGGGCGGGCACGACGGCACGACAACCGCGGCAGCGGGTCTGCTTCCCAGGCGAATGCATGAGCTCTCCCAGAAACGCATTTTCGCGCCGTGCGATGCTCGCCTCCATGGCACTTCAGGGGGAGGCGCATCTGCTGCCCCCGCTTGCGCCGCGGTTCACCCAGCCACGGATGGCGTCAGCGCGGCTAGAAGGACCTTAGTGCCATCGTATGCGAGAGATACTTGCACAAAGCCACGAGCGATTCGTGCACATTCTTTCAGTTCGCGGGAATCAGCCAACGGGCCAGGAACACAATTAGGCGAACCGTCAGTTCGGGCTCGTTCTCGAGCATGGCCGTGCCGTGCCCGGCGCCTGTATAGATGGCCAGCTCCGCTTCCCCGAGTGCAGAAGCGGCCAGCGCCCGGACCGTTTCCGCGGAATAGGTGTCCTCTTCAGATGCAGCCAGGAAGGAGGGGCGATCGCCATACTCTTCGATCAAGCCTTCGATCACCACCCGAAAGTAGTCGAACCCGGGCGAGAGCAATCCGATGGCGGCGACCGATGCATCTTCCGCGCCCTGTACAAGGGCGAGATTCGCCCCGATGCTCGCCCCGACCACGCCAACGCGGGCTCCATCGACTCCCTCGTGGGTGGCCAGCCAAGCATAGGCCGCGGCGACGTCCTGGCGGGCAAGGGCCCAGTCCTCGGTCCCCCCGGTCTCGCCGTGACCGCGCAAATCGATCGCCAGCGCAGCGAACCCTGCGTCCTGGAGGGCTTGGGCCAACTCATCCCAATCCGCCTTGCTGCCGCCGTACATATGGAGCAGGAGTACGCCGGGAGCGGAGGAGCCGGGGGCAGGGTAGAAGACGCCTCTCAGGATCAGGCCCTCGGCGCCGGGAATCTCGGCCGCCTGAGACGCAGGCGGCTCGCCAACGGGCGCGGGCTGAGTTGCAGCGGCCTCCGGTTGAGGGAGGGTTGGCGAGGAGGCCACCGCCGAGGGGGCTTCCAGAGAAGCTGGGATCGGCGTGGGGGTGGCACCAGTCCGCGCCGTACAGGCCGAAAGCGAAAAGACGAGAGCGGCGAGGGAGAGCGAGCGCTGCATCGGGGTCTTCCTCCTGGTCCGAACCTCAGGCGCAGGCGATGAAGAGCAGCCGCCGCGAATCGAGTGAGAACGGACGGCGATCGTAGTCGCCGAACGCCTCGTGGGAGGAGAAGCCGCTGCGCCTCGCAGCCTCTCCGAGGCCTTCGGGAGACCACAGGTAGTACAGCATGGGCACCTGGGTCCGGATGACCGTCCCATCGGGTCGGAGCTCGTCGTACCGCCAGGCGACCTGTACGAAATTCTGCCCAGCCTCCGCCCGCTGATCGGCGTAGACCTGGATCGGATTGCCGGTCTCCGGTTCCACAAAAGCATCGATGGGCTCTGCGGGATCTACGTGGAATTCGAGCGCCTCATGGGGCGAAGGCAGCTCAGCGGCGAAGACCCCACCCGGCAGGAGATGGCGGCGAATGCAGGCCAACGATTCTTCGGCCGCGGATTCATCCAGGATGGCGAAAGTGTTGCAGGGGAGGAGGATCAGCCCATACTTTCGGCCGAGGGAGAAGCGGCCCAGATCGCCCTGGATCAGGCGCACAGGGCCGCGCTGCGAAGTGGGAAGCCGGCTCGCCGCTCGGCGCAGCATCTCCGGGTCGTAGTCCAGGCCGTCGACTTCGAATCCGGCCTGCGCGAGCACCGAGAGAACGCGGCCCGGCCCACAACCCAGCTCGAGGATGGGGCCCGGCCCGCTCGCGGCCAGGGTGAGCCAGAATGGAAGATCCTCCTGGAAGGAGGCGTATTGTGCTTGAAGAAGCCGAGGGAAATCTGCGCCCCACGGTTTCGAGGGCGTTTCTTGCGCCCTGCTGGGTTCTTCTGCTTGACCCTCCATATCCGCGGAATTATACTCAAGCCGGTCCGGGGTGTAGCGCAGTCGGTAGCGCACCGCGTTTGGGACGCGGGGGTCGGCGGTTCAAGTCCGCCCACCCCGACTATAGAGCCCGAGAGAGCCGCACTTCTCTGCCGCTTTTCGGGCGTGCACTTGAGTGTGGCCGGGCCGAGTTTCGGCGGGATGTTCTTCGAGCGAGAACGCTGCAGGCGGGGCGGTTTCTTGCGGCGGTCGTCCGCTCGGCCTCGGGTTCGTCGAACGGATCGGGGCGCGCAGGGTCGTTGAAGGCACATCGGCTCACGGCGGAGGCCTGGGCACAGGTCTCACTCTGAGTATGAACCATCGCGGACGACGACTTTCCTCGGCGGCAAAGCGAGCGGATCTGGTGCTCGTCGACGCGCGCCTCAGCTCCGATGGCCACCGCCTGGCGGCGGCCCGCGGCTTTGAGCGGCGCGGCGAGGTTTGGAGCGACCTGTTGATCCTGGACCGAGACACGGTCGTCAGGCGCCTGAAGGACGGGAAGGCGGTCTTCACGGGAAGACCGACGGAGCTCCCGGGTGATTTTGAGCTCCTGGCGCGCGTACGCCTCAATGAGGGGAGCGAGGCGATCTGCGCCGGGTCGGCGGCGGGCGCTGGGGCGTCCGACCATCTGGGCCTTCCAATTTCCTAGCCCGAATCACTTCACGCCGATCGAGATGAGGGCGGGCCTTTCGGGGCTCGCCCTCTTTTCTGCGCAGGCTGGCTTCTCCGCTTCGATGGTGCTGGTTCAAGAGCCGGCCGTGAGACGTTGATCGGGCGAGGCCGACGTGCCACCGTCCAACACAAGCCTGCCGTCCGTGGTCAGGGAGAGCTCGAGGGCCGTGAGAGGGCGGGCCGCCGGGCCACGGATCACTTGCCCCTGTCGATTGAATCGGCTTCCATGGCATGGACATTCGAAGGGCGAGGACTCAGTACCCAAGGTGCAGCCGAGGTGTGGGCAAGACGATGAAAGGGCATAGAACCCGGCCTCGTCGCGGAGTAGAAGAGCGCGCGCTTCGGGGATCGGAGTGACGCTCTCGATCGGGTAGTCGCCGGGATAGCCCAACGCGAACTGCTGCGGCGTGGGCGGCGGCTCGCCCCGGCTCAGGAAGCGGACGAGCCCGTAGAGGCTGAGCCCTCCCGAGAGGGCCAGGCTGATCTTGAGGGCCGCCCGGCGCGTAAGGCGGGACAAGGAGCGCCTCACGTCAGGGCTCCCCGGAGGATCAGCGCGCCGATCAGCGCCAGCATGCCGAGGACAATCGTCTGGGCGAGGCGGCCCGGACGGTTGAACCAGCGCCCCTCGCCGCCAGTGTGGCGATCGATGGCGTAGGGGACGAGGGCGAGGGTCAGGAGAACGCCGCAGGGGATTGCCACGCCCATCAGGAATGGATCGCCGAGGCGTAGGAGCTGCTGAACCCAGAGGAAAAACCACGGGGCGGAGGCGTCGGGAGGCAAGTCGGCAAACTCAGCCCGCGGGCCGAGGCCTGGAGGAGCGAGGAGGGCCAGCGCGAGCAGAAGGGCGCAGACGATGAGGGCGGTGATCGCCTCCCGACGGACGAGCTCGGCGCGTGGGATGCGGGGGAAGTCAGAGGCGCTGGAGGGGGGTCGGTCTGCGGGCAGAAGGGCAGGGGCGGCCAGGCGAGAGATGCCGCCATCGCGCCGCACGCGGAACAGATGCCAGGCGATAAGAATCGCCGCAGGCAATGCCAGCCCGAGAATGTGCCAGGCGAAGAATCGGACCACCGTCGGCGGGCCGATCTCGCTTCCGCCCACGGCCAACGTGTAGAGCGCGGGCCCAACGAGTGGGATGGTCCGCAGGAGATTGGTCCCGACCATCAGAGCCCAGGCGATGTGCGTGTCCCAGCGCAAGACGAGCCCGGTGAAATCGAGCAGCAGCACGGCGGGGAGCAGGCTCAGCCCGAGCAACCAGTTGAACCGGCGGGGCGTACGATAGGCGCCCGTCAACACGATCCGGACCATGTGAAGCGCCGCCGTGACGACGATCCCCTGGCCGGCCCAGTAGTGGATGCCGCGCACAACCCAACCGTAGGGCACCAGCGCGTCGATCACGTGCGCCGAAGCGTTGGCATCCTCGAGCGTCGGAAGGTAGTAGAAAAGCTCGAGCAGGCCGGTCAGGCAAAGGATCAGGAAGAGAAGGAGCGAAATCCCGCCGAGGCCGAACGTGTAGCGGAAGCGCGCCTCGCGCTCCGGGATTGCCGGAGGATGGAGGTGTTCGAAGAAGGACGGCCGACGGCGCATCGTGGGTTGGGCGAGTCGGCCTCTAGCCCTTGCGCCTGAGGCACGCAGAGGGAGCGGAGATCACGGCCGGCGCTCCCTCCTCCAGGCCAGGGCCAGCGCAGCGATCACTAGCAGCCCGATGAGGGCGGTCACGCCCGCCCTCTCATCGCCACGCGGGGGGGGCACCTGATGCAGGCGGACCACCGGGGACCGGGCTGTATCCAACACGATGCTCTCGGGCAGCTCACGGCGGGCCCGCATCAAGTAGGCGGTGAGATCCCACGCCTGTTCTTCGCTCAGGGAGCGCGGATTCCACCAGGGCATCGTATCGAGGATCCGCACGTAGAGGTCCGAAGCGTTGGAGTAGGTGAGAAGCGTCCCGGCGCCGAGAAGCGGTGGAGAATTCCGAGGCAGGTCAAACCCCTCCGGCGGATGATTGGAGGCATGGCAGCGGGATCGCCAGCAGTTCGAATCCTCTCCGTAGACCTCCCGCCATTCATCGGTCAACCCCTGGCCGCGGTCGCCGTGGCAAGCCATGCAGATCAGGTAGTAGGAGAGCGCGCCACTGTCGGCCTGAGACGCGTCAGCCGGCACGGCCGGCGGCGCCAGGCGGGCTGACAGCCATGGGCGAGTGGCCAGGGCCTCGGCTTCGGCCGTCGGGTCGATCGTGGAAGTGGGCGCGGGAGAAGAGCCTGCCGGGGCGCAGGATGCCAGGAGCATCATCAAGGCCAATCCGAAGGAAGCAGGGCGCGGCATAGGGCCTGGTCAAACCCTGAGATGGGATGAGATGGGCTGCCGATGACACCAGGCGCTGGATGGGCCACCTGGCCGATGGTCACTGGCGCCGGCCGATCGATGGCCGGCGCGCGCAGGCATCCTATCACATCTCGTCTTGGACGCCAGAATGAACGTACCGGACGCAGGCCGGAAAACGCCGCGTGGTAGAATGAGCGCAGTTGCGGGCGTGGCCAAGTGGTAAGGCATCAGCCTTCCAAGCTGATATCCGCGGGTTCGAATCCCGTCGCCCGCTCCTCGGCCTTCTCGTTGCCCTTATCGTGAGCAGCCCGTGTCTCGATCGCAAGAGACCGGGCTGCTCTGCGTTTGTGTAGAACGTCCAAAGTCTCCCGATCATCGCCGCGCTGGAGTCTCGCATCGCTTCCCTGATGTGAGGTGTCGCGATCCTGAATCGCTGGCGCCGAGGGGTTGCGCGGCGTGTTCTCCTCGAGTGCCGTCGTCGCGCACCGGGAGTGTTGTCGTGGGAGGAGATCCGGGAGATTCGTGATGTGCGCGCCAGAATGCAAAAGGCCCGGCGAGTTGCCCCGCCGGGCCTTTTGCAGCGTGATGAACCTACTTCCTGCGGGATGTCTTTCTGGCTCGCTTTTTCGTGGTCTTTCGGGCTGCGCGCTTCACTGTCTTCTTGACGGCCTTCTTGACAGTGCGCTTCTTCGCCGCCTTTCGAACTGCCATCTTGTCACCTCCGTTAGCTCGGTTGTACAAAGTCTATGCAATCTGCTCAAAACGCGCAAGTCCCTCGCGTAGATTCTTTTTGCGTATTGTGCGCGTATCTGAACAGCATATTGCGCCGCAGAATCACCTCGCGGGCGGCGAAAAGAGGCGCGCGCGGCGCGCAATCGATGCGTGCAGGCGCGCGCGACGGCGAGGAGGGGAGCGGGTAAGAGGCGCGCTGCGTGAGGAAGGGAGGAGCGCGGCGAGTGCGCGTGCTGCTCGTTGACCGATGCAAACGTTGAGGCGATGCTACGGTGGCGGAAGCGTGGTGCGAATTGCACGAGGCCGAAGATGGATTAGAATCAAGAAGAGGGCCCGTAGCTCAGGGGTTAGAGCGGCCGGCTCATAACCGGTTGGTCGCAGGTTCGAATCCTGCCGGGCCCATGATCGGCTTTTTGTCCCCCGTCGTAATCTTCCGAGAGGTCTACAACAGACCGGCGTTGATCATCCACACGCCGCCTGGCGATTCACCGCAGAGCGCGGGGAGCACAGGGGGTCACACGCGAGAGCCCTGCGTGCGCCGCGATCTCTGCGGTGTGAAGTCCGCACAACAACAGGCAGCCTGCTGGCGTGGGGCAGGACTTCGTATCCGTGCAGGAGTAGGGACTTCTGGCTGCTTGCCTTAGGCCTCGGGTTGACAATCCGGCATCCGACGCAATAATGGGTGTGGACGGCTCGCCCGGAGACGACCGCCCGGCACGTTCCCCCTCCCCGCGGCGAAAGGGAATCCCTCCATGAAAGCCCCTGTACAACGGACGACATGGGTCGTAGTGACCGTTTTCCTCGCGGCCGCGTGCGGCCCACGCCTCGAGCCCAATGCCGACTTGCGCAACCGGGATCTCAGCGAGAGAGACCTGAGCGGCCGGGATCTCACCCACGCCGACCTGACCGGCGCCGACCTCCGTGGAACCAACCTGACCGGCGCCATCCTCGAGGGAGCGATTCTCGTCGACGCCGATCTCGCGCTTGCTGATCTGAGTGCGGCCTCGCTGACGGAGGCTCAGATGACGGGCCTCGACCTCACGACGGCGATCCTCGGCGGCGCCGATCTCAGCCGGGCCGACCTGAGAAACGCCGATCTGAGCGGTGCGGACCTGACGACGACGGTCCTGCGCGAGGCGAATCTTCAGGGCGCCCGTCTTCGCGAGGCACGCCTGGCCGGCGTGGATCTCACCAGCACCGTTCTGGCGGGAGCGGATCTCACCGGCGCAGACCTGCAAGGCGCCTCTCTCGCCGACACCGACCTGAGCCGGGCGCTCCTCGAGCGCGCCAATCTCAGCGGCCTCGATCTAACTGCGGCCACTATCGATCAGACGGTTTTCACCGACGCCGACCTGCGAGGCGCGAATCTCAGCCGAATGTCCCTGGTCACGGCCCGGCTCGCGGACGCTGATCTCCAAGGAGCAGACCTCACTGGCGCGGACCTCACCGGAGTGGATCTCACCGAAAGCCTTCTCACCGGGGCAATCCTATCCGACGCTCGGTTGGCCGGGGCGGACCTGAGCGCCCTGGATCTGACGCGCGTCGATCTCACGGGCGCGGATCTGAGCGGAGCGAGCCTCGTCGGGGCCAATCTCTCAGGAGTCGACCTGAGGTCTGCGACGCTCACCCAAGCGGATCTCACCCAGGCCGATCTCCACGAGGCTGATCTGAGGGGGAGCGATCTGACCGGGTGTCTCCTCACCGGCGCGAACCTCACCTCCGCCCGGCTCCAGGGGGCGACGCTGGCCAATCTGGATCTTGCCGGCTGTCTCCTCGATCAGGCCAATCTTCGTGAGGCGTCGCTTGCGGGCAGCGATCTGAGTGCGGCAGGCCTTTCGGGGGCGACCCTCGACGGCGCGGATCTCAGCCGCGCCGACCTCTCCCAGGCCGACCTGCAAGGGGCAACGCTTCAAGGGTGCCAGCTGGATGGCACGAATCTCTCCCAGGCCCATTTGCGGCAGGCCATCCTGGGGGCCTCAGACCTTACAACGGCCATCCTCGATCAGACCGAGTTCCGCGAGGCGGGGCTGGCCGGCGCCGACCTGAGCGGGCTGGTCCTCACCGGCCTCGATTTCACCGGCGCGGAACTCCCCGGCGCCATCCTCGTGGGCAGCAATCTCACGAGCATGGTCCTTGACGGCGTCGATCTCACGGGCGCAGACCTTACGGGCTCGGTCCTGGACGGGGCGGATTTGAGCGGGGCGGAAGGGGTGACGGGTGAGATGGTTTTCGGCGCAGCCAGCTGGGTTGGCGTGAGGATCGACACCTGGGAGGAAGTCCGCGAGGCCGCCCGGCAAGTCTGTCAGGGTCGGGGGCAGGCGGAGGCGGCGGCCTACCTTGGCGGGTCTGATATCCACCCCCTGGTCCTTCTCGGCGAAGACGGCAACGACCACGACTGGACCAACAGCATGCCGGGGATGTGGGAGCCCTTGGGGGTCCCCTTCAGCGAGCTCGTGGCCTGCGTGGGCGAAGAGGAGGAGATTCGGATCCAGGTGTGCCTGTACTACGGTCCGAGCATCGAACGGTTCGAGTACCAGCGCGCTGTGCGCCTGGTTGCGGCCCAGACCGGAAGGCTGGTGGCCACCGGGACGATCCGCGGGGATTCGCCCAGGGAGTGCCGCAGCACGGAACCCTGGTCTCTGGTCCGCCTGGAGGGCACGCACCCCGACGTGTCGATGATGATCGACTGGCTTATCAGGTACGCTGGCGGGCCGCTTGCGGAGGCGGTGCCTGAGGGGGGAGTTTCATCGAACGCCGACCTTGTCACCTACACGGTGGAGGCGGACGAGACTCTGACAGACCTTGCAGCGGCCTTCGGCATCAGCATCGAGGAGCTGGCGGCGCTCAATGGCATTGACCCGGATGCCACG
>Ga0209342_10003506_pt1 | contig 16526 bp, 13 predicted proteins | sample RifCSP16_2_FD_184023 | JGI IMG/M metagenome (GOLD analysis project Ga0209342, IMG submission 184023) | Soil microbial communities from Rifle, Colorado - Rifle CSP2_sed 16_2 (SPAdes) (version 2) | ecosystem: Environmental > Terrestrial > Deep subsurface > Rock core/Sediment | place: Rifle... | reverse complement strand
AGTGGTGGGGTCAGGGAATACCATGCTACGCTAGAAGATAAAAATTCTTTGTCAGGCAAACAAACAGGGGTGGATTACCTGAATTATTATGCTGCTTGGAAATATGCCAAGGAATTCGGCAACGCTTCCGGTATTCTCTCTGCAATGCCGGCGATATCATCACCCGGAACCATCAGTGCCAGCTACCCGCAAAAACTCAATGAAGCTATTGCAGGATTTTATGGTTTTGTCGAACTGGCCAAATTGGCGGGACAGCCGTATTCGAGCCAGCAAACAACTTTGAATAATCTGATCTCCCAAAGAGCCGGCAGCTGGACGCATTTTCCGCCTGCACCTAATCCTACCAACAAGCTTGATACGCGTTACTACTACTCGATGCCGATTGCCACCAACTTCATGTACATCCAACCTGAGTTTGCCCAAGCCTTAAATTCCCAAGGCAAAGCGGCTGTCACTATAAACGAATTTGACAACCGGTTCCCGTATTGGTTCGTAGCCAAAGGAACTGAAATGCAGGGTGAAGGGACGATGCAGCCGCCACAGTACTATCATGGACTTTTCCAAGCCAAAGCCCGGATCTTAAAACAAAGCTATGCTCAACTCGAGCCGTATCTTGATGCTCCGGCATTTGCAGTCGGTGACTTGTATTACATCGACAATCTGGTAGCCGCCATCGAATCCGCCTGTACCGTCAATTGCCCTACCCCGCCCCCTGCATCTACTCCCACCAAGACACCGACTCCCGCTACTTCCAAACCGGGAGATGCCAATGGGGACGGTCAGGTCAACGGCGCCGATTACCTCATCTGGATCAGCCACTACGGTCAAAGTGTGTCCGGTCCGGCCAATGGAGACTTCAACAATGATTCCGCCGTCAACGGTCAGGACTATATTATCTGGCTAGCCAATTACGGTACCTGAAAAGACGGTTATCGCTATGTCCCGCTTGTACAATTTCCTGGGTTTTTTTATCGTTTCCCTGATTACCGTCACTTCTGCAGGCGCCTTCCAATACGCCAGTCTGCCTTCCGACAACCTCATCCAAAACGCTTGGTTCAGAAACGCTAGCTGTCAATATAGTAATGCTAATTGGCAAACCAACCTCTGGGGAGGCGGCTCAAAAACCCAGGATCCGACGGATGTCAATTGTAATGGTAACTGGACCGGATTCGCGGCACGATGGGCAGATCAAAATCAAAACGGGGGTTTCACTCCGAACACGAATGCCCTTCTTTGGCAGGTTGTCCTGGCCAATTCCGCCAGCAAGACGCTTCATTTTCACTCACTGATTGTGGGTCACAGGGTCAACCAGTATAAAGCAGAAATTTACGGTAGCAGTAGTTCCAATGGCCCATGGACATCTGTCTGGAAAGTATTTGATATTTCCTGTCCGGTCAACAAAGACTGTATGAACGAAGCGCCAAACGGAGTCTGTAATACGGGGAACCGTGAATGTTTGTGGGATGAGGTAACGGAATACTATTTAGGTTCACTGAGTCCTCTCACCCATACCATTCTTCAGGGTTATCCGTATTACAAAGTCGAATTTTTGTTAAATTACCCCAATCCGGATCCGAACCTTGCAACCGGAGATGTGGGCGGCAAACTGGCCCGGGTTTACTTTAAAGTCTCCGGCGGCAGCAGTTTATCTCCCACGCCGATCAAAACACCCACTAAAACCCCTACCCCCATCAAGTCCCCAACCAAGACCCCCACACCTTCCACTTCCAAACCGGGTGATGCCAATGGAGACAATCTGGTAAATGGCGCTGATTACCTCATTTGGCTGCAAAATTACGGCGCCTCCACCTCCCTGGGTCCCAAAGCCGGCGATTTCAACATTTCGGGCAAGGTGGACGGCGCGGACTATCTTATTTGGTTACAAAACTACGGAACCTAGTGTTTTGATTTTTATAAATTGAAAATTAAAAAATTAATCTTACTGCCAATTCTGCTTTTTCTGCCGCTCTCCGCGTCAGCCCAGACCTCTGCAGACTGGCCCGTGGCAGGCGCAAATTCTCAGAGAACATCCTGGACTCCCAATGAAGCCCCTGGTCTGCTTAAAGCTCTTTGGGTCAAGCGGATTGAACCATATGTCTCGGTCAAAACCCAAGTAATTGGCGCTGAAAATAAAGTTTTTTTATCAACTGCCAAAGGTGTCTATGCCTTTAATGCCGACAATGGTAGCCAAATTTGGGTCTACGCAACCCAAATGCCAATCAGCCACTCACCAACTTACTATGCTGGAACCGTTTACGCAGCCGGTTTAGACCGAAAAATTCACGCTATCAACAGCAGCAACGGTACCAAAAAGTGGGTTTTCGACACCAGCCTTACAGGCGGCTCCGGCTTTAGCACCAATCCTTTGGTTGCTGAAAATACCGTATTTGCGGGCGGGCGGGACGGTTTCATGTATGCCGTTGATGCGACCACCGGCTTACTGAAGTGGAAATATCACATCGAAGGCACCGGCCCGATTGCTTTTTCCGCCGCCTACTCAAATGGCAAAATCTTTTTTGGTGCCCAGGATGGTAACGCATATGCGTTATTTACGAACGGTAATTTAGCTTGGAAAACTAAACTACCGGGTTTGGGGTTTACCTCCTGGTGGCCGGTAATTTACAACGATAAAGTCATCTTCACCCGATATAACGAAGAAAGAAATACATCTACCGATATATCTGGCGCACCATCTTTGGGTGATGAGCGCGACGAGGTGATTGGTAACAGCACTTCCATTGAAGACGGCGTTTCTCCAGCGGGTAAATTTACCGACCATCCCATCGGTTCCCAAACTAAGGTGGTTGATATCGCTACCAATCCCAACACTTCAATCACAATTCCCAATTATTTTGAAACCAAATACCACTCCCGCAACGTCTTTGTTTTAAACCAATCAAACGGTCTCGAAGTCAACTTTGATACCGATGGAGACGGAAAGACTGACGCCGTTCCCATGCTTAAAGCTATGCCCGATGGCTCGATGTACCCACCGGTAGTAAGCGGCTTTGACAATACTTTGTACTTCCGCATGCCCCTCATCGAAAGCGGAAGTTTTGCAGCGTCGATGGCACACGGTTGGGAATATGGTTCCCGGTACCTCAGTTTGCCTGTTTCCAAAGATGCAGGCCAAAGTCCGGACTGGCCAGCCGATGAGCCTACCGGCATTTCAGGTGGTGGTAAGTACCTTTACTGGAATCTCTGCTGTGATCGATTTTTAGGTACAGTCGACCTCTCTGTTTCTAATACCAATTTTCCGTCGGTTAGTGACAACCGCCAATGGCGCTATCTATCAAGCGGCGGTGGCACCGGCGACCAAGTGGAGTCACTGCCGGATAATTATTTTTCCATGATGGAAGCTTATTGGTGGAATGGCAATCCGTCGAACAATACCTTTGGGCAAGAAGGCGATAATATCGGCCCTACCATCTATGACGGCAAAATGTATATTATGCGGTCCAATGCACTTCTGGCCTATGCTCCAAATGGTCTAGGTAAGCAAGCACCTATGTCTGATGCGCTTGATCCAACAGGGGGTGAATCGGCCGGTATACCATCTGCTACAGCGTTAAAAGTTCTGTTAGAATCAGAGGTTAAAAAAATTGTGGATACTCCTACCCATATTCACCTCAAACCTGGCTTTGGTAATGTCGGTAACTTTGACAGCAATTCTCGATCAAGTCTGGGCGATAATCTTTTGGATTACTGGCACTATCCGGGAGACATCCACTATGTTCTTTTACGTGCGCTTCACTTATTATCCCCAGACCTACAAGAAAAAGTCAAAACGTATCTCAAAAAAGAATTTGAATTATACCCTCCTTCCCAGTATGGCCACATCGGCTGGAAAGACGGTGAGTTTAGAGAGAGTTATGATTGGCCTCCGGAAATGGCCGCGAATATTGCTGCATTGGGACCGGGAAATTCTCCCTGGACCAATGTTTGGGGTTGGCCCCCACAACAGATGTACGCTCTATGGCTCTATGCCAAAAATAGTTTAGGCGACCCGATCGGCATTTTTAACACCGTCCAAAACAAACTCCCCACAACTGCGCCTTCAATTCCCGCTCACTTTCCTCAAGCTTTAAACGCCTTCATCGCCGGATATAAAGGCTACGTTGAGTTGGCAAAACTCGCTAACAAACCATACGCTACTCAAGAAAACATCCTCAATTCGCTTCTGCAGCAAAGGGCTAATAATTTTACCACCAACTTAGTTCATCCCGACCTTACAAGTACCGACGGTCGCTACTACAACACCCTCAAACACGCCTACAACTTCATGTATATGACACCCGAATTAGGTACATATCTCAACCAAAACGCCAAGGCTAAAGTCCAAGGCGCCGTCAACTCCTATACTATGCAAGTTCCATTTTGGTCAGAGTCCTTAAACCGTGAAGTTTTTGGCGAAAATGGTTCCTCCCCCTACCAACAAACACACGCACTTTTTCAGGCAAAAGCCCTTATTTTGAAAGAGCCTTATAACGAGCTGGCTAAATATCTGGATGCTCCGATGATGCTGGGTGACTTGTATTACATCGACAATCTGGTAGCCGCCATCGAATCCGCCTGTACCGTCAATTGCCCTACCCCGCCCCCTGCATCTACTCCCACCAAGACACCGACTCCCGGTACTTCCAAACCGGGAGATGCCAATGGGGACGGTCAGGTCAACGGCGCCGATTATCTGGATCAGCCACTACGGTCAAAGTGTGTCCGGTCCGGCTAATGGAGACTTCAACAACAACGGCACGGTCGACGGCGCCGATTATATAATATGGCTGAGCAACTATGGCCTCTAAACTTCTCATATTCCTGTATTCTTGTACTCTTTTACTCTTGTATTCCCATCCCGTCTCTGCCCAGACCTACATCTATCCTGGCACCTCCTGGGTTACCGCCACCCCCTCCGAAATGGGCATGGACGCCACCAAACTTAATCAAGCCAAAAACTATGCTCTATCCTACGGCGGAGCAGGGATGATCACCCGGGGTGGAAAGCTGGTCATGTCTTGGGGAACTTTGTCCCAGAAATATGACATCAAGTCCTCCACCAAATCATTTGGGGCAACCGCATTGGGACTGGCCATTCAGGACGGCAAACTTACTCTTCAGACAAAAGGCCAATCCTGCCAACCTTCACTGGGCGTCCCCCCCGACTCAAACAAAGCCACCGGCTGGCTCCCCAACATCACCCTCTCACACCTGGCCACCCAAAGAGCGGGATTTGATAAGAGTGGAGGCTACACGGCGCTCCTCTTTGCACCCGGCACCCAATGGTCATACAGCGACGGCGGCCCCAACTGGCTGGCTGAATGTATCACCCTCACCTACCAACAAGATCTGCTCATCCTCATGCGAGACCGGGTGTTTACCCCCATCGGCATTCCCACTACCGAATTAAGCTGGAGATCAAACAATTACCGCTCTGACTTGATCCAAGGAATAAAAAATCGCGAATTCGGATCCGGTATCTCCACCACTGTCAATAGCCTTGCCAGGTTGGGCTATTTGTATCTTCGCCAAGGCAAATGGAATAATACCCAGATCATCCCCTCAACTTTTGTTGATGCCGCACGGGTCAACCAGGCAGGCGGTGTCCCCATATACGCCAATAGAGCCGGCTATACCAACGCCTCCAAGCACTATGGTTTCCTGTGGTGGAACAACGCCGACAAGGCTATGCCCAACGTCCCCGCTGATGCCTATTGGTCCTGGGGTTTGTACGAAAGCCTGACCATTGTCATACCCAGCCTGGATATCGTCGCTTCCCGTCTCGGCCAAAGTTTTCCGGCGGCCCCGGACAACGACCCGTTCAATTCCATCGAAAAGTTCATCGAACCCATCGCCCTCTCCGTCACCTCCGGACCCACTCTTACTCCAACCAAGACCCCGACCAAAACTCCTACCAAGACACCCACTCCACCCATTTCACCCACCAAAACTCCCACCAAAACCCCGACAAAAACCCCCACCCCATCCACATCCAAACCAGGCGACGCCAACGGGGACGGCCAAGTCAACGGTGCCGATTACCTCATCTGGCTTTCCCGATACGGCCAAAACGTATCAGGTACCGCCAACGGTGATTTCAATGGTGATGGTACAGTCAACGGCGCCGATTACTTAATTTGGCTGAGCAACTACGGTAAGTAGTCTGAAGATCTTATCCCCTATTCTGATTTCATAACTCCCGCCTTCTGTAAGACCGCTTAAGCGCGTGATATACAGCTTTCCGGTCAGGATCACCGGGGCCGGCAACCACTCCACTGCATTCTCCTGTCGGTATTCAATAAACTTTACTTCTTGTTGCGACTTGAAGCTGACTGTAGCTTGTCCCTGTCCCGTGTACACGGCTGCAAAACTAATTATTCCGCTGTCGGCTGTGATGATCCCCGCCTGTTGCCGGTAACGCACCATATACACCCCCCCTGCGACGCCCAGGGTCAATAGCAGGACTGTCACCACCGGCATTGCCCAGGCAGTCCATTCTGCCGGTTTATTCCAAAACATTTGGTAATCTTTCTTGGCTTTATAAGCCTGGGCCAATTCAAACAAATCGTTTCCCGGTACCCACCACATATTGCACTGCGGGCACTTCACCAGCCCCAATTGAGCCGGGAAACTTTCCCCCTCCCGCGGTTTACTCATCTCAGTACCGTCCACCGGACATTTTCGGACTGCAGGAGTTGTTACGGAATTGCTATTTTTTTCCAAAGTTTTCATTTGTCCCGTAGACACCCTGTTGATCACCCACCCCTGCATCCAAAAACCGCCGCAATTATCGCACCGGAAAGATTTGTCCAGCTCCTCTACTTCCACTTGGTTCAAAACCTGGCCGCAATCCGGACACTTCATATTTCTAATTTAGTATATTCCTTCGACTTAATCAATCTCATATGCTTCAAACTAAACCTCTCTTTCAATCATGTACTCCGCTACCCCCTGAATATAGTCAATGGCCCCGGCTTTAAGGTGTAATGATCTTAATTCTGACACTCGTTTAGCCGCTTTGCTGGCAAACTTCTTTGCCAATTGCTTAGAGTATTCGTAACTGCCACTGTCTATGATTGCTGCCTTTGCCTTATCCAATTCCTCCCTTGTTGCCCCCCTGTTTCCCCAGGCTTTCCTCAAAGATGTAATCTGCCCTTTGGTCCCGTCCTGAAGTACCTTGAGTACCAGCAAAGTGCATTTGCCTTGTTTCAAATCCGAATCTGCCGATTTGCCCGTCTTCTCCGGATCGCCGAATACACCAAGAATGTCGTCCTGTAGCTGGAAAGCTACACCTCCATCCATTGAATAATCGTGTAATATCGGATAGACAGGCTCAGGCAGACCAGCCATAAGTGCCCCTGTACACAATGGGTTCTCATAGGTATAAATGGCAGTCTTGGCCTGGTGTAATACAATTACATCCTCTTCAGTCCAGTTTCCGAAAGCCTCTAGTGTAATGTCATACCCCTGGCCCCAGGCGGTATTGGCTATCCCTCTCAACACCTGCCTCATGACATTCGAATTGCCGGTACTTTGTATTAACTCAAAACCCAGGCACAGCAAGGCATCTCCAACCGTCACCGCCATCGCCTCTCCCAAATGCACCTGACCGCCAAACTTCTTTTCATAAAATTTATGCGTCGCCGGACCCCTTCTCCTGGCATCATCCAAATCCATAAAGTCATCATGCATAAGTAGTGCCGCGTGCACCAATTCTATTCCTACTGCCGCCTGCCATACTTCCGCGGTTACATTATCATTTCCCAACATGTATCCATAATTCACAAAAGACGCCCTCAGTCTTTTCGTCGGCCTCAGAATATATTCCTTCCCGTGCAGAAGCGCCTGCCTGACCATCTGTTTTTGCCTGGCATTAAAGCCGAATTCCGCCCCCAGTTCTTTATCAAAATATCGGGCTATCCGTTCGTCGATCACCGGCACAAACTCCTGCAGTGTCTTCTTCGCCTTCTGTCCCAGGTTCGGATTAATCATTGAAAATTGTTAATTGAAAATTACTAAGCCACTCTCTCTTTCAGCGCCTCATAATACTTCTCTGTATACCACTGTGCCTTCTGCCAGTCTTTCCTCCCCCGTTCCACAGCAGCCAGATAAGCCAGGCGGGCTGATTTAGCGGCTTGGAAATTGGAAAACCGGAACTTCTCAGCCAATAAATGCCTCATGTCTTCTTCGTTTGGCTGGTCTCGCCATGACCCCACCTCAATACTGGCAACGATTTCCGGCTCCAGCGCCAGTCCCACATTCTTCTTTACGACTTCATATAGACCTTTTAAAGCCTCTTTGGCACTCTCCCATTCTTCCTGCTTACCGTGCCTTAAAGCCTTGGCCATGCTCATTCCGGCTGTTTTAGCCAGTTCTTTTGATAATCCGTATTGCTCTTTTATATATTCCATCGCCATATCGCTTAACAGCTTGTTGTTGTCTCCTTCAGCCAACTCCCTCCTCCACCCCAATTCCAATCTCGCCATTACCTTTGGATCAAACGCAAAATGCTCCATCGCGTCATTTCCCCCGAATCTCCTCCGGCGCCTGGAATAATCCAATACCGCCTCTTTCAACTTTGCCGGTCCGAAAGCCGGGAAGTGATCCACTTCCCAATAAAACTCAGCATAGTCGCACTGCCACATCATAAAACCGCTGGTTCTCTGTTCTCCGGATGTCCGGATAAATAAATCAACATAAGGGTATGGCTGGTCCGATGTATCCAGATACGCCTCAACCTTTTTCCTATCTACTTCTTCAGCCTGCACGTTATCTGCCAGCATTTTTTTAAACGCCCTCATAATTTCATCCGGTCCGTTGTAATCCAGCCCAACATTAAAGATATGTTTATTATTTTTTCTGGTTTGTTCTTCCACCTGGGAAATCTTATTTAATACAAATTCCGGCAGCCTGTCTTTTTTACCCAAATGCACGAACCTTACTCCCTCCTCCATCATATCCACCACATATTTATCCATCGCCGCTACTACCCCCTTCATCAGGAAATTAACCTCATCTTTTGGTCTGTCCAGCCAGTTTTCGGTAGATAATCCCCATGCCGATACAGTATGTATGCCCCAGTCTCTGCAGGTTCTGGCCAGTACTATCATGTTTTCTATTCCGGCTCTATGTCCTTCAGACGCGGATAGACCTTGCGCCCTCGCCCATCTTCTGTCACCGTCAGGGATCAATACTACATGATCCGGTACTTTTGTCCCCGCCGGCAACATCAAATCTGACTTAATCTTGCCCATTTGGATCATTATAACTTAGACGTTCCCCGGCCTGCTACCCCACGCTTTACTTTTTCCTACCCGGATTCCGGTCTACAAGACTTCCTCCTGCTTTCTCGCCCTTGACCGCACCCTCACGTACTGGTGACTGGCAATTGGGGCATTTATCCGGTTTCCCTGGTTCCCAAGAAGTATATGTCTGCAAACATTTACTACAAATTCTATTTGCCTCATTCATGGGAACTGCATTACCGACTAACGAAATTACCATAATCTAGCATTATAGGACTTTATTTATAATTATTCAATCTCATTATCGCTTCCCGCGCATCGATCAGCTCAGCCTTGTCGCTTTCCCTCCTCTTCCACTCTATTTTGTCCCCGGTTTTCGGCGAGACCACCAGCCGAACCGGAATTCCAATCAAATCCGCGTCCGCGAACTTCTCCCCCGCTCCCCGGTCCGTCTCATCCCACAATACTTCTATCCCCTCTTTTTGTAACAGACTATATATTTCTCCTGCTTTTCGCATCTCCGGATCCCCTGCTCCCAAACTTACCAGGTAGATTTGAAACGGCGCCACCGCCTCCGGCCATTTGATTCCCTTCGCGTCATGGAATACCTCCACGACTGCCCCCATCAACCTGGATGTGCCTATCCCATAACTGCCAAACCACATGGGTTTTTTACTTCCATCCTTATCCGTATAAAAAGCATTCATTTTCTCGGCATAACCTTTCCCCAAGGGAAAAATATTACCCACCTCAATCGCCCTTGCGTCCAGTATTTTTCCTTCCCCGCATTTCGGACATTTATTTACTGCCTCTCCTACCCGAAAAATTTCTTTATTTTCTGCCCAATTGCATTTTTCGCAAAAATATATGGTGTCCTCCCCGGCTTCTGCCACGGCTTGGAATTCATGCGTCCGGTTTTCGGTAAACACGCCTCCCGAAGCCTCCGTAACTTTTACTTCCAGGCCGACCCTTTCAAAAATCTTCAGGTACGCCTGCTTCATGATCTCATAAAAAGCCATCAAATCCGCTTCGCTGGTATGCAGGCTGTAGGCGTCCTTCATCATGAATTCCCTCCCCCGCAGTATCCCTCCCTGGGGCCGGGTTTCGTTTCTGAACTTGGTCGTAAACTGATATAGGGAAAGCGGCAGGTCTTTGTAGGAAGGCGCAAATTTCCGCACCAGGTCCATAATTATTTCTTCATGGGTAAAAGACAGGGCAAATTCCCGCTTTCGCGAGTCTTTGAGCTGGTACATTACTTCGGCCGCCTTTTCCCACCTGCCTGTCTCGTTCCAGATTTCCTTGGGATGCATTAGAGGCTGGGCAATTTCCAGACTTCCCACCGCGTTCATTTCCCTGCGGATGATATCGCTGATTTTGGCGACCACTTTCATGCCCAGAGGCAGAAGCGTCCATGATCCGGCCATCAATTGGTCAATATAGCCTGCCCTGACCAGCAGTTTATGGTTGACTGCAATTGCGTCTTTGGGAGCGTTCTTTTGCGTCCCCGGAAACATTTTGGAATACTTCATGCTTCTCATTGTATCATCGAGCCAAACGCTCCACAATTTTTCACCAGCGTACTCAATATCGCTGAAAAAATTGACAATATACGTTTAATTATTGACATAATGTTATGTAAACCCGTACTATAGACATCCAAACACCGCTTTGCCCGAACCCGGTCCGCCCTGGTACGCTCATGACAACTGAACGTACCCTGCCTGCATGCCCCCGGACCGCTCTGTCCTCACTTTCCTTCTCTGAAGCCTGCATATTATATATAATCAACTCATGGACCAGATAGATGATCTTCTATCCCGCGGGGTGGCAAATATCATCCCCGGCAAGGCTGAATTGGAAAAGCTTCTGCGCTCAGGCAAAACCCTCAACGTATACAACGGCATCGATCCCACAGCCACCAGGGTGCATATCGGCAACGCCGTTCCTCTGCGCAAACTGCAACTGTTGGTGGAAATGGGCCACAATGTCACCTTCTTAATCGGCGATTTCACTGCTCTTATCGGAGATACGTCGGATAAGGAAGGGCAGCGCCCCGTCCTGACTTACGAGCAGATCGAAGCCAATTTCCGGGACTACAAAAGACAGGCAGAAAAGGTAGTGGATTTCTCCCGAGTCAAAGTAGTCCATAACAGCGAATGGTTAAAAAGGCTTAGTTTCGAAGAAGTGGTCCGTCTGACGCGTCATTTTTCCCTGAACGATTTTATATCCCGGGAACTTATAAAAAAACGGCTTGAAGCCGGAGGCTCCGTTTCCCTACCCGAAGTGTTGTACCCGGTGATGCAGGGCTACGACTCCTGGTACATGGATACGGACCTGCAGATCGGAGGCACGGACCAGACCTTCAATATGCAGGCCGGCCGCAAATTACAGAAAGATCTGCGGGGCAAAGAGTCTTTTGTCCTTTCCAACGTCTTTCTGGAAGGCACCGACGGCCGCAAAATGAGCAAGTCCTGGGGAAACGCCATCTGGCTGGATGACCCGGTCAAAGACCTGTACGGCAAGGTCATGTCCCTTAAAGACGATCTCATTGACCAGTACTTTCTTCTTGCCACCAGTCTTCCTGTAAACCAGATTCCCAAAGAAGGCCATCCGATGGAGCTTAAAAAGTTGCTCGCACACCGCATCGTCACCGAACTTCACAGCCCTGAAGCGGCGGATACCGCCCAAAAACATTTTGAATCCACGGTCCAGCATGGCCAACTGCCTTCGGATATCCCGGAGGTCAAATTCGATACCCCGCCCAGTTTAGTGGAAGCTCTGGTGACATCCCGTTTGGCCAAATCCAATTCGGATGCCCGCCGGTTGATTGATCAAAAAGGTGTCAAATTGGATCAGGAAACAGTATCAAACTATAACTTAAAAGTACCAAACGGGTCAGTCGTCAGTGTTGGATCCCTCAAACACGCCCGGATCAGCTTCTGAATATCTTCCAGGCCGTTACCGGGAAAGCTTTCCAGGCTCTTTTAAGGTGTTTTGGATCCTTGGTTACTCTCCATAGCCATTTTAAGCCGTGGCTCGATACCCATTCAGGTGTCGGCTGTGCCCAAGGCCCCTCACCGGCAAGCTCGTCAAACGCGCTGCCAACCCCGATCACTAACTTTGCCTTCAGTTTCTCCAGATTTTGCGCGATCCAAATCTCCTGCTTAATTCTCCCGAACGCCACGAATAATATGTCTGGTTTAAATTCATTTATTTTGGTTATTATTTGGTCAGTGGTTATTGGCAATTGGTTATTGATGTCAACAAACCCCTGATCCCATTCAACTTTCAACTTTTCATTTTCAACCTTTAACTTCTCCGCCAACCTTCTTGCTACTCCATTCCATCCTCCCAGCAAAAAAACCTGTCCTCCATTTTCTCCCATCAATCTCACCAGATCCTCCATCAGCCGCACGCCTTGAACGGTTCTGTTTGCGTATACTCCCGAAATTACCCTTCTTCCCACTTCCATTCCCCGGATAAAATCCGGTACGAATTTCCCTGTCTTTTCTTTCAGGAAATCAATACCTGCCAGCAAGACTACCCCGTCAGGGACGATCATATCGGCCTTTTTTAAAGCCCTTTCAAAACCCGGGTTACTCCTCGCCTCCAGCCAATTTTCAGAGTAAGCCGTTACCAAGAAAAAGGGCCTAGTGAAGCCTCTTACATTAAGATTCTCCAGCAAAAAACTTAGCACTCTCCTGTATGGAGCGCTACTCACCTCCCAATTCCAAAAGGAGGCGGTTTCAAGACCCTTTACACCCGTTCCAGCTTCGGATGATTTTGCTATCCTTCTGGTTTTCATTTATATAACCCTTCCGTAACAATCATAGCATAAGAATGTCACAAAACAGTAATATACTACAAGATAAAGGATTAATGATGAATATTAAATGGTAAATAATAGTGTGCACATTTATCTTCTCATTTAGGTGAAGCTATATGATATGGTTATACACAGTCTATCCACAAAAGTCATATCTTATAGAGTGATATTACTACAGGGTTATAAAAATTAACTACAGGGTTTCAAATAATTTTAATGTTTGTCGGGCTGCCTGGACCCAGCTGAAATCTTTCAGTCTTTCCCTCCCCCGATCAACCAGTTCTCGTCTTATCTTTTTATTTCCTAATACTAATTCCAAACTTTTTTTTATACCTTCTGTCTCAAATGGATCAAACAAGAAACCTGAAAAGTTAAGTATTTCCTTAAGCGCGCCTCCGTTAGAACTGATCACCGGTACCCCGGCTGCGAATGCTTCCAGCACCGGCAAGCCGAAGCCTTCGGTAATACTGGGCTGGACATATACCAACGCATTTCTAAGTAATACTTCCTTCTCTTCATCGGTAATATATCCCGTAAAAACCACCCGGTTTTTTACCCCGAATTTTTCCGGAGCTGCCAACACTGCTTCATACTGCCACCCCAATTTCCCGGCAATCACCAGCCTCAACCCCCGGTGGTCACGAATCCGGGAAAACGCCTCGATTAGTCGGGCCAGGTTTTTCCTGGGCTGCACGGTCCCGATAAATAACAGATACTTTTCGGGTATTATTTTGAATTTATTGAATATTGAATATTGGTGCTTGGGATTTAAGGCTTGAAAGCTTACCCCCTCATGCACCACCTGTATCCTGGCCGGATCCGCTCCCAGCCGCTCCACCAGCTGCCCCTTCGTAAAATCGGATACAGCTATAACTTTTGTGGCCGTTTTGACTGCATAAATCGTACTCCAGGGCAAATACCAGCGCTGCAGCCTGCTTTCATATGCCGGCAGCCATTCGTATTCAATCCCATGGACGGTTACCAGCGTCTTCAGACCGGGCTTGCGTAATAGTGGCAGAGTGTGTGCCGGCACCCAAAGGCAGTCTAATTTGTCGATCCAGGTCCGGGCCGCCAATCCCGTTTGGGTCCAGAGAAAAGGCAGTGGTATTTGGATAAATTTGGTATTTGGAGCTTGGTTATTGAAGATTATTTGATTATTAGTGCTTGGTGCTTGGGATTTCACATAAAGGTACCACTCGTGTTTCCCTGCCTCCGGAAGCTGTAAAATATGCCTGATCATTTGGTAGCTATACGTCTCCGTCCCTGTCCTCTCAACCTCAAACGCCCTGCTGGCATCTATTCCGATCCTCATACTTGTATTATAATAGCCACCTTATGCCCAGTATTGCCGAAATAGCAGGAGAAATCCAAACAAAAGTGCACTGGAAAGTCCGTCTGGCCGAGATTCTCCCGAAGTATGGCATCTCATTAACCATGAATGAATCATGGGAGTTAAACAGACTATCGGCTTGTATTATCGGCGGCGGTGAACATATAATTGTGATTCAGGCAGACCAGGGTCTCTGCCAAAAATGCAGTCTGAATAAAGACTGTCCAGCCTCAAAAATAGATTCGGACAACCATTTAGGTAAATAATCAGGTCAATTTTTAATCCCCCACTTCATCCCATCGCTTACAATCTCAATATCCCCTTCCAGGTCTGTTCTTAATATTTTTATACCTCTATCGCTAAATAATCTGATTACCTCCTCCCTCGGATGCCCGTAGCTATTTTTCCCGACGGAAACTACTGCCAGTTCAGGTGAAACCCTATCCAGCCAGTCTGCCCTCACTGCCTCCTTACCGGCATGATGCGGTACTTTAAGCACTTCTACCTCCCTGATATTACCGTTTGCTAGTTCTTGTCTCTGTATCCGGGAATCCCCGTCCCCCGTCAGCATCACCTCAAAATCACCGTACTTAAGAATTCCTGTCAGAGAAAAAGTGTTCAGTCCCGCTCCATTGGTAGCGGCTCCCAACACGTTTAGGTTTTCAGCCAGATACTCTTTACTCGGCCAAACTATATCAAAGTACAAATCAGACATGCGAACCCTATCACCTGCCTCCACATCTTGCTGACTAATCCCGGACTCCTGCAATTTTTTCTTCAACTCATCATATCCTACTCCCTCCCCACTTACACTTACACTTACAAAGGTAGACACACTATATCTCTTTAATACATAAGACAAACCTGACATATGATCCGCTTCCGGATGTGTTAATACCATTATTTCTATTCTTTGGTCATAAAAAGGCATGTGCCGGGAGAGACATCCGGATACTTCCGTTCCGGGCCCCCCGTCTACAAGTATTTGGGTTGTTTTGAGGGTAATCAGTATCGCGTCTCCCTGACCTACATTGCAAAACACTACATGGAGTTTATTGTCCGGGAGCACAAAAACTGCTGCCCATATGGCTGCTGCAGCCAGGATCAGTGTTTTATTGACTCTTTTTATCAATTTGGGTGTTCAATTAATTATTTTTTCTTCTGAAGTATCGTAAAACCAGCCAGACCGCCAGATAGTAACCGGCTACCCATCCCCAACTTATCTTACCCAACTCCCACATCACCCATTTACGGCTGCTGGCCTCCCCCACAAACCATGTCATCCACCTGAGAAAGGGCCAGGCACAAAGCGCAACCAACCTTCCACCGTCTCTCCAAAACAGGCCAACTCCCAGGGCAAATCCCACAATTTGCATGGAAATAGGCACCGTCCATAGTACTGCTGTATTAACCAGCGGTGAAACCCAACTCAAACCTCCGAAATAGTGCAAAATCAAGGGTACCGTCAGCATCTGCGCCGCCATTGTGGTCTTCAAATCCCCTGCCAGAAGTGGAATTAATCCTTTTTTTGACGGATAAGTTTCAGCAGTAAACCACCCGCCCGTCCATATCAGCCCGGCAGTGGCTGCTAGAGATAATTGAAATCCGATATCATTAATCCACCCGGGATTCCAAAACAGCATCAGCCAGACTGCTACAGCCAGTGTCCGCGCAGCGAAGGCTTTTCTTCCCGCGCTCTGTCCTGCCAATACTGCCGTGCCCATTACCGCAGCCCTCACTACCGCAGCTTCGCCTCCCGCCAGCCCTGTGTATGTCCATATTCCCAGGATTGCCAGCCATCGACCCCGGTTTACCCCCAATAATGCTGTCGCGGCGGGCATAATCCATCCGGCCACCACCGCTACGTTGTATCCGGACGCTGCTACTACATGAGTCAAACCGGCACGCTTGAATTCCTCTTCTCCCCGCCGGCTTAAGACTTCTGAGCCTCCCAGCACGATCCCCGAAGCCAGCGCTCCCTCATCTCCCGGAATAAACCTCATGATCAAAGATTGCATTTTATGTCTCCAGTCTCTAAGTAAATATCTCCCTTGGTGTTTTTCTACCTTCCAACTCTCCGCTTCCAGTGTGTTGCCTTGGACAACCCCTTGTACCGTCAAAATATCGC
>Ga0209342_10003505_pt1 | contig 16535 bp, 11 predicted proteins | sample RifCSP16_2_FD_184023 | JGI IMG/M metagenome (GOLD analysis project Ga0209342, IMG submission 184023) | Soil microbial communities from Rifle, Colorado - Rifle CSP2_sed 16_2 (SPAdes) (version 2) | ecosystem: Environmental > Terrestrial > Deep subsurface > Rock core/Sediment | place: Rifle... | reverse complement strand
GCCGGGTGGATGACCTGGGCCGCCGGGATCGCGGGGGGCGCGCACGCGGTCCTGCTTCCCGAAGAGCCCTTCGACCCGGAGGAGGTCGCCGCGATGGTGAAAAAGCGGTTTGCGGAGGGGAAGCGGTGGGCGGTCCTCGCCGTCGCCGAGGGGGCCGTCCCCAAGGGCGGCGCCGAGGTGCTCAAGGCGGGCGAGAAGGATGCCTTCGGGCACGTCGCGCTCGGGGGCGTGGGCGAGTGGCTCGCGAAGGAAGTGGAGAAGCGCACGGGCATCAGCGCGCGCCACGTCGTCCTCGGGCACATCCAGCGCGGCGGCTCACCGACGGTCCTCGACCGGCTCGTCGCGACCCGGCTTGGCCTTGCAGCCGTCGATGCCGCCCATGCCGGGCGCTTCTCGACCATGGTGGCCCTCAAGGGCGACGAGCCCGTCCTCGTGCCCCTCTCCGAAGCCGTCGGCCGCCTGAGGACCGTACTGCCCGCCCGGCGCGGCGAAGCGCGCGTGTTCTGGGGCGCAGACTAAAGGCCGCCGAGCTCCGCGCACTCCTTGGCAAGCAGGTGGATCTCGCGCTCCCCGATCGCCTGGGGGTCGACCGCGATGAGGAGCACGCCCTGTGTGACCATCACGCGGTCGTGGACGCTGTGCACGAACCGGAGGAAAGTCTCGAACGTGTTGTTTGTGATGAGGTACTCCGCGCCGTCGAGGGCGACGACCCCGTTAGGCTGCCGCTTGAAGAAGTCGACGATCCGCATATGGACAAGCGAGATCGCCGTCGGCGCGGCGCAGACATACCCGTCGACGCTGTTCGTCGTGAGCCACACGTAGTCCCCTTCGCCGGTCTGGAACCGCTCCTTCAGCCGGTCGGGGTGCTGCCTCGAGATCACGAGGCCCTTCTCCGAGAAGGCGCCCCCCCGGCGAAGGCGGTTGAAGAGCTCGAAGAGCTTGCCCGCTTCGTGGGTGCGCACGAGGTAGCAGCTGCCTCGGTCGACTTCGGCGTCCACGGGACCCTTGAACCTCCGGCCGCCGATCCGACTTCCCCCTTAAAGGGCTTCGCGCCGCGATTTGCACGCAGCGCGCTTCAGTGGTGCCGCCCCGCGTGGGAAAACGTCCGCGCGGTCTTTTGCTGGGGGATGAGGTGGAGGCGCGTCCCGAAGAGGCGCTCGTCGCTCTCGCCCTCGATCCACGTCAACTCCTCCACGAGGGCGTCGGCGTGGGGCGTGCGAAGCTCGACCTCGAGCTCGCCGAGCACGGTCCCCGCCTTCACGAAATTCACCCTCGCCGCGCACGCGGCCTGCTTGTTGAGCCTGAAGCGGACGGCGCCGTCGGGGGCGATCGAATCCCGCAGGACCTCTCTCGCCGTGTCGCGGATCCGGGAGTGGCGGAGTACCTCCGCGAAGCGCGTGAGCTCGCGCGCGCGGGCGCGGAGCGGCCCCCCCTCGGCCGCCGCCTCGAAAGCGGCGTCCGGGAAGAGCGACCGAACCGCGGCCTCGACTTTTCGCGCCTCCTCGGTGGGGAGCACTGCGGCCTCGAGGCGTACGTCGGCGACAAGTTCGACGTGGGCGAAGGGCGGCGCCCGGGGCTCGGCCCTGGCCCTCAGCATCTTCTTCTGGTGCCGGGTCCGGACCTTGGTCCGCTGGGGCGTCTCGCCGAGGAAGTCCTCGTCGAAGAGGTCGGGGGGCCCTCGCATAGCTCCGCGGGTCTCCATCCGGGCCGATCGGCCCTCCGCCCTGCCGGGCGGGGGGCCTAGAGGTCCATTTCCATGGGCTCGATCTCGATCTCCTCGGCGATCGTGGGCTCGAGGCCGAGCGGCTTGATCGAGGCGAACTCGTCCTCGTCGATGTGGATGAACCCGTCCTCCTCCGCCCGCCCAAACTCGAGCGGCACAAGCGTGGGGCGCGCCGGCGGCGGCGGCTTGAACTCCGCCTCGAAGTCGACGAGGGTGAACCGCTCCTCGAGGGGGCCCGCCTCGATGGCCTCCGCAAGGCGCAGGACCTCAAGCGAGTACTCGAGGGGCGCGAACTCCACGAGGTCCTCCATCATGGTCTCGGCGGCCCCGACCTCCTTCATCGTCTGGAGCTCGTCGAGCCATCGGACGACTTCCTCGACCTCCGCCTGCGTGTGCTCGCGCGGGAAACGCCGGTCGCTAAGGCGCGGGGGCTCCTCGACGCTTGCCACCGCCTCCTTGAGGCGGCTTTCGTGCCGGAGCTTCCGGTCGACTTCCTCCTGCGAGATGAGGTCGAAGGGGAGCACCTGGGATTCGTGGGGGCCGAGCGAGTCGATCACGCGCTCCGTGTCGAGGGGGACGACGCCGTGGGGCAGCTTCGGCTCGACGCGCACCTTGCGGATCGTCCACTCGTGGAGGTTCTCGAGCGTCACATCGTACTTGGCCTTCCCCTTGCGGACCCGCAGCGAGGTCTGGACCGCGAAATCGAGGCCGGGGAGCGGGCGCCCCTTGATCCCGACCGTGCGGGCCTCCTCGGAGACCGAGAGCTTGAACTTCAGGGTGACGGACTCGCCGGCCGGGACCGAGGAAACGCGCTTGGAAGGCTCGTCGGCGAGCTTGAGGTCCTCGGGCAGCGCCGGGGTTACGACGAGGTGCTCGATCGGCTTGCGGTCGCGGTTCGAGATCGTGATGTGGTACTCAAGGAGGCCGCGGACCTCGCGCACGGCGGTGGAGAGGTCGAAGTCGTGCGAGAGCGTCGGGAAGGGGCGGAACGCCCCCGCTGCGTCCCTTGTGACGAGGACGCCAAGCTCAGGGGGCGAGCCCTCCGCGCGCGGCAGGAGCCGCTCCCCCGCCGTCGGCCGCTGCTCCGCTTCGCCGATCGCAAAGGCCTCGCCGGCCCCTGAAGCCCCCGTCGCCGGCAACCGGGGATGTGCGCGGCGCGCTAGGGCCAGATGGTGCCAACCGTGCGATGTTGGAAAGGCCCTATTAACTCTTTGGCAACCGCGCGTGCCCGGTGTCCCAACGCGCGTTTTGCCCCGCGGCCCACCCGGCGCAGAAGGCTACCTGCCTCCCGCAACCAAAATCTCGACCCCCCAACCTTTTTGTATTGATGGCGGAATCAGAGCGTGCTTCCCCAAGCGGCGCGGTTGTTCCATATGGTGCAGATGATCAAGACCCACATCCTCGGCTTTGACGAACAGCTTGGCGGCGGAATCCCCGAGGGCTCCGTGTGCCTCGTCGTGGGCGAGCCAGGCACCATGAAGTCGTCCGTGGCCTTCAACGTCCTCTACCACAACGCGCTTTCGGACGACCGCAAGGGGCTCTACATCTCGCTCGAACAGGGCCGCGACTCGCTGCTCAACCACATGAGCAGCCTCGGCATGGACCAGACCGTCGTCGAGGACAAGGTCACGGTGCTCGACCTCGCGCTCATCCGCAAGAACCTCACGATGCTCGGCGACCACTCGTGGCTCCACGTCTTCAAGATGTACGCGGACAACCTCAAGAAGTCCCAGGACTACAACCTCCTCGTCCTTGACTCCCTGCCGGTCCTCGAGCTCCTTGCGAACTTCGAGAAGCCGCGGATCGAACTCTTCCACTTCTTCGAGTGGCTGCGCGACCACGACACGACGACCTTCCTGATCCAGGAACAGGAGCGGGGCTCGCAGGCGTTTGGCAAGTACGACGAGGACTTCCTCTCCGACGCGATCCTCCACCTGCGGATGGCCGTGCTCGACGACATCAATGTGCAGCGGAGAGTGCGGGCCGTGAAGGTCCGAAACGCGAACCACTCGCCGAACTACTTCCAGCTCCTCCACCAGGAAGGGCGCTTCCAGGTGACGAAGATCATCGAAGACAAGAAGAGTTTCTGAGAGGGGGCCAAAGGCGGCTGCCCCTTTGGTGGGGCGCCTCTCTTTGGAATGAAATCGCCGGATCTCCGGCGCGAGCCAGCAAGCGTGGCGCGCGCGTTTTCCTCGTGGAGAAACCCTTTTAAAGAAGAGAGTGTCTGCCCGCGCAAATCCGAGGTCTGGCCAGCCTGCCCTTACACCCTTTTCCATGGGCTTGACTCCGGAAAAATGGCGACTTCCGCCCCGAATGAACTGCGGCTCCCGACGATGACCAGCGGAGGTGTGCGCGGATGTCTTTCCTCAGGCGTTCTCCCGACAAAACGCCGGAGGAGGACGAGGAAGCCGAGGATCTCGAGGCCGGCGAGGAAGGGCTTCCCCCCGAAGGCGAGGGAGACACGGAGGGCTCCGAGGCTGAAGAGGAGTCCGACGACGGCCCGGAGCACGAGGACGAGGATCGCGACGACGCCCCCGATGAGGAGGGCGGCGCGGATAACGAAGGCGAGGACGAAGAGGAGGGCGAGGCGCCCGGGAGGGGCCGCCGCGAGCGGCCGCTTGGCGCCGCGCGGCCCGTGCTGCGGCGCGCCGCTGAAACCACACTGCGCGCGCTGCGGTGGAAAGGGTGGACTCCCGCCCTCGTGATCGTTTTCTTCCTGCTCGCGCTGGCCCTGCGCTCGTACTTCTACTGGCCCGAAGCCCGAGCCGACTACCTCACCGGGGACAACTGGCTCCTCTCAGGGAACGACCCGAACTACCACAAGCGCGCGGTCGACCACCTGGACTCGACGCACACGTGGCTCGCGTGGGACCCCCTGCAGAACTACCCGGGCGGCGGGCCCAACCCGAACCCGCCGGGGTTCGAGACTTCCATGCTGCTCTTCGGCTACCTGCTCACGCCGTTTGCGCCCGACGGCCATACGGCCGTCTGGTGGGGGACGGAGTTTGGCGGGGTCATCTGGTCCTCGCTCCTCGTGTTCCCGGTCTTCTTCGTGGGGCGGGAGATGTTCGGGCGCAGAGCGGGCCTCATCGCCGCGTTCCTCATCGCGGTGATGGCGGGAAACGTCGAGCGAAACGTGCTCGGCTTCTCAGACCACGACGGGTACCTGATGTTCTTCATCGCCTGCGGGTTCTTCTTCTACATCCGGGCGATGGAGCACACGAAGAACCGCGCGTATGTGACGAACTACAAGGACCTCGGCTCGGTGACCCGGGGGTTCCAGGCGTTCTTCAAGGACCACCGGATTGCGTTCCTCTACACGGCGCTTGCAAGCACGATGTGGGGCGCCACCGCCCTCGGCTGGAAGGGGTTCCCCTACGTCTATGCGATCCTCCTCTTGTACTACTTCGTCTCGGTCATCGCGATGCGCTGGTTCCGCCATGAAGACCCCTTCGCGCTCGGCGTCCTCACGATGTTCGCCTTCACCTTCGTCATCGTCCTCACGCTTCCGTACTACTACGGCATGCACTTCATGCACTGGTACGACATCTTCTACCTGCTCTGGGCGGGAGCCGCGCTCATCACGATCTTCTTCGTCCCCACGCGGAACGTGCCCTCCGTCCTCCTGCTCCTCCTGCTCGCCTCGATCATCGGCGGGGCGTTCATCGTCCTCAACATCTTCGCGCCCGAGGTCGCCGAGACGATCTTCTCCGGCGCGGGGTACTTCTCAAGGAACAAGCTCTACACGACGATCGCCGAGGCGCAGGCGCCCGATGTGTCGAGGCTCGTGGCCTCCTACGGCTACGCGACCTCGCTGCTCGCGCTGGGCGGGATCGGCGTCATGGCCTGGCGGCTGCCGCGCCGCTGGTCGAACGCCTACGTCCTCATGCTGGCTTGGGCCGGCGCGGCGATCTACATGGCCCTTACGGCCGTCCGCTTCATGTACAATGCGACGCCGCTCTTCGCGGTGCTCGGCGGTTGGATGCTCTGGGGGATCATCGACAAGACGCACTTCTCGCTGAAGAGCTACCGGGAGCGGTGGAGGAAATTCGTAACTTGGCGCAAGCTGCGCGCGGTCCCGGTGATGCACTGGGCCGTGGCGCTCTTCCTCGCGTTCATGGTCGTAACGCCCAATGTGATGCAGGGGCTCGACGCGGGGATCCCTTTCGAATCGAAGAAGGAGTGGGACACGGCGATCTACAACTTCATGCCCGACCTCACGGACCCTTTCTCGATCGGCGGCTGGACGCCGCTGAACGACATCCACTTCTTCCGCCCGTCCCCCGCGCTCTTCACGCCGGAGACCCAGGGGCTCTGGTACCTCGGCGCGTTCGGGACGTCCTTCATGAACGACTATTGGGCGGTGTCGATGAAGTGGCTCGCGAGCCAGGACCGGCAGGTCCCGGAAGAAAAGCGCCCCGGCTTCATCTCATGGTGGGACTACGGCCACTGGGCCATGGACGTCGGTGAGCACCCGACGGCCGCGGACAACTTCCAGAACGGCTTCGAGTTTGCCGGCAATTTCATCGGCGCGCAGGGCGAGGACGACGGCAACTCGCTCATCCTGGCGCGGTACCTCGAGACGGTAAGGGACAAGGCCCCGATCGTCGAGCTTGCCAAGAAGTACCTCGGCGCCGAAGGGTACGCGGAGTTCGAGCGCTACGCGGCGGACCCGACGGCCTTCTCCCAGCAGATCCTCGACAACCCGGCCAAGTACATGCCGCGCTCGCCGCCGCTTTCCGAGCGCAACGCGTTCTACATCCTCGTGAGCGCGCTCATCTCGGAGCGCGTGACGCCCGAGGACCGCATCTGGTGGATCCGGGACATCAAGCAGCAGACGGGCCTTGAGCTGCGCTACTTCGCCGTCGACGTGCGGATGATGCCGTTCTCGGCGTCCCAGACGGGCATCTTCTACGCGCCGATCATCCTCGCGGACTACGACAAGAACGACTTCGTCCAGATCACGTGCACGCTCTCGAACGGGCGCACAATCAACTGCGACGACCTGACGGCGCGCGAGTACAGCCTGCTCCAGAGCACGCAGATCCAGTACCAGCCGCACTTCTATGATTCCATGTTCACCCGCGCGTACCTCGGGTACACCTCGAACGACCTCGTGGGCGGCGCCTTCAACGGGTTCCCGGGGATCCGGGCCTCGTGCAAGCAGGGCCAGGAGCAGAGCTGCCTCGCCGGCCAGGCGCCCATGCAGGGGTTCAACATGAGCCACTGGCGGCTCGTGCAGCGCTCGGTCTACTTCAACCCGAACGCGACGGACCTTACGAACCACTCGAGGGAGTGGAAGATCATCACGGACGAGGAGGCGAACGCCTACGAGGGGAACACGAATGTCACGGTGGACCGACAGTTCCTGGGCCTTGGGGAGAACACGGGGACCGGCGTGTTCTACCTGAAGTACTACGCGGGCGCCTGGGTGAACGGCACGGTCGCGACACCGGACGGCGCGCCGGTCGCAAACGCCCGCGTGACGGTCTACGACGACGTGAAGCTCGCGAACCCCGCGTGGCCCGGCGTCCCGCACGGCTACAGCTTTACGGATGACGCCGGCCGCTTCAGCGCGCTGGTCCCCTTCGGGAACGTGACGCTCGTGGCCTCCGTGGGGGGGGGCGCGGACCCCTTCCAGCTGCGCGAGCAGGTCGAGGTCGGCCGGATCCAGGTGCCGGTCTCCGACAACCAGGCGATGCGCATCGAGGAGGACCGGGACGGCGACGGTGTGGCGGACTACAACATCGGCCGCGACATCCAGGCGCTCCCGGGGGCCCTGACGGGCCGCGCGTACCTCGACAAGGAAGGCCTCGGCGCCTACAGCCCGAGCGCCGACGAGGCGATGGCGGGCGCGACGCTCCACGTGAACTCGACGACCTCGAACACGACCTACACCGCGTACCCGGCGGCCGACGGGGTCTACCGGGTCACGGGGATGGCGCCCGGGATCTATTACGTGAACGCGACCTGGAAGGGCCACACGTGGCAGGCCCTCGCCAACGTCCGAGTAGCCGGCAACCAGACGACGCAAAACGACCTGGCGGCGCGGCCGGGGCGAGTGTCCGGCAACGCCACGGACGAACTCGGGCGCCCGCGGGCAAACGCGACCCTCGAGCTTGAGGACGACTCGGCGGGCGGGCTCCTCACGAACCTCACGCCCGCGGGCGGGACCTTCGAGTTCCCCCACCTGCTTCCCGGCAACTACACGCTGCGCTCGACGCTGCCAAACGCCACGCCCTTCGAGCAGGTGTTCACGCTCGCCCCCGGCGAGGAGAAGGCTTTCAACTTCACCGCGGCCGACACGGTTGGGGTGACGCTGCGCGCGTACCTCGACCGGGACGGCAGCGGGACTTTTGCGCCCGGCGAGGAGGCCTTCAACGCGAGCGTCGAGGTCCAGGCGCGCAACGGGAGCTACTTCAACCTCACGAAACTCGGCGGGGCGGGCACGGGCCAGGCGAGGTACCCGCCGGGGCCTTACGCGCTGCGCGCCGTGTACAGCGACGGGGCGGGCGCCCTTTTCGGGGGTTCCCTTGCCGTCGAAGCGCTCGAGGGCGGAAATTGGACGCTGCGCCTCACGAGGGCCGCCCAGGTGAACGGCTCGGTCTACCGCGACGCGGACGGCAACTTCGAGCATTCCGACAACGCCTCGCTGGAACCGCTCTTCCCCTCCGCCGAAGTCGTGCTGCGCGCGGCCTCGTCGGGGGCGGTCACGCGCGTGCTCATCCGGTCCGACGGCACCTACGACGCAGTCCTGCCGGCCGACACCTACAGCGTGCAGTCCGTGGTCTCACAGACGGGCCTGGAGCGCGCGCAGGTCGCGTACCTCGAGGTCGTGGTGTCGGCCTCGACCGAGAGGCTTGACATCCCCCTTTCGAACGGCACGAGGGCCTTGGGCAGCGTAGGGTTTGACTCGGACCGGTCGGGCACGCTCGCTCCCTCCGAGCTCATTGTCCGCGCGAACCTCACGTTCACCCGCGAAGGATTCAATGTGAGCCAGGACGCAACGGCCGCCGGAGACTACACGGCTTGGCTCGACGACGGGAACTGGACGCTCACCGTGCGTGCGCCGGGCTACATCACGAACTCGACCTCAAGGTATCTCAACGGCTCGGACCCGGCAAACAACACGCTCGATATGTTCCTCGAGCCCGCGCCGGTCAAGGTGCAAGGCCGCATCGGCTTTGACCGGGACGGCGACGGGAACCTCTCGGAGGCCGAAGGCTTTGCAGGCGTCCTTTTGAACTTCACGGCGGAGGCGGGCGCGGGGCCCTACTTCAACGGGTCCAATGTGACGGCGGCCACGAACGCCACGGGGGACTTCACGGCCTTCCTCGCCGCCGGCCACTACGCATTCAACCTCAGCGTCGACCGCGGAGCGGCGCCGGACACCCACCGGTACGAGGCCTGGAACGCAAGCGCCTCGAGCGCGGCCTTCCACCCTCTCTTTGTGCCGACCGGCGATGCCGTGTGGCTCAACCTCTCGCTTCGCGAGCTCACAGGGATCTCGGGCGTCGTCTGCTTCGACGAGAACCTGAACGGCGCCTGCGAGCAAGGCGGAAAGGAGCGCCCGGCGGGCGCCACGGCGCTCCTGCGAGGCCCCGGCGCGCCGGTGACCCTGATCTCGGCCGCCGACGGCGCCTTCCAGGGCTTTGCGCCCTCTGGCGACTATACGGTCGAGGTCACGGCCGACGTGCTGGGTTCGGGCATCGTCAAGACCTTCCTCAGCGTGGACCTCACGCGCGAAGCGAACCTGGGGATCGTGCGCCTGCGCCCCGTCACGGCGCTCACGATCCACGCGTTCAACGACCGCAACGGGAACGGCCTCGAGGACGACGGCGCCGAACCGATCACGGGCCCCACGGTGACCGTCACGGACGTGACGAGCGCGTCGGCGTCCTTCGTGCTCTCGAACGCTTCGTTCCAGCTCCTGCCGGGGCGGACGTACGCGTACGCGGTCGACCAGCGCAGGTCGGAAAACGTGGACCCCGCGATCCCGACGGCCTTTGCCAACGTGCTCTACCGCGCGTCGGGCAACTTTACCTTCGACGCGGCCGACCCCGTCTTCAAGCTCCCGCTGCCGCGCCGCCTCCAAGTCACGGGCGCCTTCTACTATGACCGCAACGGCGACGGCGTCTACACGCCGAACAACCGCGAGGAGCCTCAGGGCGCCGCCATCGAGTTCAGGGACGAGGCCGCTCCCGCGACCGTCGTCGAGCGGATCGCGGGGCCCACGACCGGCGCCTTCGAGGTCTTCCTGCCGCTTGGCAACTTTTCGGTGACTGTCGACCACTCGGGCTTCGACAGGACGAACTCGAGCTGGCGGTTCGCCGTGACGGAGCAGCCGCCGACGGGGGGCTTCAAGATGGACCTCAAGCTCACGGCCCACGACGTCGACCTCACGGGATTCACCTTCAGGGACCTCAACCGCAACGGCAGGATGAACGCCTTCGAGTCGGGCGTCCAGGCGGCGTCCCTGAAGCTCTTCAACGCGACGAACCTGAGCGACGTGCGGGACCTTGCGGTCGGCCCCGACGGGCGCTACAACGTCACGCTGAAGCCGGGCGCCTACACCCTCTTCGCGCAGGGCACGTCGAACGGCTCGGCCGTCGCGGGGTTCGCGCAGGCGACGGTCGACCCGGTCGGGGGCTTTGCGTGGGCGAATGTGTCGCTGCGCCCGGCCTTTGTGGTCTCGGGGGCGGCGGCCCTCAACAACACGACGGGGTCGGTCTTGCCCGTCCCGGCAACCGCCTACACGCTTGACGCGGGAGGGGCGCGCTTCGAGCTCGCCCAGCCTCAGGGCGCTTTTTCCTTCACGCTGCCCGACGGCGCCTTTGCCCTCAACGCGACGGTCGAGACTCGGGAGTTCGGGGTGTCGATGAACTACACCGTCGCCGAGGCCTTCACCGTGGACTACAGAGACCAGGCACGCGACCTCAACTTCACGAAGGTCCGCCGGTACACGGCCGAGTTCAACTACTTCGAGGACACCTCGCCGCTCGCGCAGGGTGCGAACCTCACGTACAACGCCTCCTTGAGGAACACGGGCACGGACAACGCGACCTTCGACCTTGCGCCGGCCGCCGGCCAGGTTCCGAGCGGATGGACGTACAACATGTCGGTCGACAACCTGACCCTCGAGATCGGCGAGTCGAAGAGCTTCACGATCCTCATCAACACCTCGAACCAGACTCGCGCGGGCGTGAACGTGCTCCAAGTCAAGGCGAGCGCGCGCAACGCGACGGGCGACGCGGGGTTCGTGCAGTTCAACGTGACGACCCGGCAGGACTGGGGGTTCGATGTGCGCCAAGACGTCGATGCGCCGGCCGACATCGGAAGCCAGACGAACTATTTCGTCGCCATCGAGAACAAGGGCAACGGCATCGACAAGGTCGAGGTAACGGTAAGCGGCCTGCCGCCTGGGTACTCTGCCACGCTTGAGCGCGGCGGGCCGGGCAACGAACTCGAACTCCAGCCCTTCCGGACGGAGCGCGTGCTCGTGGCCCTGCGGCGCGACGCCGCGGCGCCCCCCGCGCAACAGGGGTGGCCGTTCCTCGTCGAGGTGCGGTCGGTCGCCAACGCGAACAACACGTCGAACGTCGGTCAGGCGACGCTCAAGGTCGCCTACGCGGACCTGCGCCTTGGAGGCGAGGCGAACGCGACGCGCGTGACCGAGCCCGGGCGGGGCAACCTCGTCGAGGACCGCTCGCTCACGACGCCAGGCTTTGAAGGCGCGGCCGCCCTCGGCGCGCTCCTCCTTGTCCTTGGCGTTTCCAAGCGCCACCGGAGGCGGCGCCTGTGAAGGCCCCCCGGCGCGGCGGGCGCCGCGCTTTTGCAAGGGCCGGGCTCACGGCACTTGTCGCAGAGCTTGCCTTCGCCTTGGTCCTTGCCTCCACGGGCGCCTCCTTCGACCCCGGCCAGGTCGCCTCGACGGCGGGGGACAGCGCAGCCTTCAACGTCTCGATCGCAAGCGAGTTCCGCTTGAAACTCGAGAGCCTCACGGCCTGCGCGTGGAAGGACTGCAACGTGACGCAGAGCGACGCGGTCAAGGTCACGATCGACGGTCCCGACCGGCTTACGGGCACCTTCGCGGAGCAGTACCGCGTCCTTGTCGAGGGCGTGGACGGGTTTTCGGAGAACTACACGACGATCGCGGTCGTGCTCAACGGGAGCACGTCGGACGTCACCATCCAGCCGGACGCGAGCGCGGAGCGGACGGGCTCCATGGCCTACACGAAGAACCTGAACGGGAGCCGGACGATGAACCTCACGCTGCTCCCGGCGAACCGCACCTCCAACGTCACGATGTACGTGTTTGGCTACGTGGGCGAGGGGAACCGGTCGGCGCACGGCGCCCGGGAGTTCTTCCAAGTCGCGAAGAAGGACATCGAGATGCGCGCCCAGCGCGTCCTGCCGGTTAACGTGAGCGTGGCGAACGACGCGAACGTCTCCGTGCGCGATGTGACGGTCGCCTTCTTCGCGAGGGGCCCCGGGGACGCCTCGTTTGCGCCGATCGGCAACGCCTCGCTCACCTCGATTGACGCCAAGGGCAAGGCGGAGGCCGGCGTGACCTGGGACGTGACGTGGGAAGACCCGGCGGTCTACACCGTGAAAGTGGTCATTGACCCACTGCACCTCCACGGCGACGCCTTTGAGGACAACAACGTCCACTTCTTCGAAGTGAACCTCGGGCCCGCGGCACCCGCATCAGGCCTGGGCTCCGCGATGCAGGTGTTCTTTTGGGGTACGCTTGCCGTGATCGTAGGGGTCGCGGTCGGGCTCTGGTGGTACAACCGCTTCTACGAATGAGAAAGGCCGCGCTCACCCGACCGCGCGCAAGCGCATTCGCGCGTCCTCGAGGACCTCGGCAGCGGCCGCATGGCCTTCGGCCGCCGTGTCGACGACCCCGACGAGCAGGGTGTCGGCGTCGATGTCGAGGAGCACGATCCGGGATTCCCCGGCGGCAATCTCGACGCGGTCGGGCCCCTTCTCCTCGAACTCCTGGAGGAGCTTCTCGCTGATCCCGTAGAGCGTGGCGATCCGCCCGGCGAAGAGCGCGCTGTCGCCGACGAGCCCCTGGCGGACGCCCTCGTCCTCCTCGCGCCCGTAGGACTTCTTCACGATCCCCGCGGCCTTCGCCCAGGGGTGGCGGATGACCTCGTCGAGGATCTGGCGCACGGCCTCCTTGACGCCCTCAGAGGGCTCCGCCTTCCCCTCGGACGTTTTGCTTTTCCCCCCTTTTCCCCGCTTCCCGAGGCGCCAGACCGGGGCCCCGGCCCTCGCCTTCCCGCCGCCCCTTGCCGAGGCGGCCTAGACCTTCCGCCGGAGGATGTACTCGCACTGCTCGGCGCCATTCGAGAAGCAGCGGGTCTCCTCGCAGACGAAGTCGTGCCCCGTGAGCGCGGAGGCCGTGCCGGCGAGGTACCCGGTCGTGATGTCGCAGACCTTCTTCCGGACGATCCCCATCGACCGGGCTTCCGTCGACTCCTCGGAGACGATCTTGAGGGCGCCCTCGTCCGTCGGGATGATCGAGGAGATGCGCCCGAGCCCGATCTCGATCCAGAGGTTCGTGAGGGCGTCGCCAAGCATCCCGTCGTCGTCGAGCTGGAAGTTCATCTTCGCCGTGACGGTCTGGCCGCACCGGTAGCCCGTGCGGTAGAGGATCCCCGAGGACGAGCGCTCGCCGGCAAGGGCCGAGAACTCCTGGTGGAGGGCCTCGAGGATGTCCGTGGGCACGATGAAGAACGAGGCGCGCACGTCAGGGACCGTCGGGTCGCCCGTCAGGCCCTCCGAGGTGACATGGTCCTTTTTCAAGAGGGTGCTGCCTCCCTTCACTTTTCCACCTTGATCGTCTCGAACTCGCGTTCGATGAGCTTGAGGTCCTTCTCGGCAAGCGCGTCGGGAACGATGGGCACAAGGAGCGTGGCGCCGAAGATCGAGATCTGGTCCTTGATGAGCTGGAGGAACTTGAGCGCCGAGGAGTAGTTGTTCTGCGTGATGAGGTACTCGATCCCGACGAGGATGATGAGGCCCTTCTCGGTCTTCTTGAGGAAGTCCTCGATCTTGTGGTAGAGCTTGCCAAGCTGGACGGGCTCGACGGCGTACTCGAGGTCGGCGTTCGACAGCCAGATCACGGGGCTCTTCTTGATGTTGAACTTCGAGCGGACGCGGTCGGGGAAGTCGCGGGTGATGCACAGCCCCTGGGCGCCGGCCATCGTGCGCTCGAGGAAGAGCTCGTAGCAGCGCGCGAGGTCGTCCGTCTCGAGGAGGTACGAGACCCCGGGCTCGAGCTTGATCGACGACTCGCCGATGTAGTCCTTCTTCGCCGCACCCTCGGTCGACTCGGCGACGGGCTCGAAGTACTCGGTGGAGGGCAGGAGCTTGATCGTGCACACGTCGTCGCCGCGCGAGAGGCACGCGGTCTCGACGGCCTTGAAGGACTTGTCGGAGATCTGCTGCGCGATCCCGACGAGGTAGCCGCGCGTGAAGTGGCAGGACGACTCGTTCGTCTTGCCCACGGCGCGCGCCTCGATGGACTCCTGGAAGTTGAAGGTCAGCTCCTCGGCCGTGAAGGGACCTGCCGAGACGCGCCCGAGCCCGACGCCGGCCCAGAGGTTCGGCACGACCTTCGAGATTTCCTCCGTCGAGGAGGCCTTGATCGACATCCGCTCGATCATCCCCTCGCCGCAGCGCACGCCGTAGCGGTAGAGCATCTCGTTCGTGAGTTTCTCGCCCTCGGAGATCGCGAGCTCGTCGCGCAGCGACTTGAGGGCGTTCGAGGGCATGATGAAGAACGGCGTCTCGGCCGTCTCCGTGTCGAGCGAGTCGAACTCCACGCCTTCGGGCAACCGGTCCCCCCCGTTTCCTTCTTGACACGACGCTCGCCAAGCCAGGGCGCCGTCAGGCGGCCTTGGTCTTCTCGAGGTACCGCGTGCACAGGTCGTCGCCGAGGTCGGTGAACGACCTTTCGACGTTGAGGCCGTCCTTGGCCGAGGAGAAGAGCCAACGCGCCTTGTACTGCGTGCACAGGGCGTTCACGGGCGCCGCGTTGAAGGCCTTCTGGTCGATGAGGTCGGCCTTGTTGATGAGGAAGATCAGGGGGACGGGCCCCACGACCTCCTGGAAGGTCTTGGCCCACTCCTCAAGGGAGGCGATGGTCTCGGGGCGCGAGCCGTCGCAGACGACGAGCGCGCCCTCGGCGCCCTGGTAGTAGACGGGGTGGAGGCGCGAGTACTGCTTCTGGCCGAGGATGTCCCAGATGAGCAGCGTGAGGCGGATTTCCGTCGCCTGGCCGGCGGCCTGCTTCGTGTACGTGATCGACTTCTTCGTGACCTTGGTTCCGATGGTCGTGATGTACTTGTCGTCGAACATGGAGTAGACGTAGCGCTTGATGAGCGAGGTCTTGCCGACAGCAGCGTCGCCGAGAAGGCAGATTTTCTTGATGATTTCACGGTTTGTCGTCATCGGGCCCCACTTCTTCCCGAGGAAGGTGGGAAGGGCAGTTAAAGGTTATGGGGGCCAGCATGGGGCCAGGCGGACGAAACTTCGCGGGCGCGCGGCAGGCAGTAGAGGTCAATGAACCGGCTCGGATTCCTTGACGGATTTGGGCCCCAAGCCGGGGCCGTTTTCGGGAGCCGCGCTGCGACCCCGGCGTAGGGCGCGGCGATGCCATGTTCGCCCTTTTCGCAGCGTCTCGGGGGCCTCCTTTCCCTCAAGCACCGCGGCGGCTTCGCGCGCATCAAAGATTCGGGAGGCGATGTCGAGGAAGAGCGCCTCAATCTGGGATTCTTGGCCGGGCCGCAGCCGAAAAACCGGCGCCTCGAAGGAGCGCGCGAGTTCGTCGAGGCTTTCTAGTTTACCCGGGTCCTCGGGCGTCCCTCGCGCCTCATTGAGCACGAAAGTCAAAGGGGTGCGCCCCACAACCGCTTCGAAGTCGTGGGTCCATTGGCGCAGCGATTCAACGGCATCGGGCGCGGACGCGTCGCAGGCCACGATCGCACCGTTGGCGCCCTGGTAGTAAACCGGGTGGAGGCGCGAGTACTGCTTCTGGCCGAGGATGTCCCAGACGAGGAGCGTCAGACGGATTTCTTTGGAAGCGCCGCCGACTTGCCTGGTGAAACTCAGCGTCTTCTTGGTGACTTTGGTCCCTATTGTGGGGACGTATTTGTCGGGGAACATCGAGTACACGTGGGGCCGAAGCAGGGGGCCCTTGCCGCTGCGGGCGTCTCCGAGCAGGCAAATTTTCGCGATGACCTCCCTCTTCGGGGCGGGGACGCGGGCCTTCCGGCGGCGCAAGGTGGCCACGCCTTGCCTTGGGAGGGGCCACCGGATGAGCGTTGGCGCCCGGCTTTCATGTTTGGCTGCCGCGGCGCGCGGGGCCGCGAAAGCCTAATCAGTCCCCTCGTGAATGCCTCGTAAGGGCCTGTGGCCAGCGAGCCGGAAACGTTCAAGGCCCGTCTGAATACCCTTATATATGTTCACCCCGGGTAGATGAGGTTGGAACTACCCTTCCGTGGGGACACCTTATGAAAGCGAAACTTGCAGCGCTGTTTTTCGGATTCGTGATGGTTGGATCGTCTGGCTTTGGGCTTGTCGCGGCTTTCGACCCGACAGACCCGCTCGACGGCGCCCGCGACGCCGATGGCGACGGAATTTCGAACTACCAGGAATTCCTGGCTGGGACCGACCCCTCGAACCCGGACAGCGACGGCGGCGGCGTCTACGACGGCTGGGAAGCTTTCTACGGGCTTGACCCGAACAGCCGCGCGGACGACTACTTCGACTCCGACGGCGACGGCTGGGACAACTACAA
>Ga0209342_10003504_pt1 | contig 16536 bp, 13 predicted proteins | sample RifCSP16_2_FD_184023 | JGI IMG/M metagenome (GOLD analysis project Ga0209342, IMG submission 184023) | Soil microbial communities from Rifle, Colorado - Rifle CSP2_sed 16_2 (SPAdes) (version 2) | ecosystem: Environmental > Terrestrial > Deep subsurface > Rock core/Sediment | place: Rifle... | reverse complement strand
CATTCCTCAACTAGTAAAACTCAGTCTTGTCCCCGTCGGCGCCGTGGCTCGCGAGCGGCGGCCCGGTGTGACCGTGCTAGGGTATCATCGCGTCGGCGGCAGGAGCGGGCGCCAGCTCGACCTGCCGGCGGCGGTGTTCGACTGGCAAATGGCCTACCTCCGCACGCACTGCACCGTGGTGAGTCTGGATCAGGTGACGCGGATCGTGCAGGAGGGAACAGTTTATCCTCACGATGTGGTAGCGGTTACCTTCGACGATGGGTACGAGGAGGTCTATCACGAGGCGTTCCCCATATTGCGGCGCCACGGTCTGCCGGTGACTGTGTACCTGGCGACGGCTGTCGTGGAGAATCGTCGGCCGTTCCCATTTGAGGCGTTGCTCCCGCCGTCAGTACAGGGGCGTCCCCTCTCGTGGGCGCAGGCCAGGGAACTGCAGGACTCCGGTTTGGTCACATTCGGAGCGCATACCCACACGCACAGGGATCTGACCATGCTCTCGCCGACGGACGTCGAACACGAACTTACCGTTTCCAATGAACTGATCTTCGAGCGCCTGGGGCGTGCACCCGCACACTTCGCCTATCCCTGGGGGCAGACATCGGCCCAAGCACGCGCCATCGTTGACCGCTTTTACCGGACGGCCGCCGTCGGCGGAACGCGGAAGAATCCCTACGGGACGATCGATCTGGGAGCGCTGCGGCGCGTCCCCATCCAGCGGAGCGACGCGCGCCTATTCTTCCGACTCAAACTCGGGTCTTATCTCTTCGCGGAGGAGTGGGTGCGCCGTCCCAGGGCAAGGCACGCCGCCGGCGTCGCGCCGGCCGCGGGGTGGCCGTCATGAAACCCACACGCGTCCTCTGGTTGATCAAAGGTCTCGGGCTGGGCGGGGCGGAGAAACTCCTTGTCCTGGCCACGCCGTATCTCGACCGTACGCGCTTCCAGTACGAGGTCGCCTACTTCCTGCCCTGGAAGAGCGCGGTGGTTCCCGACCTGGAGCAGGCCGGTCTTCCTGTCACCTGCCTGAACCACACGCACCCGTTGGACCTGCGCGTGGTCGGCCGCCTCGCCCGCTTCTTGCGGGAGCGGCGCATCGATCTGGTGCACGCCCACATGCCGTACGCCGGCGTGGTTGGCCGCCTGGCTGCGCGTCTTGTGGGCGCCGCGGCGGTATACACAGAGCACAATGTCCAGGAGCGTTTCCACGCCCTCTCGCGGCTAGCCAACCAGGCTACGGCCCGGCTGTGCGACCGGATCATTGCCGTCTCCGACGAGGTGAGTGCCTCACTCCGGGGCAGTCCGCTGCTCCACGGCATCCCGGTGCGCACCGTCCCCAACGGTGTGGACGTCCCCGGACTGCAGCGAGAGGCGGCAGAAAGTGATGGAGTGCGCGGAGAGTTTGGCATCGCCCCTGATCAGCCGATCGTTGGAGTGGTCAACGTCTTCCGCCCGCAGAAGCGCCTGAACCTCTGGATCCGGGTGGCGCGGCGCATCGCCGATGGGGAGCCCGCGGCGGCGTTCCTCGTCGTTGGCGATGGTCCGCACCGCCAAGACCTGGTCGCGCTGGCGCGCCGCATGGGACTTGAGGGTCAGATGCACTTCCCGGGACTGCGGCGCGACGCCCCCCGCCTGATGGCGGCGTTCGATGTGTTCATGCTCTCGTCGATCTACGAAGGGCTGCCCGTGGCCGTCCTCGAGGCCATGGCCCTGGCCCGGCCGATTGTGGCCATGCGGGTGGGCGGGCTCCCCGGCGTCGTGCAGGACGGCCGCCACGGCTATCTCGTCGATCCTGACGACCCCGAAGCTCTGGCGGATAGAGTTCTGCACCTGCTGCGGAATCCGTCCATCCGGCGGGCAATGGGTGAGGCTGCCCGTGCCCGCGTCCAGGAGGCCTACAGCATCGAGCAGATGGTCCGCGCCACCGAAGATGTCTACGTTGAGGTGTTGGGGGGGAAGAGTCCCGGCCCGGTACTGCTGGCGAAGGCGGGCGACCGCCGGTGACCGCGCCCCGCCGCCTCTTCCTCTTCACAATCGATGCGGACTGGATCCGCGGCTCCAAGGCGGGCCTGGTTGCCTTTGGGCTCCCACACCCACACGCAACTAGGGTCCTATCTGGTGGGTGAGAAGTGGCTCCGGGGATGAGCGCCGTTCGCGTCGCCCACGTGACGACGATTCCCGCGACTGTGAGCGTCCTGCTCATGCACCAGCTCCAGGCCATTCGCGACGCCGGGTTTGAGGTTGCCGCGGTGAGTGGGCCGGGTCCTGAGACGCGAGAGCTGGAGCGCGCCGGAATCAGACACTATGCACTGCCGAGCCTCAACCGCCGGTACGATCCCCTTTCGGACCTACGCGCCCTTGTGGATCTGGTGGGCCTGTTCCGCCGTGAACGGTTCACCATTGTTCACACGCACATGCCGAAGACCGGCGTGTTGGGGCGGCTGGCCGCACGGGCGGCTAGAGTGCCGATCATCGTGAACACGGTGCACGGGGCGTACGGGATTGAGCACGACCACGGGTTCCGCCGCTGGCTGTTCCTCACCCTGGAGCGTCTTGCCGCAGGGGTATCGGACTTTGAGCTGTGCCAGAGCCGCGAGATCTTCGAACTGTTTTGCGACCTAGCCATCTTCCGGGCTGGACGCGCGTCACATCTTGGAAACGGGATCGACCTGGCATACTTCACGCCGGCCGCCGTTGATCCCATGGCCGTTGCCCGGTTACGCCGCGAGTTCAGCATTCCCCCTGAAGCGCCGGTCGTCGGCACGGTAGGCCGACTAACCTCGGACAAGGGCTACCAGGAGTTCTTTGTCGCCCAGGCTCGGGTCTGTGCGCGCTACCCTCGAGTCGTGTTCATCGCCTGCGGAACGGCCTATGACCGTGACACCTTGCCCACCGCGGCCGTGGAACGGGCCCGGGCGAACGGCGTCCGGTTCCTCGGCTTCCGGTCCGATATGCGCGAGGTGTATGCCTTGATGGATCTGTTCGTGTTGCCGTCGCATCGTGAGGGGTTTCCGCGGGCAGCGATGGAAGCGGCGGCGATGGGCAAGGCGCTCGTGCTCTCGGACATCCGTGGATGCCGCGAGGTCGTGACGCACGGGCAGAACGGGATGCTGGTGCCCGCGTACGAGACAGAGCCTCTCGTGCAGGCTATCTTGAAGCTTCTCGCGGATCCAGAGCTTAGAACGAGATACGGCGAGGCCGGCCGGAGGCGTGCGCTCACCGAGTTTGACGAACGGAAGGTCTTCGAACGGGTGCTCGCCACCTACGGCGCCCTGCTCACGCTAAGGGAAAGAAGGAGCCATCCGTGGTTTCGTCGGTCCGCAGAGCCCGGCTAGACGATAGCGCCGCCATCGCCCGATTACACCGCGAGACGATCTCGTGGGGCCTTCTCAGCCAGCTTGGTGAAGGAGTCGTCACGGCATTCTACCGCGCGGTCATCGAGTGCCCCGCGTCCTTCTGCTTCATCGCCGAGCAGGGCGGCGTGCTCCAGGGGTTCGCCGCCGGTGTCACCGCGTGGCCGAGGCTCCTGCGGTACGTCGTGGGTCGGACTGCACTACCACTGCTGAGGACGCTGCCTTCGCTGCTCGCGTCGGGGCGGTGGCGCCGACTCTGGCAGACCACGCGGTATACGCAGAGCGGATTGGGGGGCGTGGATGCGGAGTTCCTGTCCTTCGGTGTTCGCGAGCAGGCGCGGGATCGCGTCTGGGCGGGTACCGCCCTGGTCCGGGCCGTTGTTCACGAGTTCCGGCAGCGCGGAGTCCGCCGGTTCCGCGGGGTCGTGTGGAGCCGCAACGAGCAGGCGCAGCAGTTCTTCGAAGCGGTGGGATTCCGGTTCGTGTCAGAAGTCGAGATCCACCCCGGCGAGGTGTCTCGAGCGCACATTGTCGATATCCCGGGGTCGGAGGGAGTGTGAGGTGTAATGGCGGAGCAGCAATCTGCGGTATCATCCCCTCCCCGCCTCTTTGCCCTGCTGTTCCTTCCGGCCGTGCTACTGATCGGCATCGCCCTCGGCGCCTGGCTGGCCACCGGCGGATCGCTCGATGCGGCTGCTTTCATTCTCCTGGTCGTGCTGTCGGCGCTCGCGGTGGCGATCTTCCGCCGGGCGGCACGCAACGACCCAGATGGCCCCCTCCTGTTCCAGGTGCTGCTCATGGCCTGGCTGGCCAAGATTGCGGCGATGTCGGTAAAGCTCTTCCTCCTGAACGCGGTCTACGGTGGCTCTGCCGACGCCCGACAGTACCATGCCGCCGGTGCCCAGATCTCTCGGTTGCTTACCGCGGGCATCCTGCCTGACCTGCAGCAGTTCTGGGGTACAGAGTTCATCCAGTTGGCCACGGGGGTGCTATATGCTGTCACCGGCCCTACATTCGTAGGTGGCCAGATCGTCTGGAGTTGGCTCGGGACGTTGGGGATGTTGTGGCATTACAAGGCGTTTGTTACGGCCTTCCCTCGGGGGAACCGGCGGTTGTTCATGGCGCTAATCTTCTTTGCGCCTTCCGTCCTCATGTGGACCAACAGTGTCGGGAAGGACGCGCTCATGGCGTTCACGCTGGGGGTGGCAGCTTATGGCGCCGCCCGAGCCGCGCGGGCGCCGTTCAGCTTGGAGACCCTGGCGATCATGGGCATCGGGCTCGGCGGCAGCCTCTTGGTCCGCCCACACGTGGCAGCAATCCTGGCAGTTGCCCTCGTGGCACTGATCCTGCTGCGGCCAGTCCGCGCCGGAATGTTGACCCCGGTCGTGCGCTTGGGGAGCTTCATCACGATCGCCATACTTGCTGCGGTGGTTCTGCGGACCGCGGCCACATTCATCAACCTGCAAGACTTGTCCATCGAGGGAGTTAGTGAGTTCATGGAAACGGGGCAAGAGCGTACCGAACAGGGAGGCTCCGCTTTCGTCGGCACCCTACCCTCTTCCCCCCAAACATTTGCGCTGGGAGTTGTCACGGTTCTATTTCGTCCATTCCCTTGGGAGGCGCCCGGGATTCTCGGCCAGGCCGCCGCCCTGGAGAGCGTGGCGCTCCTGGCGCTGGTCCTGTGGCGGCTGCGCAGCGTCTTGCGGGCCTGGGTGCGAGTGTTCCGTGACGCCTACCTGGCATTTGACGTGGTCTACGTCACGCTTTTCGTCTTCTTCTTCTCGTTAATCGCCAACTTCGGCATCCTGGTGCGCCAGCGTGTGCAGGTTCTCCCATTCGTATTCGTCCTCTTAGCGTATGAGGCGGTGCGCCAGGAGGAGGGTGCCCGTAATCCCGACGTGTCCGTGGCGGCAGACCGGGCCTGGCAGCAGGCGGTGGCGCGGGTGAGAAGATGATCCAGACCAGGAGAGACCAGACCAAGACGGCCTCCGTAACGACGCGGGAGGCCGTGGCCGCCTTCGTCGTGACCTACCGGCGGCCGGCGCTGCTCCGGGCCACCCTGAGCGGGATCGCGGCTCAGACCCGTCCCCCCGACTCCGTGATCGTTATGAACAACGACCCGAACGACGACATCCGGGAAGGTCTGGGCAAGGACTTTCCTACCGCAGCGGTGGTCGACCTGACAGAGAACGTGGGGTCGGCGGGAGGATTCGCGCGCGCCCTGTACATTGCCGGTCGGCAGGAAGCGGCCTGGAGCTGGCTGCTAGACGACGACGCGACGCCCTATCCCGACGCGCTCGAGCGACTGCTTGGCGTCGCCGCCGCCCTGCGGGCTGAAGGTCGTCCGGTGGGACTGCTCTCTCCCGCCCAGGTTGCGTCCAGCGGCCGCTTTGGCTGGGCGCGCTGGCGGCACCGGCCTGTTCCAGTGGAACCCGTGCTGCGCAATGGTGACGAGCCCTTCGCGATCGACCTGGCCTACTGGGCGGGACTGCTGGTGCACCGGAGCGTCATCCTCGAAGTCGGTTACCCGCGGACGGAATTCTTCCGCTGCTACGCTGACTACGAGTACTGCCTGCGTGCCCGCCGCGCGGGGATGGAGATAGTAGCGGTCCCGGGCAGCCGTGTCGCCCATCAGGAGGGGCTGTCCCGCACGGTCGTGCGCCTGGGTCGACGCAGCCTGCGCCGGTGCTATCCGCCTGAGCGACATTACTACGATGCCCGCAACGCCGCCTTTACCGCCTGGCAGACACTGCACAGCCCCCTGGCAGTCGCCTTCCACGTCGCGCACCAGTGCCATCTGGCACTGGGGGACCTCGTCTACGAAGGCGAGACGTTCCGCCGCCTGGCGCTGCGAATCCGCGGGACGCTTGACGGACTACGGGGGCAGATGGGCCGGAAGGACTCGATCGGCTGAGGCGCTGCCGTCGCCCAAGGGACCGATATGCATCCGCTGCTCGTACGGCACGTGGTGAAACCCTTGCTGAACCGCCAGAAAGGACGGCAGGCGGCAGAGCCCCTGCGCGCACTGGAGCGCAGCCAGTGGTTCTCGCCAGAACGACTGGCTGAGCTGCAGTGGGCGAAGGTTTCCGCTCTGCTGCGCCATGCCTACGCCCATGTCCCGTTCTACCGCGGCCTCTTCCGTGAGCTGGGAGCCCGTCCCGAGGACTTTCGGTCGCTGGCCGACCTGCGCCAGCTGCCGCTGCTCAGCAAGCAGAGGGTGAGAGACCGGGCTCAGGAGTTGATCGCTGAGGGAACCACGGGACTGCTACCGCGGGTAACCAGTGGCTCGACGGGGATTCCGCTGCGGAGCTACATCGACCGGCGCTGCCAGGACTGGTGGCTGGCTGCCGAGCGCCGCCGCCGGCGATGGTGGGGCGTGGACATCGGCGCGCGGGAAGCTACGCTGTCCGCTCGTCCCATGCATTGGAAGCGGGCTCTTGCCCGGCGGCATCTGCTCAATGAGGCCATGGTGCCTTGCACCGACCTGTCGCCGGATGGCCTGACGCGGGTCTACCGGACCCTTGTGCGGTTCCGGCCGGACTCCCTCCGCGGAACGCCGACGCGGCTGGCGCACCTTGCCCGGTTTGTCCTCGAGGGACCAGGTGGGCGGTCCTTGCTGCAGCCGAAAGTCGCTTGGTGCACGGCGGAAGTCCTGTACCCCGACCAACAGGAGACCATCCTGACGGCATTCGGCGGTGCTGTGGTCAACGAGTACGGGTCGGCGGAGAACGAGCTGCTGGCTGTGGAGTGCCCGGCCGGTCGGATGCACATCATGGCGGAGAACCACTACCTGGAGTTCCACCCACTGGTCGCGGGCAACGACAGCATCACCCAGATCGTCGTGACCGACCTCAACAACTACGGCATGCCCTTCATCCGCTACGCCATCGGGGACCTGGGGAAGGCGGTCGCCGGTTCCTGTCCCTGCGGCCGGGGTCTGCCGCTGATGGAGGTCACCGGGGGGCGGACCGGTGACGTGGTCGTCCTGTCCGATGGGCGGATTCTAGCCAGCGCCCCCCTTTGCCATGCGGTGGAGCGTTTGGGCCTGGGCCGCCTCAAGCAGTATCAGGTCGTCCAGGAGACCCCGGGGTCCTTCACCGTGGTCATGGTGGGTGAACCGGATCCCGAACTGGAGGCCGGCATCCGGGCAAGGTTTCTCCGCTACCTTGGCTCCGGTCCGAGCGTCGAGTTCCAGTCCGTCGCCGAGATCCCGATGGAGGCCTCCGGCAAACTGCGCCGCTTCGTCTCCCGAGTCTCGCACCCCCTCATCCGGCACCGGGCACCCGAACAGGCACCGGGGGTATATCACTGATGCATCCGCTGGCCGTCCGCTACGCGACCCACCCCTACTTCCAGTGGCGCATCGGCAGCCGGGTCGGGCCTCGCCTGGCCGAGCTGGAGCGCAGCCAGTGGCTTTCACTGGACGAACTCGCGGCGCGACAGTGGCGGAAAGTCCGCGTCCTGCTTGACCATGCCGCGGGCGGAGTGCCCTTCTACCGGAGGCTCTTTCGCGAGCTGGGCGCCACGCCCGAAGACATCAGGACCCCCGAGGACCTGCAGGCGCTGCCGGTGCTGTCCAAGCAGATCATCCGGGAGCGCCAGCAGGAACTGCTCGCCGCCGGGAACTTCCGGCTGATGCGCCGTACGACCAGTGGGTCGACCGGGATTCCGATGGTGAGCTTCACCGACTTCGGATGCCGCGACTGGACGCTGGCCGCGATCCGACGGGAGCGGCGGTGGTGGGGGATCGACGTCGGCGACCGTGACGCCAGGCTGACCACGGCGCGCCGATCACGGCGTGATTGGCTGCGCCGGTATTACCTTCTGAATCAGGCGGAGTTCCGCTGCGTGGAACTGTCGGCAGGGGCGATGACACATCTCTACCAGGAACTCGCTCGTTTCCGACCGGCCGTCCTGCGGGCCGCGTCCTCGACGACGCTGGCGCACTTCGCTCGCTTTGTGCTAGAACAGCGTCCAGGCCAGAAGCGGGTGAGGCCGCACGTCATCTTCTGCACCGGCGAAGTCTTGTACCCGCACCAGCGCGAGTTGATCGCGCAGGCGTTCGGGTCCCCGGTCGTCAACGACTATGGCACGACCGAGAATGGCCTGATCGCGGGAGAATGCCCGGCCGGGCGGATGCACATCAACGTCGAGAACCACCTCCTGGAATTCCGACCTGTGCCGGGGGGCGCGGGCGAGGTCTGCGAGATCCTGCTCACGGACCTGAACAACTGGGGGATGCCCTTCATCCGGTACGCCGTGGGCGATCTGGGCGTGGCGGTAGCCGAACGCTGTCCCTGCGGGCGCGGTCTCCCTCTGATGGCCGTCCGCGGCGGACGCACCAGCGACCTCGCTGTCCTCCCCGACGGCCGGCTTGTGGACAACGCCGTCTTCTCCGAGATCTTCGAGCGGATCGGCGTGGATCGGATCCGCCAGTACCGGATTGTGCAGGAGGCCGTAGACCGCTTCACGGTGCTCGTAGCGGCGACCGACGAAGAGACCGTCCGCACGCGAATCGTCGGCGGCTTTCGGGCCATCCTCGGCGACGGAGCGCAACTCACGATCGAGTTCGTGTCGGACATTCCCCGGGAAGCATCAGGCAAACTGCGGCATTTCGTCTCAAACGTGGCGCGTCCAGCCGCAGGAACGCCGGCTGGTGCCGCCAGATCGTCCTAGAGAGCCTTCGATGCACCCAATGATCGCGCGCCGGGTCGTTCATCCGCTTCTCCAGTGGAAGTCCGGAGGGCGCGTCCGCGAGTACCTGCATCAGTTGGAGCACAGCCAGTGGTACACGCCTGCCGAGTTGGAGGCGTTGCAGGCAGCCCGACTACGCACGCTGCTCGACCACGCCTACCGGTCCGTCCCCTACTACCGCCGGGCTTTCACTGAGCGCGGACTGCACCCCAGCGATGTGCGCGGACCCCAGGACCTGACGGCGCTGCCGGTCCTGTCCAAGGCGGTTATCCGTGACGACCCCGCCGCGCTCCGCGCGGAGGGCGCCCGCGGGCCCTTCGTGGAACGCCGAACCAGCGGCTCCACGGGGATTCCGCTGGCGGTGTACGTACATCCGCACACAAGGGATGCCTGGGCGGCGGCCGCCATGCGCACGCGCCGCTGGTGGGGCGTAGATGTGGGGACGCGGCAGATCACGCTGATCAACCCACACGGGAAATCCCGTTGGACTCTGCTCAAACAGTATTGGTTGATGAACCACGGCGAGTATTCTGTGTTCCGACTGGACGAGGGCGCGCTGGAGCGTCTTCGCCGGGAGTTGCGGCGCAGCCGCTACGAAGTGCTCCTGGGCTATCCGTCGGCCCTGACATACTTCGCGCAATATGTGCTCAGCCGGCACGGGGAAGGGGCCGTGCGGCTGAAGGCGGTCTGCGCCACGGCGGAGATGCTCTACCCCGACCAGCGCGCCCTCCTGCAACGCGCGTTCGGCTGTCCCGTGGTCAACGAGTACGGTTCCTCCGAGACCGGATACCTGGCCGGGGAATGCCCGGCAGGGAGCCTACACATCGCCGTGGAGAACGCGGTCATCGAGTTCGCGCCCACCGGAGGTGGCGCGGGGGAGGCGGAACTGCTTGTCACCGACCTGGGCAACTTCGCCATGCCGCTGATCCGCTACCGGGTCGGCGACCAGGGTTTCATCGGCGCCGCCTGCACCTGTGGGCGGGGCCTGCCCGTGCTGCAATTGGTGGCCGGGCGGACCGAAGACCTGGTCACGCTGCCGGATGGACGCAAGACCGACGGGTCGATCTTCAGCGTCGCGGTGGAGCGCCTGGTCGCGCAGGGCGTGCCCGTCAAGCAGTTCCGCGCGCTGCAGCACCGGCCAGACTACATCGAGGTGCTAGTCGCCACCGATCAACCGGACCATCCGGCGCTCCGCCAGTTGTCCGCGCGGATCCAGGAGCTACTCCACCCCCACGTGGCCGTGGTCGTTTCACCGGTGGACCGCATCCCCGTGGAGTCCACAGGCAAACTCCGCCGATTTGTCTCCCTGCTGGCGGCGGAAAACGCGGGACAGTCGACAGGGAACGATCGCCCCGCGGCGGAGAGTCAGAGGGATCCTGTCCAGTCAAGCCATCTTCCTCAATGACTCGGCTCCGCGATGCGCTGATCAGCGTCCTGCTCCTGGTGGCGCTGCTGCCCGTGCTCCTGGTGGCCGGTGGTGTGAACTGGCTGCTCACGCGCCGCATCCTGTTCCGGCAGGTCCGGCTTGGCAAGGATCTGGAGCCGTTCATGATCCTGAAGTTCCAGACCATGGTGGACGGACCAGCAGACGCTTCCACGGTGACGACCGCCCAGGATCGTCGGCTGACGCCCTTCGGTCGCCTGCTTCGTGTGACGAAACTCGATGAACTCCCTCAACTTGTGAATGTCTTGCGCGGCGAGATGAGCCTGGTAGGCCCCCGGGCCCTCACGCCCAATGAAATCGCCCGTGTGCCCGCCGACATCGCCCGCCGGGTGTACGCCGTCTCGCCGGGCATGACGGGGCTGGCCTCCGTGGCGTTTGCGGACGAGGAGCGGGTCGTCGGGGCGGCCCCCGATCCAGAAATGTACTACTTTCAGACGATGTTGCCGCAGAAGATGGCGCTCGAACTCGCCTATGCGGCCCAGCGGAGCTGGTGGCTGGACCTGCTCATCATGGCCGCGACTCCCCTGACGATTATCCTCCCAGGGGCGACCCGCCGGTACTTCCTGCGTCGCTTCGGCGCCGGGGCGGTCTCTTCAGTTCCCGGACCAGAGGCCTCACTGCCCCTGGGGAGCCGCGAGTAGCGGAGGGCGCGATGGACCGGGCACCGGCGATCGAACAACGGATTCCTCTCTCGCGGCCGGACCTCTCCGCGGCCGAGGTGGAAGAGGTCCTGGCAGTGCTGCGCACGCCCGTGCTGAGCCTCGGTCCGAAGCTCCGCGAATTCGAGGATGCGATGGCTGGCCTCCTGGGGGTGCGCCACGCGGTGGCGGTCTCCAGCGGCACCGCCGCCCTGCACCTCGCCGTGCGCGCCGCCGGCCTCCCGGAGGGCGCCGAAGTCATCACCACCCCCTTCAGCTTTGTGGCCTCGGCCAACGTCTTGCTGTACGAGCGGGCTGTTCCGGCGTTCGTGGACGTCGACGACCAGACGCTCAACCTGACGCCGCCGGCCGTCGAGGAGGCCATTGGCCGCCGCTACAGGGAGACCGACCGCGGGTGGGTCAATCGGGACTCGGGCCGTCTCCTCGTGGGCATCCTGCCTGTGGACGTCTTTGGTTTGCCCGTGGACATCGACGGGTTTCGCGCCCTGGCCCGCCGGTGCCGTCTCTGGCTGGTGGAGGATGCCTGCGAGGCCGTAGGCTCGGAAGTGTTCAGCCCCTCCGCCAGTGCCTGGGTGCAGGCGGGCGCGCGCGCGGACGTGGCGGCATATGCCTTCTATCCAAACAAACAGATGACCACAGGCGAGGGAGGCCTCATCACGACGGACGACGACCGTCTGGCCGAGCGCTGCCGCATGGAGCGCAACCAGGGGCGCCTCCCGGATTCCCCCTGGCTGGAACACGGCGTCCTGGGCTTCAACTACCGGATGGACGAATTGTCTGCGGCGCTCGGGGTCGTCCAGTGCCGGCGGTTTGCGGAACTGCTCCACAAGCGCCGCCAAGTGGCCGAGCGGTACGGGCGGGCCCTGGGGGACATCGAGGAGATCCTTCTCCCCGCGGCCGTCCCCGGGACGCGTCCCAACTGGTTCGTCTATGTGATCCGGCTGGCCGCACGGGTCGATCGAGATCTCCTGGGGCGGTTCCTGGCGGAGCGGGGCATCGAGACCCGCCCGTACTTCCCGCCGATCCATCTCCAGGCGCCCTACCAGCAACGGTTCGGCTACCACGCGGGTGTGTTTCCGGTCTGTGAACAAGCGGCCCGCCGGACGCTGGCGCTGCCGTTCTTTAACGACCTGACCGAAGAGGCCGTGGGAGTCATCGCCCGCACACTGCGGGAGGGGGTGCATTTCTGTGTCGCGGCTCAGTCTTAGGCCGACGCCAAACCTACGTACGGCGATCTTCCTCACCGGTGACGTCTTGATCTGGAGCCTGGCGCTCTATCTGGCGTTCTACCTCCGGTTCGACGGCGCTATCCCCCAGCAGCACCTGGCCCGCCTGCCGCTGCTCCTGTTGGTCTTCGTCCCGCCGAAGGTCTTCTGGCACTACCTCTTCCGCCTCTACCGGGTGACCTGGCGACTCGTCGGTCTCACGGACCTGCTGAACGCCTGGAAGGCCAACACGCTGGCCTCGGTGTCGGTCTTCCTCCTGCTCCTCTTCCTCACGCGGCCGCTCCTGGGGTTCTCGGTTATGACGCGGAGCGTGCTCGTGCTCGACTACATCCTCAGTGTGGCGGCGATAATGCTGTTCCGCTTCAGCCGCCGGCTGTGGGACTTCCAGCGCGGGGGGATGAGCCTGTCTCGCCGCAAGGCGGCGCGGCGGATCCTGCTGGTCGGCGCCGGGACGGCCGGCGACCGGCTCAGCCGGTCGATGCTGGACGACACCCGGAGGCTCTACCGGCCGGTGGGCTTCATCGACGACGATCCGAGCAAACACGGCACCTACCTGCACGGCCTGCGGGTCTTCGGCGGGCGCACGAGCATCCCGGAGGTCGTGCGGCAGGAACACGTGGACGAGGTGGTCGTCGCGATCCCCTCGGCTTCGCCCGAGGAACTTCGCGCGATCGTCGAGCAGACGCGCCAGTCGGACGTCCGGCAGGTGCGGATCCTCCCCGGGGTGTACGAGCTGCTCTCGGGCCGGGCGAGGCTACAGGACATCCGCGAGGTGCAGCCGGACGACCTTCTCGGGCGGCCCTCGGTGAAGATCGACATGGATACCATCCGCCGCTTCCTCCAGGACAAGCGCGTGATGGTCACCGGCGCCGCCGGCTCCATCGGGTTCGAACTGGTCCGGCAGCTCTGCCGCTTCCCGTGCAGCGAGATCCTCGCCCTGGACATGAACGAGTCCGGTCTATTCGAACTGGAGGAGGCCCTCGCCGGCCTGCAGCTGGAGGTGCCGGTGCGGACGATCATCGCCGACGTGCGCGACCGCGACAAAGTCGACTGGGTCCTGCGCACGACCCGGCCGCACGTGATCTTCCACGCGGCTGCCTACAAGCACGTCCCGCTGATGGAGCGTCATGCCGAGGAGGCGGTGAAGACCAACGTCCTGGGGACGTTCGTTCTGGGAGAGGCCGCGGTCCGCGCGAACGTCGACACGTTTGTGCTCATCTCGACGGACAAGGCCGTCCACCCCAACAACGTCATGGGGACGACGAAGCGGGTGGCCGAGAAGGTCGGCCAGGCGCTGAGCCAGCGCGGGCGGACGCGCTTCCTCGCCGTGCGCTTCGGTAACGTCCTGGGGAGCCGGGGCAGCCTCATCCCCGTCCTCCAGGAGCAGATCCGGCGCGGCGGTCCCATCACGCTGACCCACCCGGACATGAAACGCTACATTATGAGCATCTCCGAGGCGGTCCTGCTGGTCCTGCAGGCGGCCACGATGGACCGGCGGACCAGCATCTTTGTGCTGGACATGGGGGAGCCGGTGCGGATTACAGACCTGGCAGTGGAGCTGATCCGCCTCTCCGGGCTGGAGCCGGATAAGGACATCCCGTTCGTCTTCACCGGTGTGCGCCCGGGCGAGAAGATGGAAGAGGAACTCGTCGAGTCGTACGAGACCCTCATGCCCACGCCATTCGCCAAAGTGTTTGAAATCCAGGTGAATGGGGTGCCGCAGGAGATGGCTCTGCGGCTGGCGCTTCAGGAACTGGAGCGGCTCGTCCGCCAGATGGACGCCGACGGGACACGCGCCCTGCTCGACCACATGGCCTCCCAGGAGATGAACATCCAGGGCATGGCCGTCGGGGACGAAGCCGCCGGGCGCCCCCGGGCCACCTGAGCCGTCAGCGCCGGTTGCGCGCGGTCGCTCCTCCCATGGAGAACACGCAGCCTACCATCCTCCACGTCATCAGCTCGCTGGGCCATCTCGGCGGCGGAGCGGAGCGCCAGCTCCTGTTGTATTTCCAGCACCGGAGCGACCGGTGGCGGCACCTCGTAGCCTACCGGAAGCCACACGCCCTTCTGCAGGAGGAGGTGGCGCGCACCGGGGTCGTCCCCGTGTGGCTGGGACCGGGCGGGTTCCTCCGCCAACTGGCGCGGCTGCTGCGGCTGGCGCGCCAGGAGCACGCCGCCGTCATCCACACCCACCTCTTTGAGGCCAACCACCTGGGACGGCTCACCGGCCGGCTCCTTTCGATCCCCGTGATCACGACGGTCACCAACACGCTGGCCGTGGACGAACGCCTTGTCGCCGGCGACTATGCGCTGTGGAAGTACCGGGTTTCCCTGGCGCTGGAAGCACTGACCGGGCGGTGGGGCACCACCCGGTTCATCGCCATCTCCGAGGCTGTGAAGACCTCCGCGGTGGCCACGATGAAGGTCGCCCCCTCTCGCGTGGACGTGGTGTACCGCGCGGTTCGCGCCGAAACTTTCAATGGGTCGAAGGCGGCTAGCGGCCCTCTCCTCATCACCACCGGTCGGCTCGTCCCCCATAAGGGGCAGGACCTCTTGGTGCAGATGATGCCGGACGTGCTCGTGCAGTGGCCGGATTGTTGCCTGCAGGTTGTCGGCGACGGAAAGGCCCGCGGGACCCTCGAGCGCCTCGCCGCGCAATTGGGCATCGCGTCTCACGTCCAGTTCCTGGGTTTGCGCCGTGACGTCCACCACTTGCTGGGCCAGGCCGACGTGTACGTCTACGCATCCTGGTTCGAGGGGTTCGCCAACGCTGTGGCCGAAGCGATCAGCCGCGGGCTCCCGGTGGTGGCCGTCGACCTGCCGGTCTTCCGGGAGATCGCGCCGTCCTCTTCAGTGCTCCTGGTAGAGCGGGACCCGAAGCGCTTCGCCGCCGCGGTCCTCGCGATCCTGGCGGACTTGGACGCGCGCCGGGCTGCCGCGGCGCGGGAAGCCCTCCGCTTTCAGGAACGCTTCAGCGTGCAGCGGTACGTGCGGGACACCGAAGCCGTCTATGCGCAGGCCGCGGCGGGCCGGGTTTCATGAGCAGCTTTCAGATCCGCCTCTTCGAACCCGGCGACGAGGCGCAGGTCGTCCGCCTGCTGCGCCAGGTGCTCGACCGGCCGGGCACCGGTGCCCATGATGAGGCCTTCTTCCGGTGGAAGCACCTGGAGAACCCCTTCGGCCCCTCCATCATGCTCGTGGCCGAGGCCGAGCGACGCATTGTGGGATTCCGCGCCATCATGCGATGGCGGCTCGAGGCGGACGGGCGCATCATTGAGGCCGGCAGACCTGTGGACACGGTAACGGACCCTGCCCTGCGCCGCCAGGGGGTGTTCTCCGCGCTGACGAAGGCGGTCCTGAAAGACCTCGACGCGCACGGGGTCGAGCTGCTCTTCAACACCCCCAATGAACAGAGCCTGCCGGGCTATCTCAAGATGGGCTGGACGGCGCTCGGCCGGGCCACGCGAGACATCCTCGTCGGCGGGCCGCTAGTGTGGACGCACCTGCTGCGGGCCCGGCTCGACGGCCCTCGCCTAGGCGACGGACCTGTGACCGACAACCCGAGCACGTGGGCGGACCTTGCCGGCGCGCTTCGTCCCGCGCCGTCCTCGACGGTACACGTGGCCAAGGGGGCGGCCTACCTCCGCTGGCGCTATGGGCGTCATCCCTGGTTTCGCTATCACGTGGTGGGGGACGGCGCGACTGCGACCGTCATGCGCGTGGCGGCGGTGCGGAGGATTCCCGTGGCGATCGTCGCCGAAAGTGCGGCGCGCAGGCGGGACCACTGGACACACGTCCTTGCGGCCGTAGCCACACGGGCGGGAACTCCTGTTGTCCAGTTCCTGTACACTCCGGCGAGCGGGGGTCCCACCGGTCGGGGGTGGTTTCGGGTGGCCCGCCTGGGCCCGATGATCGTCGTGCGGAGTTCCCGATCCGACCTTCTGGATCTCAAGGCGTGGTCTTTGGGCACGGGTGAACTCGAATTCTTCTAGGGTTGCGCCGGTCGTCGGCCTGCTGCTCGCCGGCATCGCGGTCGGGTTGCTCCTCGTGCTCCTCGTGCCGGAGCGGGCCCTGCAGGCGGTGGGGGATTTTCTGGCGGTGGAGGACCCGTTGGAGAGGGCCGACGCGGTGATTGCGATCAGCGGAGACGGACAGGAACGCGTCGG
>Ga0209342_10003502_pt1 | contig 16539 bp, 18 predicted proteins | sample RifCSP16_2_FD_184023 | JGI IMG/M metagenome (GOLD analysis project Ga0209342, IMG submission 184023) | Soil microbial communities from Rifle, Colorado - Rifle CSP2_sed 16_2 (SPAdes) (version 2) | ecosystem: Environmental > Terrestrial > Deep subsurface > Rock core/Sediment | place: Rifle... | reverse complement strand
CGAGCATCGTGAACTCGGGGACTGTCTTGCGTGTGAGCTTCGTAAGTCGCTTCGCGGGCTTGCCGAGAGGCATGACCGCCGCGACGGCGACATGGCGGGGAATGCCCAGAAGCTCCTGCAGCTTCGGCTCCTCCGCCACTGCCTGCGTCGTGATGGTTCCGCTGTACCCTTCGTGACGGGCGGCCAGCAGGATGTTCCACGTGAACGGATAGATCGACCCTCCGCTGACGATGCCGACTCGCTCCAGATTCTGATCGAAGGATGCAACCAGCCTGAGGTCCACGCAGATGACCAGGACTACCGCCGCTCTCAGGATTGACTCCGTCATCCGGGCCGAAACCGGAGTTCGCTCAATAGTGCCGGCATCGACTCTGGTCGGGTCGATGGTGTTCCAGGGATTCTCGCCCGCCTTCACCTGAGCGACGTAGCGCTTGGTGGCCGGTGCGGCAAGCGCGGCCAGGGCCTCGCGCATCGTTCGATCGCGGACAACGATGACACGCCAACCCTGGCGGTTGCCCCCGCTGGGGGCGAAGCGCGCGTGGTCCAGGATCTTAAAGAGCGTCTCGTTCGGCAGCGGGTCGTCCGTGAAATCCCGCGCGGCAAAGGTCGTGTGCATGATGTCGTAGAGGTCCATCGATGCCTCCTCGAAAGGCTAGTGCCACGCCGATATGCGTCGCCGGTTCGGGGTCCGGGGTCCGCATTTCTGACTTCGAGCCCCGGTCCCCGATACGGAGAAACGTGCAGATGTTGGGCGAACAAGCAGGCTAGGCTTCTCTAATGGGTGGTCAGGCGGTCGGCTTCAATCTGAGCACGCTGAATGCCGGGACTGGTCTTGCAAATCCCTTGAGGACGAGTGGCCCCAGCTCCTCGACTTCGATCATCTCTTCCAGGGCGCCCGCAACCCTCGAAGACACGAGGATCTGGCCGCCCTTGGCCTCGCCGCAGAGGCGGGCCGCGAGGTTCGTGACCGTCCCGATGGCGCCGTAATCCCAGCGCCCCTCAAAGCCGATCCCTCCGATCGTGGCATATCCCTGGGCGATGCCGACGCCGACGGCGAGGTCATAGCCCCGTTTGCGCCACACCGCGCTCAGCTCCTTCACGCGATCGCGCATGGCGACGGCCATCTGGATGGCGCGCTCGGCGGGATTCGGCACCGGCACGGGGTCGTTGAAGAAGATCATCATCCCGTCGCCGGTGAAGCGCTCGAGCGTGCCTTCGTGCGCAAGGACCAGCTTGCCCATCTCGGCGTGATAGTCCCGGAGCACGCCCATGACTTCCTCAGGTTCGGAGGTCTCAGCGAAAGCCGTGAACCCGCGAAGGTCGAGGAAGACGACCGTGATCTCCCGGCGGTGAGTCTTGAGGGGATCCTCCGCGCCGCCCGCGACGATCAGCTCGGCGAGCTGGGGCGAGAAGAAGCGCTTGAGCCGGCTGAGCTGCTCGACCGTCTGGTACATCCGCGCGTTGTCGATGGCGGTGGCGGCTTGGTTCGCTACGATGTTGAGGACCATCTCGTCCAGCTCGTCAAACGCGTTCGGCTTCGGGCTCTCAACGGCAAGGACCCCGATCAGCCGGTCCTTGACCAGCAGCGGGATGGCGAGCTGGCTCTGGGCATTCGGGAGGCCGGGCAGCGCCGCCGCAGTCGCGGCCTGATCCAGCTCACCGGTCTCCTGCATCCTCACCCTCACCGCGTTGAGATAGCTCACGCTGACGCCGATGTTCCCGACGCGCATCATCTTCTTCCGCTTGGCGACGACCCCGATGACGCCATCGCCGTAATTCACCACCGGCCCGGTGCCGGACTGCTCGTAGCCCCGGCTGGCGAACAGTCTGAGCTTTTCTTCCGCCTGGTCTTTGAGAAGGATCATGGCGTGCCGAAAGCCCAGGGTCCGGTCCATCGCGCCGAGGACGATGTCGAGAATGCGGTCCAACTCCAGCGTTGAGGTGATCTCCGACGAGATTTGCTGAATAATCCGGACCTCGTTGGTTTTCTTCGCCAGCGCCAGGTTGAGCTTCTCGATGACCTTTTCGTTCTCAGCCATCTGCTCGCGAAGATCCACGCCCGGCTGGCCCTCAGCAGTCACGGCGCCGCACGCTCGATCTCAGGCCGCACCACGCAGCTCCTTGATTTGGAACAGGGGAATCCGCTCGCCCACGGCCTTCCTCGCCGACTTGACCCGGTAGATATCGGCGGCCTTGAGCTTGAAGATCCCCTTCATCCCTGTCATGGACGCGATCGCCTCGATCTGCATGTCCATCGCTTCGAAGACCGGACCGCTTGTCTCGGAGTGATCGTACTCGATCTCGAGGTCCCAGCTCTCGAACGTCTCCGGACTGATGAGCCACACCACGGCATGGGGGTTTTCGCGGATGTTTTTGGTGGTCTTGTTAAAGAACTGGTACGAGAGCGCAACGTGATCCGAATCCACGTAATACACCTGCGAGATGACGGACACGTTGGGCGTCCCGTCGAGTGAGCAGGTCACCACGTGAGCCGGAATGACCCCCTGCATGGCCGGCTTAATCTCGTCGGGCAGCATTCCCATCGCGGTCCTCTCCCCTAAGCGATTTTTTTCCCCGCGTCGGGGCCAGGCGTCTGGAGGAAGACCTCACCGGCTCGAAACGTGATGGCGATCCCCGGCTCATAGGCAAACCCAAAGACATACGGCTTGACGATCTGCTCGGGGTAGCCCACCTGGTGCGAGAAGGAGAACAGCGTGGCCCGGTAGGTCTCCTGGACAGCCCGCTCCTTTTCATCGGTTGGACGCGAAGACACATAGACTCCCTTGAGCTGGTACGCCTCGTGGGTGGCCATGCCCACCCCCAGCGCGATCTTGCCGTTCTCCCTGAGATTGGCCAGGATCTGCTCGGATCGGCTCTCGGGGACAAAAAACGTGACGTGTCCCTTGTCGGGGTGGACGACAGCCCCGATCACGCACGTGTGAGCGGGGCGCAGCTTCGCGTCACAAGTTCCCGCCGCCATGAACGCCGGACCATGAATCACCTCGACGACTCTGTCTGGGATCATTGCCACCTCCTGGACACGCGCTGCACGGAAACCCTACCACCGTCCCGCCCCCGCGCGCAAGCATGGGCTCACCGAACACTCAAGAGCCCGATCCGCTGTTCTCCTCGTTCAGAGAATGAGTTGGATCAGCGAGACGTAGAGACTGCTCATGAAACGGAAGAGGGGGCTGATGACGTAGCGGGTGCCCCCGCTCATGACCAGCAGCAACAAAATGAATGGTCCGTACTGCTCGAGGGTGTGCAGCAGAGACCAAGAACCCCGTGGCAAGAAGTACGGGAGGAAGTGCCCCCCATCCAACGGCGGGAGCGGGATCAGATTAAAGATCCCCAGCGCCAAGTTGAATGAGTAGATATACTCCAAAATTCCGGCCAGGGGCTCAGCGATGAAGGGGATGTCGATCGCGCGCGGGAGCAACACCAAGGCGATCAAGCCGAGGAATGCGACGAGAAAGTTGGAGAGCGGTCCCGCGGCCGCGACAAGCACCATGTCGCGCTTCGGATGGCGCAAATTGTACGAATTGACGGGGACAGGCTTCGCCCATCCAAACCCCGCGATCACGAAGGCGAGCGCGCCGAGAGGATCGATGTGGGGCAGCGGGTTCAGCGTGAGGCGGCCTTGCAGTCTGGCGGTCGGATCTCCGAGGCGGTCTGCCACAAGCCCGTGGGCGACCTCGTGCACGGTCACCGCCAAGAGGAGCGCGGGGAGCATCAGGATGAGCGATTGGAGAAACGCGGCCGGGTTGGTGAAGAGTTGGTCGATCATCCGTGACCGAGGATCTAATCCCCAGGAGCCGGATCGACGGCCGCCGGTTCGCTTTCAACGCGATACCGCTCGTCGAGCCACAGGCCCAGATCGATCAGACGGCACTCGAGTGAGCAAAACGGGCGGTGCCGGTTCCCTTCCCAGCGAATTGGCGCCGTACACTGAGGGCAGTGTGGAAGACGTCGATCCGCGACGGAATTTGCTGGCTGCGGCATGCGTACATCTTACCATGGCTCCTTCCCTCGAAGGGGGCACGCCCTGTTCGAGCGCTGGCGTGGCGCCCTGCTGATATTCGTAGGAGCGCGGGCGGGCGTGAGCCCGGGTGCCCGCGCTGCAATCAGAAACAAGCATTAGCGCGAGACGCAGTGTTTGTCAGGGGCCTTCCAGCCCATCAGGCTGGTTTGTCCTCAACTCTTGAATGGCGCTGGCAAACATTCTGAAGAGCGCGACAGGAAATGGCTTGGGCAGAATGAGCAGGGGATGTTGCTCGCCCGGAAGCTGGCAGTGTCGCCCCAAGATGACGGTCGGCAAGTTGCCGGGATTCGCCTGAACCAAATGAGGCGAATCGGCGTTGCCCCGGGGCAGACAATCCTCGTCGATGATCAGTAAATCGACGGGAAAGTGCTCCGGCGAGATCTCATCGAGGTGATTGACCACTCGAAGCTCCCAGCCTTCGAGCAGGTACGGGAAGAGCTCGGACAGTGAAGGGTCTGGCTCCACAATGACGGCTCGTGGAGTGTTCAACGGCGTTTCCGTATCGGCATCACGACCACCGTCATCCGGGCGCCTTTTGACGTCCGATCGACACGGATGAGCGCTTTTTGTTCCAATCGGGAGAGCGCGCGCATGAGGATTGTCCGGGAGACCCCGAGCCGTCGGCAGAGCGCGCGCGGCGCCACTCGGGACCCCCTGCGAGGGCTGAAGAGTATGAGATGGAGATAGAGCCTGATCTCATTCCGTGTGAGAATCCGGAGCAGACCCGTTTGGTACAGGGCTCGGAGCGCTCCAGCGATCGTGGCGTGCCGGCCCACACATCCCTCCGGGATGAGATGATAAATAATCCTTCATGTAATGTCAACAAGAAGGAGTATTTGTCATCCCAGGTTCTTTTCAGCAAACGCCGTTGACAGGACGAGACCGGGCACAGTAGAGTCGGGCGGGAGGTTCTTTGTGGCCAGCGAGCGCTCCATCGCGAAAGTCATCGGGGAACGGCTGCGGGGTCTTCGGCTCCAGCGCGGGTTCACCCAGCGGGAGCTGGCCCGTCAGGTGGCGGGCGGAGTGGACGTGTCCTACATCAGTCGGATCGAGCGCGGCGAGCAGCTCCCCTCCCTCAAGGTGCTGCAGAGACTGGGGGATGCTGTCGGGGCGCCCATGAGAGAATTCTTCGATCCACTCCCGGTCCGCTCAAAGAAGCCGGAGTTCCCTCATCACGCGCTCTGGCGAAGCCTGCAAAAAGTCCCCCAGGAAGACCTCCCCGTTCTGTGGGCGATCATTCGCGTGCTGTCCCGTCGCGGGCAGAAGGAGCCCGCATACCCGGCAGCCTCGCGCGCGGGAAGCATGGCCGCAGAGCGGAAGCAGCGCTACCGGACCGCGCGCCGCCGCGCCCGGTAGTTCACGTTGGCTGTCCCGGCGGCGTGATCCGCTTGAGAACAAATTTCATTGACAGGGGTTGAGAAGCTCCGGTAGAGTTTGGGCCGTATGTTTTCAAGCAGGGGCGCGTTGAGAACCTTCAATGCGCCGCAATTTCTCAGTGTGGTTCGTCACGGCCTGCCTCTCAGGGTTAAGGGAATTTTTACAATGAACAAGATCCGTACGCCTGCTCGCTGTGCGACGTTTGTCCTGCTGCTCGGGCTGGTTTTCTTCGTGGTGACCCCGCTGCTCGCCGCGCCAGAGGCGTTGGCGCAGCCCAGTCGAGGGGCTGAGACGACTTCCCGCCAGCATAACGGTGGCGAGGCCAGCCTCCAGGTCCCCGACCTCGGACAGGTGACGTTCGGCGGGATGAGCGGCCGGACGCTTCTCATGTGGGGCCTCGTGGTGTGCGTGCTGGGGCTGGTGTTCGGGATGGTCATCTTCAGGCAGCTCAAGAACCTGCCTGTCCACGCGTCGATGCGGGAGATCTCCGAGCTGATCTATGAGACCTGCAAGACGTACCTGATCGCGCAGGGGAAATTCCTGCTCATCCTCGAGGCGTTCATCGGCGTCATCATCGTCCTCTACTTCGGAGTCTTGCTGAAGTTCGAGGCGGTGAAGGTGCTGATCATCCTCCTCTTCAGCCTCGTCGGCATCGGCGGGAGCTACGGCGTCGCCTGGTTCGGCATGCGGATCAACACCTTCGCCAACTCGCGCACGGCGTTCGCCAGCCTCGCGGGCAAGGCGTTCCCGGTCTATGCGATCCCACTCAAGGCGGGCATGAGCGTCGGCATGCTGCTCATCAGCGTCGAACTGTTCCTGATGCTCTGCATCCTCCTCTTCATCCCCGGCGACTACGCGGGGCCGTGCTTCATCGGCTTCGCCATCGGCGAGTCGCTCGGGGCGGCCGCTCTCCGGATCGCGGGCGGCATCTTCACCAAGATCGCGGACATCGGCTCGGACCTGATGAAGATCGTGTTCAACATCAAGGAGGACGACGCGCGCAACCCGGGGGTCATCGCCGACTGCACAGGGGACAACGCCGGCGACTCCGTGGGCCCGAGCGCGGACGGCTTCGAGACGTACGGCGTGACCGGCGTGGCGCTGATCTCGTTCATCCTGCTTGCCGTGAACACCCCGGCGGTGCAGGTCCAGCTCCTCGTCTGGATCTTCGTCATGCGCGTGCTGATGATCGTCGCCAGCGGCGCATCGTACCTGATCAATGACGCGTTCGCGCGCGCCCGCTACGGCACCGCCACGAAGATGAACTTCGAGGCGCCGCTCACGTCGCTGGTGTGGATCACCTCCGTCGTCTCGGTCGTGCTGACCTACATCGCCTCGTACGTGCTCGTCCAGGACCTCGGCGACGGTAGTCTCTGGTGGAAGCTCTCCACCGTCATCACGTGTGGCACGCTGGCAGGCGCCATCATTCCCGAGTTCGTCAAGGTCTTCACCTCGACCGAGTCGAGCCACGTGCGCGAGGTGGTGACCTCGGCGCGGGAGGGCGGCGCGTCGCTCGACATCCTCTCCGGCTTGGTGGCGGGAAACTTCTCGGCCTACTGGCTCGGCATGACGATGGTCGTCCTCATGGGCATCGCGTACTTGGTCAGCACGCAGGGGCTCGGAGCGCTCATGGTCGCGCCGGCAGTCTTCGCATTCGGCCTCGTCGCCTTCGGCTTCCTCGGCATGGGGCCCGTGACGATCGCGGTCGACTCCTACGGTCCCGTGACCGACAACGCCCAGTCGGTCTTCGAGCTGTCCGTGATCGAGCAGATCCCGGGCGTGAAGCAGGAGATCAAGAAGGCGTACGGGTTCGACGTGAACTTCGAGGCGGCCAAGCAGATGCTCGAGGAGAACGACGGAGCCGGAAACACGTTCAAGGCGACCGCGAAGCCGGTCCTCATCGGCACCGCGGTGGTCGGCGCCACCACGATGATCTTTTCCATCATCGTCTTGCTCACGCACGGTCTGACCCAGAACCTCGACAAGCTCTCGCTTCTCCACCCCCCCTTCTTGCTCGGGCTCATCACAGGCGGCGCGGTGATCTACTGGTTCACAGGGGCGTCTATTCAGGCCGTGACGACAGGGGCCTACCGCGCGGTGGAGTTTATCAAGGCGAACATCCGGCTCGAGGGCGTGACGAAGGCATCTGTCGCTGACAGCAAGAAGGTCGTGGAGATCTGCACGCAGTACGCGCAGAAGGGGATGTTCAATATCTTCCTCACGGTCTTCTTTTCGACGCTGGCCTTCGCGTTTTTGGAGCCATACTTCTTCATCGGCTATCTGATCTCGATCGCGCTCTTCGGTCTCTTCCAGGCCGTCTTTATGGCAAACGCCGGCGGCGCGTGGGATAATGCGAAGAAGATCGTTGAGGTCGTATTGAAAGAGAAAGGCACCCCGCTCCATGCGGCGACGGTTGTGGGCGATACGGTCGGCGATCCCTTCAAGGACACGTCATCGGTGGCGATGAACCCGATCATCAAGTTCACCACGCTCTTTGGGCTCTTGGCGGTGGAGCTCGCGGTGACGCTGACTGCCGAGCGGGGATCGACGATGAGCCACTTCCTCGCGGCTGGCTTCTTTGCCGTCGCGCTCGTGTTCGTCTGGAGGTCGTTTTACGCGATGCGCATCCGGGCCGCGCGCTCGTAGCCTCAACGGAAACAGAGTGAACTCCCGAGCCGTGACAACTTCCTGATGGAGTGGGTCTATGCGCTCCTGGGCGGGTCATATTCCTTACTGGACTTGATCCGTTGGGGGGGGTACGTGGTTCTCGTGGCGATCGTGTTTACAGAGACGGGACTGCTTGTCGGGCTGTTCCTGCCAGGCGATTCGCTCCTCGTCGCGGCCGGATTGATTGCCGCCAGTGGTGGGTTAGATATCTGGATACTCAATGCACTCCTCATCCCCTCCGCCATTATCGGGGATAGCGTCGGATACTCCATTGGGTTCAAGGCCGGAAGAGCCCTCTTCGCGCGGGAGAACTCCTTCTTCTTCAGGAAAGACCACTTACTGCGCACCAAGGCGTTTTATGAGAAGTACGGCGGGAAAACCATTGTCCTCGCCCGATTCATCCCGATCATCCGAACCTTCGCCCCAGTCGTTGCGGGCGTGGCGGAAATGGCGTACAAGCGGTTTTTGTTCTTCAATGTGTTTGGGGGCGCCTTCTGGGTCCTTTCGATGACCTTGATCGGCTTCTTTCTAGGACAAACGATTCCTGACATTGAGCGGAAGATTCATTTTGTCGTCGCCATCGTGATCGTGCTCTCGGTCCTCCCGATCGCGCACGAGATTTGGAGGGCGAGAGGGAAGGGCGCCGGGAGACGAGGCGCGCAAAAATAAGGAAGAGACGTGACTGATGTTTCGACTCATTCCGCGCGAGGAAAAGTTTTTCGACCTTTTTGAGCAGCAAGGGGCCAACATCGTGGCGGCGGCTCGAGTGCTCGACGAGTTGGTGCACGATTACGCGAATGCCAAAGCCAAAGCTGAGCAAGTCAAGGACCTCGAGCACGCGGGTGACACGCTCACCCACGAGATGGTGAAGCGGCTCAACACGACCTTCATCACCCCGATCGACCGGGAGGACATCTACGCCCTTGCCAGCCGGCTGGACGACGTGCTCGACCTCATCGATGCGGTCGCGGACCGGCTTCTCCTCTACAAGATCAGCAAGCCCACTGAAGGATGTGTGGAGATGGCGCGGGTGATCGTCGAGGCCGCTGAGGAAACGGAGCGCGCGGTGCGGTGCCTTCGGGACCTGTCACCGTATTATCACAAACACTGTATCGAAGTGAACCGGCTCGAGAACGCGGCTGATCGCTTGCTCCGAGACCTTCTCGCGAAGCTCTTCGAAGGAGTGGACCCGATTGAAGTCATCAAATGGAAAGAGCTCTACGAGACCATGGAGTCGGTCACCGACCGGTGCGAGGACGTCGTCAACGTTATTGAGGGCATTGTGTTAAAGATGGCGTAGTGCGGTCTAGGATCACTCGGTGTCTGAATCGCTCTTGCTGATCGGGTTCATCATCTTCGTTGCGCTGGCCTTTGATTACATCAACGGCTTTCACGACGCCGCGAATTCTATTGCCACGGTGGTCTCCACCCGTGTGCTCTCTCCCATGCAGGCGGTGGTCTGGGCCGCCTTTTTCAACTTCGTGGCCGCCTTCGGGTTTGGGGTCAGCGTAGCCAAGACCGTCGGCAAGGGGGTGGTGGAGTCAGCCGTCGTGGATCACTGGGTCATCCTGGCGGCGCTCTCAGGCGCGATCCTCTGGGATCTCATCACCTGGTACTATGGACTCCCGACCAGCTCCTCGCATGCCCTCATCGGCGGGTTTGCTGGCGCGGCAGTGGCCAAGGCCGGCTTCCCGGCGTTGATCCCTTCAGGGCTTTTGAAAATCCTCGTCTTTATCGTTCTGGCACCGCTTCTGGGTCTTGCCGTCGGCTTCACGCTGATGGTCGGAGTCCTCTGGATCTTTCACCGCACGAGTCCGAGCCGCGTGGACTGGCTCTTTCGCCGGCTTCAACTGCTCTCCGCGGCCGCGTACAGTCTTGGACACGGGACCAACGATGCCCAGAAGACCATGGGGATTATCGCCATTCTTCTCTTCTCCGCCGGCTACCTCGGTCCGGAGTTCTATGTTCCCGTCTGGGTGATCCTCGCCGCTCATGCTGCGATTGGTCTCGGCACGTTTGCCGGTGGCTGGCGGATCGTGAAGACGATGGGGATGCGTCTGACCAAGCTCCGCCCCGTGGGCGGCTTCTGCGCAGAGACATCGGGGGCGCTGATGCTGATCGGGACCGCGGTCGGCGGGATTCCCGTCAGCACCACCCACACGATTACGGGCTCCATCGTTGGGGTCGGCGCCACCCAACGACTTTCGGCCGTTCGCTGGGGAATCGCCGGACGGATCATCTGGGCCTGGGTGCTGACCATCCCCGCGTCAGCGCTTATTGCGGCCCTCGCGTGGTACGCGATCCCTAAGTGATGCAGCGGCGCTCGTTCGCGCTCGCCGTGAAGTTCACGTCCTGTGTGGTGGTTGGAGCGCTCACGCTTGGTCTCGGCGTCGCTCGCGGGGAGGACCTTGGCCCGACCCTCGAAACAGTCCGCGCGGCGACACGAGCCGATCGGGCCGCCAGAATTTCAGGACGGCTCATTCATGAAACGGGAAGGTCTCGCACGGCTCAGGTGCGGCTCTACCCGGCGGCCTCGACTTTTTCCGCTGATCTCGAGCAGATCCGGGCGCGCGCTCGCGACAGCGCGGCCAACTACTTCACGGTTGCGAAGCAGCTGGAGCACGCGCTCCTGAGCTACGAAGAGAAACTCCTGGCGCACGATGCGTCTGAGCTGATGCTGACCGCTCAGACGCAGGAGGGGCTCTTCGAGTTCTCTCGAGTGCCCGAGGGGCGATGGATGCTCCTCGCGTGGGCAGACACGACCGTGCCTGTCACGCCGAGGGACCAGCACAGCAAATCAAAAAGTCAGGATCGATTCCTTCAGCCCGCTCCGCCCACGACGTATCGGCAGAGGGACTTCTGGTTTATTTCTGTTGACGTCGTCGGAGGCGAGCTGAGAGAAGTTGAATTGACGGATCGCAACCGCTGGACCAGCGCAATCTCCAGGTAGTGGGAAAGAGCAAGACGCTGTCGCGCGACAGCGTCTTGCAAAATCCGACCGCCGGGGCGAGAGGTGGGCTTACTTCGATTTCGCGGCACACGGATTCGCGGACTTCGCGGCGCACGGGTTTGCCGGCTTTGCCGCGGCCACGGTGACTGATTTCACCGTCATCTTTCCGCCGTCCTCTGAATATGACACGGTCACCGTGTCCCCTTCCTTCAGGTCCTTTGCTGTCACCGCCTTTCCGGCCTTCTTGATCATCGTCTTCGCGTCAAGCGCAAAGCTCATCTCTTTCTTGTCTTTGCTCGACGACATGACGACGAGGCTATTCTCTGAGACCGACTTTACCGATCCCTTGGCGCTTTTGGTTTTGGCGGCAGCAGCGGGCTTCGCCTCGTGTTGGGCGGCCTGAGCGATCCCCAGGGTCCCGAAAAGGAACGCGATCGCGACAAAGATCGCAACGATTTTCTCCACTCTCATCTGGTTTCACCTCCTTTCCTGATCTAAGTACCTCTTTTTCAGTACTTCTTTGAGAAGAGGCATTCACCTCACCAAATCTAATGAGCGCCGCTTGACGTGTCAAGAAAATTCCTGACGTTTTCGGTTGACTTCTCGAGGCAAGCTATGATAAAAACAGACTTAGTTCACCTCCTTATGCCACGCCAGTTCTTCGCATCTTTCACATTAGCGGTGATTCTCTTGGGGCCGCTGCACGTGTCGTTGGCGTTCACCGCTTCCGCCGACGCGACTGACGACTCCGTTCCTTCCGCCTCGACGGAAGCTCAGGTCCCCCAGGAGACACCGTCGCCGGCCGAGTTAAATCCATCGGATCTTCTCTTCGTGGAACCTCGTGGCGCCCTCACGGCGCCGGATGCCGCCGGGCAGGTTCCTCCGTACTCGCTGGTTGTCAACGACAAAGTCAGAAATTTCCTCACGCTCTTTCAGTCGGCTCAAAGGCGCGAAGCGATTGAGCGGTGGCTGGGCCGCTCCGGTCGGTACCGCGAGATGATCCAGGAGACATTCAGACAGAAAGGCATTCCCGAGGAGCTCGCGTATACCGCGATGATCGAAAGCGGGTTCAACCCGGTCGCGGTGTCCAGGGCTGGCGCGAAGGGGCTGTGGCAGTTTATGGAAGGGACCGCGCGCCGGTACGGTCTGACAGTTGACCGTTGGGTAGACGAGCGGCTGGACCCGGAGAAATCCACCCGGGCGGCGGCGGAGTACCTGAAGGACCTGTTCAACCAATTTGGCTCGTGGTTTCTCGCCCAGGCGGCGTACAACGCCGGAGAGGTGAGGGTGACGAAGGCGATCCAGCGCACTGGGAGCCGCGACTTCTGGCGACTGATCCAGACCCGGCACCTCTTGGAAGAGACGAAACAGTTTGTTCCTGCCATCGTTGCGGGAACCTTGATCGCGAAGGAGCCGGATCGCTACGGGTTTCGCGTGGTCTATCAGAAGCCCGAGCCGGTGGACGTTGTGGCCGTGCCGGTCGCTCTGGCGCTCAGAACGATTGCGCAGTGGACCGGGGTCACCGTCGAGGCCCTTCGTAACTTGAACCCTGAGCTGCGTCGCGGGATCACACCACCCAATGGCTCCTACGCGGTCAAACTTCCGGCGGGAAGCGGTGAGCGGCTCGAAACGCGACTGGCGCTCTTTTTGACCGGACCCGTCGGGAGCTTCACCCTTCACAAAGTGCAGTCCACGCAGAACCTCATCCAGATCGCTCGCCTGTACGGAACAACCCCGCAGGAGATCCAGACGCTCAATGGCATGAAGGGCACCATGATCAGGGCCGGATCGGAGCTCGTGGTGCCGGTGGCTGCCCCGCATCGATTCACGCAAGCTCGCGCTCTCTCGGACAAGACCGTTCGGCCCGCACCGGCGCAGCCGAAGGCGGGAGTCCATGTGGTGCGTCCTGGGGATACGCTAGGGGAGATCGCGCTTCGCTACCAGATTTCTCTGACCGAAATCGCCCGCTGGAACGGCCTCCGCGAGGACGCGATCATCTATCCTGGAGATTCCCTCCGGCTGACCCCCCGCCCGGAATCGGGCTCGTAACATCTTTCCCTGACCCAACGAACGAAGAAAGTCGTATCTCCGCTGTGCTCTCCTTTGCCCACTCTTCCCAAAAGGGGAGCGCGCTGTTCCGTCATCGCCACACGCCCCGGGAGTGAGTGCCACGCCTTGGTGAGGCAAGACGGTTTGTGGTAGAGTGAAACCCTCCCAAGGACAACTGGCAGAGGCCATTGGGAAGCGCACAGGATCCCGGTGGGCCTCCCGGACTTCAAATCCGGTGTCCGGCTCTAGACAAGCTGGAGGTGGGTTCGACTCCCACGCGCTTCCGCCAGCACGAGCGAACCCGCAAAAAGAGTGCAGGAAAAAGGAGGAGGGACGCCATGGTGTGGATATGGGTGATGGGGGTCTCGGTAGCCATTGGGTTCCTTGGGATGGTCATGGCGGTACTCACTATGGCAGGGCTCCCGTTTGGCATCTATGATTTGACAACCGGAGGGTACCTCAGGGGGGCCCAAACCTTGTTCCTCTTCGTTGTGGCCCTCTACTGCGTCTGGCGAGTCCAGTTGAAGGCGTGATGCCGTCCCGCGCAACGCCTCATCACCGCCTCATTCGCTGGAGCCGCTGGGATGGCTAACCGTCGACGGGATCGATCGCAGACAAAAAGAGGGCCGGTCGTCAAGAAGCGGAGAGGCTGGTTCGTTGGCGGCTTCGTCGTTCTGGTTGCCGTGGCTGTGGTCGTCTGGTTGGCGTGGCGGTCGACCGCTGAGTTGCCGGGTCGGGCCGTTCCCACCCAGGGGAATGTTCATCTCGTGTCGCCGAGTGATCCCCACTTGCCGTACAACTCGGTTCCTCCGACGTCAGGCCCCCATCTCCCGTACATCGCGCCCTGGGGGATCCACACCACGCCGATCGCGAAGGAGTTGCAAGTGCACAACCTTGAGGATGGGGGAGTGATGGTCCAATATAGCTGCGACTGTCCCGAGCTTGTGGCCAAGCTGCGCGGCGTCGTTGAGCGATATCGGGACCATGTCATTCTCGCCCCCTACCCCGGGCTCCCACAGAAGATCGCGCTCACTGCGTGGGGTCGCATCGACAGTTTCGATGAGTTCGATGAGGCCAGAATTGTCCGCTTCATTACCGCCTACAGCGGAGTCGATCATCACAAGCGATAGCGTGACGTGCGGGTTTGTCAAAAAAAGAGATGACCTGATCGCGCGACCCTGACAATGAATCACCGGATGGCCATCGCGTTGCTCCTTATCCTGGCCGGGTGTTCGCGCCCTCACGTGAGCCCACTCCTGCCCCCGCCGTATCGGGCCGAGTTCTCCGCTTCCTACGAAAAGGTCTGGGGAGGGTTGATCCAGGCCCTGGCGTACGAGAACACCCCGCTGAGAGCGGTGGCGAGGGACTCCGGAGTCATCGCTTCGGACGACATCGCCACGCCGATCGGCGTCTATGCGGATTGCGGCCGGTTCGGCGACCTAGGAGTCGAAGGGCAAGCGCTGGTCAGCTTCACGCTCTTCGTCCGATCCGTGGATGGCGGCCGCACGCATGTCCAGATCAACAGCAAGATGCGCGCGGAACTGTATGGCTGGAACGGCATGAGGGGAGCGATCAAGCCTCGGTCGCCTCTGAGCTGCTCCTCCACAGGACGGTGGGAGGCCAACCTCTTTGACGCCGTCCGCCGCCTGGTGGGAGAGTAGGGATGTCCGCGCGCCTGAAGGAGCTGCTCGGTCGGGCCAGAGCATTGTCCGGACAACGAGACCAACTGGTCAATCAGCTGGCCGAAGAGTGGGCGCAGGCGCTCCGAGACCAGCCGGTGAGCGAGGAGGACCTGGGAGAGCTCCTGGATGGACTGACCGAAGAGGCGGTGCGGCGCATCAAGCGCGAGAAAAAGGGAGAATGGTCGAGCCAGGTCATTCAGGAGGCCGCGACCCGGGTGGCGTCATCAATCCGGGATCGTCTTCGGCAGGATCTCAAGAAGCTTGATCGGCTGAAAAGCGAGGACTCCTCTGGAGAGCGCGGATGAAACCGGCCGCAGTCGCGTCGAAGCAAGAGTTGCTTCGAGCGCTCCCGAGCGTTGACGAGGTGGTGCGGCTGTTGAATCAGCGTGGTCTCGATCCGGGGATCCCCCGATCGAGACAACTGGCGGCTGTCCGCGAGATCCTCTCAAAGAGGCGGCGCGAAATCTTGGAGGCTCCTCAGGAGACCGCGCGCCGGCTCCTTCTGGACCTCGAGGCGATAGCGAGCGACGCCGCCGCTGAGCTGGCGCGCGCCGGTCTCTTCTCACTTCGCCCGGTCATCAACGCCACAGGGGTCGTGCTGCACACGAACCTCGGCCGCGCGCTGCTCTCCCCGCTCGCGCTCGAGCGCCTGGCAGCAGTGGCCGCGGCGTATTCGAATCTCGAGCTGGATCTCCAGACCAAAGAGCGGGGCTCCCGCTATCACCACGTGGAGGCGCTGCTCCAGCGCCTCACGGGCGCTGAGGACGCGCTTCTGGTCAACAACAACGCCGCGGCTGTCCTGCTCGCGCTTGAGACCGTCGCGCACGGGAAGGAGGTCATCGTGTCGCGCGGGGAGCTGATCGAGATCGGCGGTGAATTTCGCATTCCGGACATCATGCTGAGAAGCGGCGCCGTCTTGAGAGAAGTGGGAACGACAAACCGGACCCACCTCAAGGACTATGCCGAGGCCATCGGGCCAAACAGCGCGTTGCTCCTCAAGGTGCACACGTCCAACTACCGGGTGGTCGGTTTTACCGCGGAAGTCTCCTCCCGCGAGCTGGCCGAGCTTGGGCGCGAGCGCGGGATCCCCGTGATGGAGGATCTTGGCTCCGGGTCGTTGATCGACCTCAGGCCACACGGCTTTCCCTACGAGCCGACGGTGCCGGAAGTCGTCGCGTCCGGCGTCGACCTCGTGTCGTTCTCAGGTGACAAGCTCCTCGGCGGGCCTCAGGCCGGGATCATCGTCGGCAAACGCGCGTTCGTCTCCCGTCTGAAGAAGAACCCGTGGAATCGCGCGCTCAGAATCGATAAGCTGACCGTGGCCGCGCTGGAGGCCACGCTGTATGCCTACGACGCTGGCCAGGCGCTTCAGACCATTCCGACTCTCCGACTGCTCACTGAGCCGGTTATCCCTGTCAGGCGCAGGGCCAAACGCGTGCTGAGCAGGCTCTCGCCTGGCGCGCGCGCCCGTCTCAATGCCCAGGTCATCGATGATCTCGCTCAGGTCGGCGGCGGCGCGCTCCCAACGGTCGAGCTTCCTACGGTCGCGATCCGCCTCGGGGCGACCGCGGAGATGGCGCGAGCTCTTGATCAAACACTGAGACTCGGCAACCCGCCGGTGGTGGGCCGGCTGGTGGATGATCGACTCCTCCTCGACTGCCGCACAGTTCTTCCCGCTCAGGTCATTACCCTCGCGAAAGCGGTGACGGCCGCGGCCGCTCGCGTCTGAGCGATGGCACCCTCAGACGACCAGGTTCGAGCGCCGGCTTTGC
>Ga0209342_10003499_pt1 | contig 16545 bp, 12 predicted proteins | sample RifCSP16_2_FD_184023 | JGI IMG/M metagenome (GOLD analysis project Ga0209342, IMG submission 184023) | Soil microbial communities from Rifle, Colorado - Rifle CSP2_sed 16_2 (SPAdes) (version 2) | ecosystem: Environmental > Terrestrial > Deep subsurface > Rock core/Sediment | place: Rifle... | reverse complement strand
TCACAGACGGCATGACCTTCCACCAAACATGAAGGCCGATCGTCGCCCCACCATGCAGCTATCATCGCAATCAAAAACCCCGCAAATACGGAGAAAAACCATGCCTATCACCGTCGAAGCCATGACCGCTTGGTGCCGCAAATTTCTTGGCGCCGATCCGTCCCAGCCCAAGCTCGCGCTCGAACAATACGTCGCGGCCGCGCCCCGCCTGAAGTCGCTGGCCGACGTGCCCAAGGGAACCCGCGTGCTGGTCCGCGGCGACGTCGATGCGAAGCCCGGCGCGGCAATCGGTCAGGGCGACATCCGCTTGCTGTCGATGAAGGAAACGCTGGAGTTCGGCCGCGAGCGCGGCTGGGTCCAGATCATCTTCGGCCACATCGGCCGCGAGCCCGAGAAGTCGCTCGAAAAAGTGGCCAACCGAATCGGCGAAATTCTCGGCTGTCCCGTCACCTTCATCGCCGACTGGCTCGACCCGAAGACCAACACCGTGCTCGACGCGGCGGCCAAGACCATCGCCGCGGCCGCGCCCGGCAGCGTCATCGTGCTCGAAAACGTCCGCAAGTACGAAATCGAGCGGGTACTCTGGAAGGCCAAGCCAGAGGATCTTCCCTCGCTGGCCGGTCCGCTGGCGGCGCTGGCCAATTCGATGGCGGACCGGGTGGCCAAGGTCTACGTGAGCGAGGCATTCTCGGCGGGCAATCTTGACGCTTCGAGTTGCGTGGTGCCCGCCACGATGGACCGCGTGGCGCTGGGCGAGTACGTCGCCGGCCAGTTCGACGGCCCTTTGATGGACTGTCTGAAGACCCAGATGGTCATCTTCAGCGGCCTGAAGATCGACAAGCTCGACAACCTCGTGGCCATGATGAGCCGCGGCACGGTTCGCCGCGTGATCGCCGCCGGCTCCGTGGCGATGGCCCTCAAGAAGGCGGCGGCCCGGCTCGACGGCGGCGACTTCAACCTCGGCATGAGCGAAGACCCCGCGAACAAGAAAGAGCCCTATTACATCCCGCCCGACCGCGTCGAACAGGCCCAAAAAGTGCTCTCCGGCGCGAGGGCCAAGGGCATCGAGTTCACCATGCCGGTGGATTTCGTGCTGCAAGACGGCAGTGTTTCCGACCATGTCGGGCCCGGCAACCAACAGTTCGACGTCGGTCCCAAGTCAAGTGAGCTGTTCGCCAAAACGGTTGCCGACTTCATCGCCCAGCAAAAGGGCGCCGCCCAGCCGGCCGTCGTCTTCCACAACGGCGTGTTCGGCATGTTCGAGGATCCGCGTTTCGAGTCGGGCACCAAAAAATTCATTCCCGAACTGAAGCGAATGCACGACGCCGGCCTAAAGGTCTACGTCGGCGGCGGCGAAGGCGGCACGGCGCTGGAGAAGTACGGCCAGCCCGACTGGGTCACCAGCAACTTCACCGCCGGCGGCACCGTACTGAAAGCCCTCAGCGGCGAGCCGATTCCGTACCTTGTCGCACTGAAAATGGCCGCCGAGTAGCGATCGCTACTCCCCCACCCCCGCCCGAACGCGCGAACAGACTGCCAGCAGGCTTGCCGCCGCTTGGCGGATTTGTTCCTCCGGGGCCCCGTCGCGGATGGCGTCCTCGACCGCGCCCGCCGCGGGCGTGACGGCGTCGAATCCATAGCTGCCCGCCGCTCCTTTCATCTGGTGCGCCGCCCGGCGCAGTTCTTCCCAATTCCCCTCGGCAAGCAGTTGGGCGATCACGGCGATCCGGTCGGGCATCTCGTCGACGTACATCTGGACGAGTTCACACAAGTCGGGATCGCCTGCCAGCGGAGAAAAAAGGGGCGAGGCTACCGGTGAAGTCGAGGATGTCATGGTTCTAACCCCCATTTGGGTAGGTGCGAGCGACGATTCTCTGCCACATATCCAACTATAGAACATCCGCCCGGGCATTCCTGAACAGGGAAACGGCAAAGTCGTGAAAGATCAGGAGGACAGGCATTCCTGCCTGTCTTTTTCGCCCAACCCAGCCAGACAGGAATGTCTGGCCTCCTGGAACACTGGACTTTGCAGTCCTCCTGCATTCCTGAAGCTACGCCTCAACCTCCAAACCAACCCGAACCGCCAGCGAAGCCCCGCAATACTAACCCGAAGCGCTAGCGAGGTCGCATGAATACATCTAAGCGAGTAGTCAATGAATAGGCGGGAACATATTGCGCAATAGGCTGTAACATCTTTTGCCGCCCTCGCTTGCGCTTCGGGTTAGCGTGGGTTAAAGATCCGAATGTGCATCCAACCACGTCTTTCGAGGTCGTTATACCACGGATTTTTCCTCAAAACCCAACCGTCCGTCAAAAACGTCTACGCAATATACAAACTGTGGCAAAACAGGGTCGTCTGGTTAAGAAACAAATGGCGTGGTCGTCGATAGCAGAGTTTAGGATTAGCGCAAGAAATCCAATTCCACAAGTTCTTGTGTGTCCCCTTACGGTTCCTCAATAGGAGTACCTCCCATGAACCATCGTTTCTATCTTCCGGTGCTGGCATTGGCCGTTGTTGCCATGATGCTTAGCGCCACCGTTGCCGACGCCGGCTTCCACGGTCGGTGTTGTGCTCCGGCCACTTGTGCTCCGGCCACCTGTGCGCCAGCCGCTTGTGCTCCGGCGCCCTGCGCTCCGGCCACATGTGCCCCGGCGACCTGCGAGCCCGCTTGTTGCGAGCCCAGCTGTGATCCCTGCTGTGCGCCGCGTTGCGGTCTGTTTGCTCGGCTGCGTGCGAAGCTTGCTTGCTGCAAACTGAATTGCTGCGAGCCCTGCTGTGAGCCCGCTTGCTGCGAAGCCCCGCAGACTTGTGCTCCGGCCACTTGCGCTCCGGCGACCTGTGCTCCGGCCACTTGCGCTCCGGCTTGCGAACAGCCAAAGACCTGTGCCCCGGCTGCCTGCGAGCCCGCTTGCTGCGAGCCCAGCTGTGATCCTTGCTGCAAGCCGCGTTGCGGTCTGTTTGCCCGGCTGCGTGCCAAGTTGGCCTGCTGCTGTGCGCCGGTCTGCTGCGAGCCCGCTTGCTGCGAGCAGCCCGCTTGCTGCCAACCTGCCTGCTGCGAAGGCTGCCAGAAATAGGTTGACGCGGAACGTAGCGTAGTGACTCTGAGAATGGTGGAGTCATCGGCCCGGTCCCAGGAGCCAGAACGAAGGAGCCCACGGTTGACGGTCGGCGTAGTCGAAATGCACGCGACGTCCCGTATCCTTCACAACCCTTTGGCTCGGACCGACTGAAACGACTCGACGTGCCATTCGCCCTGAAACGAACCAAGCGGCCGCTTGCCTGAAGGTAAGCGGCCGCTTGCTGTTTCTTGGGTTTCGTCGGGAACTTGCACGAGGGACAATCGCCGACAACCGCGGGCTTGCATTACCCAAGCCAAATATCGCCGCCCAACCCGATTTCGCTCCAAAGCATGTCGAGGGCAAAACCGTGTCCGTCGCCATAAGAGCGGCGCATGCGATCGGCGCCGCCCAGCCACCAGAATTTCCAACCAACCATCCGCAAAAGCGGCCAAATCGTGGGCGCAAGACCGCCGGGGATCGTCAACACGCGGTCGGGATCGTCCAGGCTGAGCCAATCGTGCATGGGCCTGTCCCATCCGACCATGCACTCCGGCGGCGATTCACGGATCAAGGACTCCAGAACCAGGCGGTGTCTCTTGTCCATGAGCGACTGAAAGTTGGAGCTGCGAATCCGATGCTCTCGCGCAACGTCCAAGGCGTCAATGAATTTCAGAAACGGCATGGCGCACTTCGTACAGGCGGGCCAATTGTGCGAGAAGGTCGCATCCGCATCACGCCATTTCTGCCACTCATCCATGTTGACGACCCAAGCATGCCGGTCGGCGCCGCAAGTCGCGGGCATGTCGCTGGCCCGTTCGTGACCGCCGTCAACGCCCTGGGCCGCGTCGGCGTGTGGAATAGCCAGCACCGAGCCGCAGGCCGGACATTTGGCCCGCCTGCCCGCGTACCTCTCTTCCGCGTGCAACCTCTTGCCACAGGTGCATACAAATTTGATTTGCACGGTCGTGTGCCTTACTGGAGTCAAGGAAGTACGCCTGGCAGGAATCGAACCTGCGACCTACGGTTTAGGAAACCGTTGCTCTATCCCCTGAGCTACAGGCGCTCGCGCAAGAATTATACTTGTTTTCTCGATGTCCGCGTGCTGTGACGTGGGTGTTAGCCTTTTTAATGGCCATCTCCGGCGCGAATATGGGCAAGATTTGGTTCGTTGATCTGGGATACAAACTACGAAGATACAATCGCACGCCCAAGCGACAGGCCAGATTCGAGTCGGCGACCCATCTTAACAGAGACTATGCCTCAGGACCAGCCTGCCCTGGGGGAGAGACGTGAACCGACGTGAACCAATGGCGAAGAACATCAAGAAGAAAGTCGGCCGCAAGTCGGACGAAGGGCTACCGCCATCGCAAGGGACGTGGCTGGTATGCGTTGGATGGAACCCGTCGCATTCCACTCTGCTATCCAAGTGGCGAACACATCAAGGACCGAAGCGTCTCCTCCGAAATGGACAAGGACGCCTACGACCGATGCAAGCTGGCCCTGACGTCGGAGTAGCGTGACCACCAGGGTGGCACGCCCTGCGGAACGAAGGGCGTGCCACCGCAATGGGGGGCCGCAAACTTTGTTGGATTGATACAGGCCACATTGTCGATACAATAGATTGATTCGACCACATAGGCCCATTTTACCAATTGACTGTCTGGCGGCGAGTGTGATGAAGAACGGTTTGGTTAGGAATGTCTTTCGATGCTTGCTTGCAACGTGGGTGTTGCTGGCAACGTCGATCACGTCCTCGACCTTCGTGCATAGCCATAGTGATGGAAATTGTTCTCATCATCACGAACAGTCGCACGGCACGCTGACACATTCGGCCTCCCATGACGCCGCTCACGGCGGCCATGTGGATCACGACAGCCATGTGGACGGCCTGAGTCTGTCCGCCGTGGACCTGCATCGCCACGGGTGTCTGCCGTTGCTGGGAGCCTTCAGCTATCTGCCGATGTCGGGCGAGTCGTCCGATTCGCACGATAAATCGCCCATCAGTTGGGAGACATTGGTCGCCGTCTCGACCGTCCAGAGCGTTGGTCCGGTTTCGCGGAACGTCGCCATGAACCACTGGTGGCTGGCGGCATTCGCCAATCTTGCGGCGGACCACTGTTGTCCTGCCGAGAACCACGAAATCCGTTCGTTGGGCGTGGCACTGGCGTCTCCCCTGTGTGACCGTGCGCGCCACGAGCGCTCCGGTGTCCTGCTGGCGTGATGCCATTTCTTGAAGGCATCCTCTGATGCCACCACTGGTCTGACCGTGCGCCCGCCGCACGGCGGCTCTTGCGTTTGACATGTTGGCGGCCTTCATGAAGGCTGCCGGGTCTTTACACCATTTCTTCCATTCACAGTCAAAGGAGTGTCGTCATGAAGTTCCGTGTTTCTCTTGTTGTGTTGTTGAGCGTTGCCGCCCTTTCTCTTGGCCTGGCGGCTGGCTGTGGTCAAAAGGAACAAACAGGCGGCGGTCAAACGGCTGTGCAGCCACCGAGCGGTGACCAGCAAGCCAAGCCTGTCAATCCACACGACGTGCCTATCACCGAAGATCAGAAGCAGCAGATGCGCGAGCAAACGGCCAAGTTCTCTGATGCGGTCGCCTTTGTGAAGCAATTGCGCGACGCCGTCGAGCGCGAGACGAACAGCGGCATCCCAGCAAACCCGTTTGAGGCCCACCAGGCGTTGGACAAGGCCGACATCGTCGTGCAATGGCTGCCCGAGATCGCCCGGAACTCTAACGTCCCCAAGGAGAAATGGGAGACCGTCACCACGGCGGCCAACGAACTTCGGGAACTCTTCGACAAGATTCACCTGAACATTGACAAGAAGGCCAATCCCGATTTCGCCTCGGTCCAGCAGAAGATGGACGCGCGAATCGCGGAGCTGGAGGCCATTGCCCAATAACCCGGAAGCGGCCGGCCGCTGGTGGCCGTTTCCCCGAACCTCCCGAAAAGGAGACCTTACGATGCGTGTCGAACGATCGACCTTGCTTACCCGTACCGCGCCGTCGATGGCAGCATGGATGATCGCCGTAGCGGCAACCCTCGGGCCGGTCGCTGCCTGGGCCCACGAGAATCATGCTCCCTTGCCCAGCAAGGGCGTGACCGTGGCGGGCAACAATGTCTTGCTCTCCGACCAGGCCCGCAAGGCGATCGATTTGACCACGTCGAAGGTCACTTTCGGCGAGTTGCACCACACGGTGGAGGTCAACGCCCGGGTCGAACTACCGTGGAACCAGCAGGCGATGATTGCTTCGCTGGTCCCAGGCAAGATCGACCAGGTGCTCGTTCGGCCCGGAGAAACGGTCACGACCGGCCAGGAATTGGCCCGGGTCGTGAGCATGGAACTTGAATCGCTCCAGCTTGCCTTGCTGCGAGCGGCCAGCGAAGTGGACCTGGCCGAGCGGCTGGTCCGCCAGCGGCGCAGCCTGGAAGCGGATGGCGTGATCGCGGGCAAGAAGCTCCTGGAGGCCGAAACCACCCTGGCCCAGAAGACGGCCGAGCTTCGCATTGCGGAAGCGAAATTCCGGGCCTTGGGAATCAACGGCGAGGTGCTCGGCAAACTTCGCGCCGGCGGCCAACCGCTCCGGTCCGTCGCCATCCGCAGTCCGATCGCCGGCATCATTACCCATGCCGATGTCCGAATGGGCCAGGTCGTCAAGACGACCGACCATCTGTATCACGTCGTCGATCCGTCCAAGGTGTGGATCGTCGGTGACGTGCTCGAATCCGACGTGCGTTACCTCGACAAGGGCCAGCCGGTGGGAGCCCGTTTCGCGTCCCATCCCAGCACGCAATTTGATGGCGTGATTGACCACGTTCGCTTGAGAATGGACCGTCCAGCGCGGACACAGTCCGTGGTCATCGCGGTGGACAACCATGACGGCCTGCTGCGACCCGGCATGTTTGGCAGTGTGGAGATCGCCGTCCGCGTTGCCAAGGACGCCTTCGTCTGTCCGACCGACGCGGTCATCAAGAGCCGCACGGGCACGTACCTGCTCGTCCAGCGGGCCCCCGGCAAGTATGAGAGTCGTTCCGTCAAGCTCGGACTGACCATGGGCAAGCAAGTCGAAGTGCTCGAAGGGGTGTTTCCGGGCGACCAAGTGGTCGTCACGGGAGCCTATCTTTTGGCTTCCTTGTTGGGTAACGAGCACAAGGCCCGCGTGTCGAGCGCCGGATTGCCGGCCGTCGCCGGCAGCGACGATTCGGCCGGTCGACCGGTCGCCGTGGTCGATGCGACCGTCGAGTTGCCCACCAATCAGCAGGCGTTCGCGGGGCCACGGATCGAGGGTCGCATCCGCCGCGTCCTGGTCGAGCCTAGCCAGGCCGTGGAGGCCGGCCAGGTGTTGGCCGAGGTCGAGAGTCTCGAACTGCGGACGGTGCAACTCGACTTGCTGTTGTGTGTTTCACGGCTTCGATTGACCAAGGAGTCCCTGGCCCGCCTTGGGCAACTGGGCAACGACGGAGTCGTCCCGCGACGCCAGGTGTGGGAACTCCAAAACCAAGAGAAGATGCTCCTCCACGAGGCGGCCAGCCTCAAACGTCGGCTATCCTTCTTCGGGCTGACCGACGGGGAGATCGCCAAACTGGAACAGACCGACCTGACGCACAAGGACTCGGACGTGGCCGTGTGCGCCGGCGTGCCGATCCGCGCGCCGGCGGCCGGTTGGATCGTCGGCTTTCATGTCGTGCCCGGCCAGATTGTCCACCCCGAGGATCGGCTCTTCGAGATTCACGACCTCTCGAAGGTCTGGGTGAAGGGTTTTGTCTTTGAACGGGACGCGAACCAAGTTGCCGTTGGACAGCCTGCCCGGGTCACTTTCTCGGCATTTCCCGACGTGGAGGCGGTCGGCACGGTGATCCGCATCGCTCCAATCATGGAAGAAGCCGAGCGGGTGCTGCCCGTCTGGGTCGAAGTCAATAATCCCGACCGACTGCTCAAGGAAGGGATGTTCGCCCGCGTGGCTGTTCTTAGCCAAGCAATGAATACGGCCGGCACGTCGCCCGACACCGCGAACTTGCGGCCCATCGAACCACGGAGGTAACGGGCCGACATTCCCGCTGAAAGGATTACCCATCCATGCTCAACCACATTATCGCCTTCTGCCTGAAGAACCGGCTGATCGTCTTGGCCGTGACCGTCGTGTTGGTGATCTATGGCGGTCGAGAGGCAGCCCGGTTGCCGATCGACGTGTTTCCCAATTTGAACCGGCCCACGGTCACCGTCATGACCGAAGCCCACGGACTCGCGCCCGAGGAGGTGGAGGTGCTCGTGACCTTCCCCATCGAATCGGCCATGAACGGGGCCAGCGGCGTCCGCCGCGTGCGTTCGGCCTCGGGCATCGGCCTGTCGATCGTCTGGGTCGAGTTCGATTGGGGAACCGACGTGATGACCGATCGGCTAATCGCCAACGAGAAGCTGCAACTGGTCCTTGAGCGGTTGCCCAAGGAGGCCCGGCCGGTCATGGCTCCCATCACGTCGATCATGGGCGAGATCATGCTGGTGGGACTGCAATCAAAGGGCGAGACCACGCCCATGGAACTGCGAACGATCGCCGACTGGGAAGTCCGGCAGAGGCTCCTGGCCGTCCCGGGCGTCTCGCAGGTCACGGTCATGGGCGGCGAGTTGAAGCAATATCAGGTGCTCACCTCGCCCGAGAAACTCTCTCGCTACGACGTGACGCTCGACGAACTGACCCGCGCGGTCGAGAAATCAAACATCGTCACCGGCGGTGGGTTTCTATTGAGCAAGAACGAAGAGGCGCTGATCCGCATCGTAGGCCGCGCCGCCACGCTCGACGACATCCGCGACACGGTGGTTCGGCCGGGCAAGCCGGTCCCGATCACCATCCGCGAGGTGGCCGACGTCCGTTACGCCGGGCCCGTGCGACGGGGAGACGGCAGCATCGGCGGCCGTCCGTCCGTCATGCTCTCCATCCAGAAGCAGCCGGGGGCCGACACGCTCACGCTTACCAAACAAATCTTCGGAGTGCTCGCCGACATTCAAGCCGGGCTGCCCAAGGACGTGACGATCGAAACCAACAGCTTCAAACAGGCGGATTTCATCGTGTCGGCCATCGACAACGTCCGCGAGGCGATCCGCGACGGGGTGATCTGGGTCATTGTGGTCCTGTTCGTATTCCTATGGAACTTCCGCACGAGCCTCATCACGCTGGCGGCCATTCCGTTTTCGATCATTCTCACGGCCCTGGCGTTCAGCTACTTCGGCATTTCGATCAACACGATGACGCTCGGAGGGCTGGCCGTGGCCATTGGCGAGTTGGTTGACGACTCGATTGTCGATATTGAGAACATCTTTCGGCGGTTGAAGGAGAACCGGCTGAAACCCAATCCCGACAACCCCATGAAAGTGATTTTTCTTGCGTCCTCCGAGGTCCGCAACAGCATCGTCTACGCCACATTGATCGTGGTGCTCGTGGTCTTCCCGCTGTTCTCGCTCGCCGGGTTGGAAGGCCGCATGTTCGCGCCGTTGGGGCTTGCCTATCTCACCACGTTGCTGGCTTCCCTGGTGGTCTCGCTCACGGTCACGCCCGTGTTGGCCTCATACCTGCTGCCCAAGGCGAAGTTCCTGAAGAAGGAGGGTGACCCGTTTCTGCTTAGGTGGCTCAAGTGGATCGACGGCCACGTTCTGAGATTCACGTTGCGGCACGGCACGGCCATCCTGATTGCCGTCTCGGTGCTGGTGTTGCTCTCCGTAACCGCCGTCCTCTGGATGGGCGGCGAGTTTCTCCCGAAGTTCAACGAAGGAACGCTGACCATCAGCGTCATCGCTCCGCCGGGCGTGAGTATGGAGGAATCGAACCGATCGGCCGGCCGAATCGAAAAGATGCTGCTGGCGATTCCCGAGGTCAAACACGTGTCCCGTCGGACGGGGCGCGCGGAACTCGACGAGCACGCCGAAAACGTCAACTTCTCCGAGGTCGATGTCGGGTTGATCCAGCCCCTGCAACCGAAGCCGGGCTTCCTTTACGAGATTCTGCGGGGCATCCCGGGTCTCAATCGCTTCGGCGTGAACAAGGTCGGTCGTTCGCGCGACGAGGTCATGGCCGAAATCCGCGACCTTGTCGCCGAGGTTCCCGGCGTGAAGGTCAACATCGGCCAGCCCATCTCGCACCGGCTCGACCACATGATGTCGGGCATTCGGGCGCAAATCGCCGTGAAACTTTTTGGCAAGGACATCGAGGAACTCCGCGATCGTGGGCAGGACATCGCCGAAATGATGGCCAAGATTCCCGGCGTGGTCGATCTGGCGATCGAGCCGCAGGTCGATATTCCCCAGGTCCGCGTCACGATCCGCCGGCGCGAGGCGGCCCGCTACGGCCTTGCCCCGGCTGACGTGGCCGAAGCCCTCGAAACGGCCCTGCAAGGCCGCACCGTTTCCCAGGTGCTGGAGGAACAGAAGACGTTCGACCTGGTCGTGTGGTTCGATGAAGCGGCTCGCAACGACCTGGGCGCGATCCGAGCGACGCTCATCAGCACGCCGGACGGCTCCCGAGTCGCGTTGGGGATGGTGGCCGACGTGATTGAGACAAAGGGGCCCAATACGATCAACCGCGAGATGGTCAAACGGCGGATCGTGATCCAGTGCAACGCGGCCGGACGCGACTTGTCCAGCGTGGTGCGCGACATTCAGACCACCGCCGACGAGAAGATCAAGCCCATTCTCCAGGATGGGTACGACATCGAGTACGGCGGACAGTTCGAGGCCAAGCAGGACGCGAACCGGCGGCTGGCCTTCCTCGGCAGCTTCGCGGTGGCAGGGATGTTTCTGCTGTTGTTTCAGTGCCTGAAATCCTGGCAAGCCGCCTTGCAGGTGATGGTCAATATCCCGCTGGCTGCGATCGGCTCGGTGATCGCCCTCATCCTAGTCAATCATCCGACCTCGGAGGCGATGGCCGCGGCATCATGGTGGCAATTGCCGGCCGTTTGGCTCGGCGCTTCCACGCTGTCGGTCGCCCACTGGGTCGGCTTCATCACGCTCACCGGCATCGTCTGCCGCAACGGCATCATGATGATCTCTCATTACATCCACCTGATGGAATACGAAGGCGAGGAGTTCGGCGAGAAGATGATCGTTCGCGGGAGCCTTGAGCGGCTCGCGCCCGTGCTGATGACCGCCGCCACGGCCATGATCGGCTTGGTGCCGCTGGCCCTGGGGGCGGGCCAAACGGGAAAAGAGATTCTCCACCCGCTGGCGATTGTGGTCATCGGCGGACTGCTCAGTTCGACGCTCCTGGACCAAATCGTCACGCCCGCCTTGTTCTTCAAGTTCGGCCGCAAGGTCTATCAGAAGGGCCGCCACGAGGACCACGCAAAAGCGGCCGGCTCCTTTGCCCCGATCCACCTGGCGGACCAGTTCAGATGAAATGAAATGAATACCGACTCTGGAAATCCGCCGGCCGCGTGGCACGAACAACAGTACGGGCGGAATCCAGGGGGAGGCCGGTTTGCATGAGGCTCAGTGAAAGAGGCGAATGGAAGTGATCGCTGGCCAAACAGTCAGGAATCCCCTGTCGCGGTCATGCCTCGCCGGCCTGCCGAGGCGTATCGTCCGGCGGCTGCTCTCTCCAGCCGGCTCAGTTGAGCCTCCTGGACCTTTTTGCCGCAGTGGTAGTCAGGGGCGTATAGACACAATAAACAACACCGTGCAGGTGTCCGAAATCATCGTAAGTCGTTGCAGGTCAAGAGAAAAGTGCAATTGTCGGCAAGAATGCAGCTCTATTTTCTGAGCCACAGGCGCGCTATCGACGCCATTTTTTTAGCAAAACACCCGCCGGCGAGGGGGGGGCTTTCCCGTGGCGACGGGCTGAATGGCTTTCGGCCCTCTATCGTATCAAAAAGAATACCTCGCGACCACGTTGATGCCGGTCCGTTCCAAGCCAAGTCGACGCACTTCCCAAAACGCCTTGCATCGCGCACAATAGGTCATAAGCAGAGTGTGTTCATCTTCGTAAACCATTCCCGGCGGCCTTGGCGACGACAAGGTCGCGTTTTTTTTGCCACAGGGAGCAACGGCGGCATGAGCGATCGCATTCCGATGACACGCACCGGCTATCAGAAGCTCAGGGAAGAACTCGACCATCTTCAAAACGTCGAGATGCCCAAGATCGAGGAACGCATCGGCGTGGCCCGGTCCGAAGGCGACCTGAGCGAAAACGCCGAGTACCACGGCGCGCGAGAAAGCCAGGGCATGCTTCAGGCGAAAATCAATTTGCTCCGCGACAAACTTGCCAAGGCCGCGATTGTCGATCCCGCGAAAGCGCCGAAGGACGAAGTCGCTTTCGGCGCGACCGTCGTGCTGAAGGATCTCGATTGCGACGACGAGGAACGGTTCACGCTGGTCGGCGCCGGCGAAGAGGATTACGACTCGGGCAAGATCCTTGTCACCAGCCCGTTGGCGCAAGGCCTGCTCGGCAAGAAGAAAGGCGAGCGGGTGGAAATTCCCGTTCCGGCGGGCACGTTGCGCTACGAGATTCTCGATATCCGGTGATTCGCGGCGATTGCGCGCGGCGCGAAGACGCTCGCCGTGGTGGGAAGTACCATGTGTGTCACTGCTTGCGGGAGCTTCAAGAGAGTTCGCCCCACCCTATTTGCCGCATCGCGTTCCGCAATAGGAGCTAATTTCGGCCCCCTGCCGCGTAAACTTTCTCCCCCAAAATTCGTAGAGACGTGAATCTGGAGAAGGTAACCAGAAACTTTCTTCGGGTGGCCCGGACCCAGACTATTGAATCCGCGTTCGTATTCGCTATCCTGGTCCAACAAGGCGGCAAGCTTTCGTCAGACTTCCCAGCCCGTTCGCTGCGGCGTTTGACGAAGCGGGCCGCCGGGCATCGAGGGTAACACCGGATGGAATCTACGTCGTCGCGCCGCGAATAATCAAGCCTGCCTTTTCGTCGCGCGACGATCGACCCCTGCCCACCTTTTATGGTTGCATCACGGATTGACCGCGAGCGATCGCGGCCACCGTGGCGACCGGTCTTTGGAAGAAGTACCGGTGGCGCGCACAATCGCGCCCTGCCCATGCCGCGGTATCCGGCTTCTCGGTGAAGCCGAATGATGTGTCGTGGTCCACGGACTTGCGTTTCCTTTGAAAGGAGAATTCCATGATGATTAGGTTCACCCTCTGCGCGTTGGCGCTGCTGTCCGCCGGCCTGGTTTACGCCAAGGAGAGCACGACTCGCCACGGCATCGAGCCGAAGGACGTCGTCAAGGCGAAGTCGCAATTGCTGCCAATCGAAAAAAACGTCATCCAATTCACCAACTGGCAGCGAAAGCGTCACGGGCTTGCGCCGCTGGAAGTGGATATCGAGCTGGTCAAATCGGCCCGTGAACACGCGAGCTGGATGACCCGCAATCGCACGTTGCAACACACCGGGAGGCCCGTGGCCGAAAACATCGCGATGGGCTATTCCTCGAGTGAAAGCGTGGTGAACGGCTGGATGAATTCGTCGGGCCATCGTGCGAACATTCTCAGTGCGGGCCACCGTCGCATTGGCGTGGCCGCCTATCGAACCAAGAACGGAACGATCTACTGGTGCCAACAGTTCCGCCGGTAGGCGATATTTTTACCACGGAGACACGGAGAAGCCCCGTAGGTCAGGCTGTGCCTGACAAAAACTACCATAGATTGTCAGGCACAGCCTGACCTACGGGGCTCGTGCCTCGGGGCTATCCGTTCGCGTCCGGCGGATTGCCGTTGGATTTGTAGAAACGGCCGGCGATTTGCGGCTCGAAGTCCGTGCGGCCGGCCAGTCGGGCGAGCTCGCGCAGCAGTTGTTTTGTGATTTCCTCGATCACTTCCCGCTCGCCTTCGCGACCGTAATACGGCGAAAGATCAATCGGCCCTCCGATCGTCACGCGGACCCGGGCCCGCATCAGCAGGCAACCAAGGAGCCAGCGGCGGTTGTGTGGCGCCCCTTCGATGTAGCACGGCACGACGGGCACCCGCGCCTTCAGCGCGATCATCGCCACGCCCGGACGGCCCGGCAAGAGGAATTCATCGGTGTTGTTGATGCGTCCCTCGGGAAACAGGCCGACGATTTCGCCCTGCTCGGCGTAGCGGACGATCATTTTCACGGCCGCCGTGTCGGTGCCCCCTCGCGTCGTCGGCACCGGTCCGAACGGACGAAGAAAGAAGCCCATGAACGGGTGTTCGCAATACTCCTTGGCCACCATCCAGCGCATCACCCGATCCACGGCCAGCGCGATAAACGCCGGGTCGAACGGACATCGGTGGTTCGAGACGATCACGGCGCCTTGACCGCGGGGAATCGGCCAGAAACCGACGACCCGGGTACGCCAGAGATAGCGAGTGAACAGGCCGGCCAGCGCGAGCAGGGCCGCTTGGGCCACCGTGTACGACGAACGCTGGAAATAGCGGACCACCAAAAATACGAGCATGATCGCCAGCGCCGCCACGACGACCACCGCCAGAATCCATGTGTTCTCCGCCGAAAACATGCTGATCCCGTTACCCGGATGGTTCACAAACCCCGGGATATTGGTGGAGTGTGCCGTTATACCAACCCGAAGCGCAAGCGAGGGCAAGCTGTCTGATTATCCTCGCTTGCGCTTCGGGTTGGCATGGACTGATGAATAAGCCGCGTTAGCCCGCCATGCGCGTGATCCGCTCTTCCGCCGGGACCAGCGTCTGGCTGTCGGCCCGATAGCGATACTGCATCAGGTAGGCGTCCTCGGGCGTGTCTTCGTAATAATCCCGCAGGACCGAGACCGCGCGGAAGCCGTTGGCCTGGAAAAACAACTGCGCGGCTAGGTTTGTTTCGCGCACCTCGAGCAGGATTCGCGTGCGTCGCTGGGGAGACAGTTTTCCGACGAGTTTCGACATCATCTGCGTTCCCACGCCGTAGCGGCGGTAGCCGCGCGAGACGGCGAAGTTGAGCAGGTGAAGTCGTGACTTGTTCAACTCGTAAACCATGAAACCCACGATGCGATTTTCATGCTCGGCGACCATGCCGATGCAATTCCGCTGTCGCAGGCATCGAATGAAATCCTCCTCGAGCCAGGGAAACTCGAAGCTCTCGGCCTCGATGTCGAGCACTTCAAGCATGTCGCGGCGGATCATCCACCGGATATGCGACTGAAGCTGTTGCTTCTGATCGAAACTCATATCGGCCTCCTTCCTTGTCGGCCAGTGATAGACGTTTCCAGCAATCGCGCGTCCTTTTGCGGCACGGTCGAAAGAACGGCCCTTGCGGCCTTCCTCGCGGCGCCACGACGACTTCGCTATCGAAAACGACTCCGTGGACGAGAGGCGACGCTCTCATTCACGCGTGAGTAAAGTAACAAAAGAACGAATTTTTGCCAATACGAACTCGCGCGCGTTGAAACGCGCTCCGGTGAACTTGAAGCAACCCCTCGCGCGGGTGGCAGTCATCCGCGATGGTTAGGGTGTGATGACGACCCGCGAGTCGCCTGCCCGACGTGGTTGACGCGGCCCGCGAATCGTCAGCCAGAGTCCGACGGCAGCAATCACCAGCCCCAAGAAGCTCGGCGTCAGCAGCCACCACCACGCGAGGCCCGCGACGAGGATCCACGCTCGTGGCCGGCGGCGCATCAGCGTTTGCCACCATCCCCGGGCCGCCCCCAAGCAGCCCAGCGCCAACAGCGAGCCGAGCAACACGACGGCCGGCCATCGTTCGGCGACCCAGGCCGAAATCCCACGATCAAAGGACACGACGAGCGGCTGCAATCCGCCGTCGTCGGTCCGCGCGATCGCCACGAGCCGTTCAAACTCATCGAAGGGACGGCGATTCGCCGACGACGATTTCGCGCGGCTCGCGCCGGCGTCGGGTTTCAATGGGGCGTGGTCGCCGGCCCGCCGCCCCAGCGCGGTCCACTGCCGTCCCAACGAATCGAGCAGGTCGGCGATCGGCTGGGTCACGGCCGATCCCTCGTCGCCGTTTCGATCTTCTTCCAACACCGAGCGAAGACAAAGAAATCGGTCCTGGTGGACGCGGATCCAGGCGAGCAGGTCGGAAGCGTCCGCGTCGCTCCGTGCCGCTCCTTCGATCGCCTGGAGCAGGCATCGGCCGCGAATCAGATCGATCCTCCACGGACGGGCCTGGAGCGGATCGACGATTTCTACCCCGTCGGGCCCTTCAAGCGTCCAAATCGATCTTGCGACCGCCAAGTCGCCAAGACGAGGCGAAAGGAACGTGCCCGATGCCCCGAAATTGTCGGCAAGACGGCCGGCGAACACGATCGAGACGCGCCGCGGCAGCCCGCGCGATCCTAGGAGAATCCTGAAACGACGTTCCTGTTTGCTCTCGCCCTGACCGTCGCGACGATCGTCCGCGTGGGCCGTCGTCGGAACGCCGTCGACGAGGAGTTGGAGAACGCGATAGTCCCGCGGAACGACAAGGGGACACCAGGTCTGCTCGTTCGCTTCGAGGTCGAAATGGACGAGGCCGTGGCAAAAACCGTCTTTATTCCACGCAATTTGCAC